>Ga0209805_1001595_pt1 | contig 13650 bp, 10 predicted proteins | sample GraSoiAngelo_148_FD_185905 | JGI IMG/M metagenome (GOLD analysis project Ga0209805, IMG submission 185905) | Grasslands soil microbial communities from the Angelo Coastal Reserve, California, USA - 14_1009_09_20cm (SPAdes) (version 2) | ecosystem: Environmental > Terrestrial > Soil > Grasslands ... | reverse complement strand
TGCTGTACGCGATGCACGCGAGCGGGCTGCAGCCGAACCGGTCCTACAGCAAATGCGCCCGCGTCGTCGGCGAGGTCATGGGTAAGTTCCACCCGCACGGCGACCAGGCGATCTACGACACGCTGGTGCGTCTGGGGCAGGACTTCGCGATGCGGAACACCCTGGTCGACGGCCAGGGGAACTTCGGCTCGATCGACAACGATCCACCGGCCGCGATGCGCTACACGGAGGCGCGGCTCGCGCGGCTGGCGACCGAGATGCTCCGCGACATCGACGAGGACACCGTCGATTTCGGACCCAACTACGACAACAAGGAGCAGGAGCCGCTCATCCTGCCGGCGCGGTTCCCGAACCTTCTCGTCAACGGGTCGACCGGGATCGCGGTTGGGATGGCAACGAACATCCCGCCCCACAACCTCCGCGAGGCGATCACCGCGACGATCGCCTACATCGACGATCCCGAGATCGACGTCGCCGGCCTCATGAAGCACGTCAAGGGCCCGGACTTTCCGACCGGCGGAATCATCGTCGGGCGCCAGGGCATCAAGGACGCGTACGAGACGGGCAGGGGGCGGATCGTGGTTCGCGCTCGCGCGCACATCGAGCCGCTGCGCCAGGGCAAGGAGGCGATCATCCTCACCGAGATGCCCTACCAGGTCTACAAGGGCGACGGCCGGGGCGACGGCGCGGGCCTGATCAAGAAGATCGCCGAGGTCGTCAACGACAAGAAGGTGCCTGAGGTCTCGGACCTGCGCGACGAGTCGAACAAGTCCGGCCTCCGCCTCGTGATCGAGCTCAAGCGCGACGCCATCCCCAAGGTCGTGCTCAACAAGCTCTACAAGCACACACCGATGCAGACGACCTTCGGCGCGAACATGGTGGCGCTGGTCGACGGCGTCCCGCGCACGCTCGGGCTGCTCCCGATCATCAAGAACTACGTCGATCACCAGCGCGACGTCGTCGTCCGCCGCTCGAAGTACGAGCTCCGGCGGGCCGAGGCGCGCGCGCACATCCTGGAGGGCCTGCTCATCGCGCTCGGCGACCTCGACGCCGTGATCGAGCTCATCCGCAAGTCGCGTGACCCAGACACCGCTCGCGACGGGCTAGTGAAGAAGTTCGAGCTCTCCGTCGAGCAGGCGCAGGCGATCCTCGACCTCCGCCTGCAGCGGCTCACCGCGCTCGAGGCTGGGAAGATCAAGCAGGAGCACGCCGACCGGGTCCAGCGGATCAAGGAGCTGCGCGAGATCCTCGGTGACGAGACGCGCGTCCTCGGGCTGATCCGCGAGGAGCTCGAGGAGATCCGCGACACCTACGGCGACGAGCGGCGCACCGAGATCACCCACTCGGAGGACGACCTCGACATCGAGGACCTGATCGCGGACCAGCAGATGGTCATCGCGATCACGCGCTCGGGCTACATCAAGTCGCTCCCGCTCGCCACCTACCGAACGCAGAAGCGCGGCGGCGTCGGCGTCACCGGGATGGACATGAAGGAGGACGACTACATCGAGCACCTCTTCGTGTCCTCGACGCACGACTACCTCCTCTTCTTCACCAACCGCGGCAAGGTCTACCGGGAGAAGGTGTACGACCTGCCGGAGGCGTCACGCACCGCGAAGGGCCGCGCGCTCGTCAACGTCCTGCCTCTGCGCGAGGGTGAGGAGGTGCGTGCCGTGCTCGCCACGCGCGACTTCTCAGAGGGCAAGTACCTGGTCTTCGCCACCCGCAAGGGCCAGATCAAGAAGACCGAGTTCCAGGCCTACAACACCCCGATCAAGGCCGACGGCATCATCGCGATCAACATCCGCGACGACGACGAGCTGGTCGCCGTGCGCCGGACGGGCGGCGAGGACGACATCATCATGGTCTCCCGCTCCGGCCAGGCCGCCCGGTTCAATGAGAAGGAAGCTCGCCCGATGGGACGCGACACCGGCGGCGTGCGGGGCATGAATGTTTCGCGCGGCGACAACCGGGTGCTCGCGATGGACGTGGCGCGCGACGACACCGAGCTCTTCGTCGTCACCGAGAACGGCTACGGCAAGCGCACCGCAATCGCGGACTATCCGGTCAAGGGGCGCGGCACCATGGGCGTCAAGACCATCCAGCTCACCGAGAAGAAGGGCGCGCTCGCCGGCGCCCTGATCGTGCGACCCCACTACGACCTGGTCTTCATCTCGCAGAACGGGATGGTGCAGCGCACCTCGGTCGAGGGGATCTCGCTCTACGGCCGGGCGTCGCAGGGGGTCCGGGTGATGAACCTGCGCGAGGACGACGTCGTGAGCGCGGTGGCGCTCGTGATGGAGACGTCGGCCGAGACGGCCGCCGAGGTGGCCGAGGAGCTCCCTGACCTGGGCTCCGAGAATGGTGCGGATCCGTCGTCAGACGGCTCTCCCTAGCGCCGCCGAAAATCGGCGACGATTTGCAGGTTGCGAGCTGTGCTTCAATGGGATCACCAGGGAAAGGAGGTGGTCCTACTGAGTCACAGATTTGTCGGGACCCTGGAGGTGTCCGGCCACTAGGTCGGCGCTGGACCGCCTAGGGGAGTCCACCCCGGGCACCATTGCGAGCGGAGGTCGGACCTGGTCCCCCCGGCCGGCGTGAGTGAAGCACCGGGCTGCGGTTTTGGCTGCGCCTGGTGGCAGTAGCGACCGCCTCAGGGCCGTTGGTGATAATCCAGTCGCGTTTTCGAGGGGCGCCCTTAGCGGCGCCCCTCGGCGTTTGCGGGGTCAGGCGGGAGCGTGCAGCTGCTGCTCCGCGGGCCTGCCGTTCGACTCCGCGGATGGCCCGCCGCCGCCGCGCTTCAGCCGGTTGTCGCTCTCGATCACGATCCGGCAGGGGCGCTCGCGGAGGAGATAGGTGGCCGTCGGCCCCATCACAGCTTCCGACGGCGGCGCATGGACGGTGTCGAGGTAGATGACCTCCGAGCCACGGCTGCGCGCCTCCTCGACCAGAGCGGCGCCGGCGTTGCGGGTGCGGATGACGCCCGTTCGGACCTTCAGCTTGCGCTCCCGGCCCCTGATCCGAGCCGATTCCAGGACCGCCCTGGCTGTCTCCTCCTCTACCTCCATCCCGGCCTCGAGCGAGAGCTGCGGCGGGACCTCGATCACGTAGAGGGCGTCGACCGTCGCATTCTCGCCGGCGAGCCTCGACGCCGAGCGCATGGCGTTGCCGTTCACATCGGTTCCGAAGATCGGCACCAGCGCCGACCGGTAGGCCAGCTCCTGGAAGCCGGCGGGCGCACCAGGGCGCTCGATCCGGCACTCTACCCGCGGGTCCATGCCGATCCGCCGCCGGTACAGGAAGTAGCCGGCCATCCCGCAGACCATCCACCCGATCCCGACCGTGCGCGCCTCCGCGTGGAGGACCACCACCGAGATCCACGCGGCGAAGGTCCCGATCCCGCCGAGCACGGGACCGAGCGGTACGACCCGCCCGCGCACGCGGACGTTCCACGGCGCCCGGTACGGCCTGTGGCGGTCGGGGTCCTTGAACCGCAGCGCAACCACCGCCACATGCGCCGTCGTGAACGACAGCATCGCGCCGAACGAGTAGAGGTTGCCGAGGAAGTCGGTCTGGCCCGGGATCAGCAGGAGCATCGCCAGCACCGAGAAGAAGGCGATCGTGAACCACGGCGTGCGGTACTTGCGGTGCACGCGGGCGAAGAGCGCCGGCAGCTGGCGGTGCTCGGCCAGCGACCACGAGAGCCGCGATATCCCGATCAGGCCCGCGTTCGTGGCGATCACCAGGATCGTGGCCGCCAGGACGCCGACGTAGTAACGCAGCGCGGTCTGGAGCCCCGAGCTGAGCGGCAGCGCCGAAACGATTCCCAGCACCGGGTCGTTCTCGTACTTCGTCCCGAGCAGCGTGGAGTAGTGGCCGCCGTGGTGCACCACGGGCAGGGCGACCAGCGAGATGATCGAGATCCCGGAGAAGATCCCGAGCACGGCGATCAGCACGTAGTTGACCGAGCGGGGCACGTCGTCGTCAGGGTCGCGCGCCTCCTCGGCCATGTTCGACACGGTCTCGATTCCGGTGTAGGCGACCATCGAGATCGAGAGCGCGAAGATCAGCTCCTTGTAGGTGGGCACCGATCCGAGGTGGATCTGGTTCACGAGCACCGACGGGTCGAAGATGAGGACCGCGCCCAGGAGCACCAGCAGGACCTGGGTCACCAGGTCGGCGATCGCGAGAAAGATGTTCAGGTTCGCGGACTCGCGAAGGCCGCGGATGTTCAGCCCGGCCAGCACGGCGACCACTACGAAGCCGCCGATGATGTCCCCCGGGTTGTGCCGAAGGCCCGGGAAGAACGCACCCAGGTAGTGCGGCACGAAGAACGCGCTGATCGCGATCGTGATGATGTAGTCGAGCGTCAGCGCCCAACCGGCAAAGAACGACGCGATCTCGTTGAACGCGTGGCGCGCGAAGGACGACGACCCACCCGCCTCGGGGAACATCGACGCGCCCTCGGCGTAGGTCTTGGCGGTGAGTGCGAACAGCCCGCCCGCGAAGATGAACACCAGCGGCGTGAGGCCGAGAGCGTGCGCGGCCACGAGCCCCAGGGCGTAGTAGATCGACGAACCGACGTTCCCGTAAGCGGTGGCGAAGAGCCCCGGTACGCCGACCGTGCGGCGGAGCCCACGCTCTACGACGCGGGCCATGATGCCTCGCTCCGCAGCCGTACGACCACGCCTTCGACGCTAGGTCGCGGGACGTCAAGGGGGCGTCAAGAAACCGCGCGCGGCCGTAGAGATTTCGCTAAGACGCGGTCAGGAGGGGTCCTGCAGGCGGTAGCCGACCCCGGGGTCGGTCACGAGGAGCTGCGGCCGCGACGCGTCCGCCTCGACCTTCGCCCGGATGTGCGCGACGTGCACGCGCAGATAGTGCGTCTCGTCCGTGTACTGGGGGCCCCAGACCTCATGGAGGAGCTGACGGTGCGTGACGAGCTTGCCGCGGTGGACGGCGAGCACCCGCAGGAGGTCGAACTCGATTGGCGTGAGGTGCACCTCCTCACCCCGCACGAGGACACGGCGCGCCGCGAGGTCGATCGTGAGGTCGCCCACCGTCACCGCGGCCTCCGTGTCCGCGTCGGCGGCCCGTCGCAGGACCGCTCTCAGCCGCGCTGTCAGCTCTTCGCTGCCGAAGGGCTTGGTCACGTAGTCGTCGGCGCCGGCGTCGAGCGCCTTCACCTTCTCGCGCACGTCGCCCACGGCGGAGAGCACGATGATGGGCAGCCCACTCCACCGGCGGACCTCCCGGCACACCTCCACGCCGCTGCCGTCGGGCAGCACCAGATCGAGGACCATGGCGTCCGGTGGACGGGCGGCGGCCGCGTCGAGCGCTTCGGCCTTCGTCGCCGCCACGTCCACCTGGTAGCCGGCGTTGCGCAGCACCACCCTCAGGCCGCGCAGGATCTGCGGCTCGTCGTCGACGACAAGCACACGCGCGCCGTTGCTCACGCCGGGGCTGCCGGCTGAGGTACGAGCGGGAAGCTGACGGCGAAGGAGGTCCCGGCGCCAGGACGTGAATCGAGCTGGATGCGAGCCCCGTTGGCCTCGACGAAGCCCTTGGAGATCGTCAGCCCCAGTCCCGAGCCGGCCCCGCCCGCGCGGCCACGGAAGAACGGCTCGAACACGTGCGAGCGCGCCGTCGGCGGGATCCCGCGGCCCTCGTCGGTCACCCGCACGGTCACGCGCTCGCCGGCGACCGACGCAGATACGCGCACAGGTCTGTCCTCCGGCGAGAACTTCACCGCGTTCTCGATCAGGTTCGAGAAGACGCGCTCCATCTGCGCCGGGTCGGCGCGGACGAGGGGCAGGTCCGCCGACACGAGCAGCTCCACCTGGTGCTCCGGATGCTCGCGACGCACATGCTCGGCCGCGCTGGCGACGGTGTCGTGGAGGTCGCACCAATCGGGGCGCGGGTTCACCGCGCCCGCTTCGATACGGGACAGGTCGAGCAGGTCGTCCACGAGCCGCGCGAGCCGCGTGGACTCGGAGCGGAGCACGGACAGGAGCTCGCGGCGGTCGTCCTCCGAGAGCGGGCCCGAGCTGAGGGCGCCCGTGGCGGTAGTGATCGCCGTCAACGGCGACCGGAGGTCGTGGGAGATGGCGTGGAGCACCGCCGTCTTTGCCACGTCCGCGCGCCGCGCCGCCTCGGCCTCCGCAGTGTGCTCGGCCACCTCCTCGCGGTCGATCGCGACGTCCACGAGGTGCGCCAGCGGCTCGGCGACCCTATCGAGCTCCTCCCTGTGCCAGCCCGAGTCCGGCATCGCGTAGAGCCATGCTCGGCGGGAGCGAAGCTGGAGGGGAACGGTCTCTTCACCCTCATGCGGAGCGGGCGTCGGTGCGAGCTCGAGGCGCAGCCCGGCCCGCGATACAGCGTCGGTGAGCCGCCCGCCCGGGGTCGAGAGCTGCGCCTCCACGGGCCCCTCCGAGAGGAGCGACGACGCCACGGCCGCGAGCAGCGACGACTCGCGCTCGCGTGCCGCGGCCTCATGCGCGCGCAGCTCCGACTCGCCGGCGCGCTGCCTGACGGCCGCCGCGAGCCGGCTCACAACCATCCCGGCGATCAGGAAGACGCCGAGCGCGGCCACGTTCCGCGAGTCCGAGATCGTGAGGTGGTGGCGTGGCTCGATGAAGAAGAAGTTGAGCGTGAGCACCGAGGCGACGGCCGTGGCGAGCGCCGCGATCTCGCCGTGACGCGAGGCAACGAGGAGGACCGCGAGCAGGTAGACGACGCCGAGCCCGGTGACGGGGGCCACGCCCTCCAAGAGCGCGACCGTGCCGGTGGCCACGCCGATGGCCGCGACCGCCTCGAGTGACACGAGCGGCAGTTCGCGGAGGCGACCCTTCCGGGCCATCGATCAAGTCTACGGCTGCGCTACGCGGCGACGAGATAGGGCTGCCAGGCGTCCGGCACCCGCGGGACCGCCACGTGCACGAAGATGCTCGGCTTCGGCGCCCTCGGGGCCCGCCGCGGGTGCATCCCCACCTGCTTGGGCAGCCGATCGCCCTTGCGGCGGTTGCACGGCGCGCAGCAGGTGACGATGTTGTCCCAGTGCGAGGTGCCGCCCTTGGAGCGCGGGATGACGTGGTCGATCGTGAGCGAGGCGCGCGCCGAGCCGCAGTACTGACAGGTCCACGAGTCGCGCGCGAAGATCGCCCGGCGGGTGATCTTGCGGCTGTGCGCGTCGCGCGGGATCCGGACGTACGTGATAAGCCGGATGACGGCCGGCCGCGGCATCGTGAGGCTCTCGGCATGGAGCTCGCGCTCGGAGCGCTCGATCACCTCGGCGCGCTCCTTGAGGATCAGGACCACGGCGCGGCGGACCGTGCACACGTTGATCGGCTCGTAGGAGGCGTTCAGCACCAGAACGCGGCTGTTCGTCCCGCGCTGCCCCTGCCGCTGGGCGGGCAGCGCGGCTGGGTCGGCTGGTTCTTCGCCGACCTCGCGGGCTGCTGGCTCGAGCACTGTCGAGGGCACTAGATCGGCCAGTCTAGCGACGCGATTCCCCTGGCAGTACCGGGTACGAGCCCAGCACCTTCAGCGTCTGAACGCGCTCGGAGAGCGCATCGAGGGCCTCCCGTACCGCCGGATCGTCGGTCCCCCCGACCAGGTCGGCGAAGAACATGTAGTGCCCGAGGCGGACCCGCCGTGGACGCGATTCGATCTTCGTCAGGTTCACCTCCCGGTCCGCGAGCTCGCTCAGCACGCGCACCAGCGCGCCCGGCGACTCGTCGTTGAAGCCCCAGAAGACGATCGACGTTTTCGTCGGCTCCGCCTCGGGAGGCGTGCCGGCGGGCGCCAGCCAGACGAAGCGGGTGGCGTTGTCGGAGACGTCCTGCACGTCCTCGGCGAGCACGTCGCAGCCGTAGAGCTCGGCGGCCAGGCGCGGGCCCAGCGCCGCCAGCGGCTCGGTTGCCCGCGCCGCGGTGCGGACGGCGTCGGCGGTGGAGGGAGCCGAGGCGGTCTCGGCGTCGGGCAGCCGCTCGCGCAGGAAGCCCGCGCACTGGGCGATGGCCTGAGGGTGCGAGACGACCTGCCGGACAGCCTCGATTCCGAGGCCTGGCCTGGCCACCAGGCAGTGCTCGATTGGTCGCACGACCTCGGCCGCGATTCGCACCCGATCCGCCTCGCCGGCCAGTGCGTCGAGCGTCGCGGTCACCGCCCCCTCGAGCGAGTTCTCGATCGGGACCACGGCGCGATCCACCTCGCCCTCCTGCACGGCCATGACCGTCTCGTAGACGCTCGAGTACGGGACCTCCTCGATCTCGGCGTCGCCGGGAGCGGACGCGCGCAGGGCCTCCTCGGCGAAGGTGCCGGCCGGCCCGAGGAACGCTACGCGCACGCGCCGCCGAGTCAGGCGCTGACCGGCCCGAGGGCGTTGTCGACCGCCTGCTGCTCCTCCGGGGACAGCGTGATCTCCGGCTCGCCCTCGTTCACGCGCTTCACGTACAGGCGCGCCTGGTCCCGATGGACGATCGATGAGAGCACGACGCCGGTGCGGCGCGAGTCGAGTAGGGCGATCGAGCTCGACTGCTGCCCCGAGAGCTCGTTGTAGGCGTCGTAGCGCACCACCGCCGTGTGGGCCACGCAGCCGTCCACGCGCTGCTCGGCGTCGTTCATGCGCTCAGCGATCCGCTCCATCGTCTCCTCGACCCACTCGCGGAGGTCGGTGAAGCCGGTCTCGAGCCGCTCCGCATGCGCGACGAGGTCGCGCTGGCCGTTGTCTCCGAGCACCGCGGTCTGGGCCTTGCGGAGGCGGCGGACGCGGGTGGCGAGGTAGACGGCGAAGAGCAGCGAGACCGCGGCCACGCCCGCGCCGGCGAGCGCGACGATGCCCGTCGTCGAGGTCAGCGAGTGCATCGGGGCCTCAGGCTAACGCGTGAATATCGCCGGGTAGCTCGCACGGTTGTTGTCGAGCTTCTTCTCCCCTGGGACCGGCTTGACGTTGACCCGGATCGTGACCGGTCTGCCGAGGGGCGGGGTCGCCGCGAGCGGGATCGTGACCACCTTCTGCGTGCCGGCCGCGATCGAGGGGATCGTCTGCTCGCGCACGATCGGCCGCCCCGCTCCCACGATCGAGAGCTGGACGACCACGTCGCGCTCGGCGTTCGTGCCGCCGTTCTGGACATTGACGTCGAAGGCGAGCTTGGCGGTGATCGTGATCGAGGTGGCGCCGGACTGCGAGAGCTGCTGGCCGCCGGGCCGAGCGGTGACCCCGACCAGCGCCGTGCCGTGCAGGCCGGGAGCGATCGGCCCGCTCGGCCCGGTTGCGGCGCCGAGTCCCTTGAGCGAGCGCGCCACGGTGATCGGCCTGACCCACTGGAGGTCCGGCAGGAACCTGGTTCGCGGGACCGCCACCTGGCCCAGCAGCCCCTCCTTCTTGAGGGGTCGATCGAGGTTCGGCAGGAAGCGCTGCGAGTACAGGACGTCGCTCGCGAGGAAGAGCTGCATCTGCGTGGCGACCCTGCCCACGGCGTCCTGCCCGCCCTGACCGCTCAGTGCCGTGCGCAGCTGCTGCGCGATGTGCGCGATGCCGTCACGGCGCAGCTCCAGCACCTCGACGAAGTAGCGCTGCGCGGTCGACACCTCGTCCGGGTGGCTCGTCCCCTTCGCGCGGTCCACGAGCTGCGTGGCGTCGCTCTCGTAGCCGTTGATCGCGTTCTGGAGCTGGACCTGACCCTGGCCACCCGGCCGCTGGAGCACCGCGAACAGGTTCTTGCTCTCGCTGTCCGAGCCCTGAACGATCGCGGCGACATCGCGCACGTAGTTCTTGAAGGCGTCGCGCCGCGCGCTGTCGCGGCAGCTCTTGATTCCAAGGACGAGGAGCAGCAGGATCACGAATGCGACGCCGCCGCCAACTAGGCGGCGGTACAGCAACGTCTGCCGATCGGTACTCGGCCCGCGCGGAGGCGCCGCCCGCCTGGTTGTCCTGCCTGGTCTGTCTGCTCGTTCGTCGAAAAAGGACACGGAGCGCTCCAGCCAGCCCTCCCACCGTGGCAGGCTATGGGGCGGAAGTATCACACTCCGGGCGGGCGTGATCTGCCCTTCCCGCCTTCCGGGCGGGGCAGGGAGCCATCCGCCCGGCCCGAACACAGGATCCGAAGTGGAACGTCCTCCCACCACCGAGGAGCTGCGCACAGTGCGCCTCGACGACAGCCGGACGCCGGCGGTGGAGGCGGATCCTGGGCGCCGTTTCGGGTCCTCCCGAGGGGACCGCCACCGGCTGATCCTGGATCGCTACCGGCTCGAGCGAAGGCTCGGCGCCGGCGGCTTCGGCGTGGTGTGGCTGGCCTTCGACGAGAAGCTCGAGCGCGAGGTGGCGGTGAAGGTCGTCGAGCGGGAGGGCGACGGTCCGGTGCCCGAGCGCACCGTTCGCGAGGCGCGCGTGGCGGCGCGCCTGAACCACCCCGGGATCGTCGCTCTGTACGAGCTGGGCGAGGACGAGGATGCCGTGTACCTGGTCTCCGAGCTCGTCCACGGCCGAACGCTTGGGGAACTCGCGCACGCGGGCGCGCTGTCGGATCGGGACGTCGCCCGTATCGGCGCCGCCCTCTGCGACGCCCTGGCCCACGCGCACGATCGCAAGGTGATCCACCGCGACGTGAAGCCGCAGAACGTGATCGTCGCTGCGGACCCGGCGGTGGGCGCCGGGTTCGCGAAGCTCGCCGACTTCGGCGTGGCGTACCTCGGGGCCGCCGATCCGCTGACCCGCACCGGGGACGTGGTGGGGACGCTCGCGTACATGGCTCCCGAGCAGGCCGAGGGCGCGCGGGTGACCGCGGCGGCGGACGTGTACGCGCTTGCGCTCACGCTCTATGAGGCGTGGACCGGCTCGAACCCGGTGCGCGGGCCGAGCCCGGCCGCAACGGCTCGCCGGCTCGGACGGCGCATGCCCTCGATGGCCGCCTACCGGCCGGACCTCCCGCGCGACCTGTGCGCGTGGATCGACGCAGCGCTCGATCCGGTCCCCGAGCGGCGCCCCAAGCTCTCCACGCTCCGCGAAGCGCTGCGCGAGGCGGCGCCGGAGCTGGCCGACAGCGGCGGCCTGCGCGAGCCGGAGACGCTCCAGCGGCTCGGCATCCCCCGCACCACCGACGAGCGGACGCGCGTGCTCGAGGACGTTCTTTCCGGCGGTCGCTCGCGCGACCTGCTCACCCGGGCTGGAGCCGGTCTCTCGGCGGGCGGCCTCGCCCTCGCGGGGCTGGAGACGCTCGGACCGCACCCGCGCTTCTCGCCGGCTGCCGCGGCCGCCGCGGTTGCGATCGTCGTGGCGCTGCTGCCCCGGCTGGGCTGGCTGCTGGGTGCGGCCGGGTTCGTCGCCTGGCTCGGATGGGAGCTGCGCGACGGGACCGCGCTCGTCGTGGGCGCGGCCCTCGTGGCCGCGCCGGTGCTCGCTCCGCGGGTGCGGCGCGGATGGTCGGTCCCGGCGCTTGCGCCGCTCCTCGGGGCTGCCGGGCTGGGTCCGTTTTACCCGGCCATCGCCGGGTTCGCCTCCACCGCTCTTCGCCGCGCCGGCCTGGCGGCGGCGGGCTACGTGTGGCTCTGCTGCGCGGAGCTGCTCACGTCCGACCGGCTGCTGTTCGGCCCGCCCGTCGACGCCGCCGCCCGCGCTGCGTGGGCGCGCTCCCTCCCGGGCGCGGCGAGCGACGCGCTGCTTCCGCTCGCCAGCTCGCCCGTCCTGGTGGGCGCCGCGGTGTGGGCCGCCGCGGCCGCGGTGCTCCCGCTCGTCGTCCGCGGTCGCTCGCTGGCGCTCGACATCGCCGGCGCGGTTGTCTGGGGGGCCCTGGTCACGGGCGCCCACCGCGCCGTGGCCGAGCTCGCCGGGTCGCATATTCACGGGACCGATGCGCGCGGCGCCGCGGCAGGTGCGGCGCTTGGCGCCCTGGCGGCCGTCGCAGCGCGGGCCTGGGGGCTCTGGAGAAGGGCCGGCGAACCCGCTCAGTTTCCCTAGGATGGCTCGACCGTGAGCGTCCTTCGCAACCTGGAGGCGAAGATCGAGGGGCTCGTCGGGGGCGCGTTCAGCCGCGCCTTCAAGTCCCGCGTCCAGCCGGTCGAGATCGCGCGCAAGCTCGCCAAGGAGATGCAGGACAACCAGACGGTCTCGATCTCTCGCACCTATGTCCCCAACCAGTACACGGTGTGGCTCTCGCCGCAGGACCGCGCGCAGTTCGAGGGCTACGAGGACGGCGTCAAGAAGGAGCTCTCCGACTACCTCCTCGAGCACGCCCGCAACGAGGGGCTCGCGTTGATCACCCGGCCATCGGTCGAGTTCAAGACCGACGACCGCCTCGCGCTGGGGGAGTTCGGGATCCAGACCGCCCTCGTCGGGGGACCCGATGGCGAGGAGGTGCCGATCGAGGCGGGAGCCTCGGCCGGCGACTTCGGCCACACCATGGTCTACTCGCCGGACCGCGAGGCTCGCCCGCTCACGCCCCCGCCGGCGGCCAGGGGGCGCGCGCTGCTCGTGGGCGAGGGCAAGCGCTCGGTGCTCACGGGCAGCCGCGTGCTGATCGGGCGCAGCCGCGACTGTGACATCACGCTCGAGGACCCGAACTCGTCGCGCCGCCACGCGGAGCTTCGCAACGAGGACGGGAGCTGGATCGTGACCGACCTTGGCTCCACCAACGGCGTCAAGGTCAACGGCCGGCGCGTGCAGGAGGCCGTCCTGCAGCCCGGCGACGAGCTGGCCTTCGGACTGGCCAGGCTGCGCTTCGAGCTGGAGTAGCAGCGTGCACACGGATCCCGTCGCCGTCGCATTGAAGTTCGGCTTCCTGGCCGTTCTCTACCTGTTCCTCCTGTGGGTCGCCTGGAGCGCGACGCGCGACGTGGCGGGGCGCCGCCGCACGGTCGACGTTGACCGCTCCGGCGCGGGCCCGGATGGAGGAGGACCGCACGGCATCCAGCCGCAGCTGGTGGTGATAGCGGCGATGGGCCATCCGCCGGGGACGGTGTTCGAGATCCACGACGAGGCGATCCTCGGCAGGGCACCGACCGCGGACGTTCGGATCGAGGACTCGTTCGCCTCGTCCTCGCACGCGCGGATCTTCCCCCGCGGGGGGTCGATGTACATCGAGGACATGGGGTCCACAAACGGGACCTATCTGAACGAACGCCAGCTGCAGGCCGTCGAGCAGCTGCAGCCGGACGACACGATCCGTATCGGCGAGACCGAGTACCGCTACGAGGAATGAGCCGTGGCGCTTCGGATCGCTGAAAAGGCAAGTCTCACGAACGTTGGGCGCCAGCGCCAGAGCAACGAGGACTCCTACCTCGAGCGCGATCCGCTCTTCGCCGTCGCCGACGGGATGGGTGGGGCGCGCGCGGGTGAGGTCGCGTCGCGCATGGCCGTCGAGGCCTTCGACAGCGCGGCGAAGGACGCGTCGCCCGAGGAGACGCTCCGCAGCGTCGCGCAGGAGGCGAATCGCCGGATCTACGAGAGGGCGCAGGGCGACACCGAGCACGCGGGGATGGGGACCACGCTCACCGCGGCGATGGTCACGGGCCGTGAGGTGGCGGTCGGCCACGTGGGCGACAGCCGGCTGTACCGCCTCCGCGACGGCAAGCTCGAGCGCCTCACCGAGGACCACTCGCTGGTGGAGGAGCTGATGCGCCAGGGCCGGCTCACGCCCGAGGAGGCCGAGAGCC
>Ga0209805_1001592_pt1 | contig 13685 bp, 9 predicted proteins | sample GraSoiAngelo_148_FD_185905 | JGI IMG/M metagenome (GOLD analysis project Ga0209805, IMG submission 185905) | Grasslands soil microbial communities from the Angelo Coastal Reserve, California, USA - 14_1009_09_20cm (SPAdes) (version 2) | ecosystem: Environmental > Terrestrial > Soil > Grasslands ... | reverse complement strand
ACGACGACTCGATGGATTTTCTCTAATTTGGGAAATCCCTTTGGTGATCTGATCGACATGAGTTCCGTTCGCGCCGCGCCAGTCACGCCATTGCGCGCCATAAACGCGCCCGAGATTCCCGTTTTCGTCCGCCCATTCGTCCCAAATAGTGACCCCGTGTTCGTTCAGATAACGAACGTTGGTATCGCCGCGCAAAAACCAAAGTAACTCGTAAACGATCGATTTGAGATGAAGCTTTTTGGTCGTCAGCAGGGGAAAGCGTTCACGCAAATCGAACCGCGCCTGCGCGCCAAAAACCGAGAGCGTTCCAGTGCCGGTGCGATCGCTGCGCTCTTTTCCGTCATCCAGGACGAGGCGCAGGAGATCGTGATATTGTTGCACATCAAACGCTACCGAAAGTGGCATCGGCTTCCAGCCGATGTTTTTTTACTGCAGCGGCCGTTTATGACCGCGGGGGAAAGCCGATGGGCCGCAAAAATCGTCGGCGGTCTTAGACCGCTACAGCAATGCGTTTGCTCGCGCCAGACTCTGGTCGAGCCACCCGGACTACGAGTTCTTGCTTCCAGCTCATCCTTGCGCTCGTTCAAGGTTTGCAAACGCAATTTCCAGCGATGGAGTTGAATGCTCAGCTGGTTGATGTAGCCGGTTACTTCCGTCCGTTGCGATTCATTCTCCTTCAATTTCCGCTGCAAGTCGGTGAGTTCTTGCGGCGACGTCGGGCTGACGGGCACTGACATCATTGGGACGACCGTTGGTTTGCCGCAGCGCTGGCAGTTCAGCGTCATTCCGGCGGCCGCGGCGTCAACAATGAGCGGACTGGCGCAGTGTTGACACTTGAAAAGGAGGTCGCCATGTTCGCTTTTTGTCTGGGGACGAACAGGGTTCATCACTCACTAATCAAGCAGAGGCTATACCAGCGGCGGGGGGCACGGGCATGGTGCCGATGGGGCCAGTGGCACCTCGCCCGTTGATATTCTAAAAAGGTTTCGGGTTCCAGCCGAATTCGGTGACGAGTTGACTCACCAAGCCAATCCATACAGCGCAATTCGAGTCATTCTGGCGCTATTTTGGCCACCATAAAATTGCAGCTCCTGATACAATACACTTCAAATCAGCATCTTATGCTTGATACATGTCATTTGGAACGGCCATTGCTCAAGGCACGCGGAGGACTGTACACAAATGGCTAAAGTTTTAGGTATTGATTTGGGGACCACCAACTCCTGTATGTCGGTAATGGAAGGTGGCGATCCCGTAGTTTTGGAGAACAGCGAGGGCGCACGGACGACGCCATCGATCGTCGCCTTTTCAAAAAATGGCGAGCGGCTTGTTGGCCAGGCGGCGAAACGTCAGGCCGTAACGAATCCGGCGAACACCGTTTTCTCAATCAAGCGGTTTATGGGCCGCAAGTACGACGAGGTTCACGAAGAAGAACATCGCGTGCCTTACAAAATCGTGAAAGCCGCCAACGGCGACGCTCACGTTCAAGTAGAAGTTAACGGTGAGCGTAAGACATTTTCGCCACCGGAAATCTCCGCGATGATTCTGGCGAAGCTGAAGAGCGACGCGGAAGCGAAACTGGGCGAGAAAATCACCCAGGCTGTCATTACGGTTCCGGCTTATTTCAACGATTCGCAACGTAACGCTACCAAGGACGCAGGCAAGATCGCGGGCCTCGAAGTGTTGCGAATCATCAACGAGCCAACTGCGGCTTCACTCGCCTACGGTTTAGACAAGAAAAAGGACGAGAAGATTGCCGTCTATGACCTGGGCGGCGGCACCTTTGACATTTCCGTTCTGGAAATTGGCGACGGTGTCTTTGAAGTAAAAGCGACCAACGGCGACACGCACCTCGGAGGTGACGATTGGGATGCCCGCATTATGGACTGGGTCGTTAACGAATTTAAGAAAGATACCGGGATCGATCTGACGAAGCAGCCGGATGCGATCCAGCGTATCAAAGAGGAATCAGAAAAGGCGAAGTTAGCGCTCTCCTCAACTCAGGAGTACGAGATTAATCTTCCGTTCATCACGGCGGATGCGAGTGGGCCGAAACATATTCAGAAGAGACTGACGCGCTCGAAACTCGAACAACTTTGCGATGATCTTTTCCAGCGCACGGTCGGTCCGGTGAAAGCATGCCTTAAAGACGCGAAACTTACCGAGAAAGAGATTAACGAACTGGTGCTGGTCGGCGGTATGACGCGCATGCCCAAAGTAATCGAGACCGCGCGGGCTCTGATTGGCAAGGAACCGCACAAAGGCGTAAATCCGGACGAAGTGGTTGCCGTCGGCGCGGCGATTCAGGGTGGCGTGCTTAAGGGCGACGTCAAAGACGTGCTGCTACTCGACGTGACGCCGCTGACGCTGGCAATCGAAACAGCGGGAGGCGTGGCGACACCGATGATTCCGCGTAACACCACCATTCCGACACGGAAGTCGCAGATCTTTTCGACCTACAGCGATAATCAGCCCGGGGTCGAGATCAAGGTGTTGCAGGGTGAACGTCCGCTTTCGCGCGACAACAAGAATCTTGGCACCTTCCATCTCGATGGAATTCCGCCGGCCCCGCGTGGCGTTCCGCAGATTGAAGTGACCTTCGATATTGATGCGAACGGGATTCTGCACGTTTCCGCGAAAGATTTGGGCACGGGCAAGGAGCAGAAAATTTCCATCACCGGCAGCTCCGGCCTTTCGAAAGAGGAAGTCGAGAAGATGCAGAAAGAAGCGGAGCTGCACGCCGAGGAAGACAAGAAGGCGAAGGAAGCGATCGAGATCAAGAACAACGCCGACAACCTGGCGTATCAATGTGAGAAGCAGTTGAAAGATCTCGGGGACAAGATTTCCGGCGACAAGAAGAAGCAGGTCGAAGACGCCATTGCCGCGGTGCGTGAAGCGATCAATCGCAATGACACCGAGGCGATGAAGCGGACCTACGACGACTTACAGAACAAGTTTCAGGAAGTCAGCGCCGAACTTTACAAGCAAGCCTCCGCCGGCGCGGGCGCGCAGGCAGGACCGCCACCCGAAGCAGAGCCGCGTCCCAGCGCGGAACAAGGCGCCGGTGCTCGCGGCGGCAATGGTGACGTGGTCGACGCAGAGTTTGAAGTAGTCGACGAAGACAAGAAGAAATAAACCAATTTGCCGGTGGTAGCTCGATAACTCCCGAGCTACTGCCGGCAACAACTAAGTAAACAAAGGAGTAGAGAAAGAAACTATGGCATCAGTTAATGTCAGACCACTTGGAGATCGGGTGCTGGTGCAGCCGATTGAAGAGCAGGAAATGAAGAAGGGCGGTATCATTATCCCTGATACCGCGAAGGAAAAACCGCAGGAAGGCAAAGTCGTCGCGCTTGGAACCGGGAAAATTGACGACAACGGCAAGAAAGTCGATTTCACCGTCAAATCCGGGGACAAAGTGCTGATCTCGAAATACGGCGGCACCGAAATCAAAATCGACGGCGATACCTATCTGATCATGCGGGAGGACGATATCCTCGGCATCATCGGTTAATCCAAAAGAAGGAAACTAAACTATGGCAGCTAAACAACTACAATTTGATGAAAGTGCGCGGCACGCGTTGCTGCGCGGAATCGAGAAGCTGGCGAAGGCCGTCAAGGCCACGCTCGGACCGAGCGGTCGCAATGTCATTCTCGACAAGAAATTCGGCAGCCCGACGATTACGAAAGACGGCGTCACGGTCGCGAAAGAGATCGAGCTGGAAGATCCCTATGAGAATATGGGCGCTCAGCTCGTGCGCGAAGTGGCTTCGAAAACTTCGGACATCGCCGGCGACGGTACAACTACCGCGACCGTCCTGGCAGAGTCTATCTACAAGGAAGGTCTGCGAAATGTGACCGCGGGAGCGAACCCTACTTCGCTGCAGCGCGGGATCATGAAAGGGGTCGATGCGATCGTCGAGGAGCTGAAGAAAATCTCCAAGAAAGTCAGTGATCGCACCGAGATCGCGCAGGTCGCAACTGTCTCAGCTAACTGGGACAAGACGATCGGCGAGATCATTGCCGACGCGATGGATAAAGTGGGCAAGGACGGAACTATTACCGTCGAAGAAGCCAAGTCGATCGAGACTACCCTCGAAGTAGTCGAAGGTATGCAGTTCGACAAAGGTTATCTATCGCCCTACTTCGTGACCAATGCGGAAGCGATGGAAGCCGTTCTGGAAAATCCTTACATCCTCATTCACGAGAAGAAGATCTCGAGCTTGAAAGACATGCTTCCGCTGCTTGAGAAAGTAGCGAAAGCCGGCCGTCCGCTCCTGATTATTGCGGAAGATGTGGAAGGCGAAGCGCTCGCAACTCTGGTCGTGAACAAACTGCGCGGGACCTTGCAGGTTTGTGCGGTCAAAGCCCCGGGTTTCGGCGATCGTCGCAAGGCGATGCTGGAAGATATCGCGGTGCTGACCGGCGGTCGTTGCATCACGGAAGATCTCGGGATCAAACTCGAGAACGTGAAGGTCGATGAGCTTGGCAAAGCCAAGCGCGTTACCATCGACAAGGAAAACACCACCATCGTCGAAGGCGAAGGCAAGCAGAACGACATTCAGGGTCGAGTAAGTCAGATTCGCCGTCAGATCGAAGAGACGACGAGCGATTACGATCGCGAGAAACTCCAGGAACGCCTGGCGAAACTCGCGGGCGGTGTGGCGGTGATCAACGTCGGCGCTGCCACTGAGACCGAGATGAAAGAGAAGAAAGCTCGCGTGGAAGACGCACTGCATGCGACGCGCGCGGCGGTTGAGGAAGGCATTGTCCCGGGCGGCGGCGTTGCGTTCATTCGTGCGCAGAAGGCGCTCGATAATATCAAGGGCCTTGAAGGCGACGAGAAGGTGGGCGTACAAATCGTGCGCCGGGCCATCGAAGAGCCAACCCGTCAGCTCGCCGATAACGCGGGCCAGGAAGGCGCGCTCATTGTTCAAGAAGTCAAGGCGCGTAAGGGCAACGAAGGTTACGACGTCGCCACCGGTGAATACACCGACCTGGTGAAGGCGGGCATCGTCGATCCGACGAAGGTCACGCGTAGCGCGTTGCAAAACGCGGCCTCGATCTCGGGTCTGTTGCTCACCACCGAAGCCATCGTCACTGAGCTACCGGAGAAGGAAAAAACTCCTCCGATGCCGGGCGGCGGAATGGGTGGCATGGGCGGAATGGATTACTAAGCCGCTGAGACTTAACGAAGATTCAACAACAGCCGGACTCGAAAGGGTCCGGCTGTTTTGCTTTGGGCTCAGCCAAATTTATTCCGAGGGATGCTGAACTTTGCTGGTTTCTTGGGGTCATTTTGCGCTCGCGGCGTAGTTTGGCGAAGGCGCGTGTTTAGCGGATCGTTTCTTTCTGCTATGTTGAGCAATGTTACCGAACTACGATGACTTTTCGATCAGACGATTCGAGCAACCGGATGAAGTGCGCACATTCGAAAAAGGGAAATTCGAGACCGTAAAGATCGGATCGATAACGATTGGCCGGGCCAGTTATGAGCCGGGATGGAAATGGTCGCAACATGTTGGAGCTGTGACCGGTGCAGCGCTTTGCGAGGTGGAACATGTCGGGATGGTTGTGTCCGGGTGCGCGGCTTGCCGGATGAAAGACGGCCGCTACTACGAGATGAAGCCGGGAGATTTGTTTTACATCGGGCCCGGGCACGATAGCTGGGTTGTAGGCGACGATACGTATATCTCCCTACACTTTTTGGGCGCGGAACACTACGCGCAGTCAAGTCGCTAATTGCTTCTTTGGCGTCGTTTCGCGGGTTTAGCGGATCAGCCGTTTAAGTTTATGGTCACGGCCAGCCCTGAATGCCAGTTTGGCGTTCCTATCATTTGTAGTTGAACTTCCGAGCAAAAAAATCGAGAGTGCACAGGAAAATTGTGCTTGTATTTCCAGCGCCCGCCTAATCCAAGCTCCGCAAATCGCGAACGTTCCCAATGAGAGATTACGTAGCAGAGTTGATGGCCGAGGTGAAGGCGAAGAACCCGGCCGAACCGGAGTTTCATCAGGCGGTCCAGGAAGTTCTCGATTCGCTGACGATTGTGCTCGAGCAGCACCCGGAATATCGCCGCGAGAAAATCCTTCAGCGCATCATCGAACCGGAACGGGTGATTATGTTTCGCGTTCCCTGGCGAGACGACCATGGCGATATTCATGTTAATCGCGGGTTTCGCATTCAAATGAACAGCGCCATTGGCCCGTACAAGGGCGGCTTGCGTTTTCATCCCAGCGTTAATTTGAGTATCTTGAAGTTCCTCGCCTTTGAGCAGGTATTTAAGAATGCATTGACTACTCTGCCGATGGGTGGCGCGAAGGGTGGCTCCGATTTCGATCCGAAAGGCAAGACTGACTTCGAAGTCATGCGTTTTTGTCAGGCCTTCATGTGCGAGCTATTCCGCCACATCGGGCCGGACACAGACGTTCCGGCGGGCGACATCGGTGTTGGCGCACGCGAAATCGGATTCATGTTCGGCATGTACAAGCGATTGAAGAATGAGTTCACCGGTGTGATGACGGGCAAGGGTTTAACCTGGGGCGGCTCCGTGATTCGCCCAGAGGCGACAGGTTATGGCGCAGTTTATTTCGCGGAAGAGATGCTCAAGACGCGAAAGGAAGACTTGAAAGGGAAGGTTTGTCTTGTGTCAGGGAGTGGGAACGTCGCGCAATACACCATCGAGAAACTGAATAGCCTTGGTGCAAAAACGGTCACGGCATCCGATTCCGGGGGCTTTATCTATGACAAAGAAGGTATCGATCGCGAGAAGCTCGCGTTTATTATTGAGCTAAAAAACGTCAGGCGAGGTCGGATTTCGGAATATGCCGACAAGTTCACAGGCGCTGTTTACACTCCCGTGGATCCGAAGCTTGACTATAATCCACTTTGGGATCGGAAAGCGGAGTGTGCCTTCCCCAGCGCAACCCAGAATGAAATCAACGCGAAGGACGCGGAGAATCTTCTGAGGAACGGCATTTACGTTGTTTCAGAAGGCGCGAACATGCCCACTACGATGGAAGGCGTGAATCGTTTCCTCGATGCCAGAATCCTGTATGGGCCGGGAAAAGCGGCCAATGCAGGCGGCGTTGCTACTTCAGGTCTGGAGATGGCGCAAAACAGCATGCGCATTTCCTGGACCCGCGAGGAAGTAGATGCGCGGCTCTACAAGATCATGAGTAGCATTCACGCCACCTGCTATCGCACAGCGGAGAAATACGGGACTCCGGGGAATTATGTTAATGGCGCGAACATCGCTAGCTTCCTGAAAGTGGCGAACGCGATGATGGACCAGGGGTTGGTGTAAATCGAGGGAAGGGCCGTTCGTATCTTTGGTTCCCAAACCGGGAGCGAGAAGTAAACTCCATCATCCCGCGCGCAGGCGAGGGACCTCGCCAACGGTCGTCGATCAGACAACTCAGATCGGTTGGTTCTTCCGTGTTGGTGAGATCCTCGCGAATCGGGATGACACGTTATGAGAACGGATATCTGATTCGTTAGTCGCCGGAATCGTCCTCGACCGGCTCGGCGCGACGGACCGTTGGTGATTCTTCCACTTGCCCACGACGATTACGGCGACCGTTGGCCTGCTCGCCTTTGTAAACTTCCTTGAAAACTTGGGCAATCAGCGGCGCTGCCACAGTTCCACCGTGTGCTTTCACACCCACGTCGCCTTCGTAAAGCGCCGCAAAAGCGTACTGCGGCTTTTGCGCGGGCAAATAACCGGCAAACCACGCCGCCGTTCGCTCCTTATTTTTTGGTCCCCATTGCGCCGTCCCGGTTTTGCCAGCCACAGTTACGGGGTCGAGGCTAGCGGCATGGGCAGTTCCCGCAGGGCCGTTGACCGCGTTTATCATTCCCTCGCGAAGCTGCGCAAGCGTTTCTGAGGAAAAATTCAGCGTCCGTTTCTCGCGCACATTGTAAGCCGTCACGATGCCGCCATCGATTGATTGCACCTGCTGCACTAGCCGTGTTTGGTAAAACGTCCCTCCGTTGGCGACGATCGACATCGCCTGTGCCATCTGTAATGGCGTAACCTGCGTGTCGCCTTGGCCGATGGAAAGATTGGCGATGTCCCCATTCAATAACTTTCGCCCATGTGTTGCCTTCATATAGGAATCGTTAGGCACGCGCCCTTCTACTTCGCCGCGAATGGGAATTCCGGTTTTTGCGCCGAAACCGAGTTTCTGCGCCCAATCGATGATCGGATCCGCGCCGGTCTTGATTCCGACCTGATAAAACCAAGTGTCGCAGGATTCGGTCAGGGCCTGAACGAAATTCAGGAAGCCGCGATCGCTTTTTTTCCAATTGTGAAAGGTGAGGTTCCCGATCTGGATCGATGGGACGCATTGATACTGTTCACTCGGTGTTACCGATCCGCTTTCCAGCGCGGCGATGCCGACGGCGACTTTGAAGGTCGATCCGGGCGGGTAGGATGAACGAAAAGCGCGTGGCAAAAGTGGAATCCCAGGGTCATCTTGCAACGCCTTAAAGTTTTCCGCCGAAATCGAAGGAACGAAAACGTTGGGGTTGTAATCTGGCCAGGACGCGAGCGCGAGAATGTCGCCGTTGTTCGGATCCATGATCACGATGGCACCGCGTTTCGCCTTCGCCTCGAGAGCTTTCTCAGCCAATTCCTGCAACCGCAGGTCTAACGTGGTCACCACGGTGTGACCGGGAACAGGAGGTGAAGCGATCTTTTCCGAAGTTCTTCGGCCATCTCTGTCGAAGGTCATCTTATACTCACCGTGTTTGCCGGTTAACACAGCATTGAAGGTTTGTTCGATCCCTTCGCGCCCCTCGGTTTCTGGCCAGATGGTTTCATGATTGTCGATGATCCCGTCGGGATTGCGCCCTGTCCGTCCACAATAACCGACGACCTGTCCGGCAACCTTGCCCTGTGGATAAACGCGAATGTAAACACCGCGCAGTGTCATTTCCGATGGCAGATGCGCTTTCGCAGCCTCGTATTCTTCCGCGGAAAGATTGGTCGAAATCTCGAAGGGCAGAATTCCGCGGTTATGGTAGTGACGGAGAATAGCGTCGTCGGCAATCCGGATTTGGCGGCCGAGTAACCTCTGTGCGGTCGCGATCTGCCGATGCGCAAATTCCAAGGTCTGACTGTCGTTAAACTCAAGTGGGGTTGGAAAATTGATCGCCAGACTGTAGCTGAGTCGGTTTTGCGCGAACGGCGCACCGTTGCGATCGGTAATCTGTCCACGCGGCGCCGGGATATCGAGGATGTAAGTGCGCGCGAGTTTTTGCGTCTCGAAGGTCGGAACAATTTCCTCGTCGAGCGCAGGTTGCGCGACTTCTTCCGAGGGCGTGGCACTGGGCGTCGTCGACGGAGACGGCGCCAATTGTTGTCCGGTCGCATTCGAAGTCGCCATCATCAGCGATATAAAACCAACGCGCGCGATTAAACCTCTCATCCGATCAGGAATTCTGTGCGTGATTTAGAATGATCAGCCTTAGTGCGTTTGTAAAAACCGATGCACGTCGGCCGCCAACTTTGTTCCGATTCCATCCGTAGCCGCGATTTCTTCCACACTGGCCCGCCGCAACCGTTTTACTGAGCCAAATTTTCGCAGCAACAGGTTTTTGCGATGCTGGCTAACGCCCGGGCAATCGTCGAGAATGCTTTCACCAACTCGTTTCTTCATCAGCAGCTGATGATACGCGTTGGCGAAACGATGGGCTTCGTCGCGGATGCGTTGAAGCAGACGTAACGCGCCTGAATCATCCGGCAATTGCAACGGCAGCGCCCGGCCGGGCCGATAGATTTCTTCGTCTTCCTTGGCCAGACCGATGATCGGCAGATCGTGCAACCCGAGCCGCTGTAGTTCTTTGCAGGCGGAGGAGAGCTGGCCCTTGCCGCCATCGACAATGATGAGATCAGGCAAACGGACTAGATTCACAGTGGATGGTTGAGAGTTGATAGTTGATTGGCGCTCCAGCGCTTCTGCGGGATTTTCCTGCGAAAATTCCGCCACATCCGGATTCACGTCGCGGGCTTCAAGCAAGATTCGGGAATATCTTCGCCGCACTACCTCAGCCATGCTGGCGAAATCATCCTGGCCTTCGACGGTGCGAATTCGATAGCGACGATAACAATTCTTGTCCGGAACACCGTCTCGAAAACAGACCATCGACGCGACGACGTGCGTCGTGCTGATGTTGGAAATATCGAAGCATTCCATCACGCGCGGGATTTTCGGCAATTGCAAAGCGTCGGCCAAAGCGCGAACGTCCGCTTCCGGATCAATCGTGGTTGGCAACGAACCACGAGTGAAACGACGCGTAGGTCGGGTCGTTCGGCGCAGATCGTCTAGCATGTTGCGCAACTCCGCCGCCTTTTCAAAATCGAGCTTCTCGGCTTGCGCCCGCATTTGCTTCTCCAACTCCGCCATCATTTCGCGCGAATGTCCCTCGAGAAATTCGCAGGCCTGCGCGACCCGTTCACGATAAATTTCCGGTGTAATCTCGCTTAACTTCATCGGCACCTGATAGGTTGACGACTTCAACTCACGCTCCGTCGGTGACCCACGGCCAAAGGTAAGCACTCCGAATTTCTTGCGCATAAAATTTAACGTCTGCCGAAGCGCGCCGGCGTGTGCATATGGTCCGAAGTAGCGGGCGTTGTCCTCTTTCTTGAAACGGGCGAGACGAAACCGCGGCCATTCTTCGGTCTGATCCACCTTGACCAGGAGGAAGCGCTTATCGTCGCGAAAGGAAACGTTGTAGCGCGGCCGGTATTCCTTGATCAATTTACCTTCGAGCAAAATCGATTCGGCTTCACTCTGCACGGTGTGGGTCTCAAAATCCCAAACCGCGTCCAGCATGGCGCGAGTCTTCAGATCAGCCACTGCCATTTTCGAGGGCATGAAATAGGAGCCAACGCGTTTGCGCAGATCGCGCGCTTTGCCGACGTAGATGACGCGGTTGAAACGATCGCGCATCAAATAAACACCGGGTTTGTGTGGCACCTCGTGTACCTTTTTCGTTAGATCTGGTTTTTCTTTTTTAGTCACCGCCAGCTCTTGATAAGATTGAAAATCGCCCTGCCAGAATTGTAGGGCAAGCGCCTCGCTTGCCGGTTGTGCAATCGGAAATCAGGAGCGCCTGCCCTGCAATTTGTCCCTCATCTTAGTCCTCTCCCACTGGGAGAAGGTTAGGATGAGGGCTCTTCAATAGTCTCCTAGGCCGGCGCTGTGGCATTGCCGAGTGGACCATCATCAATTCGGTCACGTTTTCGGGAGTCAACAGACCCACCAGTCGCTTCATTCCATCCAGTACCGGTACGACGGGACAATTGCATTCCTGCATGATTCGAAATGCCTCCTCGAAACGCGTGCCTGTCGTCACCGTCGGGATGTCGCGACGCATTACCTCGCCGACCTGGATTTGCGGGTCATGTTTGCGCAGCGCCGCGATCAAATCGTGCCGGGTCAAAACGCCGGCGACGTTGCCGGTCTCATCCACCACCGGAAAATCGTGCTGCGAGGTGGCAAGAAGCGCGTCGACCGCTTCCTGAAGGGTGGCGGTTTGCGGCAGCGACCGGAACTCGCGCACCATCGCACTCGAGACCGGGAAACTGCGGGAAATATCTTTGATTTGGGCGAGCGCTGCCTCCTGCGACGCACCCATATAAACAAATAGGGCGATAAAGATGAGGAGCGGATTTCCAAACAGACCAAGAAACCCAAAGATAAAGGCGCATGCTTGGCCGATGCTGGCGGCAATTTGAGTGGCACGCGCGTAACTCAGTCGCGTTGCGAGAAGGGCGCGCAAAACGCGGCCGCCGTCCATTGGAAATGCCGGCAGCAGATTGAAGAGGACGAGTATCACATTGATCGCGAGCAACTGAACGAGGAGGTCCGCACCGGAGGCAGCGTGTTCGAGGGAAAATCCGCGCCAGCCAACGAATACGAACAAGGTGAGAGCGATCACCACGTTTACAAGCGGACCAGCCAGCGCGATAACCAGTTCTTGCCACGGTTCCTCAGGCATTCGCTGCAGGCGGGCGACGCCGCCAATCGGCAAAAGGGTGATGTCAGGAGTATTGATGCCGTAGTTTTTCGCTGCGATGGCGTGGCCAAACTCGTGCAGGACAACACAAACAAACAGCAACAGGACAAAAATTACGCGCCAAAAGGCGATGGCCGAGCCGCCCTGTGCGTAATAACCGAATGCCAGCCATCCGATTAGAAGCAAAAAGGTGACATGAATCCGCAACTGGATTCCGTAGACGCGGAAGATTGGAAGTGACCAGCTCATTGAAACAAATGTCGTCCTCAAACATATCGCACGTCAAAGGCGGCACGTCCGAGCCGGATTGGCGTTAGCGACAGCCCCGTCTTGAATGATATGGAAATTTTTGATGTCGCGGTCGTCGGCGGCGGGCCCGCAGGGTCGGTTTGCGCCGCATTTTGTGCTGCGGCAGGATTGCGGACGGTTCTGATCGAACGCGAAAAATTTCCGCGGGAAAAAGTGTGCGGCGATTGTTTGAATCCGGAGTGCTGGCCGATTTTGCGGCAGCTCGGAATTGATCAACGGGTGCGAGAAGCGCCTCATGCCACTCTGGCATCGGTTGCGTTCATTGGCTTGCACGATCGGAGCATGGAGATTGCGCTCCCGCAGGGCGAAGACGCTGAGATCGCCATTAAACGGAGTATCTTCGATACTCTCCTGCTCGATCGTGCCTCTCAGCTTGGTGCAGAAATCCGGGAAAAAAGCACGCTGACATCGCTCGAGAAAACCAATGGCGATTGGAAACTGACGATTGCGGATGCGTTCGCTTGTCGAGCGCAGGTTTTGGTGGCAGCGGACGGCCGCAACTCAACCGTGGCGCGGTTGTGCGGGTTGCTTCCGCACATCGGAAAGGAACGCGTGGCGCTGCAGGCGCACATTTCATTGCCGCCTCATTTCGGAAACAAGGTCGTTCTGCAATTGCTGCCGGGCGGCTATTCCGGCCAGGCACCGGTAAGCGAAGGTGAATTCAACCTCTGTCTGGTTGGGAAGCCCAAATCGATTCGCACATTGCAAAAGTGGGCAATCGAACAATTCGCACTCTCGACAGCTCAGCAATGGCGAACAATCACGCCATTGACGCGCGCGACGGTTCCTCCGGCGCACCGGAATCTGTTGTTTGCCGGCGATGCTGCTCGTGTCGTAGAACCATTTACCGGTGAAGGAATTTTTTATGCGCTGCGCTCGGGTGTGCTGGCCGCGACTGCGACGGCAAGAATTGTTCAGGAAAATTCAACGGACGCAACCGCTGAATATGCCGCGAAGCATACTGCGATGTATCGTGGCCGATTGTGGATTAACACTCTAGCGCGTAGTGCAGTTGTGTCACCAAAGCTCGGATCGATTTTGCTCGACTTCGCCCGTTTTCAACCGGCACTCTTGCGTTTTCTGACGCGAAGAATCGTCCGGTAATATTTTTCCGGGCCCAGCGGTTATCCAGGCGTTGAGGATGAAGTGATTTGCCGGCAAGCCTTCACGGTGTTCGACATTAACATCGCGATCGTCATCGGACCGACACCACCAGGAACGGGAGTAATCGCGCCGGCAATTTCTGCCACCGCGTCGAAATCGACATCGCCAACGAGTTTGTAACCGCGCTCGTTCGTCGCGTCGTCCACCCGGTTAATTCCCACAGCGATTACCGTCGCGCCTTCACCCA
>Ga0209805_1001591_pt1 | contig 13689 bp, 9 predicted proteins | sample GraSoiAngelo_148_FD_185905 | JGI IMG/M metagenome (GOLD analysis project Ga0209805, IMG submission 185905) | Grasslands soil microbial communities from the Angelo Coastal Reserve, California, USA - 14_1009_09_20cm (SPAdes) (version 2) | ecosystem: Environmental > Terrestrial > Soil > Grasslands ... | reverse complement strand
GCGGCTGATGAAGAGACCGAGCCCGGTGCCGGGCTGGGGCCCAATTCCCGGATCGTCAATCCGGAAGAAGCGCTCGAAGATCTTTTCGTGCTTGTCTCTCGGGATGCCGACGCCATGGTCCTCGAGGATTAGCGCCGGGCCTTCGTCGAGGCTGACGGTCAGGTGGACCCATGGCTGCCCGGTGGTATAGGTCAGGGCGTTGTTGAGCAGGTTGTCGATGATGCGCGCCAGCTGTTCACGGTCGGCGTTGACCCAGACCGGCTCGTTTGGCTCGTCGTAGAGCATCTCGGCTTTCAGGAGCCCCGCTCGCGGCTCGGCTCGAGCCATCGCCAGGCGGGCCATCTCGCGCAGGTCGAGCACCTTGGTGTCGGTCGGCACCGTGCCTCCTTCGATCCGGGCGGCGGTCAGCAGGTCATCGACGATGCTGTTCAGCTCGGTGGCCTTGCCGATCAGAACCCGGAGCGGCCGCTCCGCGTTGTCGGGCGTGATGGTGCCGTCCTGCAGCATCGAGAGGTAACCGGTGATGACGGAAAGCGGGGTGCGAAGTTCGTGGGCGGCCATGCTGAGGAAGGCGCTCTTGCTCTTGCTCGCCTCCTGCGCCTCGGCGAAGAGGATCTGCGACTGCTTCAGCAGCTCTTCGGTGCGCATGTTCGCCTCGATGGTGTTGAGGACGACCCCGACCCCGTCGGTGAGCTGGTCGAGGAAGTCGAGATGGGTGGGGCTGAATGGCTGCATCGAGGCCAGTTCGATCACCGCCTTGACGCGGCCCTCGAACAGGACCGGCAGGACGACGATGGTGGACGGCGGCGCCTCGCCCAACCCCGAGCGAACCGACAGGTACCCGGGGGGGACGGTGGTCAGCACGATCCGCCGGCCGTCGCGGGCGCACTGTCCGACCAACCCTTCGCCCCAGCGGAAGCTCTGGTGGGGAGTGTCGCTGTGGGCGACCGCATACCCGGCGGCGATCCGCAGCGCCGGCTCCTCGCCCTCGTGAGTCTCGACGATGTAGAAGGCCCCGTAATGGGCGGTGACGAGCGGCGCCACCTCGGTCAGGATCAGGTCGGCGACCGTGTGCAGGTTGCGCTGGCCCTGCAGCATCTGGGTGTGCTTGGCGATGTTGGTCTTGAGCCAGTCCTGCTGGGTGTTCTTCTGGGTCGTCTCTTTGAGGTTGCGGATCATCTCGTTGATCTTGTCGGCGAGCAGTGCGACCTCGCCCTTGGCCTTCACCCCAATCGACCGGGTCAGGTCGCCCTCGGTTACCGCCGTTGTCACTTCGGCGATCGCCCGAACCTGGGTGGTCAGGTTGGCGGCCAGCCGATTGACGTTATCGGTGAGGTCCTTCCAGGTGCCGGCGGGCGCCGGGTACGCTGGCCTGGCCGCCAGCTCGCCCTCGACGCCGACTTTGCGGGCCACGGTCGTGACCTGCTCGGCGAAGGTGGCCAGGGTGTCGGTCATCTCGTTGATGGTGTCGGCCAGAGCGGCGATCTCGCCCTTGGCCTCGAACACGACTTTGCGCCGCAGGTCGCCGTTGGCGACCGCGGTCACGACCCGGGCGATGCCGCGCACCTGGTCGGTGAGGTTGCCGGCCATCAGGTTGACGCTGTCGGTGAGGTCCTTCCAGGTTCCGGCGACGCCCTTGACCTGGGCCTGGCCGCCCAGCTTGCCTTCCGTCCCAACCTCGCGAGCCACCCGGGTGACTTCCGAGGCAAAGGCATTCAGCTGATCGACCATGCCGTTAATGGTGTTCTTCAGGTCGAGGATCTCGCCGCGGACGTCGACCGTGATCTTCTTGGACAGGTCGCCCATGGCGACCGCGGTGGTGACCTCGGCGATGTTGCGCACATGCGCCGTGAGGTTGCCGGCCATGAAGTTGACGTTGTCGGTGAGGTCTTTCCAGATCCCCACCACGCCCTTGACCTGCGCCTGTCCGCCCAGCTTGCCTTCGGTACCGACCTCACGGGCCACCCGGGTGACTTCCGAAGCAAAGGCGTTGAGCTGGTCGACCATGACGTTGATCGTTTCTTTCAGCTCCCGGATCTCGCCGTGCACGTCGACCGTGATCTTCTTCGACAGGTCGCCGCGGGCGACGGCGGTCGTCACCTCCGCGATGTTGCGCACCTGGGCGGTGAGGTTGCCCGCCATCGAGTTGACGTTGTCGGTCAGGTCCTTCCAGGTGCCGGAGGCGGCCGGGACGTAGGCCTGGCCGCCCAGCCGGCCCTCGGTGCCGACCTCGCGCGCCACCCGGCTGACCTCGCCGGCGAAGGCGTTGAGCTGATCGACCATGACGTTGATGGTGTTCTTCAGCTCGAGGATCTCACCCTGGACCTCGACCGTGATCTTCTTGGAGAGGTCGCCGCGCTGCACCGCGGTGGTGACCTCGGCGATGTTGCGCACCTGGGTGGTGAGGTTGGCGGCCAGCTGGTTGACCTGCTGGGTCAGGTCTTTCCAGGTTCCCGAGGCGCCCGGCACACTGGCCTGGCCGCCCAGCTTACCTTCGGTACCGACTTCGCGCGCCACCCGGGTGACCTCGCCGGCGAAGGCGTTGAGCTGATCGACCATGACGTTGATCGTCTCTTTCAACTCACGGATCTCGCCGTGCACATCGACGGTGATCTTTTTCGAGAGATCACCTTCGGCGACGGCGGTCGTCACCTCGGCGATGTTGCGCACCTGGGCGGTGAGGTTGCCGGCCATGTAGTTGACGTTGTCGGTGAGGTCTTTCCACACGCCCGCCACGCCCTGCACCTGCGCCTGGCCGCCCAGCTTGCCCTCGGTACCGACTTCGCGGGCCACCCGGGTGACCTCGCGGGCGAAGGCGTTCAGCTGGTCGACCATGACGTTGATCGTGTCTTTGAGCTCGAGGATCTCGCCCTGGACCTCGACGGTGATCTTCTTGGAGAGGTCGCCTTTCTGGACCGCCGTGGTGACCTCGGCGATGTTGCGCACCTGGGCGGTCAGGTTGCTGGCCATGAAGTTCACGCTCTCGGTCAGGTCCTTCCAGACGCCGCCAATGCCGCGGACCTGCGCCTGGCCGCCCAGCTTGCCTTCGGTGCCGACCTCGCGCGCCACCCGGGTGACTTCGGAGGCAAAGGCGTTGAGCTGGTCGACCATGGTGTTGATGGTGTTCTTCAGCTCGAGGATCTCGCCCCGGACGTCGACCGTGATCTTCTTGGAGAGGTCGCCGGTCGCCACCGCCGTGGTGACGTTGGCGATGTTGCGCACCTGGGCTGTCAGGTTGGCCGCCATCAGGTTCACGTTGTCGGTCAGGTCTTTCCAGACCCCGGCGGCGCCCTTGACGTGGGCCTGGCCGCCCAGCCGGCCTTCGGTGCCCACCTCCCCGGCCACCCGGGTGACCTCCGAGGTAAAGGAGCGCAGCTGGTGGACCATCGAGTTGACCGTCCGGGCGGTCCGGAGAAACTGGCCCTCCAGCGGGCGGCCATCGAGCTCCAGGTCCATCGTCTGGAAGAGGTCGCCTTCAGCGACGGCGCCGATGACCCGGGCAACCCCGGAGAGGTTCTTGGCGTTGCGCTCGTTCAGCTCGATCAGGTCGTTCATCTCGGCGGCGATCCTGGCCATCACCCCATTGGGGGCGACCGGCATCCGGACCGAAAAGTTGCCCTTCCGAACCTCCCGAAGGACCGTCAGGATGAGCTCGGCGTCCGTCGCCGAGATGCCCTGGGCCACGCGGCGATCTCCGGCTCGGGCGGGGGCTTTAGTCGACCCGTTCGCGCCCGGGCTGGAGGTCTGGCGCCCGGTCAGATCAGGGGGTGGGCGCCGCTGCTTGTGAGCCTTGGGCACTGCCTACTTGTATACAAAAGAGCGGTACGAAAGTCAAACGATTGATGGTAGTACCGCTGACCAAGATCGGCCCAGCTTACCAGTAAACTGGGCGACACGGAAACGGCCAACCGGACGATACCGGCGAGCCCGATTGTGACCGCCAGCCTCTGGGCTCGAACGCGCGCCATCATCGTGGACGTCCTCATCGTATCGATCCTGCAGGCGGTCATCAACGCCGTTTTCGGCAGCCAGTACGTCACCAGCGGCGTCGCCGGCCCCACCGCCACGGGCGGCTTCTCCTCGTACACCTCCACCACGACGGTCGGCGACTTCTGGTTGTGGGTGGTCGCGATCGCGTACTTTTCGTTGTTCGAGGGGCTGTTCGGCCAGACGCCGGGAAAGGCCATCGTCGGCATCCGCGTCACCGACCTGACCGGTCGGCGCCCCGGCTGGCGGGCGGTATTGATCCGGAACGTGTTGCGCGTGATCGATTCCTTCCCCGGCATCTACCTGCTGGGGGCGTTGATCGCGCGCTTCTCGCAGCGGCGCCAGCGGCTGGGCGACCATATCGCCGGGACGATCGTGGTGCCCACGCGGGTCGCAACGGATGCGGGCTTGACCCAACCGGAGCGCCAGCGCGGCCTGCGGATCGTGACGGCCGTTGTCGTCCTCTTCATCGCGGGTGCCGCGGCCTTTTCGTACTTGGGACGGCCGCCGATCGTGGTCGGCAACGCGGCGCGCCTCGGGCAATTGCCCGGGGGCAGCCGGGTCGGCGGCTATTCGCTGGGTGATGGGCAACGGAAGGGCAGCTCCGTCACCTATCCGATCCAATACAGTCTGACCTCGGGCAAGAACTGCAGCGGGACGGTCACCCTGGAATGGAACGGTTTTTTCCAGGGCTGGCACGTGTCCCGGGTGCAGGCCAACTGCTAGGCGGCGAGAGTTGGGGCGGCCTCGGGCCGCTCGCGACGGTCGCCGCGGCCACGCAGTAAGCCGAGGATGACGAGCTGGGCGGCCCAGCCACAATAGATGATGCTGGTGCTGACGTAGGGGCCGAGCGCGCCCTCCTCTTGCAGGATGTAGAGCGTGTTCGGCCAGGTGTTCAGCGACGCATGGAACAGCAGAACGAACAGCAGGCTCCGCCGGCTGCCGTTGTACATCCAGGTGGAGATGATCGACAGCGCGATCGTCCGCACCAGGAAAAGGGGGAACGGCAAGTGGCTCTGGATCGCGGCCGCGATGAAAAACAGCGGAAGATGCCAGAACGCCGAAATGATCCCGATCAGGAACGATGCGCCAAGCATCCCGAATCGCGGCTGGACGCGCTGAAGCAGGAACCCTCGCCAGCCGAACTCCTCACCTAACGGGCCGCCGATCAGCAGGACCGCGATGAAGGTCCCAGGGATGGCCAACCAGCGGGCCGTGTCGGAGAGGTCCGGGAAACTGCCGCCTTTCAGGACGTGCACGTAGAGGACCACGATCCGGATGAAGGCCGGGACCGCCAGCGCCACCAGGTACCAGCGCAGGCCCGCTCGCCAGCGAAATGCCTGGCCAATGAACGCGCCCAGGCCGCCGAAACCGGACACGCGGGCCACCATCGATACCGCGGCCAGGAGGGGCCCAAACGTCCCCAGCATGATCAGCAACGGCGCCACCGAGGCCGGGACGTGTCCCATCTGATGGTCCGAGGCGACCAGCGGCAGCCAGCAGATCCAGGAGATCGCGATGGCAGAGACCGTGAACACGATCGCGGCCCGGGATGGCGAGAGCGCTCGGCGCTGCATCGTCCGATGTAACGGAACGGTTCAGCCCGGCTTGCTTAGGGCGTTTGGATGTCGACCACGAGTCGGGTGGGATTGCTCAGTTCCAGCGTCCTGATACATGAGGGCCGACCAAGCCCGGCGCCCCAGCTCAAGACGGCCTCGAAGTCGCCCAGCTGCTCCAGCTCCTGAAGCACGGGAAGGCCTGGCGTGATGTCGCGGCTGCCGGTGTAGCTGTCGGCGCCGCTGGCTCCGTGCAGGGCAATCCGCAGCCCGCTCGAGCCGCGCAATGTCACATCCTGGCCGCTCGGGTCTTTGACGAACTTGGCCGATGCCTGCCGGGAGACCGTGTAGGTCGGGAGATACGGGGTGACGCCGGCCGGCGCGGCGAACTCGAAGACGATGCGATCGTATCCGGCCGCCTGGTGCGCCACCCGCACCTGTGTCAGGCGCATCGCCGGCCCATTACTCGACCCCCCCGCCAGATCCTGGCAGGCAAATGGGGTGAGGTCGGTCGCCGACGGGGTGGTTGGCAGCGGCGTCGGCGCCGGAGACGTCGACGCGGAGGCAGACGTTGTGACGTCAACCACCAGCCGCGACGGCCCAGTCAGCTCGAGCACCCGGACACACTGAGATGACGAGAGCCCGACACCGTAACTGAGCACGCCTTCGAAGTTGCCGAGCTGAGCGATCTCACGGACCGCCGTCAACCTGGGTTTTTGATCGTCGGCGACGCCTTGAACGCTGGCGTTGCGAAATACCAGCTTGATGCCGGCGCTGCCGTCGAGCGTCACCGGTTGGCCACTGGCGTCTTTCACGAAGGTGCTGGTCACCTGACGGGTCAGGTCGTAGGAGGGGATGCCGTCACTGAAGTCGAAGACGATCCGGTCGAATCCCGGGGTTTCCGCATGGTGGGCCGTCCGGATTGCAGTCAACTGGGCCGCCAGCCCGCTGGTGCCGCCGGAGCGATCGGCGCAGGTGAAGGGCTGCGGGGTGGGAGTGGGCGACGGCTGGAGGATCTGTTTGATCGCCGATGGGACGTCCTTGATGATCACCTGCGGGTTACGGGCCACCAGCACCGCAAAGGCGACCAGGACCAGCGCCCCCGCCAGCGCCAATTGCGGCGCCATTCGCGGCCGGGCGCGAGGCGTGATGCCCTCTCGGATCCGGCCGCGCAACTGCCGGGGAAACTCGCGGATCTCCTCGGCCTCGTGGTGCAGGTGATCGCGTAGGTTTTTCTCGAACTTGTCGCTCATGGGGTGATCTCCTCGGATCCGGTCAGCTCGCGGAGCCGGCGCAAGGCGGTCTTCAGTCGCGACTTCATCGTGTCCACCGGGACCTTGAGGGCCCTGGCGGTCTCCTCGACGCTCAGGTCCTGGTAGTAGTGGAGCGCGACGGCGGCTCGCTGGTCCGGATGGAGCTGGTCGAGCGCGTGGGCCAGGTCGAGGCGCGCTTCGCTGGACACCTCGTGTTTGCCGCTGCCCAGGCGGCCGAAACGTTCGGTGAGCGCCTGAAAGCGGTGGCGCCGCCGGTACGACGAGATGCTCTCATTCATGGCTATCCGGGTGAGCCAGGGCCCTGGGTCCTCCTCGCGCAAGCTGCCGATCCGCTGCCAGGCCTTGACGAACGTTTCCTGGATGGCATCTTCCGCCAACGCCTGGTCCCTCAGGATCAATCGGGCCGTCCGCAGGAGCTGGAGCCCGTAGCGATCCACCACCTCTTCGAAGGCGTCTCGATCGCCGTCCCGACAGCGCTCGATGACGCGTCCGAGCGCTGGATCCATGAGCATGCCAATCCTAACGACGCAGCGAGCGTCGTGGACGGGTGAAAATCGCCCACCCTAACCCTCCCCCGCAAGGGGGGAGGGAGAACGGGAGCGGTCACCCGGGTCATTTCCTCGCGAATCGCCATAGCCCGGCGATGGTGAACCCCGCCGTCACCGCGAGCAGCCCCAGCAGGATCGGGGCGATTGGCATGCCGGCTGGCTGGTCCGTTGAGACCGGATGGCCGGTGGCGGCGAGGTCCACGGGTTGGGACGCCTGGGTCGGAGCGACGGTGGCAGTGGCCGTAGCGGCCGGCTGATTTGCCGTGGTCGGAGCGGCCGCCGCCGGCGCGTCCGCCGGCGTCTGGACGTCAATCACCAGGCGGGTCGGCGAACTGAGCTCGATGACGCGGAAGCAGGCGGCGTCCTTCAGGCCGATGCCGTAGCTCACGACTCGCTCGAAGTTGCCAACATTCGCGACTTCACGAAGCTCCGGCAGTCCCGCCTTCTGGTCGCCCGGCACGCCGTCGGCGATGTCACTGTTGCGGAGCACCGCCCGGATCCCCGCCGAGCCGTCGAGCGCGACCGGCCGGCCGCTGGCATCCTGCGTAAAAGTGGCCGAGGACTGCTGCGTCAAGCGGTATTCCGGCATCGAGTTCGACGTGGCAAACCCGATCACCAGCCGGTCATAGCCGTCGTGATGCGCGAACCGGATCGCGGTGACGGTGCCGCGAGCGCCGGCCACGCCGCCGGACTTGTCCGCGCAGGTGAAGGCCCCGAGGTTGTCGGCCGAGGCGGAAACGGCGCCGCCAGCGGCCAGGGCGGCCGCGGTGAGCGCCGCGGCGGCGAGGGTCAATCGCAGATTGGGTCTGAGAATCGAGAACATTACGGTTCCTCCTATAAGTCCGATTGAATACGGGCGGCGTCATGCCGTCTCGTTCTTTCAGACGCCGCCAGGGCCTGGCGCGGGTGAAGGCCGATCAGGCCGCTTCGACACGGTTACGACCGCCGGCCTTCGCCTGGTAGAGCGCCCGGTCGGCGGCCGCGACCAGGGCCGTGGCGTCGATGCCATCCGCGGGGAAGGTGGCGACGCCCAGGCTCACGGTGACCGGCCCGCCGCTGGCGAGCAGCTTCGCCCCCTCGGTGACGCCGCGCAGCGTTTCGGAAAGGGCGACGGCCCCGGACTTGTCCGTGTCGCCCATCAGCACGGCGAACTCTTCACCGCCGATACGGAAGGCACCATCAGTCGCGCGCCGCGGCACCGACTGGATCAGTCGCCCGATTTGCTGTAACGCCCGGTCTCCCTCCTGGTGGCCGAACCGGTCGTTGATGCCCTTGAAGTGATCGATGTCGGCCATGATCAGCGACACCTGCTGACCTGCCTGCCGGGCATCCGCCAGAGCTTGCTGCAGCACGCGATCGAACTCTCGCCGGTTCTGAAGCCCGGTCAGTGGGTCGACCCGGGAGAGGGTATCGATGAACTCGTACATCGTGGCATTCTGAATCGCCAGCGCTGCGTGGCCGATCACGGTGCGGAGGAAGGCGCCATCCTCGACGGTATAGGCGGGCCGGCGCCGCGAGGTCAGGGCAACGATGCCGATCCGATGCGCTTGCGCGTCGAGCAGCGGCGCGGCCATGCAGGGCATCTCGCGGTCCAACCAGAAGGGGAGGACGAGGCCGGCGTCGCCGGCCATGACGGTGGAAACCCAGCGGTCGTGGGGATTGAGCGAGGATGGGAATTCCTCAGCCACTTTGACAGCGAGCTCGAATTGTCCTTGCGAGGCACGGATCCAGATGGCCACCCCGTCGCCGGCGAAGAAGCGGCTCAGGCCGAAGCTGAGCCGATCGAGGACGGCCGCGAGCTGCATGGTCTCGTTGAACTCGGCCATTAAATCGATCAGCGCACGCGCCTGGCCGTAGCGGCGCTGCAACTCGCCGTTCTGCTCGAGCAGCTGGCGCTGGCGCGTGATCACCGGGTCGGTGAGCGCCCAGATGCGAGTCAATGCCGCCCGCGCCAGTCGGTCGGAGCTTTGCGGGGCCGTCTGCTTCAGGCCATCGCGGGTCAGGCCGCCGATGATTCGGAGCGCCTCACGTTGGGGCGCGGCCCGGTGCTTGGCCAGCCGGAAGCCAGCCAGGCCGGCGCTGAGCAACGTCAGCGCAGTCGCGGCCAGTCCCGCCACCAGCAAGAGGGGCTCGAGGTAGGGCACGACGGTTTAACGCGGCCCACCCGGAGAAACGGCAGCCGTGGACATCTCGGAACCTTTGGGCGCAGCCTGCGTCTAACAGGGGATGGTTATGGCAGCAGCGGCCGTGTTGAAGCGCCTACGAGCAACCTGGTTTGGATCGTTTCTGGCAGTGGTCTGGCTGCTCTTTTTGATCGCCATCCCCTGGGTTCGGCACTGCTACGGGATTGCGACCGTTCAGGGTGGTAGTTCCGGCATCTACTGCACCTGGAACCCGCCGCTGATCGACGCGAGCGGATTCGGATTGATGCTGTTGCTGTTGTTCGTGGCCGCCATCGGCATGGTGCCCCTCGCATTTCCGAACCGTCGGGTGCTATTGTCGGTCGGTTTTGGTAGCGCCACTATCGTGCTGGTGTTGATCTGGGCCAGCCTTGACTCGAACATCTATTTTTCCCTGAGTCAGTTTGGTCTTCAGGTTAGCAGCCTAACCCGTACGGTCTTGTTCTTCCTGCTGCCCGCCAGCGTCCTGTGGATTGTGGCGGGGCTTAGAAGGCGGGGGCAGGAGCCGCGAGCGGCTTCTGCGTAAAGTCGAAGCAGTCCGACATATCATCGGCGGCCTTGTCCCGGGCGTTGATCGCTGGCAGGCCGAAGGTCCTCTCGCAGAATTTCACGAGGCTGACGTGGGAGTGCTGGGTATGTGAGATGTTGCCGGCTTTGGCGTAAGGACTGAGCACCAGGCAGCCAACGCGGCTTCCGAAGCGGAACTGGGTGCCGTCCGTCCATTTTTCGATCAGCGGCGGGTTGACGTGGTCGTACCAGCCGCCCCAGTCGTCCCAGGTGATGAAGACGACGGTAGTGGGCCACAGCCCGCCCTTGACGATGGCGTCGATCTGGGTGGCGGTCCAGTGATCGCCAGCCTTGACCGGCTCGACCGGGTGCTCGCTGAGGCCCTTCGGACCGTAGAGCCACGACACCGTCGGCAGCTTGCCGGCGGCGGCATCCTTTGCAAACTGGTCCGCCGTCACGTTGTTCTTGCTGCCCTTCAATGCCGCGATGTAGCCGTGCGCATAGCCGCCATAGTTGCGCCAGGTGAGGCCCGCCTTCTCCAGGTTGGCGGGGAGTGACGGCAGATTGAAGGGTGGCTGCTGGCTGATTGGATCGCGGTAGTGCGGGTTGTTGATGATGGGCGAGTCCGCGGCGATCAGCATCAGGTGGTTTGGCGTGGATGGGCCGGCGACTTCGGTGAAGTACTTGTCGCATAGCGTGTACTGCTGGGCATAGCGCCAGTAGTTTGGAATGTTTGGCTGCGCGTACTGTTCCTTGGCGGCGCCGGTGGCGCGCTTCAGCCAGGCGGCGTGGTCGTGCGGATGGTCGGCCGAGGGAGGATCCGAGGCAAGCGACAGGTTGGGATCGCCGTCCGCACCCGGGAAGCGGCCGAAGTAATTATCGAACGCGTGGTTCTCCTTGACGATGATTACCACGTGTTGAATCGGTCCCTTGGGTTTGGGCACTGGTGAAGGCGCGGGCTTACGTTTCGATGCGGATTTCCTCATCCCGGCGCCAGTGTACCCACCCTTTCGCCTGGAGACTATTTCGAGCCGATATCCTGTTCACGGACTGCGTCCGGCTTGCAACAGAACGTGACGAGGCCGCGTCACGTATCGTTGAATTGTGCAGACGCAGCCGAAAGGGGCGGGTGCGGTGGCGGAAGGACCGCTGAACGAGAGCGAACTCAAGAAGCTGCACGCCTACTGGCGCGCGGCGAACTACCTCTCCGTTGGCCAGATCTATCTGTTGGACAACCCGCTGCTGCGCAAGCCGCTGGCGCTTAAGGACGTCAAACCCCGTCTGCTCGGGCACTGGGGCACCACGCCCGGACTCAACTTCCTCTACGTCCATCTCAACCGGGTCATCAAGGCCCGCAACCTCGATGCCATCTTCATCTGCGGCCCCGGACACGGCGGTCCGGCGATGGTGGCGAACGCCTACCTCGAGGGAACCTACACCGAAATCTACCCCGGCGTGTCGAGAGATCTGGCCGGCCTGCAGAAACTCTTTCGGCAGTTCTCGTTTCCGGGCGGCATTCCCAGCCATGATGCGCCGGAAACCCCCGGCTCCATTCACGAAGGTGGCGAGCTTGGGTATGCGCTCACGCACGCCTATGGCGCGGCCTTCGACAATCCGGACCTCAAAGTTTTCTGCGTGATCGGCGACGGCGAAGCCGAGACCGGGCCGCTGGCCGCCAGCTGGCACTCGAACAAGTTCCTCAACCCGGTCAGCGATGGCGTGGTGGTACCGATCCTCCACCTGAACGGCTATAAGATCGCCAACCCGACCGTCCTGGCGCGCATCCCCGAGGACGAGTTGCGACAGCTGCTCCAGGGCTACGGCTACACCCCCTACATCCTGGCCGGCGACGACCCGATGGACATGCACCAGCGGATGGCGGCCTTGCTCGATCTCGTGATGGACGAGCTGCAGGAGATCCAGGGATCCGCCCGCAGGCGCGGCCGAGCGACGCGACCGCGCTGGCCCATGATCGTGTTTCGCTCGCCAAAGGGATGGACCGGTCCGAAGGAAGTCGACGGCCTACCGGTCGAGGGAACCTGGCGTTCGCACCAGGTGCCGGTCGACAACATGACGAATCCGGAACACCTGCGGATCCTGGAGCAGTGGCTGCGCAGCTACCAGGCCGAGGAGCTGTTCGACGACGATGGTGCACTGGTCGCCGAGCTCGCGGCGCTCTCGCCGAAAGGTCAGCGACGGATGAGCGCGAACCCTCATGCCAACGGCGGCGAGCTGTTGCAACCGCTGCGGCTTCCCGATTTTCGCGACTATGCGGTCAAGGTCGACAAGCCTGGCACCACCTTTGACGAAGCGACCAAGGTGTTGGGCGCCTTCCTCCGCGACGTGATCGCCAACAATCCGCACAACTTCCGGCTGATGGGCCCAGATGAGACCGCCTCGAACCGGCTGAGCGCGGTGTTCGATGTCACCAACCGCGACTGGCTGGCAGATGTGATTTCGACCGACGACCACCTCGCCCCGGACGGGCGGGTGATGGAGGTGCTGAGCGAGCATCTCTGCCAGGGCTGGCTGGAGGGCTACCTGTTGACCGGCCGGCACGGAATGTTCAACTGCTACGAAGCCTTCATTCACATCGTCGACGCGATGTTCAACCAGCATGCGAAGTGGTTGGAGGTGACGAACCGGCTGCCGTGGCGGCGGCCGATCGCGTCGTTCAACTACCTGCTCAGCTCGCACGTCTGGCGGCAGGACCACAACGGCTTCACTCATCAGGATCCGGGTTTTATCGACCTGGTGATGAACAAGAAGGCCGAGATCGTCCGGGTCTACCTGGCCCCGGACACGAACTGCCTGCTCTCCATCGCCGATCACTGCCTGCGCAGCCGCCAGTACGTCAACGTCATCGTGGCCGGCAAGCAGCGACAACTGAACTATTTATCGATGGACGACGCCGTCGTGCATTGCACCCGCGGCATCGGGATCTGGGACTGGGCCAGCAACGACACCGGCGAGCCGGACGTGGTGATGGCGTGCGCCGGAGACATCCCCACCCTGGAGACACTGGCCGCCACCGACCTCATCCGCCAGCATCTGCCGGACCTCAAGGTGCGGGTGGTCAATGTCGTCGACCTGATGACGCTGCAGCCGGAGGTGGAGCATCCCCACGGCCTCTCGGACGCGGAGTTCGACGCCCTCTTCACCACCAGCCGGCCGGTGATCTTCGCCTACCACGGCTATCCCTGGCTGATCCACCGGCTCTGCTACCGGCGACGGAATCACAACAACCTGCATGTCCGCGGCTACAAGGAGGAAGGGACGACCACCACGCCGTTCGACATGGTGATGCTGAACGACCTCGATCGCTTCCACCTGGTGATGGATGTGATCGACCGGGTGCCCGGACTGGGCTCTCGGGCGGGGCATGTGCGGCAGCGGATGGTCGATGAGCGGTTCCGGCACCGGCAGTACACCCGCGACCACGGCGAGGACGAGCCGGACGTGCGCGACTGGACCTGGCCTTACTAGCCTGCGCGTCCTCGTTCTGAACACCGGCTCGAGCTCGATCAAGGGCAGCCTCGTCGACAGCGACGATCTGCGAGCGATCGCGAAGGACGAGGTCTCGCTCGGTACGGATGCCACTCGGCGACAGGGCCTGGAGCGGACGGTCCGAAACCTG
>Ga0209805_1001583_pt1 | contig 13722 bp, 18 predicted proteins | sample GraSoiAngelo_148_FD_185905 | JGI IMG/M metagenome (GOLD analysis project Ga0209805, IMG submission 185905) | Grasslands soil microbial communities from the Angelo Coastal Reserve, California, USA - 14_1009_09_20cm (SPAdes) (version 2) | ecosystem: Environmental > Terrestrial > Soil > Grasslands ... | reverse complement strand
CCGCAGATTCCCTGGCAAAGAAACAATCCATCCTCGCCTAACGAACGAGCGGCCGCTCGCATATAGGTGCGATAATTTTTGTAGCCGACATGCTCGACCATGCCCACGCTCACGACCCGATCAAATCGTTCGGTGACTTCGCGGTAGTCGCGCAGCTGGATTTCCACGTCCAATCCGCGACACCAACGTTGCGCGTAACGGCATTGCTCCTGTGAAATTGTTATCCCGACTACCTGGCAACCGTAATGGCGAGCGGCATAACGGGCCAAGCCGCCCCAGCCGCAGCCGATGTCCAGCAGGCGCAAGCCGGGTCGCAGACGCAGCCTTTGGCAAACCCAATCCAGCTTCCGCAGTTGCGCGGAGGCGAGATCGTCGCCTTCAGCGAACAGCGCACAGGAATATTGCATATTCGGATCGAGCATCGCTTCGAAGAAATCGTTGCTCAGATCGTAATGTACCCGGCCGACTTTTCGGGAGCGCCGCGGAGTTTGCTGGTTCGCGAGAAGCGCGGTGAGCAATGCCCAGACATTGGGAAGTCGAAATGCGAAACGCTTGTCGAGTCCGGCGCGAATGGCACGGCAACACATCTCATCCAGCGCTTCGCAGTCCCACCAGCCATCCATGTAGGACTCCCCGAATCCGAGCGTACCGGAAGCCAGGATCCGGCTAAAGAAGCGCCGGTCCTGCACCTGTATGTCCCAGGGGCGAGCGCCGTCGATCCGAATGTCCGCGAACGCGAGGAGATTGGTCATCACATCTTCGGCTTTGGACATAGGTTTTGATCGGTCGCACGAGTGCTTTGTCACCGCCCAAAGAATCGCGTCTGCTCCGGCAATTAGTTTGAATGGGATGTCAGCCGCAGGGTTCCGAGGACTAGCTCTCAGGATCGCGATCGGGTCGAGCTTGGTTCGGAATTTCCTCGCCACGCGCACCACTGCTTCTCTCGCTCGCCACGGATTTTCAGTCTTACTGTGGCTGTGATCGCAAGGTAACAAAGAGATGAAAGGGAGGCGTTGGAAATGATTGTTTGTCTTTCGCTCAATCTGGGCGATACTCCGACCTTATTGGATTGCTCTGGTAACTTCACTGCGCGGTAGATCGTCAGGTGAGCTTCGCTCATTGGTGGTTTGAAACCCGATTCACGGGAACGGCTCTGTAGGTCGGTAGTTTTTCCAAATTCAAACACAATGAAAATGTACGTAGGTAATCTCTCCTTTGAGAGCACCGAGAACGATCTTCAGGATCTGTTCGAACAACACGGCACCGTTAACGAAGTCCATCTGATGATGGACCGGTTTACGGGCAAATCGCGCGGGTTTGCGTTCGTCACCATGAACGACAGCGCACAAGCCAACGCCGCGGTGGGCGCGCTTAACGGCCACGAACTTAATGGCCGCGCGTTAACTGTTAACGAAGCGCGTCCGCGCGAAGAGCGTCCGCGTCCTCAAGGGGGCGGCGGCGGCGGGAAGCGTCAATTCACAGGCTTTCGCCGGTAAAGCGGTTTAGATGTCGGCCCTGAAAAATTTTCGGGGCCGACGTTACTAATAAATGACACGTCTGCCGCTACCGTATGAATTCTGAAAAAGCCATCCAACTGGAGGGCACTATCATGTCGGTGCTGCCTGGAACCATGTTTCGCGTCGCGCTCGCGAACGATCATCTCGTTCTCGCGCACATTTCCGGAAAGATGCGCAAGCGTTTCATTCGGCTTACAATCGGGGACCGGGTAAAAATGGAGATGTCGCCTTACGACACCGCCAAAGCGCGCATCGTTTACCGACTCTAATTATGGCGACGCGATTCTTTTTCGATCCGCCACGACGGCCGAAATCAAAACCCGGTCCTAACCTCAAAAGCCTGCTCGTGCGCTGTCCTTCCACGTCAAAACTGACCGATACCGGAAGGACTATCGAAGCGAACCTCTGGCCGATGGCCAAATTAAAAACACAAAAAGTCACCTGCGCGCATTGCGGCGGCGTTCATACTTGGACAAAGAAGGACGTCATTCTCGGCCGATATCAGTGAGCCGGTGATTCTTCCCAAAATTTCCGCCCTTGATTTTCCGTATTCCGACGGACCGCATCAATTGGACGACCAGCTCGTTCCTGATCGGTACGTTTTTTCTCACGCTGACAGCCGTGCCGTTATACCTGTGGTATTTCGGCCTTAATTGGTTTCAGCTAGCTATTTTTGCAGCGATGCTGGCCGCGACCGGCTTCAGCATCACGCTCGGTTATCACCGTCTCTTTTCGCACATGACTTTCCGGGCGACACTCCCGGTGCGCCTGTTCGTACTCATCTTTGGCTCCGCTGCGTTCGAGAATTCGGTCCTCATGTGGGCCAGCGAACATCGACGCCATCATAAACATGTGGATCACGACGAAGATCCGTACGACATCACCAAAGGTTTTTTCCACGCCCATATCGGCTGGCTGTTGTTCAAGCTCTTGCCACAACCGCCGTTCGATAACGTTAACGATCTAAAGAGAGATCCGCTGGTGATGTGGCAACATCGGCATATTCATCTCCTGGCAGTTATCGTCGGCTTCGGTCTGCCGACGCTGGCCGGGTTCCTGTGGGACGGCTGGATCGGCGCGCTTGGTGGTTTTCTAATTGGTGGCATCGCAAGAGTTGTAGTTCTTCAACACGGCACATTCCTGATTAACTCAGCCTGCCATACCATCGGGCGTCAGCCGTATTCGAAGCGATGCAGTGCGCGCGACTCGTTTTTCCTGGCTCTGTTTACCTTTGGCGAGGGCTATCACAATTATCATCACGAATTTCAGCACGACTATCGAAACGGCGTGAAGCCCTGGCAGTGGGATCCGACGAAATGGTTGATCTGGATTCTATCGAGACTGGGTTTAACGAACGGTCTGCGCCGAGTGCCGGAGGAAGCAATTCACGCCACGCAAGCGCGAGTACGGGATTTACGGATCGATAAAAGGCGTTGACGCGCGCGCGCATGCGAAACTGGCGGAGACTGCTGTAGCCACGGCCCCGTGGGCGGTTTTCCAGGAATTGTGACATTTTGAAGGACGACTGGCATTCTTCAAAAGATGCAGGCAGTATCCTTCCGCGTTATGAAGCCATCGCTCAGCATAATTGTAGTATGTCTGGTCTTTGCCTTACTGGCTGCGCCCGAGGCAGCGGAAGCGGGACCTTTCGAGGACTTTTTTAGGTCGATACGTAACTCAATGGCGCGCCCTGCACCAAAGCCACGGCCGGCGCAATCGCGCCAGACGAGTCGTAAGCAGAATAATGAGACTCCGCCAAGCGATGCTGCAGATGCTTCGAATAGTCAGGCTTCACCAAGTCCGACTCCGGCCCCTGCACCTCCGAATCGGAACAACGTCCGCGTGGCGAAGGCAACCGCTGTCAGGAAAAACGGAAAGGACGATCTGCCTTATGGAATTCCCGTGCCCGGAAAACAAGGCTTGGTTACCAGTCCGTTCTCGCCAGACAGTGGTTACATCGACGTCCGGAGTTTTCCGCCCGGAACCGAAGTAAAAGATCCCTACACGGGAAAGAGTTTCCTTACGCCGTAACGATCTATCGATGAAGCCAATTGGCGAGCCGACACGTGTTTCAACTGGCCTCGCTACTTAAATAAGTTCAGGTCAATTGAATCTGCCATTGCTTTGTATCCATCGTCATTGGGATGGAGATGGTCCTTTGAAGCGAACTTCGGCAACAGTTGGCTGGGATGATTGGGGTCGCGCACGACAGCGTCGAAATCAATGACGCCATCGAAAGTCCCGCTAGTCCTGATCCATTTGTTTACCGCCTGGCGCGTTGCTTCTTTTGCTTCCGAGTAATAGCCGGGAATGTCTACGCCTTCGCAAGGTGTAATCGTGGCGCCAATGAGCTTGAGGCCCCGAACGTGTGCGCGCGAAATCAACTGCCGGTACGCGTCAGTGATATCCTGAACGCTGCGCATCTCGTTTGGATCGGCAAGATATTGACCGTCCATTTTTGCACCGGGAAAACAGATATCATTGAGCCCTTCCAGCAGCACAATATGAGTGACCCCAGCCGGAACGAGCGCGTCGCGGTCGAAACGCGCCAGAGCACTGATGCCGAAGATGTCGCCATCGCGTAGCAATCGATTGCCGACGATGCCTTCGTTGACCACCGCTAATGCCGAAGTTTTTGACGTATTGGCCGCACGCCGAATCAGATCACTCGGCCAATTGTTATCCGCATCGACGGTTGATCCGTCCCCGTCAGTGATGGAGTCGCCAAACGCCACAACAAGACGCTGCGACGGCTGGGCGGGAACGAGAACCGCAGTAACGGATATCGAAGCAGTTGATGTTGTGGTTGCATCGATTTTCTCTTCATGAGTAAAGTCGCCGTGTTGCGAAATTACGGCATGCTTGAACGCAAACGCGTGCAGAGTCGGAGTGGTAAGGCGTTTTGGGAAGTAGATGCTCACGCTGATCTCGGCTCCGAAGATTACCGGAAACGTCATTGGATCACTAAGCACTGGCGCTCCGGCTGGAATCGTAACCGATTTGTGTCCTTCAAATGTAACGCTTCGGATCGATTCTTGTTCAACGCTCGAGGCATCGGTTGGGGCGGCAACAGTGGCCGAGCCGATTACGAGAGGCGATGAACCGAATTCGTTAGAAAAGCGAAGCTGAATCTGACTTCCTCCCATCGAGATGCGGACGCGCTCGCGCACCGTTTGATTGTCGATGTTGAGGAGAGCTTCGCGCGGATTCGGGCTTCCGGATTGTGGACTCGCCGCCCAGCTGGCGATCCAGGCATTTGTCGAACCCCTAACCGGTCCAAGGGCAAACAAGAAAAGGCTAATAAGAACGCAGATTCGAAGCGTATTCATAAAGCTAACCCGCAGTAGTGGGAGTTATTTCATCAGCGAAAAATCTGTCGGACGCATGTACACCTCATCCACCCGAAAAACGTTGCCCTTCTTGTCCAGTAGAGGCTTCGCGGCTTCGACGTATGGTCGAAACACTGGATCGGTATGGAGCGCATCCCAATTCTTTTTCGCCTCTTCCCGGCTGCGATGAGCCACGATGTAGATGAACGTGTCCTTCCATGCGGGATCTTCGTTTGGCACCCAGAAGCCCACCACGTTGATGCCGTGGCTGGCCATCAGCTTTGAAGCGTCGTAAAAGAGCGATTCAAGGGCAGGTACTTTGCCTGGCACGGCATGATAAATTCGAAGCTCGAAGACGCGGCTGCTATTGGTCTTCAAATGGTTTGCGTGCGACAAACGAGCGGTAACGAGTGATCCGACAGCAAACGAAACGAGGACCGCGCCCCAAACAATCCATCCGTTGAATTTCCATCGGTTGGGCGTTGTCAATAGCACATTTCTTTTCATACCGTCTGCTTCCCTTTGCGCATCCCAGTCAGTTGACTAACTGATATAATAGTATACAGTCCGGGTCAGTCAAGGATGGAGTAATGCCAAAATCGAAAACGAACAATCGGACGCGGCTTCTTCAGGCCGCCGTGAAGGTCACCCATCGCTACGGGTTCGACCCCATGACTCTTGCTGACATTGCGAAGGAGGCGCGGGTTCCTCTGGGCAATCTCTACTACTACTTCAAGACGAAGGAGGAGATTGCCGACGCCATTGTCGACCTTCGCGTTTCGCGATTGAGGGTACTGCTGCAAGAGCTGAACAAAAAGGGTTCTCCCAAAGAGCGACTGTGCGGCTTCGCCCAGCTGAAGATTGATAACCGAGACGTGCTGGCCCGCAGTGGTTGTCCTGTCGGGACCTTGTCTTCCGAATTGCGTAAGCACGGCGGCGCAGTTGCTAACAAGGCGTCAATATTGTTCGCGGAGGGTCTCGTGTGGATGGAGGCGCAGTTCAAGGCGCTAGGTAAAGGAGCGGATTCGCGTGGGCTCGCCGTGCATCTCATGGCCGCGTTGCAAGGCGTATCATTGCTAGCTCACACTTTCCACGACCCCCGCATGATCTCAGTCGAGGTGGCGCACCTCAAGAAGTGGATTCGCGCTCTCTAGATGTTAGCGCCGTGTGTCGAACAGATGCCGAAACCAATTGTTCGATCTGCCAAGGCGTTGGGCCTTTAGTAATATGTTCCTTGTCATCGCATACTTTGATGATTACGCCGGCAAGACGGTGACAATCAGAGGGAGGGCAACTGTCCGCAGTGGGTTCGCGTTGCTTCCAAGTCGAAGAGATTCGAAAATTCTGACGGCGGGTCAGCCCCATAGTTCTCGCGAGGGAACGCCAATTTTTCCATTCGCGTATGGCACCGGATGATCACGATCGCGCGCCAGGAGTAGAGGCCCGTCGAGATCGATCCAAGTCGTCAAGCTTGCCAGAAGGCGCGCGGGAGCAATCCCTAACGAGGTGCAAACCATGCAACCGATCAGTAGTTTAAATCCGCTTTCTCGTGCGCGCTCGCACAAGCGCAACGCCTCGGTCAGCCCGCCAGTCTTATCGAGCTTCACGTTAATGACTTCGTAGCGATTCGTTAGGCGAGGAAGATCGGCGGTGGTATGGCAACTTTCATCGGCGCAGACTGGAATCGGATGATCGAGACTTTCGAGGACTTCATCGGCGTCGGCCGAGAACGGTTGTTCGATGAGCTCGACGCGTAATTCCTTTAGCGCCGAAACAATCTCGCGGTAATGCGATGGCGACCATGATTCATTAGCGTCGATCAGCAGACGGGCCGCAGGCGCGGTCTCGCGCACCGCCTGAACTCGGGAAAGGTCGAGATCGTCGCCGCCGAGCTTCAGCTTTAAGATCGGCAGTTTCGCATTCGCTTTCGCTGCCGCTGACATTTTCTCCGGCGTATCCAAACTTATCGTAAACGATGTCTCGACTTCAGAAACAATCGGGATGTTCGCCAATTCCCAGGCCCGTTTGCCGAACGCTTTCGCTTCAAGATCCCATAACGCGCAATCCAAGGCATTGCGTGCCGCGCCTGGGGGCAAGAGGTCTTGCAGACCCTGGCGATTCAAATTCTTCTCGCCTGCGATCGATTCGATCTGCGCCAACACTGAGGCGGTGGTTTGATTGTAACGCGCGAGCGGAATGCCTTCGCCGCGACCGATCTCTTTGCCATCGCTGACTGTCACAACGACGACTCGCGCTTCAGTTCGACTGCCACGGGAAATCCGAAACGGTTGCTTCAGAGGCCAGATTTCCTCCTTTGCCTCGATAGACAGAAAACTTGTCCGCACGGAAGGAAACGAAGGTGACGAAGGGCGGAAGTCAAAGGCCGACGGCTAAAGAAGAACGTGACATCAACGAGATTTGTCATTAACTCTAAATCCATCATTTAGTTCGCTTTGGTCGCGAACTAGAGCTCACAGAGAGAATTATGAAGCAGAAAAATCTAAAGAAAAAAATTCGGCGATTGGAGAAGCGTCTCCAGGAAGGCCCAAAGAAACTTGCCAGGCTGAAACAAAAACTACAGGCAGGGGAGGCAGCAAAGGCTGCGCGAGCCAGAAAGAAATCGGCTGCCAAGGCTCCTAAGCCAATCGAAGCGAAGAAATCGGTCGCCGTTAAAAAGGTGAAGAAAAAGCTGAATCTTTCACCGGAACGCCGTGCTCAACTCGCGGCTGCGATGAAAGCCCGGTGGGCTGCAAAGAGAGCCACCGAGGCGAGCGCGAAATCTGGCTCGAGCGACAATCAACATTCAGCCCCTCCAGGATCAACGCCGCATGAGCCGGAAAACAGGCCCGACGGCGCTTGAAGAGTTCGTTAAAAAACAAAACGCTCAACGTCCAACGCTTAACGCCCAAGTCAGAGACAGCCTCGCTGCGGCAAGTTGGGATGTTTAACGTTAAGGAAATTCCAAGACCTTTTGCGAACAGGCGAAGGTAGCGAAAAATCGAGTCGATGATCAGGAATGAGCCTTGCGCTTCGTTCTGTTTGTTGCCTTCTGTTCTGTTTTTCTCCGCCTGCTTTCACCTGCGTAGCGCAGTCTGCTAAGCTCGGCGTGTCGCGGACATGTCACGAGATGATCGTTGACCATACCGGTCGCTTGCATCAACGCGTAGCAGATCGTTGAGCCAACGAATTTGAATCCGCGTCGCTGCAAATCGCGGCTCATCGCGTCGGATTGGGCTGTGCGCGCGGGCACGTCGGCCATGCGTCGCCAGCGATTCTGGATTGGCTTGCCACCGACGAAGCTCCAAAGGTAGGCACCGAAAGTGTCAAATTCTTTGCCAACGGCGAGGGACATTCTGGCGTTTCCGATCGCCGCCGCGATCTTTAATCGGTTCCGCACGATTCCTGCGTCGCCAAGCAATCGCTTCGCATCGCGTGCGCCGTAGCGTGCAATTTTTTCGGGACGAAATCCATCAAATGCCTTCCGATAGTTGTCTCGTTTCTTTAAGATCGTGGTCCAGCTCAGGCCCGCTTGCGCGCCTTCAAGGATCAGAAATTCGAAGAGCAATCGGTCGTCGTGCACAGGGACGCCCCATTCCTCATCGTGATAAGTAATATTCGGCTCGGTTGAAGCCCACGGACAACGCGGCATAAGGTTCGCAAATTAATCGCGGCCGCACGCTACGTCGAGGCGCGTCCAAGTATTCGTTCGCTGCGACGCCGCAGCCGCCGTCAGTGTCGGCGCCGGCTCGACGCAGGATTTTCCGGATCATATTCGTACAGCCGCGCCGGATCGCCGAAGACTGCACCGAGCGCGCGCTCGGGCCAGATCTCAAAATAGCTCAGCAGCAGTGCCATCAGCGGCACGAGAATGAAGGCGAGACCGTGCGCGGCCATAATGAACATCGCCAGTGCGCGCAGTACCAAGAGATACACATCCCACCGCACTCGCTGCTTCAGCTCTTTGTCGGGCATCGCGTCATAGCCTGATTGGAACGCCTTCCAGAAATGTCCAGCCCCGAGCGCGCCGAAGGTGAACCAGAGTGCCGGCGACTGCGCAAGTTGGCGGCGCAGTTCGTTGCCAAGCAACAGATCATGAAGCGGAATCAGCACGATCCAGTATGGCAGACCAACGATGCCGACCAGGAAAATCCATGTGACTACGCCGCGCACGAGGTTCGCTGCCGCCGACATGGCACCGGCCGATTTCGGCTGCGTCTCGCGCAGCGCACGCGGAATCAGGGCGGCGACGATCGCCGCCAGCGCAGTCAAACCGTCGAACCAGTAGTTGAACACGGCGAGCGCCGCAGACCAACCGAAACCGTAGATGCCGACAACCGGAATCAGATTGCGCGCAATCACGGCCCACGCATGGGGCCGCGATGCCAACTCGCGGAGATGCTGCGAGAGCGGCGGCGGCGCGATCGGTCTCACAGCCCTCGAGGCGGTCTTTTCTTGAGGCTTCGCCATTTCAACAGATTAGCAGACAGATTCGGTGGTGTGGAATCAATCCCATCCGTGACGACCACAAATTCTTGTTTGAACACTTTTTGTTGATTTGGAAACTAAATATACTAAAATAGTTTCTATAGTATCAATCCAGCACCTTATTGCAGCAGAAAGGAACCCACTATGAAATCTCGAATAGACCTTCACCAGGAATTACGACAACGGATTCTTGAATTGTCCGGAGTGACGGAGCGACAGAATACGGGGATCCACGAAGATGCCTTCTTTGTGGGAGGGAAAATGTTCATGCACATCCATCGGCATGGGCACTGCGACATTCAATTGTCCAAAGGCGATCAGGAACGGGTTCTCGCAGAAGGCAAAGCACGCTCACACCGATGGGCGCCGGAAGCAGGATACGTCACGTTCATCATGAACAATGACGAGGATTTGGACCGGGCAATGGATCTGATCCGGATCTCACATGCTCATTTTGCCGGCAGTCAAGGTGCTCCGCGGTTGGAACACCCGATAAAACCACCAAGGACCGTAATAACAGGGAGCCGGTCATGAAACTATTTGTTATCGGAGCGACCGGGCGAACAGGGGAGGAGATTGTTCAGCAAGCTCTTGCGAGAGGTCATCACGTCACCGCGTTTGTTCGCTCGCCTGAGGCGGTCACCTTGAGGCATGAACGGCTTGGCGTTCTCCAGGGAAATGTAACGGATGAAGAGCAACTCTCTGAGGCAATGCAAAATCACGATGCGGTCGTTTCCGCGTTGGGTCCGCGCCGGGTTTTCAAACCAAGTTCGCTTCTTCACGACAGTGCGCTTGCGACTATTCGCGCAATGCAGCGTTCGGGAGTGAGGCGGCTCGTCGTTCTCTCAGCTGCAGCGCATTTTCCGGGTATACCTAATCGGATTGTCAGTTTTATCCTGCGAAATCATATGCGCGATTCGCTTGCCATGGAAAAAGTCGTGCAAGATAGCGGTTTCGATTGGACGATCGCTCGTCCTCCGCGTCTCACACAGGAACAATACGTAACGTGTCGAAGTCGGGAAGGTGCGGCTCCCAGAAGAGGCTTCTCTATCTCCCGCAAGGCGGTTGCGGCGTTCATGCTCGATGCGATCCAGCAAAAGAAATATTATCAGAAAATCGTGGGCATTGCGAAATAGCCATTAGAATCCCCATGTTTATCGCCTACATCGTTGTTACGGTTCTGGCTGCCGCCGCTAACGTGTTTTCGGCCACACTCGATTTCATTCGCTACAAGCAGATTCTCATCAACATGGCCAAAGTTGGCGCGTCGGAGTCGTGGCTAACAACCCTTGGCATTCTCAAAGCCGCGGGAGCGCTTGGACTGCTGGCCGGTATTCGCGTTCCACTCATCGGAATAGCCGCAGCGATCGCTCTCGTGCTGTTTTTTGTCGCAGCCATCATCACCCACCTGCGCGGTCGGGACTACTCGTTTGGTCTGGCGATCGTGTTCCTCCTGCTGGCCCTGGCGGCATTCGTATTGCGAGTTGCCTCCTTATAAGCAGGGCCTCGAATACAGACGATCTGGTGTCGATTGCGAAGTTAGACTAATGAGAAAAGATGCGTCCACGATTGGTGCCTGCGCCGAAGATCGACCGCCAATCGGACGACGAAATACTCAGGCGCACGAAGGAATTTTACGAAACGTTGCATCCGTGCTGCGGGAACGGCGCCGAGCGGAGCAAACTTGCAGCCATGGCATTTTGGGGCTGTAAGCGATCCGGTGGTGAAGCAACAGATTCGGATCGCAGCGGAAAAGGAGGAGAAGGAATTTTACGCGCAGCGTGCGCCGAAAGCGTGGCTGGAAGCGCTAGCACCACTGGGCACGGATTCGAACAAGCCCTTCCTGGAAATTGCGCCGTGGTTAATCGCCGTTTTTGCACAACCGTTTCGAATTCTAACGGACGGAAGCCGTTCGCCAACCTACTACGCGATTGAATCAGTGGGCATCGCGACCGGCATATTGGTTACAGCGGTGCACTCGTGTGGTTTGGTTTCGTTAACTCATACGCCGAGTCCGATGGGATTTTTGAATCGGATCCTCGGACGACCGTCGTATGAGAAACCTTTTGTGCTTCTGGTGGTTGGACATCCTGCGGAAAATGCGCTGGTTCCTGACGTCGGACGTAAGCCGGTAGAGAAGATTAGCTCGTTTGTGACAGCCGGTGATTCTAAAAGATTGACTGATGATTGAATTGTTGAAATGGGACGCGTGATGAGCCCGAATCGCATGAAACCAATGACCTCGTGGTTTGTTCTATGTGCGTTCGTATTCTCGGTCTCTGCGGTACATTCTACGCCGGAACTTACATTGGATGATTTGAGGAAGCTCGAGGTCATCTGCTTTGTTCCTTCGTATCTACCGAAAGGTTTTCGATTGAAGCGGGTCGATATCACTTACGACGAGTTGCACGAGGAGTTCGACGACATCCAGCATCAGTTACCGCTTTACTCGATCGTCTACAGCAACGATTCAGACCGCGGAGCGACATTTTCGATTGAGTCGGCACGCGAAGGGATCGGCGACCGAAACATCATGGTGGACGAGGAGGCCGCGGAGGAAATGGAAATCCAAACGCCTCTCGGGCCGATGTATCTCATATACAGACCGAAAGGGAAAAGCGGCCGCAAGGATGAGATCATCGCGAATTGGGTGAGCGATGCGAAAATGAACGCAGAAAAGGCCAAAGGCACGCAGAACCATCCTATCCTCGGCAGATACCACGGGTTCTCTGCGACGGGCATTACGCTCGCAGAGTTTACCCAGGTTGCACAGTCACTTCACCCCATCCGTGATGAGAAGCTTGCCACGCCGGCAGCGCAAACTTCCGCGCTTAAGATTCACCCCAAAGTTTTCAACATGATTAACTGCTGGATCTCGGATTCGGAAAGTCCGGTCGTAACAGAAATCAATCTGGATGCCGTGGAGAAAAATGGGAACGAGTTTAATCAGGATGGGCTGAAGCAAGACGGCGACTGGCTACAATGTCCGGTGTCCGATACCAGTGGATTCATGCGCTACCGGGTGCTCGAGTCAAAAAGGGACCATTACAAGATTGAGTATCAGGAAAACGGCGGCGGCACGCTCACGACAGCGGCTGTCATCGAGTTTGAGATTGAAAAACGAAATATTCAGCGTGACGGCAAATCGGTGACGATACGCGTGCTTCGCGTGTCATCTTACGAGCCGAAATAAATAGTGGCAGCGCTAAGCTCGCGACGAGATGCCGCATCTCGGTCAGTGCCAAACGAGAAAACAAGCTAGCGCGATCGCGACCAAGTCTTCGCAAATGGCCACGAAGATATCCTTGATATGCAGATTGTTCACGATACGCCGCCGGATTTCGTAACCGACGAACGCTCCGATCACGCCGCCTGTTCCACCCAGAAGTGCGCCACCGAGTAACGATTGTCCCGCTGCCGCCCAAAGGGACGCTCCGCAGAGGCCTCCGGTGAGAATGCGTGCCAATAATGGTCCGAGTGCGGTCCGTTTCGGGGTCTTGGGCAGCTTATCGGCGATTAACTCACCAATCGCGAGCACGGAAAATATCGCGACCGCCGTTCTTGATCCCATAAAGGCAAGAGGCGAGCCGTTCAGATTCAACAAGTCAAAATGTGCAGCCCACGCAACGACGGCGGGCGCCAGTAACGAACGCAGTCCAGCGACAATTCCGATTCCGATTGCGAGAAGAAACACGTAGCCCATAAACGATTCTCTTTCAAAACCAGGACGATTGCGAGTCTCGTTTCACCGACGGATTGGGGCTACTTGATTTGGGACGGGTTGTACGGTCACCATTTATCTTCGATCCGTCCCAGCCACTCAATTTTGTCAGACTGCCGATACACCCGGTAGCGATCGATTACTGGACTCGTTTCGGGATCTCCGTCGCACTTGGCGTTGTGGTTTTCGCGGAGGACAAACTGAAAATAAGCGTCGGTTGTCTCTTCGGTGCCGTAGCCAACGCAATCCAAGGAGATTCGGTGCGTATAAACGCCGTCATGCTTAAGAGTGCGCTCAAGCAGAGCCAGCGCGCCGTCTTCATCCAGCGGGTGGGAATGCGGACCAGCTTGGGCGACGACTGATAAAACGAGAATGACCGCGACAACGGCTTTCCCAACGAATCGGAACATATATTTCATCGGCCTAACGAAACATAGCAAGTAGTTGTCAGTTTGACTCAAACTTCGGTTTCTTGGCGGAAACCTTCTGGTAAGTGCCCGCCGCGGTCACGTTGTGGCCGAATCCGCAAATGCCGGTTTGGGTGACCACAAGTTTGCCTCCGGTGAATTTTAGTGTGATGCGGCATTCCTCTTCGGCGCCCTCGGGTTTGAAGATGGCGGTATCGCCCTCAATCGTTGCGACGCCGATTCCTTCGCCCTCGTTCGCGCTT
>Ga0209805_1001580_pt1 | contig 13727 bp, 12 predicted proteins | sample GraSoiAngelo_148_FD_185905 | JGI IMG/M metagenome (GOLD analysis project Ga0209805, IMG submission 185905) | Grasslands soil microbial communities from the Angelo Coastal Reserve, California, USA - 14_1009_09_20cm (SPAdes) (version 2) | ecosystem: Environmental > Terrestrial > Soil > Grasslands ... | reverse complement strand
TCGTGTTCGAGACCACGCGAGAAGGTGTCGTCGTGGAAGGCGCGATCCAGTACGACGACGGCTACAACGACAACACGCTCTCCTTCGTGAACAACATCAACACGCACGAAGGCGGCACGCACCTCACCGGCTTCCGGGCCGCACTGACGCGCACGATCAACGAGTGGGCCAAGAAGGACGGCATCCTGAAGAAGGAAGAGTTCACGCTCACGGGGGACGACATCCGCGAGGGCCTGACCGCGGTGCTGCACGTCAAGGTGAAGGATCCGCAGTTCGAAGGGCAGACCAAGACCAAGCTCGGCAACTCCGAAGTCGAGGGGATCGTGAAGACCGTCGTCAACGACGCCCTGGGAGACTTTTTCGACAAGAGTCCGAGCGTGGCGCGCACCATCATCGCCAAGGCGGTGAGCGCGGCGCGCGCGCGCGAGGCGGCGCGCAAGGCGCGCGAGCTGGTCCGCAAGAAGAGCGGGCTCGAGGGCGGCCTGCTCCCCGGCAAGCTCGCCGATTGCAGCGTGAGCGATCCAAAGCTCACCGAGCTGTATCTCGTCGAGGGCGACTCGGCCGGCGGCTCCGCCAAACAGGGACGGGACCGCAGCTTCCAGGCGATCCTGCCGCTGCGCGGCAAGATCCTCAACGTGCAGAAGGCGCGCATCGACAAGATCCTCTCCAACGAGGAGATCCGGACGATCATTACGGCGATCGGCACCGGCGTGGGCGAGGGCTTCAAGGTCGACGACGCCCGCTATCACAAGATCATCATCATGACCGACGCCGACGTGGACGGCGCTCACATCCGCACGTTGCTGCTGACGTTCTTTTACAAGGAAATGAAGTTCCTGATCGACGTGGGGTACATCTACATCGCGCAGCCCCCCCTCTATCGCGTCGCCAAAGGCAAAGAGGAGTTCTACGCGTACGACGAAAAGGAGCGGGACGCGTACGTGAAGCGGCTGACCAACGGCGAGGCTGCGCACGGCAGCCTCATGGTTCAGCGGTACAAGGGACTCGGGGAAATGAACCCCGATCAGCTGCGCAATACCACCATGGATCCGGAGCGCCGCACGTTACTCCAGGTCACGATGGAAGACGCGTTCGAGGCGTCGCAGCTGTTCGAGACCCTGATGGGCGACGAAGTCGAGCCGCGCCGCAAGTTCATCGAGGAGAACGCGAAGTTCGTGCGGAATCTGGACGTGTGAGCTCCTCCACGCCGGCGTTCGAGACGCGATGGGAGACGAGCGGCAACGGTTTCTGGGCCAGTTTGTCGCCGACCACGATGGCCTGACCGAGCGCCTCGAACCCGAGCTTGATCCCCGCCGGATCGCGCGCGAACACCGACGCAATGGGCTCACCCGTCAGCACCTTGTCCCCGGGGTTCACCGTGATCACGAAACCGACGGTGGGGTCGACCGGGTCGTCGACCTTGAGGCGCCCGCCCCCCATCGCCACGACCGCTCGCCCAACGACCTTCGGCTCGACCTGGATGACGACGCCGGTGCGCGGCGCCTTGTACACTTCGACCTCCTTCGCCTGCGGCAGCACCGACGCGTCCTCGACCACCCCGGGATTGCCACCCTGCGCCTCGATCATGCGCTCGAACTTCTCGGCCGCGAGGCCGGAGCCGAGCGCGTTCTCGAGCCGGTGACGGGCCTTCTTGGACGTTTTTTCCACGCCCGCGGCCAGCAGCATCTCGACACCCAGCGCGTACGTCACCTCCATCAAGTCCTGGGGGCCCTCGCCCCGCAGCGCGAGGATCGCCTCTTCGGTCTCGAGCGCGTTGCCGCAGGCGCGGCCGAGGGGGCGATCCATGGCGGTGAGGAGCGCCACGGTCGGGCAGCCGCGATCCTCGCCCAGGGAAATCATCGTGCGCGCGAGCTCGAGGCTCTGCTCGAGCGTGGGGAGGAACGCGCCGCTCCCCCGCTTCACGTCGAGCACGAGGGCGTTGAGCCCCTCCGCGAGCTTCTTCGACATGATGCTGGCGGCGATGAGCGGAATGGCCTCGACCGTCCCGGTCACGTCGCGCAACGCGTAGATGCGACGGTCGGCCGGCGCGATCTCGGGCGTCTGGCCGATCATGGCGCATCCGATCTTCATGACCTGCGTCCGGACTTCGGGGAGCGACAGCCCGGTGCGGAACCCTGGAATGGCTTCGAGCTTGTCGAGCGTGCCGCCGGTATGGCCGAGGCCACGTCCCGACATCATCGGCACGGCGACGCCGCACGCGGCGACGAGCGGCGCCAGCACGAGCGATACCTTGTCGCCCACGCCCCCGGTCGAGTGCTTGTCGACCCGGGGTGTCGACCACGAATCGAAGGAGAGGCGCTGGCCCGAGGCGAGCATCGCGTCGGTGAGGGCGGCGAGCTCGGGGCGCTCGAGCCCGCGCAGCAGCACCGCCATGAGCAGCGCCGACATCTGGTAGTCGGGAATGCGCCCGTCGGTGTAGGCCGCGACCAGGGCGGACCATTCCTCGGGCGTCAGGGCGCCGCCGTCGCGCTTGCGCTCGATGAGCGGCACGACCAACATTACCGCCCCGCTCCCGCCCGGAGTCGCCGATGCGCGGATTGACGTCCCTGGTGCCCGTGTGCCTCGCCGTACCCGCGGTGCTCGCCGGCCAGGCGCGGCCCACGGTGGCGGAGCATATCGCGCTGGGCGACAGCGCCTACGCCGCGCTCGCCCCGCAGCAGGCGCTGGGCCATTACCGCGCGGCCCTCGCGCTCGACTCGCTCAACTATCAGGCGCTGTGGAAGGCGGGCCGCGAGCTCGTGGACATCGCCAAGCAGATCACGGGCAAAGACGACTCGTCCAAGCACCTGCGGGACAGTCTCTACACACAGGCGCGCGCCTTCGGCGAGTCCGCGGTGCGGGTGAACCCCACCGGGGCCGACGGCCATTTCACCATCGGGCAGGCCCTGGGCCGGCTGTCCCGTACCAAGGGGGGCAAGGAGCGGGTGCGGTTCGCCAAGATCATCTATGATGAAGGCATGAAGGCCATCGAGTTGGACTCGACGCACGACGGCGCCTGTCACTTGATCGGCGCCTGGCATGCCGAGGTCAAGCGGCTCTCGGGGTTCGAGAAGTTCTTCGCCAAGACGCTCTTTGGCGGCGGCTTCCTCGACAAGGGCAACTGGGACGACGCGCAGAAGTACCTCGCGAAGGCGGTGGCGCTCAAGCCGCAGAACATTTTTCATCGGCTCGAGCTGGGCGAGGTGTATATCGATCTGGGACATTACTCCAAGGCGCGCGAGCAGTTCAGCGCGATCGAACTCCTTCCCGTCGCCGACGTGCTGGACCACGAATACAAACAGGAAGCCAAGCAGCTCCTCGAAGACATCAAGGGTGAAAAGGACGAGACTTAGCGTCCGCCCCGGCTCATGAGGCGCTCGATCTCGGCCGTGGTCTTCGGCGCCTTGGCGGAGAGCCACTCCGCGCCCGCCGGCGTCACGAGCACGTCGTCTTCGATCCGCACCCCCAGGGCCTCGGCCGGCAGGTAGATCCCGGGCTCGAGCGTGAGCACCATCCCCGGCTTCAGAGGCGTGCTGTAGTCCCCGACGTCGTGCACATCCATCCCGAGCCAGTGCCCCAGGCCGTGAATGAAGTACGCGTCGCACGATTGCTCGCCGCACTGCGTGCCGGAGTGCGCGCGCATGTACTCCCGCGCGATGCGGTTGAGCTGGGCCATGGTCGCACCGGGGCGCGTCGAATCGAACGCCGCCAGCTGCGTGGCCAGCACCAGATCGTAGATCGCTTTCTGGCGCGGCGTGAACTTCCCGTTCACGGGAAACGTGCGGGTCACGTCGGCGGTGTACTGCCCCCACTCGGCCCCCGCATCCAGGACGACCAGGTCGCCATCCCGCGTCTGGCGCCGGCTCACGTCGTAGTGCAGGGTCGTACTGTTGGGACCGCTGCCCACGATCGACGGATAGCCGAGGCGGTCCGCGCCGTTGCGCCGGAAGGCGGCCTCCACCACGGCCTCGATCTCGTACTCCCACATTCCCGGGCGTGCGGCCTGCATCGCCGCGACGTGGCCCGCCGCCGAAATGTCGACCGCCTTGCGCATCCGGGCGATCTCGTCGGCGTCCTTGACGAGCCGCATCGAGTCGACCAGCGGGCGCAGGTTGCGCACGTCGCGTCCGGCGAACACGAGCGCCTTGAGGCGCGGCTCCTCCTGCGTGGTCACGTCCAACGGGACGTACAGCGGCCCGGCGGCGCGGGACACCGCCGCGACCATCCGATCGAGCGAGTCGCTGGGCAGGACGCGGGCGATGCCGGAGAGCCGCGCCGCCGTGCTGTCCGGGCCCAGCCGGAGGCCGGTCCAGCGCTCCTGCGCCGGGGTGCGGGGCGGGAGGAAGAGCACCGTCCCCGCCGCGTCGCTGCCGGCCACGATCAGCAGCCACGCGTCCTGGGTCTCGAGCTCCGTTAGATAAAAGAAAGTATTGGTCTGACGGAAATCGTTGTCCTGGACGTAGTCGCGCTCGACGTCACGCTCATGCGCCGCGGGGACGAGGACCATGCCGCGGCCGATACGCGCCGCAAGGGTGCGTCGCCGCAGCGCCACGGCCGTCGTGTCGACCGGGCGGCCCATGCCCGGCAACTCCGGGATGGGAGTCCAGGCCCCTATCGGCTGGACCGGGGGGAGCGGCGGCGTCGAGCGGGTCTGCGCGGCGGCGACGGCGGTGAACGTCACGGCGACGACGACGAACGCGAGCGGTCGCATGGGCCCGGAAGCTACCGCGCGCGATGCGACGCGGCAACTTGACGCCGCCTCCGCCGCGGACGCAAACTATGCCATGCCTTCGTCCAGCGCGGCCACGGCTGCCGACGGTGAGCGCCTCGCGGCACGGGTGGCCGAGCTCGAGCGCGAGCGCACGCATCTCCTCGCCGTCATCGAGATCCTCAAGGAAGTCTCCACCTCGCTCCACTTCATCGACATTCTCCAGGCGATCGCGCGCAAGCTCGGCGAGGCGTTCGGTCTCGACCGTTGCTCGATCTTCCTCGCCGAGCGCGGCGGCCGGTCCGTGCGGCTCGTGGCTTCGTACGAAGATCCGACGATTCGCAACTACATGGTGGACCTGGAGCGCTATCCCGAGCTGAAGCGCGCCATGCAGAGCGGTGAGACGGTGTTCATTCCCGATGCAGCGAGCGATCCCAGCTTGAAGCACGTGAAAGGCGAGATGATCAGCCGCCGCGTGAAGTCCATCAGCGTGGTGCCGATCACATGGCGCGGGGTGTCGATCGGCGCCATCTTCCTGCGCACCTTCCGCGACGGGCCGACGTTTTCCGACGACGATGTCCGGTTCGTGCAGGTGGTCGCGTCGCTCACCGCTCAGGCCCTGCGCAACGCCCACCGCTACGAGCGCCTGGCGCAACGACAGCAGGAGAGCGGCGAGGCGATGCGCCGCCTGGAGCTGGAGAGGGTCGCCCTGCTCTCGTTCCTGCGACGCCTGCTCGGCGCGTTCGGCGAGCGCGAGGGCGCGTGGGCGGAGGGCCTGCTGCCCCGCGCCAGCGCGGAGGAGCTCGACCGGCTGGTGGGTGTGGCCATGGCCGTGATCCAAGAAGAAGCCAAAGGACGGTGAAGGGCCCCGCCGCACGGGCGGCCGAGCTGCGGCGACTCCTCGAGCGCGCCAACCACGCCTACTACGTCCTCGACAAGCCGGAGCTGTCGGACGCCGAGTACGACCGCCTGTTCCGCGAGCTGCAGGAGCTCGAGGCCAAGCACCCCGAGCTCCGCACCCCCGACAGCCCCACTCACCGCGTCGGCGCCGAGCCGGCCGACAAGTTCCGCAAGCATCGCCACCTCGTGCCCATGCTGTCGCTGGCCAACGCGTTCACCGAAGCCGAGCTCGCCGAGTGGGAGGACCGGAACGCGCGGCTGGTGCCGGAGGTGAGGACGGCGGGCTACACGCTCGAGGTGAAGATCGACGGTGCGGCGGTGAGCCTCACGTACGCCGCGGGCGTGTTTACGGTGGGCGCGACGCGCGGCAACGGCATCGAGGGCGAGGACGTCACCGCCAATCTCCGCACCATCGGAGAGATCCCGCTGCGGCTCAAGGGCAAGAGCTGGCCCAAGCTGATGGAGGTACGCGGAGAGGTCTACCTGTCGAAGTCCCGCTTCGCCGAGCTCAACCGGGAGCGCGAGCAAGCCGGCGAGCCGACGCTCGCGAACCCGCGCAACGCCGCTGCCGGATCGCTGCGCCAGCTCGACCCCAAGGTCACGCGTAGCCGCGGTCTCCGCATCTTCTGCTTCCACATCGAAGCGCCCGGTCAGAAACCGACGGTGGAAACGCAGCATGCGCTGCTCGAGCGGCTGGCCGCGTGGGGCTTCCCGGTGGAGCCGCACCACACGCTCGTGCCCGACCTGGGGCACGCGCACCCGGAAGTGACGAAGCTCGAGGCGCTGCTGCCAGGGCTCGACTACGGCGCCGACGGCGTCGTGGTGAAGGTGAACCCCCTCCGGCTGCACGCGGAGCTCGGGACGGTGGGAGACCGGGAGCCGCGCTGGGCGGTGGCGCGCAAGTTCGCGCCCGAGGTGCGGGTCACGAAGCTCAAGGAGATCCGGATCAACGTCGGGCGCACCGGGGCGCTCAATCCCTATGCGGTGCTCGAGCCGGTGGAGATCGGCGGTGTCACCGTGTCCACCGCCACGCTCCACAACTTCGAGCTCATCGCCGCGAAAGACATGCTGCCCGGCGACCTGGTGGAAGTCACGCGGGCCGGCGAGGTCATCCCGCAGGTCCTGGGCCGTGCGCCGACCGCGCAAGGTCGTCCTCCGCGGAAGCACCGGAAGACGTTCGAGCCGCCGGACAAGTGTCCGGTGTGCGGTTCGAAGGTGGAGCGCCCGAAGGACGAGGTGATGGTCTACTGTCCGAACGTGTCGTGCCCGGGGCGCATCCTCGAGAGCATCGTGCACTTCGCGAGTCGCGGGGCGATGGATATCCGCGGCCTCGGGTACGAGCGCGTGCGGGCGCTGCTCGAGGCGAAGCTCATCGCCAACGTTGCGGACCTGTACGAGCTCCAGCACAAGAAGCTCCAGCTGCTCGCGCTCGAAGGGTTCGCCGAGAGGTCGGTGGACCAGCTGCTCACGGCCATCGAGGACTCGAAACAGCGACCGCTGTCCACGCTGCTGTTCGCGCTCGGCATCCGGCACGTCGGTGCAGAGGGTGCGAGGCTGCTCGCGCGCCACTTCGGGAGGATGGAGCGCCTCAAGAAGGCCAAGGCAGCCGACATCGGCGAGATCCGAGGCATCGGCCCCGCCATCGCCGAGGCTGTGGCCGGATTCTTCGCCGAACCCCGGAACCAGGAGTTGATCCACCGGCTCGAGAAACTGGGGCTCAACATGAAGGAGCCGGCCACGTCCGAGCGTGAGGGCCCGCTGGCCGGCCACACGTACGTCGTCACCGGGACCCTGCCCTCGCTCTCCCGCGCCCGGGCCGCCGAGCTGATCGAGGCGGCCGGCGGACACGTGACCGACAGCGTCTCGAAGAAGACGACGGCGCTGGTCGTGGGCGCCGACGCCGGCTCGAAGCTCGACAAGGCCAAGGCGCTCGGCGTCCCGCTCATCGACGAGGCCGAACTCTTGCGCCGCGCCCGCGCCAAACCCTAAGTTGGCGTCCCATATGAGCGGCCCGGTGCACCCCGCCGCCGTGACCGATGGCCTCACCATCGGCCGCGGCGCCCTGCAACAGCTCCACCGCAGCCTGCTCCGCGACGCGACCGATGCCGCCATCCCGATTCTCCAGGAAGTGGGCTTCGCCGCCGGCGAGGGCATCTACCAGGTGTTTTGCGCCTGGCTTCCCCGGGAGGGCGGAGTCCCGCATCCCGGCGACCTCGACGCCGGCCGGCTGAACGACGTGCTGTCCGCGTTCTTTCAGGCCATCGGCTGGGGCGCCGTGAGCGTCGCGCCGTTGGGCCATGCGGCCCTGGTGGTGGACTCCGCGGATTGGGCGGAAGCCGATCCCGGCAGCGCCCAGACGCCGATGTGCTTCTTCTCGTCCGGAATGTTCGCCGACTTCCTCGGCCGCCTGTCGGGCGAGCCCGTCGCCGTGATGGAAGTGGAATGCCGGTCCCGTAACGACCGGCGCTGCCGCTTTCTGTCGGCGTCCCCGGATACGCTCAACGCCGTCTATGCACAGATGGGCGAAGGGCGTGACTATGCGGAGGTGTTGGGCGCCCGCGACTAGAAGCGGAACGTTTGCTTCAAGCTGCAACAGGGGAACACCGCACGTCGGCACGGCCGTTGCACAAGCGGGCGTCGAACCAGGAGGTCAGATGCTCGCTTTGAATCTCAATCGCGACGAAGCCGCATTGCTCACGCGGATTCTCGACGTATATACGGCGGAGCTCAAGAGGGCGGCGGCGGACGGCGGCCGCAGCGACTTGGCGACACGGCTGCAGCGGGAACAGCCACTGCTCCGGGACGTGCTCGCCCAGCTGGTGTCGCAGCAGCGGGCGGCGTAAGCGTCAGCGCCGGGCCACGCTCACGCCGTCGAGCAGCATCGAGGGCGTGTAGCGTGAGCCGGCCCAACGCGCGTCGTTGCCGACGCCGCCCACGCGCTTCCACAAGTCATACGCGTTTCCCGCGACCGCAGCGTCCTTCACGCGGCCGCTGATCGCGCCACCCTCCACGCGGTAGGCGAGCGCGACGGGGTGACTGAACGCCCCGCCGATGACGTTGCCCTGGCCGACGCCGATCAGCTCGTCGACCAGGAGGCCGTCCTTCACCTCGTGCAGCAGTCCTCCACCCAGCGCATCGGACCCTTCCCCCATCCCGCTTCCCTCTTCCCCTAGGACGATGTTCGTATATCCCGGCACGGGCTTTCCGAAGATCGAGCGCTGGCCGTGACCCGTGCTTTGGGCCCGGGCGCGCGCCGCGGTCTCGAGGTCGTAAATGAAGCGTTGCACGACGCCACGTTCCACGAGACACGTGGTTCGCGAAGGCACACACTCATCGTCCAAGGGACGGGACGCGGCACGACCGGCGCGCAACGGATCGTCGGTGAGTGAGAACCGACTGTCGAACACCTGCTCGCCGACGCGCGCGGCCAGCGGCGAGATGCCCTGCAGCACCGCTTTGCCGGAGAGCGCCTGGGTGACGGGGAGCAGCAGCGCCGAGAGGCCGGGGGGCGTGAAGACCACGGGGAGCGCCCCTTGCGGCGGTGCCACCACGCGCAGGGCGTGCTCGAGCCGTGCGTTGACCGAGCCGACGAGCGCGGCCAGCACCGCGTCGGAGGGAAGGTCGGCCCCCTCGAAGACATCCCCGATCGCCAGCACGTCGTCGCCCGCAATGCGCCACACCTCGGCGCTCACTCCGATCGCGGTGGAGCGATAGGCCCCGGCGGCGCCGGCCGAATTCGCGACCCGCGTCTCGGCGGTTTCGCGCTCGATCGTGACGTTGACCCGGCAGCCCTCGCGCTCGAGCTGTTCCAAGAGCGAGCGCCCCATCGCAATGAGGCGCTCGAGCGACGCGTCAGCCGCAGGTGGGAAGAACGTGGCGACGGAGGGAACGGGGGCCGGCGCCGGTAAGTGGAGCGCGAGCTCTTCGCCCAGCTCGGCCGAGGCAAGCGCCCGGGTGACGAGATCGTCCGGGGAGGCGCCGACAGCCGTCGTCCCTGCGACGCCGACGCGTCCCCGGTGGCGCACCCGGAGATTCGCGCCCGCTTCCTCCGAGACGCCGGCCGCCTTGAGGCGACCCCATTCGAACGCGACCGAGGTGCGCTCCACCTGCCGCCACAGCGCGTCCGCCCCACCGTCGGCACGTCGGCGCGCCAGCTCCAGCAGCCGCTCGATCACCTGGAGCGGGAGGCCACGTCGCCCCCGACGAGCGCCTCCTCGATGCGCACGTGCGGCGCCCCCTCGGTGACGGGCAGCGGCGCCTGCCCCCCCTTGCCGCAGCCCCCGCCCATCTGGTTCCAGCGAAAGTCGCCGGCGATGTGGTCGATCCGATCCAACGTCTGGAACAGGTTGCCCGCGAGCACCACGTCCTTGACGAGCTCGGCCAGGTGTCCGTCCCGGATCATGCGGCCATAGGCCGCCGTGAAGGAGAAGTTTTCGAGCAGCGTCTGGCCGCCGAACGCGCCGCACGCGTACACGCCGAGTTTCACGTCGCGGATCAGATCGTCGAAGCTACCGCGTCCGTTCGCGATGTAGGTGTTGGTCATGCGGACGATCGGCGGATGGCGGAACGAAATGGCGCGCGCGTTGCCCGTGGCCCGCTCGCCCATCGTGGCCGCGGTCTCGCGCGAGTGCAGCCGGCCGACGAGGATGCCTTCCTTGATCAGCGGCGTGTCCTGCGTGGGCGTGCCCTCGTCGTCGAACGGCAGCGTGCCGCGCAGCCCCGCGGCGGCACCGTTGTCGCCCACGTTCAAGGCCGGCTTCCCGAAGCGCCGGCCCAGCGTCATCATCTCCCGCGCCTGGGGATTCTCGTACACGAAGTCCGCCTCGGAGAGGTGCCCGAACGCCTCGTGAATGAACACACCCGCGAGCTCGGGGTCGAGGATCACGGGGTAGGCCGCGCCCGTCACCATGGGCGCGTCCAGGAGTTGCACGGCGCGCTCGGCGGCCTTCCGGAATCCGGCCGCCTTGTCCTGGACGGAGTTCCACCCGCGGCGCAACCCGATGGACTCGAGCCCCTTCTCGATCGTGCCGTCGCGCCGCGCCACCGCCGTCCCCGAGAGCGTCACTTCGGGCCGGAGCTCGTGCAGCGCGGTGCCTTCGGAGTTGACGTACCAGTATTCGCTGACCTCGTCGCGATAGCTCGCGACGGTGTCCACGACGCGGTCGCTCACGGTGAGCAGCTCGCCGTTGTACGCCTCGAGCAGGCGCTTCTTCTCGGCGATCGGCACGCCGCGCACGTCGCCGTCGAGATCGAGGATCGCATCAGCCTGGTGGGGCGCGACGTCGGCGAGGCGGATCGACGGCGTTACGCGCACGGCGCGCGACAGCTCCACGGCGCGGGCCACCATGGCATCGAGCCGATCCAGCGAGGTGAAGGAGGCGACGCCCCAACCCCCGCCCGCGGCGAGGGCGCGCACGAAGCCGCCCTGGTCCTCGCTGGCGGTGGCGGATTCGAGCCGACGCCCGCGGAAACCGACCGCGGTGCTCCAGGTACGTTCGACGCGGATTTCAGTGTAGTCGGCGCGGGAGCGCTGCAGCGCCGCGGTGAGCCGGTCGATCAACCCCCGAGTTCCTTGAGCTTCACGGCGTAGTCCGGCCGCATCACGATCTCCCCGTCGATGATCACCTCGCGGTCCCAGGGGAGGATGATGAACGTGTCCGTCTGGAGGGCGTAGAAGTCCGGGCGATATTCGCCGGTGCGGAACGAGACGGCCGTCTTGACGGCGGCGGGCTTGAGCTCGCGCACGGCGTTGAGGCCGAGCTTCATGGTCGCCCCGGTATCGCACGTCTCGTCCACGATCAGCACGCGGCGACCGACCACGATGCGCGGCGGGCCGGCGATGACGACGGGACGACCGCCGCTCTCCGTACGGGTGATGGCCATCGACGCGAAGTCACGCTGCAGGATGCTCGCCACCACCGCCCCCGGGATGACGCCCGCGCGGGCGATGCCGATCACGACGTCGGGGTCGTACTCCCGGAAGATCTTGAGGGCGAGCGCCCGGCACATTTCGCCGAAGAACGGCCAATCCACCTCGAGCACGCCGTGCGGCCCCTTGCGGACGGCGCCGCCGCTGTTGCGGGGCGGCGGGGTGCGCGGCGGGGGCGGGGCGGGCATGGGGTGAGAAGCTACATTGCACAGTCACCGAGCCGCAAGCTATTTTCGGCCCATGGGTTTCTGGCGCCGCCTGTTCGGCGGCTCGGGCGCCGGCGACATCGCACCGCAGCGCCTCGACTATCTCAACGAGGCGCTCGCCCTCGAACGCCAGGGTGACTACGACGCGGCCCTCACGTCGTACCGCTTGGCGCTGCGCGACCACCCCACCGACGCCCGCATTCTCCAGAACATGGCCATCGCGTTCACCAAGACGCGCCGCATCGACGAAGCGATCCGGCACTACCGCCGGGCGCTCGAGCTCGATCGCGACCTGGCGGGGGCGCACTACGGGCTCGCGTTCCTGCTGCTCAAGCGTGGCGACCCGGACGGTGCCACCCAGCATCTGCGGGCGTTCCTCACGCATCCCCCCAAGGGACCGGACGCCCAAAAATGGATCGAGCACGCCACCCAGGCGCTGCGCGACCTGGGCGCCTCCGGACCGACCCAGGCCGCCGCGGCGGAGGCGCCCTGAGGGCCGGCGTTCTCGGCCTCGTGCTCGCGGCGGCCGCGGCGTGCAAGGTCAGCACCGACCTCTCGCGCAACATCGCGATCGAAGTCACCGCCCCCGACAGCCTCGAGGAGTACGACACGCTCAAGCCCACGGCGCGGGTGCTGACGGGTCACGGCGACTCGGCCGCGACCGCCGTCTTTTGGTTCTCGCCCGACACCGTCCTCGCGGTCGACAGCGCGACCGGCAGGACCGTGGTGATCCACACCGGGCAGACCGGACGCCTCGTGGCGAGCGGCGGCGGCCTCGTCTCCAATCCCGTCGCGATTCGCACGCTCGCGGCCGCGGACACGGTGTTCCCCACTGCGCCGACGCTCGACACGGTCGACATCGCGGGGCCCACGGCGCTGGACTCGCTGTCCGACTCGCTCCGCATCGAAATCGCGGATACGATGGCCGCCGGCGCCGGAGGTAATCCGATCGTGCCGCTCGCCGGTCGGCCGGTGATCTACACGATCGTCCACCCCGCGGTCGCCGGCCCGGTCACGCTGGTCCGGCAGGACACGGCGCACGCGGTCGCCACGACCGATACGGCGAGCTCGAACAGTTCCGGGGTCGCGTTCGTGAAGGTCCGGCTGCTCGCCCCCGACACCATCCCCGACAGCGTGGTGGTGGTCGCCCGCGCGCAGCGGGCGAACCACGCCCCCGTGCCCGGCTCACCCGACACGTTCGTCGTGCGGTTCCGCGGCGTTGCCGTGGCCGACACGCTGGTCGCGGCCGGCCCCATCGCCGACACGGTGCAGCTCTCGGCCGCCCCGCCCGACTCGCTCTCCGACTCCCTCGGCGTCGAGGTGGGCGACACCGTCGCGGCCACCGGCGGCATCACGCCGCTGGCGGGTCGGGCCGTGGTCTTCGCCATCACGTCTCCCACGATACCCGGACCGGTGACGCTGGTGACGAGCGACACGGCGCACACGCTAGTCACGACGGACACCGTCACGACCGACGTGCGGGGCATCGCCGCGGTGCGGCTACGCCTCATCGCGGGCCCCGCACCCGCGAGCGTCGAGGTGACCGCCAGCGCCAAGCGCGGCGTGAGCGCCCGGTTGCCGGGCTCTCCGGTCAGATTCACTGTGCGGTTCACCTCATGAGCGCCCGGACTCTCACCGAGCTGTTCTTCGCCGGCGTGGAGCGCTACGCCGATCATCCCGCTGCGTTTCGGTACAAGGCCGATGGCGCGTGGCGACCGGTCACTCACCGGGAGGTCGCGGAGCGCGTGCAGGCGTTCGGCGCCGGTCTCGTGGAGCTCGGCATCGGGCAGGGCGACAGGGTGGCGATCCTCTCGGAGACCCGGCTCGAATGGACGCTCGCCGATTACGCGTGCCTGTGCGTGCGCGCAGCCGACGTCCCCATCTATCCCACGCTCCCGGCCAACCAGGCGGAGTACATTCTGCGCGACTCGGGGGCGGTGGCCGTGGTGTGCTCGACGGCCGCCCAGGTGGCGAAGGTACGCGC
>Ga0209805_1001577_pt1 | contig 13769 bp, 17 predicted proteins | sample GraSoiAngelo_148_FD_185905 | JGI IMG/M metagenome (GOLD analysis project Ga0209805, IMG submission 185905) | Grasslands soil microbial communities from the Angelo Coastal Reserve, California, USA - 14_1009_09_20cm (SPAdes) (version 2) | ecosystem: Environmental > Terrestrial > Soil > Grasslands ... | reverse complement strand
CCTATTGCAGCGATAATGTTGTGATCCCGAATCCACGCATCGCGCGGCGCGCAGAGAAAGAACTGCGCCTGCGTCAGCGCGCGCTGTCCCGCTGCACGCGCGGCAGCAACGGCCGCAGGAAGGTGCGCGCCCAAGTAGCGAGACTGCACAGCAAGATCGCGGACACGCGCAACACCTGGCTGCATCAGCAGTCGGCAGCGCTGATAAAGCGTGCCGACCTGATCGCAGTCGAGGATTTGAAAGTCTCGAACATGGTTCGTCATCCGACCTTGGCGCGTTCGATTTCGGACGCGTCATGGTCAAAGTTCGTCTCGATGCTTGACTACAAAGCTGAAAAAGCTGGTGGCCACCTGGTTCGAGTCGATCCGAGAAATACCAGTCAGAAATGCTCGGGCTGTGGAGAGTTGGTTCCGAAATCGCTGGCCGTGCGGACCCATGCGTGTCCGTCTTGCGGCTTGGTGATCGACCGGGACCACAACGCGAGCCTGAACATTCTCCGCGCCGGGATTGGCGCGGGGGCGCTTAACGTGATCGGATTACGATGAGCGTGCGCCCGGAAACATGTACTGACTCCCGTTTCGGGAGTTAAGTATATAAGTCCCAAATGAAACCTGGACTCTACGCAACGCTCGAGCGCATCGCGGCGACGATCGAGGAAAGAAGGCATGCCGATGTCAAGACCTCGTATGTCGCCCGGCTGCTGTCGCAGGACGAGGACGCGCTGCTCAAGAAAATCGGCGAGGAGGCCACCGAGACGGTGCTCGCGGCAAAGAGCGGCGACCGCCTGCACCTGGTGCGCGAGACCGCCGACCTTTGGTTCCATTGCATGATCGTGCTCGCGCGCCACGGCCTTGGCCCCGGCGACGTGCTGGCCGAAATGCACCGGCGCGAGGGCATCTCCGGCATCGACGAGAAAGCCGCAAGAAAGAAATGAACGACCCTGACTGCATTTTCTGCAAGATCGCGCGCGGCGAGATCCCGGCGAAGAAGCTCTACGAGGATGACGACGTTTTTGCCTTCCACGACATCCGGCCGCAGGCGGCGGTGCATTTCCTCATCGTTCCGAAGGAGCACCTGCCCTCGCTGTACGAGGCCGGGATGAGCCAGCTGCGGCCCCTGGGCAAGATGCTTGCGCTCGCCGGAGAGCTCGCGCGCAAGGCGGGGGCCGCCGACGGCTTTCGCGCCATCATCAACACCGGGCGCGTGGGGCATCAGGAGGTGTATCATCTCCACATGCACGTCCTTGGCGGGCCGGAGCCTCTCGGTCCGATGCTGCAGAGGAGAAAATAGGAGACGCGTATGGGTTCGCTCAGCATTTGGCACTGGCTGATCGTCCTGGTGATCGTGATGCTGATTTTCGGCACCAAGAAGCTGCGCAACATCGGCGCGGACCTCGGCGGCGCCGTGCGCGGCTTCAAGGACGGCATGCGCGAGGGCGGCGACCGGGCTGCCGACGCGGGCGCCGCGCCGCAGGTGACGGGCAAGACGATCGAGGGCGAAATCAAGGAAAAGACCGAGCACAAGGCCTGAGCGCCGGCGCGGTCCTGAGCAAAGGCGCCCGCCCGGGCGCCTTTTTATTCTCTGGGCTCACCATGTTCGACATAGGATTCTCCGAGCTGCTGGTCATCGGGCTGGTCGCGCTGATCGTGATCGGGCCCGAGAAGCTGCCGCGCGTGGCGCGCACGCTCGGCCACCTCGCGGGCAGGCTGCAGCGCTACGTCGCCGATGTGAAGGCCGACATCAACCGCGAGATCGAGCTCGACGAGCTGCGCAAGATGCGCGACTCGATGCACAAGGCGGCGAGCGACATGGAGACCTCGGTCAATACCGAGCTCGCCAAGACCGCCGATGAGCTCAACAAGTCCGTCGAGGCGGCGGCCGAGGCCAAGCCTCCGGAAAACACACCGGGATGAGCGACCAGGAAACCTTTATCTCGCACCTGATCGAGCTGCGCCAGCGCCTGATACGCGCGGTCGCCGTGGTGCTCGCCATCTTCGTCGCGCTGTTCGTCTGGCCCGGCTCCGGGCCGATCTACGACGCCCTCGCCCTGCCGCTGATGAGAGCGCTTCCCGAGGGCGCCAAGATGATTGCCACCGGCGTCATCACCCCGTTCATGGTGCCCGTCAAGGTGACGGCGCTGGTCGCGTTCATGATCGCGCTGCCGTATGTCCTGTACCAGGCGTGGGCCTTTGTCGCGCCCGGCCTGTACGAGCATGAGAAGAAGCTGGCGCTGCCGCTGGTCATCGGCAGCACGGCGCTGTTCCTGCTCGGGGTCGCGTTCTGCTACTTCTTCGTCTTCGGCAGGGTGTTCGCGTTCATCCACGGCTTCGCGCCGAAGTCGATCACGCCGGCACCCGACATCGAGGCGTATTTCAGCTTCGTGATCACGATGTTCATCGCCTTCGGGGTCACGTTCGAGATTCCGATCGTGGTCATCGTGCTGGTGAGGATGGGCCTGGTGAGCGTCGAGAAGCTGCGCGACGCCCGACCCTACGTGATCGTCGGCGCCTTCATCATCGCGGCGGTCGTCACGCCGCCCGACGTGCTCTCCCAGCTCCTGCTTGCCATCCCGATGTGCCTTCTGTACGAGGCAGGCCTTGTCCTCGCCCGCTTCGTCAAGGCCGCCGAAGGAAACGAGCCGGACCTCAGCACAAAGGGAGAAATCTGATGCGCGGGCGAGAAATCGGGCTGACCCTGGGCTGACCCGGGCTGACCCCGATTTTCAGGCGTGCCAGCTCGACCCGACTAACCCACGTTGTTGTTTTTGGCCCGCCCTCACTCGCCAAGAACTAACTAACCGCCTAAAACGCTACGTTCTCGCTACGTTGAGGACCCGCGGATTTTTAGTGCGGAGGTGTGTAGCGGCTGCGACGTTCACGACGGAATCCCCAGTCCGTAAAGGCCACCTTTCAGGGTAACCGGTCTTCCACGCGTCAGCGCGGTCGCGGAAGGGGTTGCTTCGCCTGGGCTTGCGACAACTCTGCAATAAAAGTGGCAAAAGGCTCGATGTTTCGGTAGGAGCTGGCCTGCTCAAGCGCGCTCATGTAGTCGTTTCGCCTCTCGACGGGGATGACCGTCCAAACATAGCCGGCCGTGGCGAGCATGAGGTTCATCACAAACCGCGCGAGGCGGCCGTTCCCATCCATGTACGGATGGATATAAACGAAGAGGAAATGACCCAATACGGCGCGCACTTGAGGCTCCGTCTCCGCTTCGAGAAGTTCGAAAAGAACGGGCATGCAATCCCGAACTGCCTCCTTGGAAAGAGGAACGTGTTGGGCGCCACGAATAAAGACCTGGTCGTTGCGATAGCCAGCGAGGTCGGACACTTTGAGAATGCCGGCCTGTACGCTCGGACTAAAGAGCGCCTGATACCACCGAGAGAGTGTTTGCCGAAACACGGTTCCGGGGTTCTCGCCCTTTAGGACTCGAATGAGATCCTCCTTCACCAGATTGTGGGTCTCAAAATATCCGCGTGCAGCCATGGCATCGCGGGTGGCGCGATCGTTTTCATCACCATCTGGGTTCCAGCTTCCGTCGCGGATTTTCTCGATGAGCGTTGCGGTAACGCGATAGCCTTCTATTGATAGCGAGTGATACGCGTCCGTTACGTAACGAGCCTCCACATCTTTCAATAGGGTCTCGATATCCTTGGGAGCCCTCGGCGCCGGCGGGAACGCCGCAAGCACCCGATCGCTCATTTCTGCCCACATCAAGCGCAGCCGCTGCACGTAGGGCGATTCTGGTCGCCCACCAGACAACAGGGCAGGAAGGGGTTTCTCGAAAGGATTTCCTTCATTGATGGCGTGGCCGGCACTCCGCATCGCACCCAGGATTTCATCGGCTAGCGCCGGTCGCCCTACGGCTCGGAAGCCGGCGGCAAGGCGTCCGGCCACGGATGGATGAGGGCCATCGAGCAGTATCCGGAGCACGTCGGAAACGTCCTGCAACGACTCGAGGGCAACCTGAGCCGCCATAGGGTGTTGTGCAAAGAGCGTTGGGCTCGCCGCTACGAGAGCTGCCGGAAGCTCGACAAGTCGAAGCCCACCAAAGTCCTTGAGCGGTGAAGAAGGCAGCAACTTCGCGGCCTTGTAAATGAAGAGCGAACAGCCATGAAGAAGCTCGACGGTCTGGTTCGTACCCTCGGTAGCCCAGACCTGAATTTGCTTTGGAATGGTTCGTTCGCCGGAGCGCAGTAACAGCGACTGCTCCGGGTTCACGTGCCAGCGATCGCCGAACCGCTCTTGAGCGTAGTCGGCAATGAACTCCCGCATGGTGGCATACCAAGCTGTGCTGTCGCCATCGGCCTCGTCCGGGCGGCGGGGGATGTACCAGCCACGTATGACCTCTTTGAGGAATCCAGCGCGTAGCAGAGCCTCACGGTCCGCTCGTGAAAGCTTTGGCCCTGGGATGGCCTGGAGTCCCCCTTCTTGGAGGTCCTTTAGGGCACCCAGCGCAGATGCGAGCCGTTCGTGTGGGGGAGGCACAAGAGTTAGATGTTTATGGTTACAAGAGTATAATGCATGTTAACACAAGAGTCTTATGTTTATTGGTACAAGACTATGCTGATAAGGCCTTCGATGGAAACGCACTAGCAGAGCGCGTAACCCTGCTCGCGCAGCGCGATGGTGTCTACGACCAGGATCTCGTACGCATGCTTTCACGCGCGGACGCGGCGCTCTCGGAGCTTTCCGGCGTCGGCCGACTCCTGCCGAATCCGCACCTGCTGATCACACCGTGGATGACGCGTGAGGCGATCCTTTCGTCGCGCATCGAGGGCACCCGGACGACCCTCAGCGAGCTGCTTATCGACGAGGCCGGCGGTGCACGGGTGGCCGGACGCGCTGCGGCCGACATAAAGGAGGTGCGCAACTACGTGGATGCGCTCGAGCACGGCGTCGAGCGCCTCAAGCAATTGCCGCTCTCGCTGCGCCTCGTGCGCGAGCTTCACGCGCGCCTCATGAAAGGCGTGCGCGGCGACAAGGCGACGCCCGGGGAATTCCGCCGCTCGCAGAACTGGATCGGGCCGGAAGGCAGCACGCCGGCAAACGCGGCCTACGTGTCGCCGCCCGTGAGCGAGATGCACGCCTGCCTCGACGCCTGGGAGAAGTTCGTCCACCGGCGCGACGAGGTGCCGGATCTCATCCAGTGCGCGCTGGCGCACGAGCAATTCGAGGCGATCCATCCCTTCCTCGACGGCAACGGCCGCGTCGGCAGGCTGCTCATCACCCTTTTCCTCATCGAGCGCGGCCGGCTTTCTCAGCCGCTGCTTTACCTTTCGGACTACATCGACGAGCACCGCAAGGACTATTACGAGCTTCTGCAGCGCGTGCGCACGCACGGCGACTGGAACGCATGGATCCGCTATTTCCTCACCGGGGTGGAGCGCATCGCGCGCAAGGCGGTGCAGCAATCGTCGAAGCTCATCGACATCCGCGAGCGCTACCGCGACGCCCTCACGGACAAAGCGCGCGCCGCGGTGCTGCTTGACGAGCTGATGATGAATCCGTTCATCACCGTGCCGCGCGCCCAGAAAAGCCTGCGCGTGTCCAATCCCACCGCACGCAGGACGGTCGAGCTGCTCATCGAGCGAGGCATCATCGCGCCGCTCGGTGACCGGCGCTGGGGCAAGGTGTATGTCTCGAAGGAAATTCTCGCGGCGATCGAGCAGAAATGAATTCCGCCAGGGAAATCTGACCCCGAGTTCTACTCTGGCCGTGCTTGTGGCTTGGGACGCCGACCGACGGTGACGCTGGCGTCCACATCCTGGCCCTGACGCTTCACTTTCATCGTCGCCGCCGAGCCCGGCGCGAGAGCGGCGATGAGGTTCAGCATCGCCGCGGGATCGGCGACCGGCTTGCCCTGCACTTCGAGCAGGACGTCGCCTGGCTTGATGCCGGCCTTGTCGGCGGGCCCGCCGTGCAGCACGCCGGCGATGAGCGCGCCCCGCGTGCCGCCGAGCTTGAAGGTTTCGGCGACCGGCTGGGTGATCTCCTGCACTTCGACGCCGATCCAGCCGCGTGTGACGCTGCCGCTCTGGACGATCTGCTCGAGCACCATCTTGGCGGTCGACACGGGGATGGCGAAGCCGATCCCCATCGAGCCGCCCGAGCGCGAGAAAATCGCCGTGTTGATGCCGATCAGGTTGCCGGCCGCATCGACCAGCGCGCCGCCGGAGTTGCCCGGGTTGATCGCAGCGTCGGTCTGGATGAAGTTCTCGAAGGTGTTGATGCCAAGGCCGGTGCGGCCCAGGGCGGAGACGATGCCGCTCGTGACCGTCTGTCCGACGCCGAACGGATTGCCGATGGCGAGCACCACGTCGCCGACGCGCAGCGCGTCCGAAGAGCCGAAGCTGATCGCCGGAAGGTTCTCCGCGTCGAGGCGCAGCACCGCGAGATCGGTCTCGGGATCGATGCCGACCACTTTCGCGAGCAGCTTCTTGCCGTCGGCCAATGCCACCTCGATCTCGTCGGCTGACTCGACCACGTGATGGTTGGTCAGCACATAGCCGTTGCCGCTGACGATGACGCCCGATCCGAGGCTCGCTGCGCGCTGCGCCTCGTCGGGCAGTTGATCGCCGAAGAAGCGGCGGAAAATCGGATCGTTGAGCAAAGGATGGCGCGGCGCGGGGACTTCCTTGGAGGTGAAGATGTTGACCACCGAAGGCGTTGCGCGCTGCACCGCGTCGTAATAGGACGCAGGCGCGGGGCCAGAGCGCGCGGCGAGCGGCATCGGCGCCGCGCTGCTCGGTGGCGCGATCGATACAGCAAGCTGCGCGCCCGTGCGCGAGGGCAACCATTCCGGGCGGAAGGTCGACACGACGAACAGCGCCGCCACCGCGATCGTCGCGGCCTGCGAAAAAATGAGCCAGAGGCGGTACATGCAAGAACTCGGCATTATACAGAATTCCTCTTAAGATTTAGATGTTTACACGCGAAATCCTAGACATACCGTGGCCCCCTCGGTAAAATCGCACGCTGTCGCGCGCCGCCCAAGCTCCGAGCCATCTCCATGAACGATCAGAAGAAAATAGACCGGACGCGGCGCAACCTGCTGCTCGCCACCTCGGTGGTCGGCGGCGCGGCGAGCGTCGGCGCGGCGGTCCCTTTCGCCGCGAGCATGTGGCCTTCGGAGCGCGCGAGGGCCGCCGGCGCGCCGGTCGACGTAGACCTCTCCAGAGTCGGCCCGGGCGAGCTCGCCGTGATCGAGTGGCGCGGCAAGCCGGTGTGGGTGCTCCACCGCACCCAGGACATGCTCGATTCGCTCAAGGCCGCGGAACCGAAGCTGACCGACCCCTTGTCGAAGGCGTCCGAGCAGCCGCCTTACGCGACGAACGAATACCGCTCGTTGAAGCCCGAGATCATGGTGATGGAGGGCGTGTGCACCCACCTGGGCTGCTCGCCGCAAATGAAGAGCGTCGAAGCGAAGGCCGAGATGGGCGCTGACTGGCCGGGCGGCTTCTACTGTCCCTGCCACGGCTCGAAGTTCGATTACGCGGGGCGCGTGTTCCGCGGCGCGCCGGCGCCGACCAACCTGAGGGTGCCGCCCTACACGTTCGTCGCGCAGGCAGGACTGGTGATCGGCGAAGACAAAGAAACGAAGGGGGCCTAGCCGGTGGTCTTGCGCCTGTGGAACTGGATCGACGCGAGGATGCCGAGCCTCAAGCAGGAGTGGCTCAAGCACGCCGCCGCGTACTACGCGCCGAAGAACTTCAATTTCTGGTATTTCTTCGGCTCGCTCGCGCTGCTGGTGCTCGTCATTCAGATCGTCTCGGGCATCTTCCTGACGATGAACTACAAGCCCGACGCCAACCTCGCGTTCGGCTCGGTCGATTACATCATGCGCGACGTGCCGGGGGGCTGGATCATCCGCTACATCCACTCGACGGGCGCCTCGGCGTTCTTCATCGTCGTGTACCTGCACATGTTCCGCGCCATGCTGTACGGCTCGCACAAGGCGCCGCGCGAGCTGGTGTGGATCTTCGGCATGCTGATCTACCTCACGCTGATGGGCGAGGCGTTCTTCGGCTACCTGCTGCCGTGGGGGCAGATGTCCTACTGGGGCGCGCAGGTCATCGTCAACCTGTTCGGCACGGTGCCGTTCATCGGCCCGGACCTCGCGCTGTGGGTCCGCGGCGATTACGTGGTGTCCGACGCGACGCTGAACCGCTTTTTTGCGCTGCACGTCATCGCGTTTCCGCTGGTGCTCCTGGGCCTGGTGGTGGTGCACCTGCTCGCGCTGCACGACGTCGGCTCCAACAACCCGGACGGGCTCGACATCAAGAAGCACCACGACGCGAGCGGCCGCCCGCTCGACGGCATCCCGTTCCATCCGTACTACACGGTGAAGGACCTGATGGGCGCGGTGGCCTTCCTCGGCATCTTCTGCTTCGTCATGTTCTTCATCCCGGAGGTCGGCGGCTACTTCCTCGAGTACAACAACTTCATCCCGGCCGATCCGCTGAAGACGCCGCAGCACATCGCGCCGGTGTGGTATTTCACGCCGTACTACTCGGTCCTGCGCGCGGTCCCGCCGCTGTTTCATTCGCAGTTCCCCGGCGTGCTGGCGATGGGCGCGGCGGTGCTGCTGTTTTTCTTCCTGCCCTGGCTCGACCGCTGCCCGGTGCGCTCGATCCGCTATCGCGGGCGCTACTACAAGAGCGCGCTCGCCGTCTTCGTCGTCGCGTTCCTCGTCCTCGGCTACCTCGGCACCGAGTCGACCACCGTGTGGGGCCAGTTCGGCTTCGATGCCTTCTTCCTCGACACCAAGGACCGGGCCACCTGGTTGGCGCGGCTGTGCACGCTCGCCTACTTCCTGTTTTTCATCCTGATGCCCTGGTATACGGCGCGCGACGAGGTGAAGCCGGTCCCCGAGCGGGTGACGCACTGATGAGAAAACTCATGATCGTGTTGCTGCTCGCTCCGCTGTGCGGCTTCGCCGCCGAGGCCGGCTATCGCCTGGACAGCTCGCCGCACGATCCCGACGACCTGGTTAGCCTGCAGGCGGGCGCGCGCACGTTCGTCAATTACTGCCTGGGCTGCCACGGCCTGGAATCCCTGCGCTACAGCAAGCTCACGGAGCTCGGCTTGACCGAGGCGCAGATCAGGGACTACCTCATGTTCACCGCCGACAAGGTCGGCGAGCCGATCCGCACGGTGATGCCGCGCAAGGAAAGCAAGCACTGGTTCGGCGTGGCGCCGCCCGATCTTTCGCTCGCCGCGCGCTCGCGCAGCCCCGACTGGCTCTACACCTACCTGCGCGCTTTCTATCGCGATGCGAAGACCGCCACCGGCTGGAACAACGCTCTGTTCGAGAACGTCGCCATGCCGCACGCGCTGTGGACGCTGCAGGGCGAGCACGCCTACGACCGGGAAAGCGGCAAGTGGACCGAGATCGCCAAAGGCCTGCAGTCGCCCCCGGAATATGACGCCACGGTGCGCGACCTCGTCAATTTCCTGGTGTACGTGGGCGAGCCCGCCGCCACGAGGCGCAAGGTGATCGGCATCGTGGTGCTGTACGTGCTCGCGATCCTTTTTGTCTTCACCTATCTCCTGAAGAGGGAATACTGGAAGGACGTGAAGTAAGCGCCGGCCGCCCGCGGCCCGGAATTTTTCAGCCGGAATCGAAAGCCATGATGCAACTTTATTCGGGCACCACCTGCCCTTTCAGCCACCGCTGCCGCTTCGTGCTCTACGAAAAGGGCATGGACTTCCAGGTGATCGACGTCGACCTGTACAACAAGCCCGAGGACATCGCGGTGATGAATCCCTACAACCGGCTGCCGGTGCTGGTGGAGCGCGACCTCATCCTGTACGAGTCGAACATCATCAACGAGTACATCGACGAGCGCTTTCCGCATCCGCAGCTCATGCCGGCCGACCCGGTGATGCGCGCGCGCGCGCGGCTGATGCTCTACAACATGGAAGTGGAGCTGTTCTCGCACATCGAAAGCCTGGAGTCGGGCAAGGAAAAGCAGGTCGAGCGGGCGCGCCAGCACGTCACCGACCGCCTGATCGAGCTCGCGCCGATGTTCACCAAGACCAAGCACATGCTCGGCGACGACTTCACCATGCTCGACGTGGCGATCGCGCCGCTCCTGTGGCGGCTGGATCACTACGGCATCAAGCTCGGCAAGACCGCCGCGCCGCTCATGAAGTACGCCGAGCGCATCTTCTCGCGGCCGGCGTTCATCGAGGCGCTCACGCCCTCGGAGAAGGTGATGCGGAAGTAGCCAGGCGATGAACGAGATCCCGACCAAGCCGTACCTGCTGCGCGCGCTATTCGAGTGGTGCGTCGACAACGGCTACACGCCGCACGTCGCGGTCAAGGTCGACTCGCGCGCGCAGGTGCCTTCCGAGTACGTCAAGAACGGCGAGATCACGCTCAACATCAGCCCGAACGCGGTGCACAAGCTGCAGATGGGCAACGAGCTGATCGAGTTCTCGGCGCGCTTTGGCGGGGTTGCGCGCCAGATCTCGGTGCCGATCGCCAACGTGTTCGCGCTCTACGCGCGCGAGACCGGGCACGGCATGACCTTCGAGGCGGACGCGCCGAAGCCCTCCGTGCAGACGAAGGCCGAGGCGGAGCCGGCCTCGCTGCTTGGCAAGCCCAGGTCTCCTGCCGCGCTGCCCGCGCCCGCCAACCCCGAGCCGCCAAAGAAACCCTCGGGCGGCAAGCCGACTCTCAGGCGGATCAAGTAGGCGCGGCCAGTGCATAATGCGCGCGCCGTGCCGGTTTAGCTCAGGGGCAGAGCAACCGCCTTGTAAGCGGTAGGTCATCCGTTCGATTCGGATAACCGGCACCAAACCCCGGCCTCGCGCCGTCAGCGTGACAACAATTTCACGTCCAGCTCGTGCCGCTTGGTGAAAGAGCGCAAGACCTGACCTTCTTCGCGACGCCGACTGGTCGATCGGCGGACCATATGGGCATTTGCGGGGTGCCGTATGCAAGCAGCCGGAATCCCAATGCGCCGCGTCATGCCGGGCGTGATGGCCCTGCTGCTGGTCGTTGCCGGAGAAGCCGCCGCACAGGTCTATCACCCCGCATCGCTCGAGCGCTTCGAGCAGCCTCCTCCCCACGTGCTCGCCCGTTCAGCGTCTGGCATTCGTGCGCTGGGGCATGATGTGGATCTGCAAGCGCTTGATGCGTTCGGAGAGCGGCGCGCTGGAAGGTTCGGCCCCCTGGAGCGCTCGCAAGGGTGGAGGCTGTACGGCCGGTTCGGATTGCTAAATTTCCTGAACCAGCCCGACCCGAATGGCGGCGGCGTGCAAGTCAGCTTGCGCCGCACCGGCCCCGCGCTCGGCGCGAAGATCTACGTCGGCATCTATCGCCGCTTCTGAGCCTCTTTGGCAAAGATGTGACCGATATCACGTGCGGTCGACCAGTGCGACATTAGAGTGTCGGTTGCGTCACAAGCAGCGTTAAGGATGTAGCAAGCATGCCAAAGCGCAGACGGAGGAAAGCTCGCCCTCACGTGGCTCACCACGCTTTTAACCACGCCTATTCTGCGGCCACCTACGGACGCTTTCAGAAAGCCAGCTTTCGGCCTGAGGACAGCCTATTCGACATTGCGCTGATCTGCGGGCTCGGCCTAACGGCGTGGGCAATGACGGTTTTGTACAGCTTTCTAACGACGTTACTCTGAACGGCGCCTTGCGGCGCGAAAGGGTAAAAGTCGGCACCACAACAATGCGACTTGCGCTGGTCGCATCGATCCTGCTGCTTGCGGCGTGCGCCGAGCCGCCGCGGATCGGCATCACCATCTCGAACACGCCGGCCCCGATCGGCGCGTGCGCGCCGCCGAAGCCCGGCGCCGGCTGCCCGTAAGGAGAAGCGAAGTCGCTGCCCTGGCCAGACAAAGTTGGCGCCACTTCAAGCCTTACGCCGCCTTGAGCATGAAATCCACGTGCACCGCGTCGAATGGAAACTCAATTTTTCCGTCCGTATTCCTTCGCAGCACGCCCGCCGCGAGCAGAGCATGGACGTCACCGTGAACTGCCTTTACGTCCCGCTCGGCGCGCCGCGCCGCTTCGCGCAGCGTCATCGCCCCACCGCCGGTCATGGCCTTGAGCAATTCCCAACGCTTGGCAGTGAGCACCTTCCAGAGCAGGTCTGCCGACGCAAAGGAGATATGTGCACCGCGCCGCTTGCCGGAGAAGGCGTCTAGCGCTCGCCGGGTGACAGCGTCGCGCGTCGCAACAGAAAGCGTCACAGTCTTCATCTCAATACCTCCTCAACGTCCGCCCAGAAATCGGCTAATAACTGCTCTGCGCTCTTGAAGCGATAGCGTTCCTCCGCATCGCCGATGTGCCGATGATCACCCTTTCCTGGCTCGTTGTCGTAGCGCAGCACGCACTTTCCATCGACAACTAGGGCTAGCCGATAGCGATACTCGTGTGCGGCGCCGCGAGCTGGTGCGAGGGTTGGGCGAGTCAACGCCTTTGGATCAGGGCGCTATCGGACTGTACGGATATACGGCGGGAATGGGCGCGCGACCCTGGAACCCCTTGAGCTTGACGTATGTCACTCACAAGGATAAAGTGACATATATGGAAAAAACTCAGGTTTATTTGCGCAAGGAAGAACTCGACGCCCTGCGCAAGGCTGCGGCCCGGTCGGGGCGAAGCGTCGCCGAGCTTGTGCGCGACGCGATCCGCAAGGTCGTGCTCAAGCCGCAGGCTGCAGGCCCCGTTGCCATCTGGGACGGCGATCCTAAGCGGACATCCGTCGATCACGATAGCGTTCATGACGAGCCCTGATGCAGCAACGCGAAGCGGTTTTCATAGACAGCGGGGCATGGATCGCGCTTGCGCTATCGCGAGACCCCTTGCATGCACAAGCGCGAGAACAATGGGACATGCTGCACGGAGCAGCCGCGAAGCTTCACACTTCCGTTCCCGTCGTCATCGAGACATTCACGTTTCTTGAACGTAACGCCAATCGGGACGTGGCGCTGGCATGGAAAGACTCGATCTATAAGCCCGGCACCGTCAAGATTCTTCCTTGTGAGCTTCGCGATCTTGAGCAGTCGTGGGAGTATTTTCGGCGCAACGATCTGCACAAGCTCTCCGCCGTTGATGCAACGAGCTTCACTATCATGAAACGCGCGCACATTCGGCTCGCCTTCACCTTCGATCACCACTTCTCCGTGGTCGGGTTCAGGTTGGTGACGTAGCGTCAATCCTTTTTCAGTTGCTGTCTGAAAAATCGCTTTTGAAACATCGCGAGCGGTGTTCGATCATGCAACGCATCCACGAAAGGCCACAATGATTTCACTAAACGTCAATGGCAAGCCGCTTGCACCCTCTCATCAAACGCTGGAACATGGCCGCCGGACCTGCGAACAAACACAAGCGAGCTAAATGCAACGGCAGAATTTCGGATCTCCTGACGGCAACAGCGAAAACCAAAGACCGTCGCCAGATCTTCCAGGCACCTCGAAAGTGATGCATTGGCACTGGCAGATCGATCGCGACGGCCTCGCCTGGCTGACTTTCGACAAGCAGGGCGAGTCGGCGAACACCCTCTCGCGCCAAGCGCTGGAGCAATTGAGCGCCGCGCTGGAGGAGATTCGCGGCGAGCATCCGAAAGGCCTGGTCATCGGCTCGGCCAAGGACGGCTTCATCGCCGGCGCCGACGTCGAGGAGTTCACGCGCTTCAAATCGCCCGAGGAAGCGATGTCCTTCGTGCGCCTGGGCTGGGACGTGTTCCAGGCGCTGCGCGCGCTGCCCTTCCCCACCACCGCGATGGTGAACGGCTTCTGTATGGGC
>Ga0209805_1001574_pt1 | contig 13786 bp, 10 predicted proteins | sample GraSoiAngelo_148_FD_185905 | JGI IMG/M metagenome (GOLD analysis project Ga0209805, IMG submission 185905) | Grasslands soil microbial communities from the Angelo Coastal Reserve, California, USA - 14_1009_09_20cm (SPAdes) (version 2) | ecosystem: Environmental > Terrestrial > Soil > Grasslands ... | reverse complement strand
TACACCGCGGCGCTTTCAGCTCCTCCTTGCGGGCATCGACACCGTCCTCGGCCGCTGACGCGCGCCGTGCGCTCGAGCCCGTATCGTCACCGCGCCCCGGCGCCCGGCGGCCAACAGTCAACTCGTGCTGCTACACGATGGAGCAATGAAGAAAGTCACCGCACCATGAGAGTGCGAGACTTCCAAGAAAGCAAGCCGGTTCCGGCTGCAACTGATTGATCAAGCTCGAATGCCTTTTCCTGGCACGGCGCGTGCTTGCTGCAGCTCCGTACGGCCCAACATTGGGCGGCGAATCAGTGCATCTCACGGGGGAGGAGTTAGATTCATGAAACTGATCACTGCGATCATCAGGCCACACAAGCTCGAAGACGTTCGCCAAGCAGTCGGCGACGTGGGCGTTCAGGGTGTGACTGTTACCGAGGTCCGAGGCTTTGGGCGGCAACGCGGCCACACCGAGGTCTATCGGGGCGCCGAGTACGTCGTCGAGTTCGTGCCAAAGACAAAGATCGAAATCGCGGTCGACGATGCCCTCGCTGAGCGCGTGATCGAAGCGATTACCAATACGGCGCGCACGAGCAAAGTGGGCGATGGGAAGATTTTTGTTTTCGACCTCGAGCAAGTCGTGCGTATCCGCACCGGCGAGCGCGGCGCCAGCGCAATTTAGGACCACACGTACGCCAGGGGAGATGCTCAATGATTACACTGTCGCAATCGTTCCTGCTCGCTCTACTGGCACTGTCTGTGCCCCTGGCATGGGCCGATCCGCCGGCAGATGTCACTTCAGCGCCGGCTGCCACGTCGGCACCCGCGCCGGCGCCCGAAGCCGCAGCTGCCGTCGCACCGGCGGCCGCTCCCGGAGCCACACCGGCCGCTGCGCCCGCCGCAGTCCCGGCGCCCTCGGCGACCCAGCCTTCAGTCATCCTCAACTCGCAGATCAACTCCGGCGACACCGCCTGGATGCTCGCCTCCATGGCGCTGGTGTTGATGATGACCGTCCCCGGGCTCGCCCTGTTCTACGGGGGGATGGTGCGTAAGAAGAACGTGCTGGCAACGCTCATGCAGAGTTTTGCCATCACGTGCCTCGTGACCCTGCTCTGGTACGCCATCGGGTACAGCCTCGCCTTCACCCCCGGAACGCCTTACATCGGCGGCCTCAGTCGGCTATTCATGAACGGGGTGATCTACATCAAGGACGTTGCCGGGGCGGCGGCCACGAAAGACACGCCGGCCGTCGAGGCCGTGATCGGGAAGGTGTCGGTGAGCCACTTGGGTGTAACGATTCCCGAGACCGTCTATGCGATGTTCCAGCTCACCTTCGCGATCATCACGCCCGCGCTCATCTGCGGTGCGTTTGCGGAAAGAATGAAATTCTCCGCGATGCTCTGGTTCATGGCGATCTGGTCGATCATCGTCTACGCACCCATCGCCCACTGGATGTGGGAACCGGGCGGTTGGGGCGCCCAGGCGGGTGTGCTTGATTTCGCCGGCGGCACGGTGGTGCACATCAACTCAGGTATCGCCGCGCTCGCTTGCGCGCTGGCCCTGGGTAGGCGGGTGGGATTCAACAAGGATTCCATGGCGCCCCACAACCTGGTGCTGACGCTGATCGGCGCCTCGATGCTTTGGGTCGGCTGGTTTGGTTTCAATGCCGGTTCCGCAGTGGCCGCCGATGGCCGCGCCGGTATGGCGATGGCGGTCACGCAGATCGCCACCGCCGCGGCCGCGCTCGCCTGGATGTTCATGGAATGGACCGTCAAGGGGAAACCGAGTGTGCTGGGCATCGCCTCGGGTGCGGTCGCGGGCTTGGTGGCCATCACGCCTGCATCGGGCTTCGTCATGCCGACGCCTGCGGTCCTCATCGGCATCGCCGCCGGGGTCATCTGCTTCTTCGCCGCGACCTCGCTGAAGAAGGCGCTCGGTTACGACGACTCGCTCGATGCCTTCGGCGTGCACTGTATCGGCGGCATCGTCGGTGCATTGCTCACGGGTGTTTTCGCCAGCACGGCGCTCGATGGCGGACAGGCCGGAAGTGTCGTCACGCAGCTCGAAGGCGTGCTCGCCACCTTGGTCTACGGCTTTGTTGTCAGCTACCTCATCCTCAAAGTCATCGATGTGACCATTGGATTGCGGGTCACCGAGGACGAGGAACGGGAAGGGCTCGACGTATCACTGCACGGCGAGCACGTCGAGTAGCGCCCCTCCACTGATCCTGAGGGTCTCCGCCGCCCAAGGCGGAGACCCCTGCCAGCCTTCTTTTACGGAGTTCTGTGTCATGCACATGCCAGTCACTCGAGATTTGTCCCTCCACTTCGAGGAGGTCTTCGACATCAGCCGTTTCCGCCTCGCTCTGGCGGGCGCATTGCTGTGTCTTTTGGCCCTGGGTACCCGCGGGGCGCATGCGGATGACGCTGCAAAGCCTGCAGAGCCCGCCAAACCCACCGCGCCGTCGCTGACCGACGTGCTGACGGCGTCGGGTATTGACCTTCATGGCTACGTGGACGCGGCTTACTCCTATCTTTCGGGCACGGGCACTTTCACCAGTGGGGTTGCGGACCGTGTGTTCGACACCGAGCCCAACTCGTTCAACCTGGGCGAAGCGACGAGCAATTTCGACGTCACCCAGGCTTTCGTGCAGTACGCCCGCGGTCCACTGACGATCATCGGCGGCAAGTTCGTGACGCTCGCAGGGGCGGAAGTCATCAACTCCACCCAGGACACCAACTACTCCCGTTCCATTCTGTTCGGCTATGCGATTCCCTTCACCCATACCGGAGCCCGGCTCACCTATGCCACATCCGATCAAGTAACCCTTATCGTCGGCGTCAACAACGGCTGGGATCAGTTGCAGGATGCGAATAAACAGAAGACTGCCGAGCTCGGCATATCCTTCACCCCCAACAAGGTGTTCTCCCTGGCAGTGCAAGGCTACAGCGGCGTTGAGCAGCTCTCCGCGGGCACGTTCATCGGCGCCGGCACACACGGAGTGCGCAGCCTGGTCGATGCGGTGGGCACTTACAACGCCAGCAGCCAGCTCACGTTCATTCTGAACGTCGATTGGGGCCAACAGGAGAATTTTACCTCTCTCGTCGATGGAACCTCGATCAAGGCGAAGTGGGATGGCGCGGCGGGCTACGTCAATTATCAGCTCAACGATCAATGGCGGCTCTCGGTGCGCGCCGAGTACTTCGACGACAAGGACGGCTACCGCACCGGCGTCGTTCAAAAGTGGAAAGAGGCAACGCTGACGCTCGCATACCTGCCAACAAAATCCATCGAACTGCGCGCTGAGGTGCGCGGTGATAAATCGGACTCCAGCGTCTTCGTCAAAGACACGACGTTCTTTACAGGAGCGCCCGGCGCCGGCATAAGCGACAATCAGTTTTCCGCAGGCCTCGAGGCCGTGTACAGGTTTTGAGACGAGGGCCCACGGCCACGGTGCGACAATCGAATTGATCCGTAGGTATGCTCGTGACGATCACGCAACCCGGGCATCCGCGCATCGCGCCAACGCCTCGCGCAGCTCGCGCAGCTTCGGTGGCTTGCTCAGGACACGGTCCACATGCGGCGGGATGTCCCCTTCGGCGACCAGTCGCTGTCCCCACCCGGTCAACAATAAGACGCTCGTCCCCGGAGCGGCGGTCTTTACGACGTTGGACACTTTGCGCCCATCGACGTAGGGCATACCGAGATCGGTGATCACGACGGGGAACGGATCGCCTTGTGCGCGCGCCGCCAGGAAAGCATCGATGCCGGCCTGACCGCCATCCGCCGTTGCCACGCTGTGGCCATCCCCCTCCAAGGCATCGCGCAGCGATTTGAGCACCAGTGGATCATCATCCACGACCAGGATACGCAGCCGCGGCACCGCACTGACCGCGGTGGGCAGTGCGGCACCAACCGCGGGCGTGGCCGGTATCGCAAAAGCCAAGCGCATGGTGGTGCCCTGGCCGACTGCACTCTCGATTTCGATATCCGCGCTGTGGCGTTGCACGGCGCCATAGACCATCGCAAGTCCAAGGCCGGTGCCACGCTCGCCTTTGGTGCTGAAGAATGGCTCCAGACATCGGCGTCGCGTGTCCTCATCCATCCCGATGCCGCTATCGATCACCTCGACTTGAACGAATCGCGGGACCGCCCCCTCCTCCGCAGGGGATCCTTGCTGCTGTGCGACTCGGGTTCGCACCGTCAGCGGGCCGCCATTGGGCATGGCATCGACGGCATTGAAGATCAGGTTGGTGAGCGCTTCGCGGATTTCATTGTCGGCGCCCATGATCGCCGGCAGGTCCGGGGCGAGCTCGGTCCGCATCGCGATGGCAATGCCGCGCTGCTGCGCCATGTCGCTCCAGCGGGCACGCGTCAGGTCCACGACCTGCTGCACTATGGCGTTCATGTCGACGGGAACCAGCGTCAACCGCGGTTCACGTGGGCGATAGAACTCGCGCATCCGCGCGACGGTCTGCGCGACGTCATCAATGGCACGCTGGATGGTTCGGAGCTGGCCGCGGGCGCCCGGACTCAAGCCCGGCTCGCGCTCCAGCAGGGATTCGGTATAGAGCGCCACGGGGGAAATGGCATTGTTGATATCGTGCGCGATGCCGCTCGCCATTTGACCCAGGGCAAGCAGACGCTCCTGCTGCAGCACCGCCTTCTGCGTCTGCCGCAAGTCGTCGTACGCCTGTTGCAGCGCGCCGTAGAGCTGGGCCTGGTGGGCTGCCAGTGCGACGTGCTCGCTCGCTTGCTTCAGGAATTCGCATTCGCCGCTGCTGAAGCTGTGCGCCTGCTGGCGGGCGGCGATCAGGACGCCGAACACCTTGCTTTCGACCAGCAGGGGAGCTGCGACCATCGAGCGCAAGGCCCCTCTCGCCAGACGCCGGGGAAACGGGAATGGGACTTGAGTGATATCCGGTTCGTAAACGAGCCGGCCGTTCACGCAATGCGACAAGCCGTTCTGATCGATCTCGATGCGAGCCTGCGCCGTCATCGCAAGCTCCATCGACAGTGCTTGGCTGTGCAAGCCGACGCTCGTGACGATCAGGCAATTCTCGGCCGGGTCATACAGACAGATGCAGCAGAAATCCACCGGCAGATGCTCTTCGAGCGTGCGGATGACGACCTGAAAGATGCTCTGGATGTCCTGCCGCTCGCCGATCGCCCGGGTGATCTGCTGCAGCAGGTTGAGGCGCGCCAGCTGGGCCTGTACTTTGGCTTCCCCGAGCCTGCGGTCCGTGATGTCCCGGGCGATCTTGGACGCGCCGATGATGCGGCCCTGGCTGTCCCGGAGGGGGGAGATGGTGACGGAAACATCGATCTTGCGTCCGTCCTTGCCAATCCGCACCGTCTCGAAATGATCAGTCGATTCACCGCGCGCAATGCGCGCCAGGATGGCCGGCTCCTCGCTCGATCGCTCCGGCGGGATGAGCATCGCCATCGGCTTGCCGAGCGCCTCCTGCGCGGAATAGCCGAACAGCCGTTCCGCTCCGGGATTCCAGCTGGTGATGATGCCTTCCAGATTCTTGCTGGCAATCGCATCGTCCGACGATGCGATAATCGCGGCGAGCCGTGCATTCGTCTCTGCCGCCTGCTCACGCTCCGTGAGGTCCCGCACGAACCCGGCAAAGGAGGGCGGCCCGTCACCGGGCATCCGCTTGATGCTCAGCTCGACAGCGACTTCCGAGCCGTCAGCCCGCAAACCGCTCAGTTCCAGTCTTTTGCCGAGTAGTGGCGCCTCGCCGGTGGCTAGATAGCGCGCGAGCCCGGCACTATGTCGCTCGCGTAGCCTCGAGGGAATGATGACCTGCGCCAGCGCCCGCCCGATCACTTCGCTGCGGCTATAGCCGAAGATGCGCTCTGCTGCGGGGTTGAACTCGGTGATTTTGCCCTCGTGATCCATCGTCACGATGCCGTCCAGGGCGGTGTCGACGATTGCGCGCGTGCGCTCATTGGTCAGGGCAAGCTCTGCGGTGCGCTGCCGGACGCGCAATTCGAGCTGATCTCTCGCATCGCGCAATGCACGCTCGGCTCGGGTTCGGCCCGCAAAGTCCCGGTGGATCGCCCACAGCGCCAGAGCGACGAGTCCGCAGGCGAGTAACCCGCCCCCGATGATGACCAATTGAGCGACGGTGGAGCTACGGCGGGTCAGTTGCTCGCGCTGCTTGAGCAAGGACGTCTCGGTATCCTCCATCTGACCGATGAGGCGGCGAATCCGATCGTGCAACTGTTTACCTTTTCCGGTGAGAATCTCGCCTTGTACCGCTGCGAAGCCCTGGTCTTTCCGCAATTCGATGCCCGCGCGTAAAATGGCAAGTCGCTCGGTCACGAGGGCCGCCACCGAGTCGAGCCGCTGCTGCTCGGCACGGTTGTCCGCCGTCAGCTCGCGCAGTCGCCTCGTCTGGCCGTCAATGACCGCGCCAGCCTCGCGGTAGGGTTCCAGATAGCTCTCATCGCCCGTGATGACGTAGCCGCGCTCAGCGGTCTCGGAGTCGGTTGCGGCGGCCAGCAGCAATTCGAGGCTGCTGAGCACCTCGTGGGTGTGCTCGACCCGCGCCGCATTCTCGTTCAGGCGCACGACACTGAGATAAGAGACTATCCCGATCACGCCCAGACAGGCGAGCGCAAACCCGAAGCCGACCCGGACTTTCCACTCAGTGAACGCAGGTATGGGTACGGCGACTCCGTCATCGGCGGCTTCGCTCATGAGCCTCCCGTGAAACTTTCAGTGCGCACCACTGCATCGGCGTACCCCGGACACGGGTGATGCTAGCAGTTACCGGCGTCCCCGACCCGGACCGGGCTCGCACAATGGATCAGCGGGACCGGGCGGCGCTGTCCTTCAGCGCCTGCCGAGTGCTCATGGTCAACTGCCGGCCCGCGCAACCGGGCGCGCCCCCGCGGTGTCGGCGACCTCGTCGTGACGCACGAACAGCTCATCGCTGAGGGTCTGCTCGAGGACCGCCCGCGCGCGGCTCTGGGTGAATGTGTGATCGGCGCTGTCGACGATGTGCACGTGGCAGCGATCACCGAGCCGCTTGACCGCTGATCCACCCTGGATCCTCAGCAGCTCGACGCCCGGATCACCGCGCGCGAACACAAATACCACTCTGATGCCGCGCGCGGCGATCTCCTCCAGCTCCGAGCCCAGATCGTGCGGCAGCCGAATGTGCAGGGCGCGCGCGGCATTGCGCGCGGCGGATTCCACGGCGATACGCACCCGGTGCAGGTAGACGCGCACGATGTGCCAGACGTTCACCTGACCCCCCAGCAACCGCTTCCAGGCCGCCGCGGAGAATACGCGCTCGCGATACCCGCCGACGTTGCGCACCACCTCTGCCGGTGGCAGGTCACTGCGCATCTGGTCCTCGTCCCAGACGAAATTCTGCGGATTCACCATCAGGAGGCGGTTCACCGGCAGCCCCGCTACCGCTGCGCGCAGGGCGTGGTAGGCGGCCGAGCACAGCCCCCCCAGCGCGACCTCGCGAGCGTCGTAGTGGCGGGCCACGAAGTCCAGCGCGGTACGCACGTCCTCGAGCGCGGCCGGCGGAAAGACTTCGTTATCCGGCTGTCCGGGCCGCGTCGCGCTGTCACCCAGGCCGGCCAGGTCCATGCGCAGCACGACATACCCTCGGCGGGCCCAGCGTCGCGCGAGCGACACGTACACGCGCCCCGAGCCGATGTGATAAGTGGCCCCGGCGTTGAGCAGAATCACTGCGCGGCGACGCGGTTCGTCCGCTGCCGGCTCGGTGATGATGCCGAACAGGCGGCGCTCCGCGCCGAGCAGGACGGGGCGCTCACTCGGCGCCACATCGGACGGGTACCCGTTGCCCGCAAGCGGTAGGAGCGGCGCGGGCAGCCGCGGCTGCGCTCGCCCGAGATGCGCTGCGTCATCATCCGCCGGCGGCGCAGAGCTGGCGCCCGGGAGCGAGGGCAGCCAGTCCCGCATCGCCGCGAGCATGGATTGCGGGGTGACCGCCGCATGCGGCGCCGTCATGATCATCTCGACGAAGCCGGGCAGCGCGACATAGCGCGTGCGGACTCCGAGCCTGGCGAGCGACTCGCTCCAGCCGCGGGCGCCCGGCAGATCATCGCGATCGATGACGAGCACGTCGGAAGCCGGCGGTTGCGCCGGCGCCGACAGATCCAGCTGCGACAGGTGCGCAACGCTGGCTGCGGACAGGGAGAAGCCGCTGACTTCCATCGAGCCGACGCCAGGCGCCTGGGGGTCCTTGCGGATGACGGTGCCCGGCTCGGCCGCGGCAAGCTGTGTGGTGCGCAGCTCGCGCAGGTAGCGGCGGCCGCTGAGCACGGGTGCGACGACCATCACTCCATTTACAGCCTCGGATGCGCCCGCCAGCAGGGCAAGCAGTGCGCCCAGCCGAAATCCGAGCAGGCACACGCGCTGCACGCCCGTCTGGCGGCGCAGCTCGCGGACCGCGGCCGCCACGTCCTGCCGCCAGACATCGATCTGATCGGCCGCGGGCTCGATATCCGCGGAATCACCGGTGCCGCGGTAGTCGAAGCGCAGCGTGGGCACACCGAGCTCCACGGCCGCCTCGGCGAATGCACGCACGCAGCGGTGCGCACACAGCGCCTCGTAGCCGAAGGGCTTGCAGATCACCAACCCCAGCCCCGGTGCTGCCGGGACGGCGGGCTGATGCAACCAGGCGAACAGCCGGTGCGCCGCCGAGTCGAAATACAGCGGCACGGCCGACCCGGCGCCAGTCGCGAGGCGGGGTAGATCGGTCGGCTCAGCGCTCATAGTCTTTTCTGCAGAGGGGCCGACATGAAGCCGCAGCATCGGCACGCGCAACGCCAAGGTGAAGTCTACCGAAAAACCCACCGCTCGTACGACGCCCCGCGCCGCACAGGGCGTGCGCGTGACGGCTATGCCTGAGCTGCAGGCAGTCGCCCGATCGATGCACAGTCGAACGTCGCAACCTCCATCGCCCGTGTTTCACCGGCTCAGGATCAACACGGCACGAAGTACTCGATGTACGAGACGATGCGGCCGGCACGCACTTCGATCAGATCGATGAGCTCGGTGGACACGACGGCGCCGGTGATCCGGGAATGAATGTCGGCGCGCCAATGCACGGCGCTTCGGGCGCCGTCGATCATGCTGCACAGCTCTTCGCGGCGGTTGAGCTTGAACGTCTTCACCATCATCGCGAGCCAGGAACGTATCTCGCCGATCCCGCGGGCCGCCACCGCGATCGGCTTGCCGTCGCTGGTGCCGGCGATCCTGAAGTGCGCGTCGTCGGCAAACAGCGCACACAGCTCGTCCAGCCGCCCGCCGACGCGCGCCGCATACAGCTGTTGCAGCAGCTGCTCCACCTGAAGGCGATCCACCATCGGGCGCGTCGCTCGCGTCAGGTGTCAGGCGAGCAGCGAGCGCAGGTCCTCGCCGATGAGCCTGTAGGCCGTGGCTGCATAGGGAATCAGTCTCCCCATCCCGTAGAACAGATGGATCATACCGGAGTGACATCGGTAGGTGCTCTTCACGCCGGCGAGCCGCAGCCGCTCGGCGTAGGCCGCACCCTCATCGCGCAGCGGATCGAACTCCGCGGTGTGAATGCAAGTCGGTGGCAGCCTCTGCAGCTGTGCCGCGCGCAGCGGTGACACCCGCGCATCCGTGCGATCGACATCCGGAGCGAGGTAGTGCGCGAGATCATGATCCAGGGTCGCCTGATCGAGCAGGTGGCCTTCGGCAAAGGCGCGGCGCGAATCCGTGACGGCGCAGGCGTCCATGATCGGACAGATCAGCAGCTGCGCCGCCAGGCGCGGCCGGCCGGCCGTGGCGGCCATCTGGCATACGACGGCGGCGAGCGTGGCGCCGGCAGAGTCTCCGCCCAGCACGATCCGATCGGCGTCGATGCCGAGCTCGCGCGGGTGGGCAGCCACCCAGGCCAGCGCCGCGTAGCCGTCCGCGAGGGCCGTCGGAAAAGGATGCTCGGGGGCCAGGCGGTAGTCGACGGAAATCAGCCGACAGGCGCTGGCGTTGGTGAGGGAGCGGCAGATCGCGTCGTGCGAATCGAGACTGCCGGCAACGAGCCCTCCGCCGTGGAAGTAGATGAGCGCGGGCAAAGGCTCGCGCGGCGCGCCGGTGGGCGTGTACACCCGCACCGGCAGCGGGGCCTCTCTCGCGGGCAGGGTGCGATTCTCCACGCACTCCACTTCCTCGCGCAGGCCGGCGAAAGCGAGCAGCTGCTGCAGCGCGCTGCGGCGCGCGCCGATCGTAAGGCTGCGAGCGCTCGGGGGATTGGTGGCAGCGAGCCGCTCCAACAGGCGCTTGGCGTGGGGGTCGAGTGGCATGTTGCTTCAAGCAAGGGGCGCGCAACGAGCGCTCGATCACAGCACGAGCGCGGCGCGCACCGAGCCCGGCCAGCGCGCGAGCTCGAGCCCGTGGACGCAGAACAGCGCGACGGCCAGGCGGTCCATGCCAAAGGCGACGCAGCCGGTGTGCGCGGTGGCACCGGCTGCGTCCTTCAGGCCCCAGATCACGCCGAACTGGTCGCGATGGTAGTTGAAGCTCATGCAGGCGGTGGGCTTCGCGCCGGCGTGGTACGGGATCAACAGCTCGAACTTCAGTGACTGCTGCAGCTGACTCACCGCCATCACCTGCCCGACGCGCCCGAAGAAAGGGTCGCTGGCCGCATCGAGCCTGCATGGCAGCTCGAGCTGCGCGGCGAGAGCCTGCGCGCGCTCCATCCACTGCTGCCGAAACGCCAGCACCTCCTCGGGCGGGCCGATGCGCACGAACTCGCGCATGCGAAATGACTGCAGGCGGTCCAGGGAGCGCGACGGCTCGCGACGAAAGCAGTCGGCCGCCACGTCGAACAGCAGTCCATCGGGGGGAACCGCTCCGCGGCGCGCGACGAGAGGATAGACCGGGTAGCACGCCGCGGGCGAGAGCACCAAGTCCGCGGGCGCGAGCGCTCGGGTCCAGTCTCCGCCCTCTTCGTACCGCTCGGCCGCCGCGCGGATCTCGGCCTCCGTGCCCTGCAGCGCGCACACGCAGCCGAGCAGATTGGGAAAGCTCTTGAGATACCCGGACTTCTCCAGCTGCTCACGGCTCATGAGCGGCGGGAAACGCAGGATTTCCGCGCGCCGGTCGCGCTGGAGCGAGATGAAGGCGGTGAGCCGCTCCACCAGGTCCTCGTACAAAGCCGTGCGCGCGTACACGCCCTCGACCCCGAGCGGCCTGAACAGCGCAGCGCCGATGTGCTGCAGGGGATCGGGCGCCGCGGAACTCATGTGAGCTAAGGGCGTCGTCAATCGCCGATCGAGGCCGCAATCGGCGCGAGCAGCGAGGAGCTCCCGAGGTTGGTCAGTATCCGATCGTTGTTGATCATGATCGGCGCGGAGAGTACGTCGCGCAGATGCCGCTCGATGCTGAACTCACTGTCGCAGCGATATCCGGACAGCCCGCAGGCCCGCATCGCCGACAGGACGATCGCCACCGCGAGCTCGGAGGCCTCCACCTTGGTCAGGGTGATCATGGTCTGGAATTCGATCGACGCCAGCGCCTTGGGATCGTCCATCGAGCGCTGGTAGGCGCGCAGCGAGCTCGCCAACATGCCGCGCAGGGTCCGCAGCGATGCGAGCGCGCGGGTGTACTGCGGCGCCCCGGGCGGGGTCTGCCCGCCACTCTGGCGCACTACCTGGCGGATGAACCCCTGGGCGCGCGCGGTCGCATCCGCAGCGATACCCGCCCAGACCGAGCCCCACAGCAGATGGGCGCACGGCACCATGGTCTGCGGATGGATGATCTCGTACGGCTCCGGCACGATCTGATCCGCCGCACCCGAAGCCTTGAGTGTGTAGCCCTCGCTGCAGGTTCCGCGCATCCCTAACGTGTTCCAGCCCTGCAGCCGCGTGAGGGTGTAGTCGGCCTTCACGAAGGCGACCAGCGCCGCCCTGGCCCTCGGTCGTCGAGGAGGCCAGCAGCAGCTGTTCCGCGCACAAACGGCGCAGCAGACGCTCGAGCGCCTGGCTGTCGCGCATGTGCCGCAGGACGCAGGCAGTCTTGATCTGATGCATCGCGTAGATCATGCCGGTCGAGGCGCACGCCTGAGCCAGCTGGTAGCACACGTCCGCAACCTGCGCGAGGTCTTTGCCCTCGCCCCCGAGCCTCTCAGGCACCAGGATACCGAGCAGGCGCTGCGACTTGACGGCCGCGAACGCTTCCTCCGGGAAGCGGGCGGCGCTGTCGACGGATGCCGCGTGCTGCGCCGCGACCGCTTTGACAGCCTGCACGCGGGTCGTGATGTCGGCCGGCGTGCGGGCCGTGGTGGCAGATGGGGCTCTGTTCATTCTATCGACGCCGCAATGAATTCGAACGGCTCTCCAGAGAACTTGAGGACTGTCGCCGGCTATTTAGCCGCTTCGACACGCTCAGCCCGATGTTCATCGCGTAGTCTATTTGGCGCATATCATCGAAGCTGTGCGCCCGTAGTGTTAACAGGCCCTGACAAGTACCCTAGCTGTTGACCGGGTCACAGTAAGAAGCGAGGTCCGATGCCGCTGCATGTCGAGTCGGCGCGATCCGCAAAGCCCGCGTATGGCGGCTGCAATCGCCGCGCCGCCTCGCACGGCATCGTCATCGGCGTGCTCAACAATATGCCGGACCCGGCCCTCGAGGCAACCGAGGGCCAATTCACTGCCTTACTGGATGCGGCGGGGGGCTCCCATCCGGTGCAGCTGCGCTTCTCCTGCCTCCCGGGAGTGCCGCGCGGACCGGCCGCCCGCGAGCGCATTGAGCGCACTTATTGGAGCCTCGAGGAGCTGCTGCGGCAGGCGCCGGATGCCCTCATCGTCACCGGAACGGAGCCGCGCGCGGCCTCCTTGAGCGATGAGCCCTATTGGGCGCAGTTCGTGGAGGTGCTCCACTGGGCCGAGGCCCACACCGTCTCGAGCATCTGGTCGTGCCTCGCCGCGCACGCCGCCGTCGAGGTGCTCGACGGCGTTCGCCGCCAGCGGCTGGGGCAGAAGCGCTTCGGCGTCTTCGAGCACACCGTCCTCGCCGGCCACCCGCTCGTGCGTGGCGTCTCGGCGCCGCTCTCGATGCCGCATTCACGATGGAACGAGCTGCCGGTGGGAGAGCTGCGCGCCGCCGGATATGCGATCCTCAGCTACTCACCCGAGTCGGGTGCGGATTTCTTCGTGAAGCAGCGCCGCAGCCTGCACCTGTTCTTCCAGGGTCATCCGGAGTACGAGCGCACCACGCTCTTCAAGGAGTACCGGCGTGATGTCGGCCGGTTCCTGAGCGGGCAGCAGTCGAGTTACCCCCCGCTCCCCTGCCGCTACTTTTCCGCCGAGGCGGCGGCGGCGCTGCGCGAGTTCCAGGGCCGCGCGCTGTCGCAGCGCACGCCCGAGTTGCTCACCGACTTCCCGGCCGCAGCCGCAGCCGGCGCGCACAGCAGCTGGCGGCCCGCGGCGCTCACGATGTACCGCAACTGGCTGTCGTGGGTCGCGAAGGCGAAGGCCACCGCAGGCACGGTCGTCCAGGCGCAGGTATGATGCTGCGGGATATGAGCGAGCTCAGAACCCAGGTCTCCGACAGCACGCCGCGTGAGCGCCTGATCGGTCTGATCAGGCAGATTCTCGGCCCCCCGGCCGCCTCCCGACCAGTGCCGATCGACGCGCGCCTGAGCGAGCTCGGGATGAGCTCAATCAAGATGGTGAACCTCATGCTCGCCATCGAGGTCGAGTTCAAGCTCACGATCCCGCAGGCCGAGATTACCCCGGAAAATTTCGAGTCCATTGTCTCGGTCGAGCAGCTGGTGCGGCGGCT
>Ga0209805_1001572_pt1 | contig 13801 bp, 17 predicted proteins | sample GraSoiAngelo_148_FD_185905 | JGI IMG/M metagenome (GOLD analysis project Ga0209805, IMG submission 185905) | Grasslands soil microbial communities from the Angelo Coastal Reserve, California, USA - 14_1009_09_20cm (SPAdes) (version 2) | ecosystem: Environmental > Terrestrial > Soil > Grasslands ... | reverse complement strand
AGGCGCAGAAGCCCAGCAAGATGAAGACGCGGGGGTCGTGTTGGCGTAGCAATTCCGGAATCTTGCCCAACATAAACGGAGCGGTGATGAGATTAACGAACGTCGCAGCTATCCAGGCGGTGATATAGCTTTTTTTGTTCGCGCTTTCGGCACGACGCGATGCCCAATCGGCACGCCACAGCCAGGGCGAAAGCGGGTTGGCGTCCTGAAGGGCCACCTGCTTTTTCAGCAGCCCGTATCCTTTGATGGAGGCGAAGATCAGTCCGGCGCCTATGAGGACAAAGAACGAACCGAAGGTAATGCCGAGAGCGAGATCGGCGGGCTTGAAATTTTGGCTCGAGACAATCTGCGCGCAGATAAAGAAAAGCCCTCCGCCTAGGAAAGGCAGGGCGAAAATCGTCAGAATGACGGGACCCACTTTGGACGGCTGGGCCATGATTCCATTGTAGAGTCGATAGCCACACGGCCCTGGTCTTGGCCGGAGAATAGGAGCCGAAATCGCACCTGCCCGGGAGGACAGGTCGCTCGTTTCCGTTTGGCCGCCGAATTATTTCTTTTGCCTGCTGAACTTTTGCGGCGGATTTGAACGAATAACGCTATGGGAGCACGCGTGGCGGACGACCACGAGCTGTGGGAACGGATTGGCAGCCACGATGCGAACGCCTTCGAGGCGTTCTATCGCGACTCTGCGCCTTCCTGCGGCAGGTGGTGAGAAGCCCACAAGCCGCTGAGGACTTGATGCAGGAGACGTTCACGCAAATTTGGCAGTCGCCGAACGGCTTCCGGCCGGAGCTAGGCTCGCTGCGCGGGTATCTTTTCGGAATTGCGCGCAAGCGGGCGGCGGAATGGCGGAAGCAGTGACGGGTTCCCGGAGAGCAGCCTCCAGAGGATTGCTTCGAATCGATCCCCCAGTTGTTCCTGTCAGGGGAAAAGAGATGCGCGGCAAGTTCGATGGTGGAGGGGGCCAGGTGAGAGTTGACAAATCCTATTTCGCCTTTGGAACAAGATGCAGGATGGTTCGTGTTCTCGTCAAAGCCGTTCGCGGGTGCCGTGGAAGGCACAGTCAAGGATGAACCAGGTTGAATTTACACTCGACGGCAGGCCGTACACTCTCCTCACGGGCGATCCAATGCTGTTCGGAAGCGTAAAAATTTGGATGAAGCACTATGGTTCCATTAAGGACGCCGATCCGACTTCCCCGGGGGAAAACTGGTCAACGGAAAACCCCGCGCTTGCGTTCGGCCAATTAAAGAATCTCGCAGCCAATAAGTGAAATTATCCGACAGAACCAAGTCGAGGCCGAGGAGCGCTCTACTGCGCGAGGGACAGGCGGTTGGCGGCGACGAGGGTGGTGAAGTCAGCGGCAATCTTCGCGGTGATTTTTTTGAGTTCGTCGCCGGAGGGATCGCGGGACATCTCGAAGCGCTCGGCGGGAGCGTAGGAAGTCACGGTAATGACGGGCCCGTGGCGGGGATCGTTGGCGGGAGGATTGGCCAGTTCGTAAAGCGGCTGCTCGGGGCGAGTGAGATTATTGACGCCAACATAAAGAATCAGGTTCGCACCCACCGGATCGCCCCCGACGAGCAGACGACGCGCGCGATTCTGTTCATCGGCTTCGGCAAAGACGCCCCGGATGCGCACTCCCTTCGGGGGAAGCGGCGCACCCGAGGGAAGACGGCGAGCGTCGTAGCCTGCCTGCGTAAGAGCGCGGATGATGTTTTCCGAGACGGCATTCACCAGCGCAGTGGCCTGATCGGCAGGGGATTTCTCGACGGAAGTGTCGGGGGCATCGAGACTCTGTACCGTCGCTGCTTCCGGAGAGGGCTCTTTCCTCGGGACACCGGAAGGAGAGCGTAGAGTTTTTCCGGGACTGGAGCGCGGGGAAGTGCGCGCGGCGGACTTTGGAGACGGCTTGCGGTTGGCGACGTCCAAATCGAAATCGCTGACGTAAACGGTCAGTGCGCCAGAAGGCACGGCGATTGGCGATTGAGGCGCCGGAGGATTGGTGTCGGACGCCGCTTGCTGAGGATTCGGACACGCGGCCGTGGGAAGGGTGAGGAGGGAGAAGAGAACGCAAAGGCGGAAAGACTTCATACGATTACTCGCGACCCGAAGCATAACAATGGTTGGATGAACCGCCGATAAAAACTGGCACATTTTACAGGAGATGAAGAGAGGCAGAGCCAGGGTTGCCCGTGCGCCTCAGGTCATTCAGAAATTTACCAATTGTTGGCAGGCTGCGTGGGAGCGAGGATTTGGCGAGTAGCAGGGTAGACGCGGCGGAAAGCAGCATAGCTGGCGTTGAGAGTGGCGACGGCGGCAGGTTGCGGATCGATACGCGAGGCGACGCGCACGGCGGCAGCGCAAGCGGCATCCACCGAAGGCCAGACACCTGCGCCAACTGCAGCGAGAAGCGCGGCGCCATAGGCGGCACCTTCTTCCGCTGCGACGATTTCGACGGAATGACCGTAGACATCCGCTTGAATTTGACGCCATAGCGGCGAGCGCGCGCCGCCGCCACCGAGACGAATGCGCTCGAAGGGAACGCTCATTTCCTGGAATAAAGTGAAGGTGTCGCGGAGGCTGAAGGCCACGCCTTCGAGAATGGCGCGAACGACGTGGCCGCGCGTGTGCGATGCGGTAAGGCCGACGAGCGCGCCGCGAGCGCTGCCATCAAGATGCGGGGTGCGCTCGCCCATGAGATAGGGAGTCCAGAGAAGGCCGTAGGAGCCGGGAGGAATTTTGGCAGCTTCGGCGGTGAGGTGGTCGTAGGATGTGACCGCGCCGGTGGAATTGATGGTGAACGTGTCGCGGAACCAGCGCAGGGAGAGGCCGGCAGCCTGGGTCACGCCCATCACATGCCACCGGCCGGGAATGGCGTGGCAAAAGGTGTGCACACGGCCGCGGGAATCGAGCGCGGGGCGATCGGTGACGGCAAAAACGACACCAGAGGTGCCGATGGTGGCGCTGACGGTGCCCGGAGAGACGATGCCCATGCCCACAGCACCGGCAGCTTGATCGCCAGCACCTGCAACGACAGGAGTGCCGACGGGGAGCCCCGATTCGGCCGCGCCTTTGGCGGAAACTTTCGCGCAAACCTCGGGGGATTCGCAAACTGCGGGGAGGAGGCTTTCTTCGAGCGCGGCTGCGTCCAGCATTTCCGAAGACCAACGACGACGTGAGACGTCGAGCAGCAAAGTGCCGGAAGCGTCAGCCATGTCGGTGGCGCGTTCACCGGTGAGGCGGAAGCGCACGTAGTCCTTGGGAAGCAGAAGGTGGCGCACGCGGTTCCAGTTGTCGGGTTCGTTTTCGCGGACCCAAAGAACTTTGGTGAGCGTGAAGTTAGGCAGCGCGGGATTGCAAGTGAGCTGAATAAGCCGCTGCAAACCAAGAGCGCGCGTGAGGTCGCGGCACTGCTTTTCCGTGCGAACGTCGCACCAGATGAGCGCGGGGCGAACGACCTTGTCCTGTTCGTCGAGAAGCACTGCGCCATGCATTTGGCCGGAGAGACCGACGCAGGCGATGTTTTTGCCGGAGAGATTCGTGCCTGCGAGCGCTTTGCGCACGGCGAGGCAAGTGGCACGCCACCAGTCTTCGGGTTGCTGCTCCGCCCAGCCAATTTGCGGCGAGGCAAAGGGCTGGTGATCTTCGGTGGCGGATGAGACCAGGCGGCCGGTTTCGTCGATGACGATCGCCCGCGTGCCGCCCGTGCCGACGTCTATCCCCAGGACGTGAATAAGGCCTCCTCGAGGACTTCAAGACAGAATTGCGCGAATCCTCATATCTATTCTATCCAGGCAGAGATGGCAAGAGCGCGCATTGTCGAAAAGCGATGTAGCGAACGAAGGCGTTCGAGAGATTCTTGGCTTGCGCGAAGGAGCTAACTTTATTCGCTGGTCATGATGAACAGCGGTCTCATTTCGAAGCTGGCGTAATGCGGGCGAAGCCGTTCGGTACTGTAGTGCTCCTTGATGTTGACGACTTTTTTGGAAGCGGTGACAGTATCGATGGGCATGTTGTCGTAGCGGCCGTTTTTCAGCACGACCAGACGGCCGTGAACTTTGCTGAGAATGAGATCGAGAGCGAGATTGCCATAAGCCATCGGAACGATGGAGTCGATGGCGTCGGGATCGCCGCAGCGCACGAGGTAGCCGAGCTTCTGGTTGATGACGTCGATTTTCTTGCCCTTGTTGTATTTGGGGGACAACTCCGTGAGCTCCTCGGATACAAGATCGCCGATACCACCGAGCTTTTTGTGGCCGAATGCGTCGGCCGCATCTTTTTGGAAAACCATTTCGCCACCTTCGAACATGGCGCCTTCCGAAACCAAAACGGTCGCGTAATGACTGGGATTGTGTGTGCGGTCGGAGCTGAGCAGCTCACAGAGCTGCTCGATGTTGAATTTGTGCTCGGGGATGACGCAGCGATTGGCGGCGCCGGCCATGGTGGGGAGCATGGCGGTGAAGCCGGCATAGCGGCCAAAAACTTCCAATACCATGAAGCGTTCGTGCGAGCCCGCGGACGTGCGCAGATCGTTGGCGAGCTGAATGGTGCGCGTGATGCAGGTGCTGAAGCCAATGCAGTAATCGGTGCCGGGGACATCGTTGTCCATGGTCTTGGGAATGCCGACGACCTTGAAACCTTCCTGATAAAGACGCACGGCATAGCTGAGTGTGTCGTCGCCACCGATGGGGATGAGATATTCGACGCTCAGCCAGTCGAGATTCTTCAAAACTTCGGGAGTTAGGTCGTTTTTGTCGGCGGTAAATGTGCTTTTGAGATGTTCCGGAAGGCTGGATTTACAGACGCGGCTAGGGTTGGTGCGGGAAGAATGGAGAAAAGTCCCGCCGGTGCGCCCCGCGCGGTTGACGATTTCTTCCGTGAGCAGCTGAAAATTGTCGGAATTGTCATGACCCTTGTCGCGAACCATGTCGACGAGCCCGGCCCAGCCGCGGCGAAAGCCGATGACCTCGTAACCTTCACGCAGAGCGCGGAAGGTGACTGCGCGGATGGCGGGATTGAGGCCGGGAACGTCGCCGCCCCCGGTGAGGATGCCGATGACCCCTTTCTTGGTCTTGACGGTTGCCATGAATGGATGGCTCGCCCTTTCGCGGGATGGAGAACAGGGGATTATCTCCTTTGCAGCGGAATTTAGAAAGGGCTTGACCAAGGATTCATTTTTTCGCACCAAAGAATGGAAAAAAAAGAAGGAGCGAACCGAAATCCGCCCCTTTTGTTTTCCAGATAAAACGAGTGTCGCTTGAGGAGTCCTAAGCGTTGCTGTAGGGCGCCGGTGTAGCCGCCATCCGCTCCGCCGATTCCTGGATCGTCAGCATGTCCGTGCGCACCTTTTCCCACTCAAGCAGCGTCAGGCCTTGAGATGCAAAGAACTTGCGAATCCTGGCGGAGTCCCAATTCAGGACCTTTTCCATCACCGGAACGAGCACGCTCATGGCGTTGTCGCTGAGCACGGTGCGCTTGGCAACACGCGTGATGAACCTGGCTTCGCTTACCGCGATCGTCAGGCCGTCGTATTGATTGACGTGCATCATCACCGGCAAATCGGAGCTGCCGTCGCCCATGTAAATAATCTGGTCGTGGCTGATGCCCAGGCTAGCGCGAAGCTCTTCGAGCACGGTGATTTTTCCCCAGCCCGCGGAGGCGCGAATGATGGAATCGACTTCGCCCGCTTCGTTGTAGCGGAAGCGCGTGCCGAAGATGCGCTCCGGCGGAACGATGCCTTCGAGCGCCGATTGAATAATTTCCTGCGGCGCCGCCGAAATCACGTTGAAATGGAATTTGTAGCCTTCCCCCAGCGTATCAAGCGCACGGGCAAACAACGCCACGTCGTGCTTCAGGCGGATGCGTTTGCCGGTCTCGACGAGATGCTCGCAGCGCACGCGGCGGAAATCCGGATCATGCAGTATGAGGTAGCTTAGCTCCGCACCCTGTTGGACGAGGTTGATCCCCGCCAAGCCTTTGACCTTGTCATGAAACCCGTGAAAACCGATGAGCTCGCTCAGAACGACCCCAGAATCGTTGAAGCTGAGTGTCTGGTCGAAGTCGCTGGCCAGCAAGTAGTGTTTCACCATGTTCTAGTACTCCTTTTTGCCTTTCTCGGTTAGGGAATGGCTCTGGGAAGCCTGCACCCCTCCACCAAACACCTTAATTGCGTTGTCCCCAGAATCCCTCACGAATTATTTTGATGGGTGCGATGCGATAAAAAATTGTGAACGATTCATTATACCTTAGTTTAGATGCAGGTGGGGATAAAGGGTTAGAAAGAAAGGAGATGCATGTACAAAAGGGCACAAGAGTGTACAAATTCCCTGGCCAGAAAGAGAAACTGGAGCCGAAGAAAAGGAGAAAGCTAAGACTCTTGGAAGGCTCAGGGGCTCGGGCAGAGAGCAGCGGCTTCTGGAGTCAAAAGCCAAGCTTACAGGCGTTTGAACCCAGTGCTTCCTGGCGGACCAGCTTGACCTGGATGCTCCCCGGCGTCGTCGGTGACGGTGTATAGCTGGCCGTTGCGGAGGTAGAGAGCCTGGGCCTCGCCTTGATTAAGGGGACGGGCGCCACGTCGACCAAAAACGGCGAGTTGGTTGCCAGATTCATCACAGCGCGGTCGCGGTCAATGCCCTTGGAGATGGCGAGAGCAGACCCGCGCGTTCGACCGGTGGCAATGAGCTTTGGTGTGGGGCGCGGGCTAAAGCCCGAAAAATGTGTTGGGTCATCCCAAGGCGAAATGATTTGCAGAACGTGCAGGCCGCTCTTGCCATCCGCGACAAAAGCGTAGGCGCTGGCCGCCACCACTCCGATCTTCACGTCGTTCACGTCATTGAGCTGGCCTTCAGCGCTGAAAATTTGATCGAGCTTAGGGGCATCCGGCTTTTCCACATCGATGGTTGCTAAACCTTGCTTGCCGGCCGAAACGTAGGCGTAGGTACGCGCGACGTACACGTTGCGGGCGTCCTCGAGTGGCACCAGCGCGTTCGCTACCAGTTTCGGTTGCGCGAGATCAGTGACATCGAGAACCTTCAGGCCGTCGCGATCCGCAGCGAACGCATAGCGGAATTGCACGGCGATGCCGCGCGGATCGTTGAGCGCAGGCGCGCCGATGGTTGCCGTCACGCGCGGGGCGAGCGGATTGTCAAGATCCACCACCACCAGAGCTTTGTTGGTCAAAACATATGCGTAAGTGCCGGCAATGGCGATGCGGTGTGCGCCCGTAAGAATGCCACCGGGATTGAACGCGAGCGCGCGTTTCAGAAAATTGTTCGCCGGGTTGCCATCGAGCAAAGTGCCTACGCCAGGGCTCTTCGATTTCAGATCGGGATCGCCGACGATGATCAAGCCTTCTTCTTTGTCGGCGACGTAGAGGAAGAATCGGCTGCTCCTCGTTCTCCGGCAGTTGCTGACGCATCGCACGATTGGCTTTGGCGCGCAACCGATCTATCCACCCGGAATGGATGGCTCGCATGCGGGACCGTTCTTCAATCTTTAACATGATGGGTGTCGCGAATCCCTGCACGCAGGGATTTCAAACGGGCGCAGCAAATTCGAATACGAGCGGAATCATTTTCTTTCCTGGCAGCGCGGGTCTGTATCGCAATGGCGCGCTGGTTGGCGGACTGGGAGTCAGCGGCGACGGCGTGGACCAAGACGACTACGTCACCAACGGCGGAGCGCTCGGATTCGAGACCCCACGAGCATGCGCGCCGACCAGGTGACCGATCAAGGCGTCCGCCTTCCGTATTTCAAGTTCCCTAGAAACCCCACCGACTGAACACTCGACTCAGCCCCCGATTGTCCGATCCGCGTCGCCGTGGCTATCCTTTTCAAATCAGCGCCTAGGCAACTTTTTGCCGCGCGTCAGTTTCGCCAGTGCTCGCGCAAATTCTTCGACCGTTTCCGGCACAGTTTCGCTGTAAACAAACTGCCCTTTGCGGCGGCAGGAAATCAGTCCTGCTTCGCTCAAGATTTTCAGGTGATGCGAGACTGTTGCCGGCGTAACTCCGCGCATGGAGACGATTTCCCCGCAGTTCATGTGCCCGGAGTGCGAGATGGCCTCGAAGATGCGCAGGCGCGTTCCGTCAGCCAGCGCCTTCGAGATCTTTTCGATTTGCGAGCGGTTCATGGACCGGTCGTCTTGAGCCTGTCCGGAGTGTAGCGAAATTGCGGCCTCTGCCGCCAGTAGATGAGATGCCTCACCCTCCAAAAGGGTCAAACAAAGTTGTAACCATATACTTCGATATTCATCTAAATATCGAAATCGCGAAGGCCGAGCGAGCTTGGGCGGGAGAGAGGGCCTTCGAACAGAACAGACCCCAAGGAGCAAGGGAGACCAAAATGAGCGGCACAAAACGATTGGAAGGGAAAGTAGCCGTCGTAACGGGCGGCAACAGCGGTATCGGGCTGGCGACCGCAAAGCGTCTGCAGCAAGAGGGAGCTCGCGTGGCCATTTCGGGCCGAAACAAGAAAACGCTTGACGAAGCCGTCAAGACCATCAGCAACGGCGTGGTCGCGGTCCAGGCCGACGTGTCCAAGCTCTCGGAAGTGGACAAGTTGTATTCGGAAGTTTCGAAGAAGCTCGGGAAAATAGATGTTCTGTTCGTGAACGCCGGAGTCGCAAAATTCGCTCCGCTTGCCAAGACGCCCGAAAACCTGTTTGACGAACAGTTCGACACCAACATCAAGGGAGCGTACTTCACGGTGCAGAAAGCGATTCCGTTCCTGAATGACGGTGCATCGATCATTTTGAACACGAGCGTTGCGGGCCAAAAAGGAACAGCGGGAGCGAGCGCCTACGCCGCTACAAAAGCGGCCTTGCGTTCGCTGGCCAGAACCGCAGCCGCGGAACTGGTGGAGCGGGGGATCCGCGTGAACTCCGTAGCGCCTGGCCCCATTGTCACGCCCATCTTTGGGAGAACCGGCCTTTCCAAAGAGGCCGTGGATGAATTCGCCAAGGACATTGTTGGAAAGGTGCCCATGAAGCGGTTTGGGCAGCCGGAGGAGGTAGCAGGCGTGGTCGCGTTTCTGGCTTCGCCCGACGCGTCGTATATCACCGGCGAGGAGATTAACGTCGACGGCGGGCTAGGCCAAATCTGAAAATTCGAAAATTAGTGTTGGGGTAGGAAAACGGCGACCGTATCGAAAATAAGCGGTCGCCTTTTCATTTTTGTCGTCGCTGATTTGCTGGTGTTCACTTCGTTCCTCCGGAAGGATCGGGCGAAGTCGCGGAATTTACATCGAGAAACCAAGAGTGAGCGGTGTCCCCGGGCTCATAACAATTTCCGTCGCGATAATAGCTCCGGGCACATCGAGATGTAAATTCTTTGCGGCGTGGCGATTGCGCAAATTGCCAGACCAATGCGTAGTGAATTCCACTCTTTGCCGGCGAAGGCGGATCCTGCGGAAAAGTGCAGCCTGGCGATGGCGGACAGGCATCGTTGTAAGCCCAGATGACGAAATCGCGTGACGCGGCGTGGTTGCGAATGTCGCGAGCGGTAGTGATAGTCACGCCCGGTTCTTCTTTGACAGGCATGGCTGAGCAATAGGCCCCGGCGCGAAAGCCTGCACGGCCAAGGGTTTCGGACCACGCGGCCAGATAGGCGTGGTAGGCGTCCGGAAGGCGCCCGCCCTCTTCAATATCCAAAAAAATAATGGCCCCTGCCGCGAAGCCCTCTGCTTTCGCCGAAGCCACTGCATCTTCTCCGTCGCGAGCGCCTCTGTCTTTTGCCAAAGTTAGAGTCTTGAGTTCGCGGCCATCGGGGCCTCGGTAGAGAACCACAAAGCCGAAGCCTTCTGCGCGCAACAGCTCCCGCTTGCCCGTCCAGGTGTTGTTTTTTTCGCCTGGCGGCGGGCTAAGCCAGTAGCTTGAGAAGCTAAACGTTTTGCGGAGAATCGGCAGGGCATCGTCGCCGGGATAAACGTTGCGGTCGAAGCCCAAGTAGCTTTTCTCAGGTCCGGCAGAATCAGAGGAGACGTGGCTTTGCGCCCCCAAAGCGCACAGCAAAGCGATAGCAACAAGCATCAGAAGGGAAAACCCTGCTAAAGCCGACTTCGGAATCGGTTCGCTCATCGAATTCTTGTCAAAGCTTGCATCCGTAAAGGCAGCAGCCGTGTTGCCGCCCTCCCAATCAACCCTCCCGCAACTTATGGCCGGCGAGATTGCCGAGCCCGTCGTAAGCCGCGTACTTATACGCTTCGCTGAGCGTCGGGTAGTTAAAAACCTGCTCGATGAATTCGTCGATGGTGAGGTCCTTGTCCAAAACAGTCAGGCCGATGTGGATGAGTTCAGTGGCATTTTCGCCGATCATGCTGACGCCGAGAAGCTTTTTGTCCGACCGCGCAGAAATGAGCTTGAGCATACCGGCAGTATCGCCCGTAATGTGTCCCCGCGCGTTGTTTTCATAAAGGGCGCGACCCACCACGTAATCTATGTTTTTTCCCTTGCAGGACTCTTCCGTTTCGCCAGCGGCGGAAATTTCCGGAATGGTGTAAATGCCCATAGGCAGCAACGAAGCCACACGTTGCTGGTATTTTAAGCCGAAGGCGTGACAAACTGCGACGCGCCCCTGTTCCATCGAAGTCGAAGCGAGTGCGGGAAAGCCGATGACATCCCCGGCGGCATAAATGTGCGGAACCGATGTGCGGTAATTTTCATTCACGGATATGTAGCCGCGATCGTTGAGACGAAGTCCCGCTTTTTCAAGGGCGAGGCCGTCCACGGCGGCGCGGCGGCCCGCGGCAAAAGAGCAGCCTCTGTTTCCAGAATCTTGCCGCTTTTCATCGTGAGGCACACACCAGCCGCAGAGTTTTCGATCTTCACCGGACGCTCGTCGAGCCAAAAATGCATGCCCAGGGCCGCAAGCGGCACGCGCAAGCGGTTCGAAATCTCAGTCCAGGAAGGGAAGAAGACGGTCGCGGCCATCCACAAGAGCGACGTCGACACCCAGGGCCATAAAAATGGAAGCATATTCGCAGCCGATCACGCCCCCGCCAATCATCGCCAAGCTTTTCGGGATGCGGTCCATCTGGGGAAACGTGTCCGAATCGAAAGTGTGTACATCATCGAAAGCAATCTCTGACGGCCGATGCGGCTTGGAGCCCGTGGCGATGAGAATCACCTCACCTTTCAGCCGGCGCGTGTCTCCGGAAATGACAACGGTGTGAGAATCTTCGAACGATGCCTGGCCGCTGACAAGCTCGATTTTGTGCAGGGCCAGATTCTTCAGGATGCGGCGGCGTTCCATTTCGACAACTTCCCGCTCGTGATGCATGAAGTCGTGCACCGTGAGGTTTTCTTTGAGCGAGTAATCGATGCCGTACAAGCCGCGCTGCTTCAGCCCGGAAAAATAGAGCGCGGATTCGCGCAGCGTTTTACTCGGCACCGTACCGGTGTTGATGCAGCTCCCGCCCACGTATTGGCCGCGCTCGATGACCGCGACGCGCTTGCCAAAGTAGGCAGCCTGAGCGCCCGCTTTTTCTCCGGCGGGACCGCAGCCAACCACAACCAGATCAAAACTTTCTGTCGAACCCACGCAAGCCTCCACCAGATAACCTGAATAGACCGGTGATGCGCGATACGGTGGGACCTGGCAGGATTTTAGGGGAAGCTGCAGAGCAACAGACAATTTTGTTGCAGGATTGTGACGAATCGGGTCCAGCGCAGGAAGTGGGTTCAGGAGGACCAGAAACAGACATAAGAAAGCATGGACATGCGAGGGGAGGAATGGTAAGAAGGAATACCCTGGGGCAAGCCCCGGAAAAGTCCTTCAACTGCCCTCGGGATAGATCCGAATGCTGAGCTGAGCGAATTCTTGAGTGGGATTGCCGAACTGCCTCTCCTTGCATCTAAGCAATAGGGGAGGAGGAGCTTTGCACGATGACAGCACTGGCCAAGCGGCGCACTTTGATGGTGTTGTTGGTAGCGTGCGGGTTCCCGGTCGCCGCCCTCGCTTCACGGTCCTTTTACTTTCAAGAATTATTCTTTGCATTCCTCCTGTTTGCGAGTGTGTTTCTGATCCTGTTGCTGGCAGCATGCCTCGCCGTCGGTGTGTGGATTCTCTATGCGCGAGCGGTGGTCTATCTTGCGACTCGGACAGTGAAACAAGGGCAGCGCGCCATGCCCATCATGCGAGCGATGGTTCTGTGGCTGGCCCCCACAGTCGCAAAGACCGCCGGGTTTGTTTCTGCAGGCCAAGAGATGCTGGTTTATCCGTTCGGTGGCGCGCTGCGCGGCTGGATGCGCTCGTTTCGCCTGGACTCTGCCCACTTCCGCGAGGATGCCGAGCGCGCCGCCAAGCATTTGCGGCTCCGGCTGAAGCAGAGCTGAAGTAAGAGTACGTCAAACTCTCCTCAACGTTTTTAAGCCAAAATTGGAAGATCCCTGCAGGAGCGTGGGCTCAATACTTGTGTCGGCAGTGGATAATCTGTTGAAACGGCACTAGGATACTGGCGTGAACGAAACGCAGCCGCGTGGCAAAGGCCCTTCGCTTGGCTGGCAGTGGAAAGCCATCATTCCGATCGTGGGTGTGTTGCTGCTGGGCCTGATTGCGTTTCAAGCGATTGTGGTCGCGCTAGATATTCCCAGCGGTCATTGGATTGTAATTGTTGCGGCAGCCGGCGCGGTGGCGATTTGTTTTGTGACGCTGTCCGCGCTGCTGGTGCTGATCGAACGCCCGCTGGAAGAGTAAAAAAAAATCATCGGACGCGTGCGCGAAGGCGACCTCAGCGCGCGGGTGAAATTTGCCAAGCGCAATGATGACGTCGGCCAACTGGGCCGCCAGTTCAATGAAATGATTCAGCAGCTCGCGGAGAATCGTGCAGAGATCGAGCGCCTGCACCAATTCGAAATGGCGCGAGCCGAGCATTTCGCCACCATCGGGGAACTTGCGGCGGGGCTGGCCCACGAAATTCGCAATCCGCTGGCAGGAATTGCGGGCGTCGTCGAGGTGATGGGACGCGAACTCCCGCAGGAAAGCTCCAGCCGCGGCGTTTTGCCGGAAGTCCAGAGCGAAATCCAGCACATTCAGGCGATTTTGAACGATCTGCTGGCTTATGCGCGGCCGCGGCCGCCGGAATTTCATCCCGCTGATCTGAATGCCACCGTCGAGCAGGCGGTTTTTCTCGCGCGCCAACAAGTGAGAACGAAACCGATCGAGATCACTTTGGCGCCGGAAAAACGATTGCCGAGAATCATGCACGATCCAGTCCAAATTCAACAGGTCATATTGAATTTACTACTCAACGGCATTCAGGCCATCCAGAAGCAGGGAAAGATCGAGGTGGCGTTGTGGCAGGATGGCGAATGCGCGGTGGTTCGAATTAGGGATACCGGGAAGGGAATTGCGCGATTGCTTGTCGAAAATTTTCAAGCCGTTTTTCACCACGCGAAAAGAAGGAACCGGGCTGGGGCTTTCGTTCGCGAAAGGCATCGTGGAGTCGCACAAAGGAAAGATTGAAGTGACCAGCGAGCCAGGCCATGGTGCGCAGTTCGAAGTGTGGCTGCCGATGGCTCGCGTGGGAGGGATGGAGAAAAGATAACGCCGGGATGCCGAGGGCGCAGAGACTCACGGAGGTTTTTTAACAACGCGTCGGCGGGAATGATAAAGTAGGAATAATGCCACACAAGAAGGTTCTAATCGTAGACGACGAAAAACTCGTGCGCTGGGCGCTTGCGCAGAAGTGCGTCGAATACGGCTACCAGAGCATTGAGGCTGCCGATGGAGAAGAAGCGCTGCGCACGCTGCAGAACGAGTCGCCGGACGCCATACTGCTTGACGTGCACCTGCCCGGCCAG
>Ga0209805_1001570_pt1 | contig 13806 bp, 7 predicted proteins | sample GraSoiAngelo_148_FD_185905 | JGI IMG/M metagenome (GOLD analysis project Ga0209805, IMG submission 185905) | Grasslands soil microbial communities from the Angelo Coastal Reserve, California, USA - 14_1009_09_20cm (SPAdes) (version 2) | ecosystem: Environmental > Terrestrial > Soil > Grasslands ... | reverse complement strand
TGGAAGGCCTTCGCGGAAGACGCGAGCGGAAGCGGTTGCGGCCTGAATCCTCCCCGCGGCGAAGACCACTTCCCCTTCCTATCGTACACGACGGTCACCGGCAATCCCTCCCGGTGCGCAAACCTCCTGCCCGGCTCCAGCACGGAAGTGATCGCGGCGCTCAACGCGGGAACGAACTTCATTTGGCTGACTCCGAACGACTGCAACAACATGCACTCCTGTTCCGTGTCGACGGGGGACAGCTGGCTCCAGGGCTGGGTGCCCCAGCTCTTGACTGCGATGAACGGGAAGCGCGCGGCCCTCATGTTGACGTACGACGAAGGGTATGCTAATCCGCCCCTCGTATACACGGCCTTCATCGGCCCCGCCGCGAAGGCGGCCTACAAGTCGAGCACCTCGTTCATTCATTATTCGTTCATCAAGCTCCTCGAAGACGTCTGGGGCGGCGGGAACCTCGGCCAAGGCGACGTCGGCGCCGCCTCCCCCGTGGAGTTCTTCGGCGCGGGCGGCCCGGACTTCTCGCTCTCCGCGAACCCGACGAGCGTCTCCTTTGCGACCGGTTCGACCGCGACCTCCACGGTGAGCCTCGCGTCGAGCGGGGGCTTCACCGGGACCGTCGACCTGACGACTTCCTCTTCGCCGTCCGGCGTCTCGACGTCGTGCAGCCCGTCGAGCATCTCCGGGAGCCAGACCTCCACATGCACCCTGAGCGGTTCGACCGGTGGATCCTTCACCGTCACCGTGACGGGAACGAGCGGGGCCCTGACCCATACGGCGACGATCGCCGCGACGGTGACCGCCCCAGGTCCCATCGCCCGATTCACGCATTCGCCAACGGTTCCGAGGGCGAACGAGACCGTGACGTTCGACGCGTCCTCCTCGACCGATTCCGATCCGACCGCGACCCTGCAAGCTCAGTGGGACTGGGAAGCGGACGGGATCTGGGACACGTCCCTCTCGTCCACCCTGACCGCCCAACATACCTTCGCGACGGCCGGCACGTTCACGGTCCAACTGGAGATCCGTGATTCCGCCGGGCGCACGGCGACCCAAAGCCAAGGCCTCGTGGTCGTGGACAATCAAGGAAGCGGCGTCGGAGCCCCTCCCGGATACGGCCTCACGGATCCCTCGACGCTCCAGCCGCGCGGCCCCATCGCGATTCTCATGAACACCGACTTCACCGCCGCGAACGGCGTGCGAAGTGGCACGGGGACCTCGACTGATCCCTACGTGATCCGCGACTGGTCCATCGACGGCAGCCTCTACACGACCTCGCAAGTGATGCTCTGGATCGAATCGACCAACGCCTACGTGGTCCTCGAGAACAACCGGATCACGAACCTCGCGGGGACGAACCAGTGGGAGGGCATTCAACTCGGACATTGGCCCGCGACTCTGACGACACAGCATGTGACGATCCGCCACAACTCGATCGAGAACGCACAACACGCGTACGGCATCGCCATCCGTTCCGGTTCCCAGGACGTACACGTCGAGGCGAACTACATCTCGCTCGATTCGACGTACGAGTGGCTCTACGGGATCGAGACGGACCGCAACGTCCATGACGTGACGGTCACCGGCAACTTCGTGAACGCCTACACGAGCGGGGCGTTCCACACGACCGGCATCCAGCTCGGGGACACCTACGTCGATGCGGCGAGCCAATCGACCGGGATCGTCGCGACGCGCAACACGGTCGTGAATGCGACCGCGGCCGGGATCGTCTCCCAGAGTGCGCAGGACACGCTCATCGCCTGGAACCTCGTCTACGGGGACGAGCCGGGTCGGGCTCCCATCGCGGCCGATTACCCGCGCGGGATCGACGTCGCGTACAACGGCGACGGGACCACGATTCTCGGCAACATGATCCACTCCGTCCACTCCGGCGTCCAGCTCGGATCGGACCGCGCCCGGATCTTCTCGAACACGATCTTCGACGTCGACTACGGCGTCTACGTGCCGGACAACGGCACGTTGCCAGGGATCAGTTCCACCGCGGGCACGATCTTCGACATGACGTCCTGGAACGTCGCAACGGGCCGGATCCGCCTCCCGGCGTCCTACGACGGCACCGTCGTGGATCTGGGGAGCGGCATTCGCTCGACCGACCTGAGCGCGGTCTTCCTCGTGACGACGAACGAGGCGTCGCAGGTCTCGTACTCCTGGGCCGGACGCCTCCTGAACGTCTCCGCGTCGGTCGGCGGACTCGTCGCCTTCGCGTCCGCGAACGCGGACGAGGCGCAGACGTTGCAGGCCACGTGGACCGGGCCGATCACCGGGATGCAGGTGACGACGTTTTCGCCGAACACGATCGCGTTCGATCTGCAGAGCGGTTCCACCATCGCGTTCCAAGGGTCGGGCTTCGCACCGAGCACCTCCTACACGCTGACGCAGGGCGGCGCCACCGTCCTCACGGCCCAATCGTCGGCCAGCGGCGGTTTGAGCTTCGTCACCCCCGCGGCGGGAGGCGGTTCCTATGCGCTCTCGAACGGGCAGGGATCGTCCATCGTCTTCCCGTTCCCCGCCATCGCGGCCCCGCTGATCTTCCCCGCCATCGCCTTGGTCCTGCTTGCGGTGAGCTTCGTACTCGTGCGCTTCATGCGACGTCGGCAGTGGGACAACGAAGGCTCCGCCGAGGAGGACCGCGAAGGTGATTCGGGCTGAGTCTCGTCGCTCTTCGCGGCATTAGGCCGCGAGAACGGGGACGCGCCGGCCCCAGAGGAAGATGATCCCCGATGCGACGAGCCCCCCGATTCCGAGCGCGACCACGATGTGCTCGTGGTGCGGATGCGCCGTGTCGAACAGATCGTGGAGGGAGAAGAAGTCGATGTCGTTCAGCGCGAACCAGGAGCGCGGTGCCCCAACACCAGAGGAGGACGAGGGCCGCGACGATCGTGTGAGCGCGCGCGGGGTCCGCCTCCGTCCCATGGAAACAGGGGCTCGATTTCAACTTTCGTCTGGAGGGAACCGGACTTCGCACCGAGGACGGATTCCATGTACTCGCGTTGGCAAACGGACGCGAGTGACGATTCTCCGGCAATAAGATTCACCTTCAGTAGGCTATTCCGAAATTCGGTAACAATCTTCGACCACCGTACACAAAGGAGTATGTAGTGAGCCAAAAGTCACGGCGTAATCCCCCCAAACGCTGGTGCCTCGGATCGCAACAAGAACGGTTTCCAGCATCCGCCTAAAAACGACGAGTCCGAAGGAGGACCGGAAGCGTCCCCTCCTCTTGGTGCTGGTCTTGGTCGCAGTGCTCGTTGCCGGATCCCTCGCCGTTCTCTTCGCGGGCTCGGCCGTCGTCCCGCATGGAGTTCGTTCCACCACCTCGACGACCTCGCATTCCGGCTCCCCCGCTCCGAACGGGGATCCGGAGCGAGACCCGCTCACTTGGCCCTTCACCCGCGACAGCATCTGGAATCTGCCGATCGGCGCGGACGCCGTCTACGTCCCCGCGCACATCCAGAAGGCGACCGCTGCCGGCATGACGGCCGATGTGGACGTCCTCATCCTGACGCCGTCGGCGCCCGACACTCCGGTCTACTACAACGGAGACGCCTGGGACAAGGTGCCGGGCCGGTGCGATGTGCAAGGGGGCGTCCTGTTCAGCGCCCCGATCCCGACGGATTTCGTCGTCCCCGGCAACGGCGGCGGCAACCCTCACGGGACGACGCCGAACTACGCGACCGCGATCCTCGCCGCGGACGGCCACACGCTCTATCAGGGCCAACCGTTCGCCCGCTGCTCCGCCGGCGGGAACGCGACGATCATGTGGTCCCAGGACAGCGAGGACCTCTACGGGACCGGCTTCTCCGGCGCCCACGGCGGCTCGATGCTCTCTTCGATCGGCGGAACGATCCGACTCGGGGAGCTCGTCTCCGGCGGCGCCATCCGCCACGCGATGAAACTGAACATGGACTCCGTCAACTTCTACAACGGGTCCGGAGGGTACCGGTGGCCCGCGACGACCGCCGACTCCGGATACCAGGGCTTCTACACCGGCTCCATCCCCGAGGTCCGGATGGGTTCGCTCCTCGCGCTCCCCAAGGCCACGGACGTCGACAACATGGGCCTCGAGACGGAGCCCGCGAAGATCCTCGCCCGCGCGTTCCAGGATTACGGCGCGTACATCGCGGACACCGCCGGCTGGTCCGTGTACGGGATCGACACGGAGTACAGTCCGTCCGGGGACGTGCTCGTCGAATTCCAGGACGACTGGGGATTCCCCCTGTGGGAGGACAGCAAGGACACGCCCTGGGCCCGCGACATGGACCGGATCTTCGGCAACCTCTCGGTCGTCGACAACTGGGACGCGACAACGTGGTTGACCGTGTCCGCGTCGAACGGCGCCCTCGGCGTCGGCCTGGGACTCCCGCGGGTCGCTTGGGCGCCGGATCTAGGGCCGATCCCTCCGGACATCATCCCGCCGGTCTCCATCGACACGATGACCGGCACCCCCGGCCTCGGAGGCTGGTACGTCTCTCCCGTCACGGTCAAGGTGAAAGCGAGGGACATCGGCGGTTCTGGTGTCAATGTGACCCATGTGAGGACGGATGGCGGGACGTGGGAGGATTACACCGCGCCGATTGTCATCTCCGGTGACGGATCGCACTCCTTCGAATCCTATGCCACGGACTTCGCGGGGAACAACGAGACGATCCACTCCGTACGGTTCACGATTGACACGGTCCCTCCGGTGTCCACCGCTCGCGTCGACGGGGCCCTGGCGCCGGGCGGGTACTTGTCTCCGGTGATCTTGACGCTCACCGCGACCGATGCGACGAGCGGCGTCGGGTCGATTCACTATCGGATTGACGACGGAGCGCTTTGGACGTACAGCACGCCCTTCCGCATCGCGGGCGCCGGGAACCACCGGCTCGATTACTTCGCGACCGACCAGGCCGGGAACGAAGAGGTGCTGCAAACGCTCTTGATCCCGGTGAGCGGTTACGGCGGAGCCCATCCTCCGCCGATCGTCGTGTTCGACGCGAGCGGGACGGCAGGCGCGAACGGATGGTACGTCTCGACGGTCGACGTCTCCCTCACCCCCTCCAGCTCCAACGGCAGTACGCCGTCGATCGCCTACCGCGTCGATGACGGCCCGTGGGTGGAGTACTCGGGCTCCTTCCAGGTCCCGCAAGGTCGTCACCTCATCTCCTACCAGGCGTCCGATTCGGACGGCTTCCTGGGGCCGGTGCAATCGATCCCGCTCGACATCGACTTCACGCCTCCGAAGGTCGTGAAGGCCGCGGCGATCGGCGACGTGGTCGGCCCCGATGCGACGGTGTCGTGGACCGGCACCGACCACGAGTCGGGCCTCGCGGGATATCAGGTGAGCGTCGATGGCGGACCCTACCTCCCCATGGGGAAGGCGACGGTCCTGCCGGAGTCTTGGTCGATCGGCTCCCACGTCGTAACGGTGCGGGCCTGGGATGTCGCGGGGAACGAAGGCACCCAGACGATCGCCTTCCGCGTGGAGACGGATGGGGGATCGTCCGCGGCGGGACTGGTCTCCGCCCGGGCGCCGTCCGTCCCGGGATCGCTCTCCCTCGCCCTCGGCTTCCTCATGGTGAGCATCAGCGTCCTGCTCCTGAACCGCCGGAGCATGGAGCGCGGACTCCGGCCTTGGATCCGCCGGGTCGAGATTCGAACTCGGCGACGATTGTCCCGGGTCTCTTCGAGACGCACGCGTTGAGACAGCAGATGGTCATTCGTTAAGAATCGGACCGGTCGATCCTAAGCCGCTCGCGTTGGACGGCTCGCGGCCCTCGAGAGGTCTGCACCGATCGGTCGGAAGAGGCTGGGCGTCTCCTGGCGTAACGCGAGGAACCGGTCCGCTCGGCGGGGGTTCACCGGGAGCACGTCGCGGCTCCAGATGCGACGTGACGGGGGCGAAGGCAACTGCTCGGCGAACGCGGGAGCGTACTCGTCGAGGGGCGGATCGTAGATGCACTGGATGCCGTGGCCTCGGCGCGCGAGCTGCGCGAGGACCCGTTCCCGGTCCTCGACGAACAGCGGGACTCGGAGGAGGACCGTGTCGCGCGGGATTCGGATCTGAGGCGGAATGTATCCGAGATCGAGGAGGGATTGCACCCCCGCGAGAAGCCGCGGACGATCTTCGTCGAACCTCTCGAGTCGATGCAACGCGGCCGCGAGGACGACGTGTGGCAGGGGCGTGCGATAGGGCAGGTCGTCCATGCGGACCCAATGGTCGAATCGATCGAGCCCGCCTCCCCCGGCGATCGCGTTGCGCACGGCGTCCTCGTCGTACGGCATCCGATGGCCCCGCCATCGGTCCGAAGGCAGGACGCCTTGGCCGACGAGGTGACCGAGCCACCGAGGGGCCCAGCCGGGGCCACCGACCGCGGTGAGGAATGTGAGGGCCTTGTACGCGGTCACGGCCGAGTGAGGACGGGTTCGAAGCGCCTCCCTTGCGCGTCTCTGGAGGGAGTCGCGTCGGCTCGAATCCGGAAAGACGAGGACCCCTCCCGGGATCTCGAGGTGTTTTCCGAGGCTGAACGCCGCCGCGGTCCCGAACGTCCCGATGCGCTTCCCGTCGACGCGGGTGTCGAAGGCCTGGCACGCATCTTCGAAGAGGATCAGCCCGTGTCGATGGCAACGTTCCTCGAGGACCTCCATCGCGTCCGGGATGCCGTACAGGTTCGTCGTCAGGACGGCGCGCAGCCGGGACCACGTGGCGTCATCGATCGCCTTCGGATCGAGGTTCCCGGTGTCCGGATCGATCGGTCCCAGGACCGGCACGAGTCCTGCGGCGAGGACCGTGAAGAAGACCACATCGTCGTCCACCGGAGACATCAGGATTCGGTCGCCCGGTGCAAGCCATTCGCGGAACGCGATGTAGAGGGCGAGCCGCCCGGACGGGAGGACCAAGGCATCGCCGCCGTACCGTCGGCGGAAGAATTCTTCGATTGCCTCGACGTTGGATCCCAAACGTTCATCCCCTCCGGCCCGGCCCCGGCTGCTCGACGATTCAGAATAGATACCCCGCGGGGAAATAAAGTCCTGAGGTTCGACCAGCGCACGTTCCACGGCGAGAGGATCATCCAGGGACACTGGCTCAACGGACCGTCACGAGGGATGGACTCGAGGAGGACGACCCGGCTCGGGAGCCTTCGACCTTCACCGTGCGCTTCATGGCTCCGGTCTTCGTGATGACCAGGTTGTCGAGGAACGGATAGAACGCGGTGATCGGGATCCGGAGAGGTCGGGCGAGGAGCCCCACGAAGAAGTCGAACGGATATCGCGCGAGGCGGAAGCGGCGGGATCCTCCCAAGTAGTCGATGTGCTTGTTGCCGCCCGCCCGCGTGTTGTCGACGCGGAAGCTCTCCCCTTTCAGGTACCCGAGGATCTCCCAGTAGGTGGCGCCCCAGGCGCCGCATTGTTCCATGCCCCGCGGGCCCGGCGTGTAGCGGGGGGAATCCCCATATCGGCCGGCACGTACCGCGCGCGCATACGCGCTCGGCGAGCCCGGCTTCGTCCACGGGATCCCCAGGAGCCCGGTCGTGTGGAAGTCGATCGGCCACGCCCGGTTCGGCGTGTCGTAGATGTAGAGGGAGCCTCCGGGTTTCAACATCCCGAACAGCGTTCGAATCAATCGACGACGGAGTCCGCGCTCGGTCAGCGGGATGTGTTCGATCACGCCGCTCAGGAGGATCAGGTCGACCGGGCCGATCCGGTCCTTCACGTCTTCGAGGTTCGGGGCGCAATAGAGGCGGACTGTCGACTCGAGTCCGTGCTCCTTCAATCGCATCCGACAGACGTCCACGAGCTCCGGATCGATGTCGTATCCGGCGACGGAACGGCAGTTCATCGCGAGCGCGGCCGTCGAGGGTCCGGGCCCGCAACCGAAGTCGAGGACGCTCTTGTCCGCCAGAGGTCCGCAGCGGTACTCGATCTCGGGGATCAGGTACTGGATGAAGTGCATGAGCCGGCTGTTGGGCCCGCCGAGTTCGTCCTCGAGGTACTTCGAGTAATTTGGAAAGTGTTCCATGCCCCGAAGGAGCTTCTTCGACCGCTTCCGGAATTCGGCCGAATATTGGAACGAACCCGCGACGCGCGGGTTGGCAGGGCGGTGCTTCGCCTCGCGAGGTTTGAGGGGTTCCCCTGCCTCAGCTTCGACCTCACGCAGAGCCATCGTCGAAAAAGAGGCGACTTTGGGATAAGTAGGCTAAGTTTAGAAGTGGCATTTAACACCATAATCTATGATAAACACCCAAGAATGCGGAGAAGCACCCACATTCGCCGCGAGGCGGAGCGCGGGCGAGGGTTCTTGAACGCCTAGGGACTCCAAGGGTCTCCCGGAGGGGATTCCGATCGAATCGCAGCCCGTCCGCGAGAGTTCCTTTCCCTTCGTCGGCCCCGCGGTCGTCGTCCTCGCGCTCCAAGGGATCCTCGCGGCGATCTCCGCGCAGAATCCGTTGCTCCCCGGGCTGTCGATCGTCGGGGCCTTCGCGATGGGCTATTGCGCCCTCGCGGTGATCGCGCGCGGCCATGTGCGTCTGACCTCCGCGGAGGTCCTCGGATTCACAGTCGGGCTCGGGGTCCTCGTCACCGGCGTCTCCGCGTTGGCGATCTCGATCGTCGGGATCGGGATCACGCAGTTCGTCGTGGTTTTCATCGGCCTGCCGCTCGGCATCGTCTCGTACCTGTTGCGTCGACCCGAGGAGGCCGCGGGCCGAAGCCTCGGCGTCTTCCTGCGGACCTGGTTCGATTTCTCCGACTACTCGAGGGGGGAGAGGGCCGTCGCGACGGCCCTCCTCATGCTGATCGCCGTGGCCGCCGCGGCGTTCGTCGGCCTCTATGCCGTGCAATATCCGGACCAGACGTCGATGGCCCTCGCGATCACGGGGCCGAATGGGAGCCCGAACGTCACCCGCGACTTCTCCCGCGGCGTGATGCAGGCCGTCGAGGTGTACGTGCTGGCGAACGCCACGCCGGGGTCCAGTCCGTTCACGGTCCGCGTGCGGCTCGTCCCTTGGAACGCCACGGGCAACGAATCCTTCCACGCGGTCTCCGCCACGAATCGGTCCTTCCATCTCGACGCGTTCGCGGAGTACCGCGAATCGAACATCGTCGTGGCCCCGCAGGGGTCGCAACGACTGCCCTACGCGATCGCGGTGGATTCGATCGGCTCCTTCCGATTGCGGTTCGACCTGCTGAACTCCCAGGACCGCACGTTGGCGACGAACTATCTGTCCATCGTCGTGGCTTAGCACCGGCCCTTCAGGGGCGGAGGGATGGACATCAGCCGGTAGACGGAGAACCGTCCGTCCTGGAACACGAGGGAGAAGTTCGGATCATTGCCGAACTTGTCGACCTGGGCGTGCGTCAGCGGGGCTCGCACGGCGGGCTCGGGCTCGAGGAACCACTGCGACGGATACGTCGTCATGAGCGTGCTCACCGCGACGTAGTCGCCGGGGCAGAGGGTCGACCAGTTGATCGTCGGCCCGGCGAAAATCACGGAGTTCCCGAAGACGACGTGCATGTAGCCGAGGCCGGTGAAAATGTCGGTCGACAGATGGTCCCCCCAGATCAGAGCGCTGCCGTAGGCGACGCGACTCCACGCCGAGAGGCGGATGTCGTCGGCGCCGAAGAGGAGCGGAGTGTCCGTGTTCCATTGGCTCTTGCCATCGAAGTACATCCGCATCCCCGCCGGGGCGAGGTTGCCCCCGATGAAGATCGCGACCGCGAGGACCACGACGACGGCCGGTGCCTTCCGGGAGACGCGGTCGACCATCGGCTCGATGCGCGAAAGGGCGAACCGGGACAGGGGTCCCGCGTCGCCGCGGCTCCACCGCAGGAAGGTCGCCGCCGCGAGCGGGCCGAGAAACAGGTTCGTGTACTCCCCCACACGGAGCGGGACGAAATCGAATCCGGTCGCGAGGAGCGGGAGCGTCCCGATCGCCAGGAGGGCGGCGATCCAGCCATTCGCGACGACGAACGAGAATCGGGGGACGTGGCGGTACGAACGGACGCTGAACCAACCGAGCGCCGGCAGCGCCAGGACGGATCCGCCGAGCCACGCGATCTCGAGGGTCGAGAAGGTCCTCCCGAGGCGTGGCGTCGTCGAGGTCGGGAGGGACTCCGGGGCGATCAGGCGATCCAGGATGAGTTGGAGGGACTGTTCGTGAACGATGAAGACGCGGTAGCTGACCGTCACGATGTAGAGGCCCAAGACTCCGAGGAAATACGCGGCCAGGACGCCGAATCGAGGGGGGAATGAGGACCGCCAAGATCGCCGGACGCCGACCATCGCGGCGAGCCCGAGGAGCCACGCCGCGAAGATGTACGAGGACAGGTGGTGGGTCATCACGACCCCGAGGGCGAGGAGCGCGAACAGGATCTCCGTACGGAACCGAGCTGCCCCCGGAGGCGAGTGCGCCAGGAGGAGCAGCGCGAGGAAGGCGAGGGACACGAAGATGATCCCCATGCCTTGCTGGACGATCGTGTTGAAGAGGATCGAGGCCGTCCCCATGTAGACGAACAGCCCGAGGGCCGCGATCCTCCGTCCGAATACCCGCTGGCCGATCGCGTAGACAGTCGCAGGGACCGCGAGCAGCCGGATCACCGGCTCGAGCCAGAGGAAGGCGACCTCCCCATCGAGGCCGGCGGTCCGGATCAGATACGCCTGGAACACGTTCCCGAGAGGATAGAGGGAATACGTGTCCGCGAGTCCGCCGATCGATCCGGGCTGCCAGAACCCCGTCGTCGCGACCTGATTGGTGAAGGCGAAGTTGTAGATCGGGTCGCGGCCGTAGATGATCCCGTGCGGCGCGGTGATCGGATACAGGAGGAACAGGGCCACGGTCGGCGCGATCAGATACGGCGGCTTCGGGATCCGCCAGAAGGCCGACAGGAAGGGGGCACAGGAGAGGGCGAGGAACGTCAGGAAGAGAAGCCGCGGGACGCCGATGACGCCGGATTTCAACTGCAAGGCGACCGCGATCATCCCGAGGAATCCGACGAAGGAGAGGCCCAAGGTCGTGAGATCGAGAAACGCGATGCGGCCGCGCTCGAGCAAGGTCCCATCGATGAACGGGCACGCGGCTTAAACACTTCGAACCGTTCGGTCATGGTGCGCACGACACTGTTCGGCTGTCGTCACTTGTGTCCCTGAGGCTTATCGGCCCCCGTCCCTCCTGGCGAGATGCGTTGTCCGCCGAACGTCGCGTGTCCCTCGGAAAGCGGACGAGGGGCCGATCGGATGCCGCGCTCGACTCCGTGACCCGTCAAGGCTTCTGGGTGCTCGTCGGCCTGGTCTCCGTCTCCGGCCTCGGGTTCGCGTTCTGGATCCTCGCGGCGCACCTCTTCCCCGCGGAGGCGGTCGGGATCGCCGGTTCGTTGGTCTCCCTCTCCACGTTCGGGGCCGCCTTCGCGGTCCTCGGACTCGACGCGGGGCTCGTCCGGTTCGCGCCCCACGCCCTCCACCCTCGGAGGCTCATCCGAAGCGTGGTCGTCGTCACGGGCCTCCTCGCGGGCGGCATCGGGGTCCTGCTGCCCCTGTTCATCCTCTCGATGGAGGCCGTCGGCTCTGGCGCACGCGTGCCGCTGATCGGCCTGAGCCTCGCCTTCACGATCGGGACCGTTTGGACCTTCGTCATGAACGGAGCGTTCATCGCCGCGAGGAAGGCGCAGATCGCGGCCGCCGAACTTTGCGCCTATGGGCTCCTCAAGATCGTCCTGCTCCTCGTCCTCCCGGCCGCGGGAGTCGTCGGGCTCTTCGCCGCGTACACGATCCCGCTGTTCCCCGTCATGCTGACCGGCTTCGTCCTCCTCCCCCGCACGTGGCCCGGAGAGAATCCGAACGGGACGCCCCATGCCCTCCGGGACATCGCGGGCCTCTCCGTCGGCAATTGGCTCTCAGCGTTCGGGTATGCGATTCCCTACCTGTGTGGTCCGGCTCTGGTCCTGTACTTCTTCGACCCGACGACCGCCGCCTTCTTCTTCATCGCCCTCCAGTTGGGCGAGATCCTCAATTACGGCTCGGACGCCCTGACGAAGTCCCTCTTCGCGCACGGCTCGCGGGAGGACCGTCTCGCGGGCGCCTTGAAGGCGGCCGTGCGGAACCGGATCCTCCTCGTCCTCACGCCCGTTGTCGCCCTCGGCATCGTCCTCGCGTCGTTCGTCGCATCCGCCGTCGGCGGTCCGGCGTTCCGGCCGCACGCGCTGATGATCCAGCTCTTCCTTCTCGCCACGATCCCGCGGGGCCTCTACCAGGTCGTCCTCGTGGAGTTGAACGTCGACCGACGCCCGCGGGCCCTTGCCCTCTGCGGCGGCGTCTTCGCGTGCGCCACGATGGCCGGATTCGCCGCCGGTTTGCTCTTGCATGCGACGGCGGACGTACTTCCGGCGGCGTGGGTCGGGGGCGGCCTGGGCGTCCTCCTCTTCAGCCGACACTTGGCCCGGCGCCCAGTAGGATTGACCACGTGGGGTTCCAATAATCCGCAGAACAGGTGACGGACGACCGTTGCCGGACATCCAAAATCGGGGGTGGAGAAGAGTGCCGTTTCGCAATCCAGTAACCACTTGTGATAGGCGTTTCCAACTTGGGATATAGTTACCCCAAGGTTACCACCGCGTCCGCCGGTGGTCTGAATTCCCCCCGATTCAAACTCCCGCAATCGCCCCTCGTCAAGCATCTCACAGAGCCGCGTTCAACGTCCTCGGTCGATGATCTTTGCCCTTGTGCTCGCGGGGTTCCTCGTGGCCGGAACGCTCGGCGCCCTCGTCGAGGGCGGCTTCCTGCAGCAGGTCCCCGGACGGGGCTCGCCAGGCAGCGGGCTATCCTCCGCCGCGGCGGGCCGCGATCCGCTCAAGTGGCCCTTCTCCCGCGACAGCATCTGGAACTTGCCGATCGGCTCAAACGCGAGATACGTTTGGGCCGGAATCCGACATGCGACATCGATGGCGTACTTCAATGACGCCGACATCCTCGTCCTCACACCTTCCGCTCCTTCGACGACCGTCTACGCGAACTACGACGACTGGGGCTCAGGCAACCGGTGCAGCGCCCAAGGGGGCGCGTTGTTCGACGCTCCCATGCCAGCCAACTTCGTGATCCCGGGGAGCCACCAAGGATCGGAAGACGGCGACACGCCGAATGCTGCGGCCGCGCTCCTCGCCGCGGACGGTCACTCGCTCATCCAGACCCAGCCCTTCGCCCGATGTGCCGGTCAATCGCCGACGTCCCACTACATGTTCTGGCCCGAGGATCTGTACGGGACCGGCGAGACCGGTTCCCATGGCGGCTCTGGCCTCTCCGCCCTCGGCGGGACGGTCCGCCTCGGAGAGCTCGTGCCGGGCGGGACGATCCGGCATTCGTTGAAGCTCAACCTCGATTCCGCGAACTACTACTCCGGCTTCGGCGGGTATCGCTGGCCGGCCGTCAAGTCCGACGCAGGAGGCGCCGGCTACGGCGGGTCCATCCCCGAAGATCGGATGGGATCCCTCCTCGCTGTCAAGCCCGACTTCGCGATCGGGGGCTTGGAGACGGAACCGGGAAAAATCGTCGCCCGAGCCTTCATGGACTACGGCGGGTACATCGTCGACTCGTCCGGATGGAGCATCTACAACTTCGTCACGGAGCACTCCCCCGACGGAAGCATCTATCAAGAGTTCCCGAACTCCTGGGGCTACCCGCTCAACGCCGGCGTCGGCGCGAACGGCTGGGCCCGGGACCTCGACAAGATCTTCACGAACCTGTACGTCGTCGACAGCTGGGACAAGGCCACCTGGCTGACGGTGTCGGCATCGAACGGCACGGTCGGCGTCGGTCTCGGA
>Ga0209805_1001563_pt1 | contig 13843 bp, 14 predicted proteins | sample GraSoiAngelo_148_FD_185905 | JGI IMG/M metagenome (GOLD analysis project Ga0209805, IMG submission 185905) | Grasslands soil microbial communities from the Angelo Coastal Reserve, California, USA - 14_1009_09_20cm (SPAdes) (version 2) | ecosystem: Environmental > Terrestrial > Soil > Grasslands ... | reverse complement strand
CTCGCCGCTGAAGACGACGATGCCCACGCGGTCGTTCCGTAACCCGCCGAGAAAATCGGTGACGACGCGCTTGACCGCGTCGATCTTCGCGGAGCCGCCGAAACCGCGCTCGGACATCGACCCCGACGTGTCGAGGACCAGGACGACGTCGATCCCTTCCGCGATCGACTCGACGGAGGCGCGCACGAGCTGCGGTCGCGCGAGCGCCACGACGAAGGCTACGAGAGCAAGAACGCGTAGGAGGATGAGGACCCACCGCCAGCGCACGCGCCAGCTCGGCCTCCCTCCACCAATAAGTCCGAGCGATGAGAAGAGAAGACCCGCGCCGGGCCGCCGCGCTCGCAGCAGATTCAGCGCGAGACCCGCGCCGACGACAAGCAGGAGCGCGAGGACCCATGGATCCTCGAACTGAAACGAGGTGATGTCGGTCACGACGGCTGGCCCTTCATGAGCTCGTACTGCTCGGCGACGGCCGCCCGGCGCATCGCGTCGAGCGCGGACCGCACCGCGTGCTGGGCGCGCGCGGGATAGGAGATGGCACGATGGAAACGGGCGGTCTCGCCCTCGCGCAGGATCTCGTAGATCGTCGCGATCTCGGTGCGGTCAATCCCGGCGCGGAGCATGTCCTCGCGCAGCTCCCGCGGCGTCCGCTCACCCGCGGCCAGGCCGAAGCGGTCGCGCACGTATGCCCGGAGCGCCTTTGACAGGAGCGCGTAGTGCTCGGCGTAGCGACCCTTCTCGGGTAGACCGAGCGACGCAACCCGATTCAGCTCGGCGAGTGCGCGTTGCGCGGGCGTCTGCAGCACCTCGTCCATCTCCGCGTCTTTCGGACGGCGGGCGGCGGCGCGCCGCGTTTGGCGAACGATGAGCGCGAGCATCACGAGCACCACGACGGCGAGGGCGACCTGGAGCGCGAGCTGCGGGATCTGCGGCGTGGCGGTGGGAAGCCGCAGCTGAGGCTTCGCCGGCTTGATGTCGTCGGTTGCTTCACCCGGCTGGATGACGGTCGTGATGACGATGGGTATGTCGGCGGTCAGTACGATTCCGGGCACGCCCGCCGGCGACTGGTACGCGACGCTGATCTGCGGAAAGACGAGATCGCCGACACGGAATGCCGTGATCCGATAGCGGAAGGTGTAACGCGTCCTGCCACCCGCGATCTTCGTGACCTGAGGCGGGATCGCCTCGAGCACCTCGAACTCGTCCATGAACCGGCCGACGCCGCTGTCCGTGATCAGATAACCGGGATCGGTCTCCACTACGAGCACGAGCCCGATCGGATCGCCGATGGTGATCCCGTGCTTGTCCACCGAGGCGGCGACGTTGATCGGACCGTCGGCCGTCACCACCGATCCGAGCAGGATCAGGAGCAGGCCCGCGAGGGCCAGAACGCGCATCAGTTGCGCCTGGATCGGGCGTTGAAGAGCCCGAGAAGCGCCGGCACGTAGGGCCGCTCCGTCGAGAGCTCCACGCGGTCGATGCCCATGCGGCTGAACGCGCGCAGCCGCTGCGCGCGGCGTTCGCGCGCCGACCGCGCGAAGCGCTCGCGCACCCCCGGATCGGAGGTGTCGAGGTAACCAACGCGACCACTCTCGGCGTCCTCGAGCGCGACGAGCCCGACCGATGGGAGCTCGGCCTCCCGCGGGTCGTTCAGGATGAGCGCGATGAGATCGTGCTTGTGCCCGAGTGCCCGAAGCGGCGCCTCGAAGTCCACGTCGAGGAAGTCCGAGACCACGAACACGACGTTCCGTTTCTTGGTGACGTTCGCGAGGTAGTCCGCGACGCTCGCGATCTCCGTCCGGGAGCGGCGGGGCTCGGTGTACAAGAGCTCGCGAATGATGTGCAGCAGGTGATGACGGCCCTGGCGCGGAGGGATGAATTCGCGGACCCCGTCCGCGAACAGGACCAGCCCGACACGGTCGTTGTTGTGGAGCGCGGTCACCGCGAGCAGCGCGGCGACGTCTGCGGCGAGCTCTCGTTTGGACAGGCCCCCGGTGCCGAACCACGCGCTCGAGGAGACGTCGACCGCCAGGTAGATGTTGAGCTCGCGCTCCTCGCGGTATTTCTTGATGTAGGGCGCGTTCATGCGGGCGGTCACGTTCCAGTCGATGCTGCGGATATCGTCGCCGGGCTCGTACTCGCGGACCTCTTCGAAGTCGAGCCCGGAGCCGCGGAAAACGCTTCGGTACGTCCCCATGAGCGCCTCGTCAGCGAGGATCCGCGCCTTGATCTCGACCTGCTTGACCAGCCGGAGGACCTCCGGCGGGACGTGTCCCCGCTGCGGCGCCGTCGCGGCGGTCACGCTAGGGGACCGCTACGTTGTCGAGGACGCGACCGATGACCATCTCGGGTGTGATCTCCTCCGCCTCCGCCTCGTACGTGACGATGAGCCGGTGCCGCATGACGTCCAGCGCGACCGCCTTGATGTCGTCGGGAAGGACGTAGTCCCGGCCGTCAAGGAACGCGTGTGCTCGCGCCGCGAGCGAGACATAGATCGTGGCTCGGGGCGAGACGCCGTAGGCGATCAGCGGCTTCAGATCGGCGAGCTTCGGTCCCTGCGGGTCGCGCGTCGCGACGACGACGCGGACCACGTAGTCCTTGATCGCATCGTCCATGTGCACCTGCCGAACGGCGGCGCGCGCGTCGAGGATGGCCGCCGCGCTGGCGAGCTTCCGCGGGATCGCCGGCTCCTCGATGGTGTTGCGGTCCATGATCACCCGCTCTTCGTCGGGGGACGGATAACCGATGACGACCTTCATCATGAAACGGTCCACCTGCGCTTCGGGCAGGCGGTAGGTGCCCTCGTGCTCGATGGGGTTCTGGGTCGCAAGCACCGTGAAGAGGTCGGACAAGGGATGGGTCTGCCCCCCGATCGAGACCTGACGTTCCTGCATCGCCTCAAGGAGTGCGCTCTGCACCTTGGGAGGAGCCCGGTTGATCTCGTCGGCGAGCAATAGGTCGGTGAAGATCGGGCCCAGCCGCGGGCTGAAGCTCTGGGTCGAGGGGTTGTAGATCATCGTGCCGTTCAGATCGGCCGGGAGCAGGTCCGGAGTGAACTGGATGCGCTTGAAATCGGCGTCGATCGTGTCGGCGAGGGTCTTCACGGCGAGGGATTTCGCGAGGCCGGGGACGCCTTCGACCAGGAGGTGACCGTTGCACAGCATGCCCATGAGGAGCCGATTCACCAGATAGTCCTGCCCGACGATGACCCGGTGGATCTCGTGCAGGACCGGCGCGATGAAGTCACCGCGCCGCAGCACCGAATCGCTGGCCGTAGGCGCGCGGAACGGAGTCGCCACCTACGACACATTAGAGGCTGAGGGCGCGAGTGGTTCGGTCTAGGGCGTCGCGGTCGCTGCGGGCGTGGGCGATCCCGCCGGGGACGTCGTCGGCCCTTGCGGGCTGACGCTTGGGGACGCGGGCACGGCGTTACTTGGGCTGGGCGAGCTCTGCTGCGGGTCCTGCGGGTCGACCTCGTTGTCCTGTGTGCGCTTGGTCATGACGTCGCGCAGGTATCGCTGAAGATCGGCGTACTGGTCGAGGATGCGCTGCAACCGCGCCGCCGCCTCGTCAGTCGAGAGTTGATCGATGGACTGGATCGACGCGAAATAGCGGAGCTCCTTGTCCAGGTCATGGACGAGGCTCTTCACCTCGTCGGGAATGTCCGCCTTGAGATCGTCCACCGGGATCGCGTACTGGATGGCGCGCGCGACCGTGATGCAGCGGGTACAGCCGACGTTCGACGCGATCGCGATGTTCTCCGGGTGAACCTTGGTCGCACTTCGCTGGTAGAAGACCACCTGCACCGCCACGGCGATCGTCTGACAATCGGTGCACTTGCCCTCGGCGAGGGCGAGATTCCTCGGGCCGATGTCGTCGCCGCTGAGCCGGTACATCTTCACGCTGGCCCGAGCCATGAAGCGCTTGTTTTGAGTGTTCTGAAGTCGGACCTCGTTGTTCGGCGCTCCTTGGGGGAACTCCTCGAGGATCACACCGGCGTCGAAGTCCGGCTTCGGCGTCGCCGTCGCGCCCGCCGCGGCTGGACTCGGGCTGTCGCTGCTGGTGGGCGAGCCCGTCGCGTCGCACGCCAGAGCGGCGACGAAGAGGATCGCGCCGGAAAGGGCCCAGCCCAGCAGCCAGGGCGTCGAGCGCGCGTGTTCGCTATCAGGCATGTCGCCGGCCTCTACGGAGTCCCGGTCGGCACCGGTGTGCTCGCCGGCGCGGTCGGCGCCGTCGTCGCTGGCGCTGTCGACGGCGGAGTCACGCTCGAGGAGCTACCCGGCACGGCGCTCGGCGATCCTGGCACGGCGCTCGGCGCGGGCCGGGGCGCTTCGCGCAGGGTCGGCGGCACGATCGTATCGACCGCCGGCACCGCGTCGCCGAGTGTGCCGCGGGCGTTCTCGGGGATCGGCGCGAAGTTCCCCGACGCCGTCGCGTAGAGCGGTCCGGGTGCGCCATTCGGCAGCGTTGGGGTCCAAAGGAAAGCCAGAAGCCCCAGGATCGCGAGACTCGCGAACGACGAGGCGATCCGTTTTGTCGTCGATCCGCTTCCCCATCGCCAGAGGCCCACGAAGATGCGCTTGAGCACGGTAAAGACGACCAGGCCGAGGCCCAGAACCTGTAGTCCCAGGATCGCGATCTGGACGACCGCCGCCACGGGGGCGACAACATCCGCGTGCGAAAGACCGTCACCCGCGGTCGCCGCGAGCTTGCCTCCGGAGTCGAGCGCGGTCGCGAACACGGTCGGGAACGTCTTGATAGCCAGGAACAGGAGGAGCGCGATGACCGGAACGACGACGATCGTGTAGATGATGAAGACCCCTCTTGCCCAAGGCTTGAGATCGGGGATCTCACCCTCGCGCTTTCCGAACAACGAGCGGATGAACGCGCCCATCTGGCTGAAGAAGTCAGGAATCCCGGTCAGATCCGCAAGGATCCAGTAGCCGTCCATCCGGACGAACGGCAGCATCTGGTAGAGGATCTCGAGATCGATCAGCGCCATCACGATCAGCAGGAACTCGGCATGCGTAAGCGCGTAGAGACCGAGGACGCCCAGCGAAAAGATCAGGTTGAAATAGAAGCCCCCGAGTGATGTGCGCAGCTTCGCGCCGCGGCCGAGGCGGTACGCATCGGTGATGTCCGTGTAGAAGACGGGATAGACCAGGTACAGACCGGCGCCCATCGCACGGACCGTCCCACCGCCGTACCGGAGCCCAGCCCCGTGGCCGATCTCGTGGAAGGCCGCCGATAGAACGAAGGCCAGGAAGAGGACGAGGATAAGGCCGGGCGAGTACAGGACGTCGTGCACGCTCTTGCCCACGCCGTGGACGAGATAGAGCCATGCGTGGGCGGCCGCCGATGCCAAGAGGACCACGATGATCACGGGCGGCAGATAGAGCGCGCTGAACAAGCGCGTGATCGCACTCGTCGCCGTGGGCGGGATCATGGCCATCTTCAGCTGGACCTGCATGGGGGATCGTGCGGCCTGCTCGCGCGCGGACCGGGCTAGCGATCCATCCGCGCCGGCGACAAGCCCGAGTGGTACGAGCTTCGCGAGGAGCGCGTTTACGTTGTCGGGCGTGATCCGGCGAAACGCCTTCTGAGAGACCGCGGTGGCGATCTCTTGGATGCTTCGTTTGCCGTCGGCGTGCGCCAGGGTCAGGAGCAGCAGCTCGGAGAGCTGGATGAACTGGCCATCGCGCTCCACGAGGTATTGCCGGCCCGCGAATGCACCGTCCTTCATTTGTCCCGCGAAATGGAGCTTTGGAGCGGGCTTGGGCGGATCGGAAACGCCCGGAACTTGGGGATGGCGGGCCCGATCCGGGCCCGCCATCGCTTTTTCCCGACGCAGAGCGGTCGCCAAGATCTGGCTCCGCTCAGATGCTCTGATTGATCGGGGCGTATTGGGTCGCCTGCGCGATCGCGATGGAACCGTCGGAGAGGACGTTCAACGCGAGCGCCGCGTTGATCGGCGCGGCGACGTTCGCGCTCACGAGCGACATCGCGTCGCGCTCGGGGAGCGCCGCCGCCGACTCCTGATCCATCTCGTTGGTCGAGAGCTCGCTGCGGTTGAAGGACTTCTTGTCGAGCTCCTTGCCGCAGTCCAAACAGACGCTGCGGACCTCGATACGGTCATGCTCGTGCCCGGTTTCGGTGGACTTATCGAGTTCAGCCGACTTAGCCATGCTGTAGATCTCCTTTTTTTCCGACGCCTTACACAGAGGGTGTGGGTGGAACGAGGCCGGTGCTCTGATTGATCGGTGTGGTCTGCTGCGCCACGGCCGCCGCTATCGAGCCGTCCGACAGGACGTTCAAGGCTGCCGCAAGATTGATCGGGACGGCCAGGTTCGCGGTCACCAGCGACATCGCGTCGCGATCAGGTAACGCGGCCGCCGACTCCTTGTCGACCTCCTGCTTGGCGAGCTCGCGCCGGTCGAACTCACCATGCCCGATCTGCTTGCCGCAGCTCAGGCAAGTGCTCGTTACCTCGATCCTCGTGTGCTGGTGGTCTTCTTGCTTGGCCATTCGAGCCTCCTTCGCGCCCGGTGTGTTTTCTTGGAGGACGCAGAACTAAGCGCATGCAACATGTGTGCGCAAGCAAGCGTTGCCATGCAACGGGGCGGTGACGATGCCGAGCTGAGTCTCGTCTCTCAGCGCGCTCTGGCTTCGTAACGACCTCCGCGATCGGACAGAAGGCGCTGTTATCGGAATCCAACGAGTGCGTCGCCGCTAAAGGAGCGGTCGGGCTTCATCTTCTGCTCGGAGGCATCACGGCGGTCGTATCGGCATTCGCTCTGCACCGCGGCGGGTGGAGGTGCACGCATGCGTGATGATCAAGGCCTCGACGCTGAAGCCATCGAGCGAGAGACCGCCGTGCCGCTCCCCGAACGGGACGCCATGAGCGTTGTTGCAGGAGTCAAGCTCGTCCCGATCGCGGACATCAATCCAGAACCGCCTTTCGCCACCGGAGACCAGGTCAACCCACCGCCGCATAGCGAGTAGCGACGCGTCGAGCTCGACCGCCGTTACGCCGGCATGTCCGTGATCGGCCGCGTTCGCGATGACCTAGCGTCCGCGTGTCGGTGGCGGTGGGGTCAAGCAAAGGGTCGCGGTGACGCAATTCAACGAGCGCTAAAGCGCTTGTTACCACCGCTATAGCCCACGCCTTTCTCCGCGTGTCGAACGCGAAGTGCGCCGCGTCTCGACACCGCCGGCGATCTGACTCGGCTCAAGATCATGCGAGCGCTGACGGAAACACCGCTGGCGGCGAGCGATCTTGCCCGGGTCGTCGGCGAATGTTGCGCGACGTCGCGAGAGTCGAGCGCGGCGGTCCTCGAGGCGATAGCGCGGTCCTGTGCTCCCGAAGCGGCAGTGACCTCGCTCTAATCTCGCGCGATGCGGCGACTCTGGTTCGGCCTGTGGTACTGGCTGCCAAGGCGGCCGCCGTGGGACACCGGCGTCACGCCACCGGAGCTCGAACGGTTCGTCGCGTCGCATCCGCCGGGCCGCGCGATCGACCTCGGCTGCGGGACGGGCACGAACGTTGTCTATATGGCGCGGCACGGTTGGGACGCTGTCGGCATCGATTTCGTGGGGCGCGCGATCGCGAAAGCGCGCCGGCGGGCCCGCGACGCCGGTGTGTCATGCACGTTCGTCGTCGGCGACGTGGCGGCGTTTGCGCTGCCGGGACCGTTCGATCTCGCTCTCGACATCGGCTGCCTGCACTCGGTGCCCGAGACGGCTCGTGCCCCGTACGCGGCCGGCCTGGCTCGGGCGGTGCGCGCAGGGGGGACGTATCTGCTGTACGCGTTCGCCCCCGGCGGTCCTGCCGTCGGGCTCACCGCCGAGGATGTACGGGTGACGTTCGCGGGCGCGTTCGACGTGGTCGGGGTGGAGGAGGGCAAGGGAATCCCGTCGGCCTGGTACACGCTCGTGAGGCGGTAACCTTTTGTTTCATTGACCCCGTAGCTCAGCGGATAGAGCAGCAGCCTTCGAAGCTGTTGGCGAGAGTTCGATTCTCTCCGGGGTCGCAGCTCTGGTACTCCGGTACCGACCGGCGGTGCTATTCGCGCGAGATTGACCTCACGGCACGCTCGCCTTCATGCGAGCGTGCACGAAATGCGGCGAGTTGAAGCCGCTTAGCGCGTTTCCTCCGGTGCGGCGCGGCGAACCGAAGCTGCAGTCGTGGTGCCGCGAATGCTTCGCGGCGTACGGACGCGAGTACTACCGAAATAACCGAGACGCACAGAAATCGCGCCTACTTCGCAACACGGCGGCGAGGCGCGCCGACAACCAAACTCGGATGATCGAATACCTTCGAACCCATCCTTGTATTGACTGCGGCGAGGCGGACATCGTCGTTCTCCAATTTGATCACCTCTCGAATAAAGAGCGCAACGTCTCGAGCATGCTTAGCGGCGGTTGGTCCTGGTACGCGATCGAACAAGAGATCGCGAAGTGTGAGGTTCGCTGTGCAAATTGCCACAGGCTTCGAACGGCGCTGCGATACCTTCAGGGCGAACCTCCGCGCGAGCCGGTTGCGGCTCAGCCAGAGCAGCTGCGAATTGGAGACGCCCTACCCCGAACCTGTCGCGTTTGCCAGCAAACCAAGCATCTCTCGGAGTTTCCGTTTCGCTCGCGTGCTGAGGGAACCCGTCATTGGATTTGCCTTGCATGTCAGCGCGCAGCAGCGCGCTCGTGGTATGTCGCGCGCGTCCCGGAGGCGCGGAGAGTCGAGGGCTACGGCACATTCGTACGCGAATTGTTAAGCGCGCGCATCGACGAATATCTCCGCGCCCATCCGTGCGTCGACTGCGGCGAATCGAATCTGAACGTCCTCGACTTCGATCATCTTCGCGACAAAACCGACGACGTAGCGAACATGGTGGCAGCTGGTCGACCATGGTCAGAGATCGAGTGCGAGATCGCGAAGTGCGAGATCTGTTGCGCGAACTGTCACGCGCAAAGAACCGCCCAGCGGATCGGCGGATACAAGATCGCCCGCCCCGGCTTGACTGTGACCCCGGAGAGAATCGAACTCTCGCCTTCGGTTTCGTAGACCGATGCTCTATCCGCTGAGCTACGGGGCCGATCGCGCGGCACGAGTCATTGTAGAAGGTCGAAGACCCCGGCGAGGCCCCTGACATCCCCATCAAACTCCGCCGGCAATATGAAGACGCGCATCCCCGCGCGCTCCGCGCCGCGATCCACCTCGTGATCCCCGACCATCAGCGTGTCGCTCGGCTTGACGCCGAGCGATTTCGCCGCGGCGAGAAAGATCGCGGCATCGGGCTTCTCAGCGCCGACCTCATACGAATGCGTGTACGAGTCGACAAGCCGGTCGAGCTTGTGCTGCGCGAAGACGGGTCGGAGGTCCGCCGGCACGTTGCTGACCACGCCCACCTTGAGCCCGCGCCCCCGCACCGCCTCGAGTGCCGCGCGCGCGTCCGCGAACGGAACCCACGACTGCGGGTTCATGACCCGCTCGTACAGCGCGCCCGACACCCCGGGGACGACACGGTCGAGCCGAGCGAAAAGATCGGTCCAGACGCGACGATGCGCCTCGGGCGAGAGATCCCGCCCCTTCGCGATCTCCTCCATCGTCTTTCCCATTGTCCATATCTCATCCCACATCTCGCGCGCTCGCGACTCGGAGACCGAAACGCCGCAGGACCGCGCGAAGTCGACGATGACCTCCGGCGCGTGCGGCGCGTGAAAGAGCGTGTCGCCCCAATCGAAGAGCACGGCACGCAGCGGCACGTTTACCGGCGCAGCCACTCGTGCTCAGGATCGAATGTCACGCACCAGCGCCGCACCGGACCGGCCATGACGTTCAGGTAGTAGAGCTCGTATCCCGGCGCCGCGGACACGGTATGAAAACCACGGGGCACGAGCACGAGATCGCCGTCGCGCACCGCCATCGTCTCGTCAAGCGAGCGGTCCGCCGTGTACACCCGCTGCATCGCAAACCCGCGGACGTCCCGGAGGCGGTGGTAATACGTCTCCTCGAGCTGGGTTTCCTGGGGCGGATCGTTGGTGTCGTGCTTGTGCGGTGGATAGCTCGACCAGTTCCCGGCGGGCGTCACCACCTCGGTCACGAGGAGCGACTCCGCAGCAGCGTCCTCCATGAGAATGTGATGGATCGTCCGCTCCATGTTCCCCATGCCGCGCACCTCGCGCCGCATGTCCGATGGCCGGATGTGTCGCGCCGGTTCGCCCCGTTCCGCGGGCGCCGATCCGATCGCGATCTCGAGGTCGCCCGAATGCGCGGCGATCTCGACGGTCACGCCCGGCGGCGCGTACACCGCGTGGGGCGGCCCGTCGAAGGGCGACGCCCGCTCGCCGACGTTGGGCCATCCGACCTCGCCGATGCGGACTGCGCACCGGCCGGCGATCACGACGACGCACGCTTCCGACCCCTCGGTCTCCAGCTCGAACCGGCCACCGCTCGGGATGCGGAGCGCGTTGAAGCTGACGTGGCGCCAGCCCGCCGACTCCGGGGTCGCCGACACGACCCCATCCTGGCCGGGCACGAGCAGCGAGCTCACAGGTAGCGCCGCTGCTTCTGCTTCGCCTTCTCATTGCCCTTGCGCGCTTCGCGCACGCTCGGCACTTCGGACGTTGCCGCGACTGGCACTTCCCACCAGCTCTCGTAGCTCGGGACGGCGACGTAACGATCGACGGCGATATGGATCACGACCGTGCGGTCGACCTTCTTCGCGGCGGCAAGCGCATCGCGCAGCTCGGAGATCCCGTTCGCGCGAATGACGTGGGCGCCGAGACTCTCGGCGTTCGCCGCGAGGTCGACCGGTAGATACGGCGCGGGGTCGCGCTCGCTGTCGAGGCCCCGCGAGCCGGGCCTCGACTCGCGGAACTGCGTCCCGAAGCCGTCGGTCCCGAGCGACCGCGATAGACCGCCGATCGAGGCGAAGCCACGGTTGTCTACGAGAACGACCACGAGCTTCGCCCGCTCCTGCAGCGACGTCACGATGGCCTCGCTCAACATCAGATAGGAGCCGTCGCCGACAAGCGCATAGACCTCACGAGCTGGATCCGCGAGCTTGGCCCCGAGAGCGCCCGCGATCTCGTAGCCCATGCACGAATACCCGTACTCGACGTGGTATTGCTTGCGATCGCGCGTCCTCCACAGCTTGTGCAAGTCCCCGGGCATGGACCCGGCGGCGCAGACCACGACGTCGCTGGGTCCAGAGAATTCGTTGACCGCGCCGATGACCTCCGACTGTGCCGGCAGCGGCGAGTGCCCGAGCGAGTACAAGCGCGTGACCTCGGCGTCCCATTCTTTGGCGAGCCGCGCGCAGGTCTCGCGATAGGCCGGCTCCACCCGGTAGCCGATCCCTGTGAGCCCCTCGAGCGTCACGCGCGCGTCCGCCGTGACGGCGATGGCGCCCTGCTTGTACACGTCGAGCTCGGCGACGTTTATGTTCACGAATCGCACGTTTGGGTCCTGGAAGATCGACCTGGAGGCGGTCGTGAAGTCGCTCCAACGCGTGCCGATCCCGATCACGAGGTCCGCATCTTTTGCGACCCGGTTCGCCCCGGACGTCCCAGTCGCGCCGACCGCGCCGAGCGAGGCGGGATGGTCGAAGGGGAGGGATCCCTTGCCGGCCTGCGTCTCGGCCACCGGTATGCCGGTCTCATCCGCGAAGCGCCGCAACGCGTCGGAAGCGCAGGCGTAGATGACGCCGCCCCCGGCCACCACGAGCGGCCGCTTCGCGGACCGGATCGCCGCCGTCGCGCGCGCCAGAGCTGCCGGATCGGGAGGCCGCCGCTCGATGTGCCACACGCGCTTCGCCAGGAACTCGTCGGGATAGTCGTACGCCTCCGCCTGCACGTCCTGCGGAAGGGCCAGCGTGACCGCGCCGGTCTCTGCGGGGCTGGTCAGCACGCGCATCGCGGCGAGCGCCGCGGGGACGACCTGTTCCGGTCGCGCGATGCGGTCCCAGTAACGCGATACGGGCTGAAAGGCGTCGTTCACGCTCACGTCACCGCGCGATGGCTGCTCGAGCTGCTGCAGCACCGGATCGGAGACGCGCGACGCGAAGACGTCGCCCGGCAGGAGCAGAACCGGAAGCCGGTTCACGGTCGCGAGCGCGGCACCGGTGAGCATGTTGGTGGCGCCAGGGCCGATCGACGATGTGCAGGCGAAGGTCTGGAGACGATCCTTGTGGCGCGCATATCCGACTGCGCTGTGGACCATCGACTGCTCGTTCCGCGCCATGTGGTACGGGAGCAGGTCAGGCGACTCGAAGAGCGCCTCGCCGATCCCCGCGACGTTGCCGTGTCCGAAGATGCCCCACACGCCGGCGAAGAACTGCTGCTCGACTCCGTCGCGCTCGACGTACTGCGACGACAGGAACCGCAGAAGCGCCTGCGCCATGGTGAGTCGCGTCATGCTGAAACCTTCCGCGCGACGAGGGTCTCGATCTCCCCAAGCGTGGGCATCGCATCCGCACACGCGAGACGAGACGCGACGATCGCGCCTGCCGCGTTCGCGGCTTCGAGAGTGCGGCGGAGTGGCCAGCCCGCCAGGAGCCCGTGGCAGAGCGCTCCACCGAACGCATCCCCGGCGCCTAGACCGTTCAGCACCGGGATCTCCACCGCCGCCACGCTGAGCTCCTCATCCGCGGTCCGGGCGTAGACGCCTTCGCCGCCACGTTTGACGATCGCGAGCTTCGCCCCGAGATCGAGGAGCGCAGCCGCGGCCGCGCGCGGATCGCGCGTCGTGGTCGCCATCTCCACCTCGTCGGTGTTCCCCACGATCACCGTCGCGCGCTTCACCGCCTCGCGCGCCCACCGTCGCGGATCATCCCCGCTCCGCCATAGATGATGGCGGTGATCGAGGTCGTGGATGGTGACATCGCGGCGCCGGCGCGCGTCGAGCGCCGCGAGCGTGGCGGTGCGGCTGGGTTCGTCCGAAAGTCCGGTGCCGGTCGTCCAGAACAGAGGTGCCGCGGCGATCGCCCCGAGGTCGAGTTCGTCGCGGGCGATGTTCATGTCGGGCGCTTTCGGCTCCCGATAGAAGTACACCGGGAACCGGTCCGGCGGAAAGATCTCGCAGAAGACGAGCGGGGTCGGAAGCGCGGCGTCGGTCCCGACCCATCGCGCGTCGACCCCGAATTCGGCGAGGGCGCGCCGGACGTACACCCCGAACCCGTCGTCGCCGACCTTCGTGATGACCGCGGCCCGCCGCCCGAGCCGCGCGCAGGCGACCGCGACGTTCGTGGCGCTGCCGCCGAGCGACTTCGCGAACGTTCGGACCTCGGCCAGGGTCACGCCGATCTGCTCTGGATAGAGGTCAACGCCGACCCGTCCCATCGTGATGACCTCGGGGCTAGGCATTCTGACTCGCGAACGCCGCGCTTTGAGCGATCCAGAAGGGCGGCCCGGGTGCGGGAACGGCGTCGAGCATCACGTCCTGTTCGAGAACGTACCAGCCTGCGTAGCCCGCTTCTCGCAGATGCGCGAGCACGTCCTTGATGCGAGCCGCGCCTTCTCCGAGCGGGCGGAAGAGACCGGCTCGGACCGCGTCGTTGTAGGACAAGGCTCCGTCGCGGACGCGCGCCGCGAGCGCGCCGTCCACGTCTTTGAGGTGCACGTGGCGAACGCGAGGACCGGCATCGCGCGCGATCTTGAGCGGGTCTGAACCCCCGAGCGCGATGTGCCCTGTGTCGAGGCATAGGGCGTGCGCCGTGACGTGAAGGAACCGTTCGATGTGCTCAGGCCCCTCGATCGCAGTACCCCAGTGCGGATGCACCGCGACGCCGAGGCCGTACGAGTCGGCGATCTCGACAACGCGGTCGATGCCCTCGAAGAGCTCGGGCCA
>Ga0209805_1001556_pt1 | contig 13869 bp, 11 predicted proteins | sample GraSoiAngelo_148_FD_185905 | JGI IMG/M metagenome (GOLD analysis project Ga0209805, IMG submission 185905) | Grasslands soil microbial communities from the Angelo Coastal Reserve, California, USA - 14_1009_09_20cm (SPAdes) (version 2) | ecosystem: Environmental > Terrestrial > Soil > Grasslands ... | reverse complement strand
GGCGCCCCGCTTGCGCACCCGGACCCCCGTGCGCGCCGTCATGCCCCCTTCCTGCACGCTCACGCGCCGTTCGCCGCTGGCGGTTACATATTTGTGCAGCGGCTCGGAAAGCTCGAACGACCCCGCAGCCGGCGTGCCTTTGACGATCGTCGTATAGACCTTTTCCACCTGGCCTTCGCGGAGCTGGCGGTGCATCTCGGTCAGGGCGCTGCGCTTCTTGCACACGATAAGCAGGCCCGACGTGTCCCGGTCGAGCCGGTGAGCGAGCTCGAGCAGCTTCGCCTGCGGCCGCGCGGCGCGCAGCGATTCGATGACGCCGTAGCTGACGCCGCTCCCCCCGTGGACCGCGACGCCGGCCGGCTTGTCGATGACGAGCAGCGCCGCGTCCTCGTACACGACCGGAAACTCGGCCGGCCTGGCCGTTTTTACAGCCGCCGAGACGCGCACCGGCGGCACGCGCACGCGGTCGCCGATTTGCAGCCGGTAAGCCGGCCCGACACGGCCGCTATTCACCCGCACCTCGCCGCTGCGGAGCACGCGATAGACGTGGCTTTTCGGCACGCCGCGCAGGCGCTTGAGCAGGAAGTTATCGATCCGCTGTGCGGCGCTTTCTTCGCCCACTTCGAGCGTCGTCGCCCGCAGCTTGTTTAAGTCGTTCATTTTCCAGTATGATCTGCGAGTCGCTTTGAGTTGCGAGGCACAGGACCCGCCGGCGGTGCCGGCACCTGCAACCCGCCTCCTGTCCGGCCGCAGCCGGGCCTGAAGCGCTGGTTAATTTCGCTCACCGGAAGTAGCGATACTACTAGTAGCGCGCGTAGGGTCAGTTTCCAACGGAGCTCAGCGTCCAAATCCGGGCGTCCTTGAATCTAGGAGAGCAAAGCCGAGCGGTCTCCTGCGCGCGCAGGAGAACAACAAGTGAAGAGGATGTTATTCAACGCCACGCAGCAGGAAGAGCTGCGCGTCGCGATCGTAGACGGACAGAAGCTCGTCGACCTCGACATCGAGTCAGCATCAAGGGAGCAGCGCAAAAGCAACATCTATAAAGGCCTCATCACCCGCATCGAGCCCAGTCTCGAGGCCGCATTCGTCGACTACGGCGAGGAGCGGCACGGGTTCCTGCCGTTCAAGGAAGTTTCCCGCAGCTACTTCAAGCCGGACATCGATGTCGGGCGCGCGCGCATCCAGGACGCGCTGCGCGAAGGCCAGGAGGTCATCGTCCAGATCGAGAAGGACGAGCGCGGCACCAAGGGCGCGGCGCTCACCACCTTCATCAGCCTGGCGGGACGCTACCTGGTGCTGATGCCGAACAACCCGCGCGGCGGCGGCGTGTCGCGCCGGGTCGAGGGTGAAGACAGGAATGAACTACGCGACACCCTGGATCAGCTCCAACTCCCCGAGGGCATGAGCGTAATTGCCCGGACGGCGGCTATCGGGCGAACCCCCGAGGAGCTGAACTGGGACCTGAACTACCTGCTGCAGCTCTGGCGCGCGGTCGAGGGCGCCGCTCAGGACCAGTCCAAGAAACCGTTCCTCATCTACCTCGAATCGAGCCTGGTCATCCGGGCGATCCGGGATTACTTCCAGCCCGACATCGGGGAAATCCTGATCGATACCGAGGAGATCTACGAGCAGGCCAGGGCATTCATGCAGACCGTGATGCCGGGGAACGTGAACAAGGTGAAGCTCTACCGGGACGACGTCCCGCTCTTTTCGCGCTTCCAGATCGAGCACCAGATCGAAAGCGCCTATTCGCGCCAGGTCGCCCTACCCTCCGGCGGCGCGATCGTCATCGACCATACCGAGGCGCTGGTCGCCATCGATGTCAACTCGGCGCGCGCCACCAAGGGCGGAGATATCGAGGAGACGGCGCTGCGCACCAACCTGGAAGCGGCCGACGAAGTGGCGCGGCAGCTCAGGCTGCGTGACCTGGGCGGTCTGATCGTCATCGACTTCATCGACATGGAGTCGCAGAAAAACCAGCGCGAAGTCGAGAACCGGCTGCGCGAGGCGCTGAAGTTCGACCGGGCGCGCGTGCAGATCGGCAAGATCTCGCGCTTCGGCCTGATGGAGCTCTCGCGCCAGCGGCTGCAGCCCTCGCTCGAGGAAACTGCGCACATCAACTGCCCGCGTTGCTCGGGCACCGGCTTTATCCGTGGCACCGAATCCACCGCGCTGCACGTCCTGCGCATCATGCAGGAGGAGGCGATGAAGGAAAACACCGGCGCGGTGCACGCCCAGGTGCCGGTCGATGTCGCGTCGTTCCTGCTGAATGAGAAGCGTGCCGAGATCCAGAAGCTCGAAGGCCGCCTCAAAGTGAACATCGTGATGGTGCCCAACCCGCACCTCGAGACGCCGCACTACAAAGTGCAGCGCCTGCGCCACGACGAGCTGAACGAGATGGAGCACGTCCCTTCGAGCTACGAGATGGTCGAGCAGCCCGAGGAGCCGAAGGCGCCGGGTGCCGAGCCGGAGGCGAAGATAGAGCGTCAGCAGCCGGTGGTGAAGACCATCACTCCGGCACAGCCGGCGCCATTACCGAGCGAGGCGCGGCGTGAAAAAGCACCCGAGCCTGTGCCGCTGGTGCAGCCGGTAGCGGCAGCCGCGAGCGCCGGCGTCGGCCTCGTCTCGCGCTTCCTCTCGCTCTTCAAGCCGCCGGCAACAACGGCGCCCATGCAAACGGCACCGCAGGCGCCTGCGTCCGCGATCCAGGCGGCGCAGCCGCACCGCGAGCCGCGCCGCGAGTCCCATCGCCGCGATCAGCAGCGGCGCGACGGGCGGCGCGATGAGCGCCGGGAAGGCCGCGGCGGCGGCGACCGGCAGCAGCAGGGTCGCCTCGAGCAGCGCCGCAACGGGCAACAGCGCGGTGAGCAGCGCGGCGGGGATCGCGCGGGTGGGCGGCAGGAACAGCGCCCGCAGCAGCAGCAACAACAGCAGCAGCGCCCGCCGCAACAGCCACGGCCGCAGCAGCAGCACGCGCAACCGCAGCAGGCGCAACAGCAGCAGCATCCGGAACCGCAAGCGCCGCGGCCCGAGCGCGAAGGCGACGCCGAGCGCGGCCGCGGCGGCCGCCGTCACCGGCGCGATCGCGATCGAAGCCGCGGCGAGCGTCGCGAGGTGGACGCGCAAACGCAATCGATCGCCGAGCAGCAGCGGCGCATCCACGAGCTGGAGTCCGCGCACGCCACCGAGCCGCGCCCGGCAGCGCCCGAACCGGTACAGGAACCGCGCGCGGTTGAGCCGCCCCCTGCAGCACCGGCCGCGCCGCGCGCCGAAGAGCCGCGGGTGGAAGAACCGCGTGTGCAAGAGCCGCGCATCGACGCACAGCAGCTGCTGAGCGACTCTGGCCTGGTCATGATCGAGACCGATCGCAGCAAGGCCCAGGTGCAGCCGCCCGTGGTCGATGAGCCGCAGCAGCCGCTCGGCCGGCCGCGACGCGAGCGGTCCAAGGGGCTGCCAGAGGACGAGGAGCTCGTCCAGGTGGAAACGACTAGGAAGTAGGCTTCTTCAGCTCCGCGAGCAGCTGGCGGCAGGCGGCCTCGACGAGGTCGAGCACGCGCTCGAAGCCTTCCGGCCCGCCGTAGTACGGATCGGGCACGTCGCACTCGGGGACGAAGAGCCGGACCTTGTGCCGCTGCTGCGGCGGCGCCATGCGCTGTAGCGTGCTCAGGTGGCTGCGATCCATGGCGAGGATCAGATCGAACTCGGCAAAGTCGCGCTTCGTCACCTGGCGTGCGCGCAGCGTGCTGAGATCGTAGCCCCGGCTCTTCGCATGATGTTGCGCGCGCTCATCGGGCGCCGAGCCCACATGCCAGTCACCGATGCCGGCGGAGGCGATGCGAAGCTCCAAACCCTCCTCCGCCGCCAGGTGCCGCAGCACCGCTTCCGCCGTCGGCGAGCGGCAGATGTTCCCCGTGCAAACGAATAGAATCGCGCGCCTTTCCTTCATGCCCTGTCCATTATGCGCATCCGGCTAGCGCGGCGGCGCGACGCGCCGGCCCTCACCGCCTTCAACCGCGCGATGGCGCTCGAGACCGAGGCGAAGGCGCTTTTACCTGAGGTCATAAGCGCTGGCGTACGCGGCTTGCTCGCGCGGCCGGCGTCCGGCTTTTATGTGCTCGCCGAGCGAAACGGTGAAGTCATCGGCGCTCTGCTCATCACGAAGGAATGGAGCGACTGGCGAAACGGCGACTTCTGGTGGGTGCAGAGCGTGTACGTCCTGCCCGCGCACCGCGGCCGCGGCGTCTATCGCCGCCTCTACCGCCATATCCAGCGCCTTGCCGCGCGCCGGCGCTCGGTGGTGGGCTTTCGCCTCTACGTCGATCATGACAACGCGCGTGCCCGCCGCGTCTACCGCTCGCTCGGCATGAAGGAGACGCGCTACGCCGTTTTTGAGCAGCTCAAGCCCGGCGTGCGCTTCTACCAGCCTAAAGACGCAGCCGGCTCTTCGCCGCGCGGCCGTCGGGCGCGAAAAGCACGATGAAGTCGCTAGCCGACCATTCATAGGCCCAGACTTCGTAGCCGCTGTCGAAGCGCAGGACTTTCGCCTCGCCGAGCGCGCCGCGCGCCTCGGCCTTGGTATAGCCGCGCAGCGGATCATCGTCGTTCGCGCTCGGTGCCATCGGCTCGAGCTCGATGAGCGTGTCATCAGGCCAGCTCGCATCGCCGAGCGGGAGCGTGTACGCGCGATCGAGCAGCGCCTGGCAATCGCAATAGCGCCGCTCCGACTGCGGCGTTTGACCGCGCAGCACGCCCGCGTAGAGCCGCGCCGCCGTCATCTCCTGCCGGCGCTTAGCGTAGTACAGCGCGACGCCGAAAATCGGCTGCTCGGCGAAGAAGAGATAGCGGACCTCGCGCTCGTTGCAATAGCCCGCCGGGCTTTGCACCGCGCCGAAGAAAAGATCGAGCACGCTCGGATATTGAGACACCAGCCCGGCGCGCATGCCGACCTGGCACTCCAGGCGCAGGTCACCGAGCCGCCGAACGTTGGGCGGCAGGCCCGGCGTGCGGATGTCGGCGCGCCAGGTCATGGTCTGCGCGGGCCGGTTCGCGCTCACCACCGCGTCCTCCGCGAGCGCCTTTGCATCCCGCGCCAGCGTGAACGTGCCGTCGGCCGCGAGCGCAACCGGCTGCTTCACCGTATCGCCCAGCACGGCCAGCGCCACACCCTGCAGATCCGCGTCGCGCTCGCGCGGCAGGACCCGATAGCGTAGCTCCGCCTTGGGCGCGAGCGCATGCATCGCGGTGAAGAGATCCATGCCCTGCACCATCTTGCGATAGGACTTGTCGACGGGGTGGCGGAGCGCTCTGATCACAACCGCGTCGGGCTGATCGGGCGCGGCCCAAGCGAACGTGCTTGCCAGCAACATTGCCAGCTGGAGGGCGTAGCCTGATCGCCAGAATACGGTAAGCATGACGCGCCTTCTGCTAGTTGGAGCGCGGCGCGCGCGATTCGAAGTCGGAAGCACGGCCATGTGGCCGTCGCATCCATGCCGGCCGCTCGGTGCCGATGACTGGACGCCCGCGATCGCGCTCGAGATCGGCGAATACTTCGCCCACAAAGTCAATGAAGGCTCTGGCGCGTGGGACGCGGCGCACACCCGGGGCATAGAGCACGTTCACCGGCACCGCCTCGGTCGATTCCCAATCCGTTAGGACCTGGACCAGACCGCCGGACATGACCTCCGGTCGGTTGAACCAATCAAGCACGCGCAAAACACCGTGGCCCGCGAGCGCCAGCTCGATGAACAGGTCGCGGTGTGCGTGGCTAGTGGTAAGCCAGCCACGCACAATGGCCGACTCGCGTTCTTCACCCCGCGAAAAGGTCCACACGTCCATCACAGCGCCGTCAATGCCGCGGATCGGCAGGCACACGTGCTGCTCCAAGTACTTTGGGCGCCCGGGAACGCCGTGCGCGGCCCAGTAAGCAGGTGACGCGACGACCATGTAGCGCCCGGCACCCAAACGACGGCATACAAGGTCTTCGGCCTTTGGCCATCCGAGCACGAGCGTCACGTCGACGCCATCGACGGCGCCTCTGGCTTCGTGCTCGACGCTGCGAATGTCGAGGTCGACCTCCGGATAGCGAGCATGAAACCGTGGCAATGCTGCAGTCAGGCAGCCTCGTGCGATGACATGCTGCACGCCGACGACGAGGGTTCCCTTCAGGCGCACCGAGACTGATCGAGCCTGCTCGTCGGCATCGTCCAGCCGCGCTAGCGCCGGACCACAGGCTTCAAGATAGTTTGCACCAGCAGCTGTCAGCGCAAGTCCGTGAGTGGTGCGGTGGAATATTTTTATCCCCAGATCCTTCTCGAGCGCAGTGACCATCTTGGCCACCGCAGGCACGCTGACGCCGAGGACACGGGCCGCACCCGAGAAACTCCTTTCGGCTGCCGCCAATCCTAGGTAATGCAAGGCGCGAAGCTTGTCCATCGGGCTCTCCTTTAGCGGCTCGTGCTTAAACCAATGGTTCAAGCCGTTCGCGTGCCTAGGAGTATTCCATCGTCGGCAGGCGGACGCTAGAGTCGATTTTGCGGGCACTGATCAGGAGAAACCCATGAGCCGAACGATCTCATCACTCATGACTGCGCTGGTCTTGTCCGCGGTGGCCACGCTTACTGGGGTCGCCCTTGCTCAGGACCCAGCGTGGCCGACAAAGCCCGTACGCATCGTCGTACCCAGTGGACCAGGCAGCGTAAGCGACGCTCAGGCCCGCTGGCTGTCCGCTCGACTGATGCCGCTACTCGGCCAAGCTGTCATCGTCGACAACCATCCCGGCGCGGGGGGCAACATTGGCACGACGCTTGGCGTCCACAGTGCGCCTGACGGCTACACTCTGACGATCGTGCATCAAGGCACGATGGCTTTCAATCCGCACCTGTACAGCAAACTCGCTTTCGACCCGCTGACGGACTTCGCCCCGATTACCGACTTGGGCGTCAATCCGCTGTTGCTCGCCGTCGCGCCAACCGTGCCGGCGACAAGCGTCGCCGAATTGGTGAAGCTCGCCAAGGCCAAGCCTGGTGAACTCAACTTTGGCTCGCCCGGCGTCGGCACCCCACCACATATGGCGAGCGAATTGTTCAAGCGTGCTGCTGGCATCGACGTCGTTCATGTGCCGTACAACGGCGGCGGCCCAGCAATGGCCGCGCTAATCGCGGGCGTGATCACATTCTCGATCGAAGGCACCGCTACGCAGGTTCCGCAGGCGCTGGCTGGCCGTGTCCGGCCCCTGGCCATTACTGGGCCCAAGCGTCTCGCGCTGCTGCCCGACGTACCGACCATGGCCGAAGCGGGTTACCCAAACGCCGAGTATCTGGCCTGGACCGGCATCGCCGCGCCGGCCAAGACGCCTAAGCGCATCATCGAGCGCATCTACGGCGAGATCAGTAAGGTTCTGGCCAGCGACGAAGCCCGTGAATGGTTCGGCGCTGCCGGTGCGGACCCGCGAGCCGATCCGCCAGACGTGTTTGCCGCGATGATCCGTGCCGACTATGCCAAGTGGGGAAAAATCATTCGGGAAGCCGGCATTCGGATCGATCAGTAGGCGCTCCTCATTCGGACGCGAGCGCCACGCCGAAGACGCGTTTTTTCAGCTCGGCGAGCTCATCGCGCGCCCGGGCCGCCTCCTCGAACTCGAGGTTCTTGGCGTGCTGCACCATCTTCTTCTCGAGCGCCTTGATCTCGCGCGCGAGCTGCTTCTCGCTCATCGCCTCGTAGCGCGCCTCCTGCCGCGCCGCGACGCGCACCGCCTCCGCGTCCTCCGCCTCGTACACGCCGTCGATAAGATCCTTGATGCGCTTCATCACGCCCTTCGGTGTGATGCCATGGTGCTCGTTGTAGTCGAGCTGCTTGTTGCGCCGGCGCTCCGTCTCGTCCAGCGCGCGCTTGATCGAGTCGGTGACCCGGTCGGCGTAGAGGATCGCGGTGCCGTTGATGTGCCGCGCGGCACGCCCGATCGTCTGGATGAGCGAGCGCTCGGAGCGCAGGAACCCCTCCTTGTCCGCGTCGAGAATCGCCACCAGCGACACTTCCGGCAGATCGAGACCCTCGCGCAGCAGGTTGATGCCCACCAGCACGTCGAATTCGCCGAGGCGCAGGTCGCGGATGATCTCCACCCGCTCCACCGTCTCCACCTCCGAGTGCAGATAGCGTACCTTCACGCCGTGCTCCGACAGATAGTCGGTCAGCTCCTCGGCCATGCGCTTGGTGAGCGTGGTAACGAGCACTCGCTCGTTCTTCTTCACCCTCAAACTGATCTCTGAGAGCAGATCATCCACCTGCGTGGACGCAGGCCGCACGATCACCTGCGGATCGACGAGTCCGGTGGGGCGCACCACCTGCTCGACGATGGCGTCGCCCGACTTCTCGCGCTCGTAGTCGGCCGGCGTCGCCGAGACGAAGGTTGTCTGGCGCACCACCTTCTCGAACTCATCGAACCGCAAGGGACGATTGTCGAGCGCCGAGGGCAGGCGGAAACCGTACTCCACCAGATTTTCCTTGCGCGACCGGTCGCCGCGGTACATGCCACCGAGCTGCGGGATGGTGACGTGGCTCTCGTCGATGATCATCAGCGCGTCGGGCGGCAGGTAATCGATGAGCGTCGGCGGCGGCTCGCCGGCCTCCCGGCCGGAAAGATGGCGCGAGTAGTTTTCGATGCCCTTGCAGAAGCCGAGCTCCGCGAGCATCTCCAGGTCGAAGCGCGTGCGCTGCTCGATGCGCTGCGCCTCCACCAGGCGCCCGGCGTCCTGGAAGAACTGGATGCGTCACGTAATGGCTCGACGGGTACACCGTGAACCGCGCCATGGGATGGAGGACCCGCCCGGTCAGCGGGTCGAAGACTTCCAGCTTCTCCACCTCATCGTCGAAGAGTGAGATGCGGATCGCGTGCTCGGCGTGCTCCGCCGGGAAGACATCGACCACGTCGCCGCGCACGCGGAACGTGCCGCGCCGGAAGTCTAGCTCGCTCCTCGTGTATTGCATGGCGACTAGGCGAGCCAGCACATCGCGCTGCGACAGCTTCTCGCCATGGCGCAGGTGCAGGATCATGCCGTGGTACTCCGACGGGTCGCCGATACCGTAGATCGCCGAAACCGTGCCGACGATCACCACGTCGCGCCGCTCGAGCAGCGACTTCGTCGCCGAGAGCCGCATCTGCTCGATGTGCTCGTTGATCGAGGAGTCCTTCTCGATATAGAGGTCGCGCGCCGGGACATAGGCCTCGGGCTGGTAATAGTCGTAGTAGGAGACGAAGTACTCGACCGCGTTCTCGGGAAAGAACTCGCGGAACTCCGAATAGAGCTGCGCTGCCAGCGTCTTGTTCGGGGCGAGCACCAGCGCCGGCCGGCCAAGGCGCGCGATCACGTTCGCCATGGTGTAGGTCTTGCCCGAGCCGGTGACGCCGAGCAGCGTCTGGAACGCGAGCCCGTCCTCGATGCCCTCGACGAGCTTCGCCACGGCCTCGGGCTGGTCGCCCGCAGTCTTGTAGAGCTCCGCAAGCCGGAAAGGACTATTTGGAAACGTAGTCGCCACGGTAGAATGGTGCAGCGCGAAACCCATCATTCTAATTGATGAACGCACCTCATTCGCCGTCGCTCCTTGCCCAGGTGCCGATGGCACCGAGCGATCCGATCCTCGGCATCACGGAGGCGTACGTTGCCGACCCGAATCCGAAGAAGGTCAACCTCGGCGTCGGCGTCTACTACGACGACGCGGGCAAGGTGCCGCTGCTGGAATGCGTGCGGCGCGCGGAAAGCGAGCGCCTGAAAGCCGCGCCGCCGCGCAATTACCTGCCGATCGACGGTCTCGCCGCCTACGACCGGGCAGTGCAGGAGCTCGTCTTTGGCAAAGAGTTCGCCGCGGTCAGGGAGAAGCGCATCGTCACCGTCCAGGCGATCGGCGGCACGGGCGGGCTCAAGATCGGCGCCGACTTCCTGCGGCAGATCACGCCGCTCTCGGAGGTCTGGATCAGCGACCCGAGCTGGGAAAACCATCGCCAGCTCTTCGAAGCCGCCGGGTTCACGGTGCGCAGCTACCCGTACTACGAGCCGAAGACGCATGGCCTCGACTTCGCCGGCATGCGCAGCGCCCTGGACCGGCTGCCCGCCGGCGCGATCGTGGTGCTGCATGCCTGCTGCCACAACCCGACCGGCGTCGATCTCTCGCCGGAGCACTGGTCCGAGATCCTCGCCATCGTGCAGCGGCGGGGATTGATTCCGTTCCTCGACCTCGCCTACCAGGGCTTCGGCGACGGACTGGACGCCGATGCGCTCGCGGCGCGGCTCTTCGGCGGCGCGATGAGCCCGGTGTTCCTGTCCACCTCTTTCTCGAAGTCGCTCTCGCTATATGGCGAACGCGTAGGCGCGTTCAGCCTCGTCACCGCGAGCCCTGAGGAAGCGGCCCGCGTGCTCTCGCAGCTCAAGCGCATCGTGCGCACCAATTACTCCAATCCGCCAACGCACGGTAGCCAGCTCGCCGCCGGCGTGCTCGCGTCGCCGGAGCTGCGCGCGCAATGGGACCAGGAACTCGGCGCCATGCGCGAGCGCATCAAGCACATGCGACGCGAGCTCGTGAGCAGGATCAAACAGCGCGCGCCGGGCGTCGATCTCGGCTTCATCCTCCCGCAGCGCGGCCTCTTCTCCTACTCGGGCCTCACCAAGGAACAGGTGCAGCGGTTGCGCAAGGAGTACTCGATCTACGCCGTCGAGACAGGGCGCATCTGCGTTGCCGCGCTCAACTCCGGCAACATCCACTACGTCGCGCAGGCGATCGCCAAGGTCATTCAGTAGCTCTGGCGGCTGCGGTAGAATGCCGCCCTTCTCTCGGATCCCCGATAGCTCAGTTGGTAGAGCGACGGACTGTTAATCCGCAGGTCCCAGGTTCGAGCCCTGGTCGGGGAGCCAAAAATTAGCGTCTTAGCGCGAGTTCCGTATAGTCCGCGTCGGTCCGGGCTCTATGCCCTCGCTCGGTCAGAAGCATAGGGTTCGTCCGCGGCGACGAATTCGGTCTCTTTCGACGCCGCCGCGCTCCACGCCTGCACGGGCGGGGAATCGAGCAGCGCCCGTTGGTATGCCTTGGCGGGTCCGCGCAACTCCACTCCGTAGGTGATGAAGCGCGTCGCGACCGGCGCATAAAAGGCGTCCGCCGCGCAGAAGTCTCCGAAAAGAAAGGGCCGTTTCGCCTCCGCCCAGATCGCGCTGATGCGTGCGATGTTCCTTGCTACCGAGTCGTTCATGCCCTTACCCGGGTAGCGACCGCGAATGTTCATGGGCATCGCGTCCCGCATTGCCCCGAACCCCGAGTGCATTTCCGCGGCGAGCGAGCGTGCGCGGGCGCGCGCGCTGGCCTCTCGCGGCCAGATCCCGTGTTCGGGGAAAAGCTCGTGCAGCCGCTCCGCGATGGCGAGCGTGTCGTAGGTGACGAAGCCCGCGCCCGGCTCGCCCTCCCATAGAGCCGGCACGAGTCCGGAGGGTGACAGCGTGCCGATCTGCTCGTCCCATTCTGTCGATTCGAACTTGAGCATGCGCTCGGCGAAGGGGATGCCACGGGCATGCATCAGCACCCAGGAGCGCATCGACCAGGATGAGTAGTTCTTGTTGGCGATGATCAGGGTCAGCGATACATTCATGAGCAAGCTCGCGCCTGAACGATCCGGTTCGCCGTGGGAGAAAAACCGCCTGACGGCTTCTCGCCGTAGGCGTAGCTGGAGAGGGCCCAGACAATCGAAACGGTAATGCCCATCGCCACCATCAAGGCACCGAGCTGCTGCTTGGCATCGACCCGTTTCATGGCGCACTCCCTTTTGTGAATTGTGTTCAAGCGTCGCGCCGGCATGGTAGGCGCGCCTGAGCAGGGCGAAAAGCGATATGTTTTTTCCTTCTATGTGAGCTATATTCACAAGCGATCATGACCCGCAACCTTCCGCCGCTCAGCGCGCTGCGCTCGTTCGAGGCGGCAGCGCGCCTGCAAAGCTTCTCGCGTGCGGCAGACGAGATCTCGGTCACGCATGGCGCCGTCAGCCATCAGGTCCGTTCGCTCGAGCGTGCCCTTGGGGCGGCACTCTTTCTGCGTAACGGCCGGCGCGTGGTGCTGACCACAGCGGGCCGGCACTTCGCCGAGCGCGTGCGCGCCGCGCTGCAGGACCTCGCCGAGGCCGCCCAGTTTGTCCGGCGCTCCGAGCACGACCGTGCCGTCTCGGTGAGCATGCTGCCGTCCTTCGCGGCACGCTGGCTGATGCCGCGGCTCGGACGTTTCATGCAGCGCCATCCGGCCATCGCCGTGAACATCCACACCTCGAACACGCTAGTAGATTTCCAGCGTGACGACGTCGACCTGGCGATCCGCATCGGCAGCGGCCGCTGGCCGGACTTGGAAGCTCACAAATTCATGGATGAGGAGTACTTCCCCGTCGCCAGCCCGCGCTTCAACCGTGGACGGCTGCCTGCGCATCCTGCGGAGCTCGGCAAGTTCCAGCTGATGCGCTCCAATGACGAGCCGTGGACGCCCTGGTTTCGCGCCGCGGGCGTGCGGTTGAAGGAACCGCACAGCGTCATCTTCACCGACTCCAACCTGCTGCTGCAGGCAGCGGTCGATGGCCGGGGCATCGCGCTCGCGAGAAGCAGCATCGCGGCGGCGGATCTTCGCGCAGGCAAGCTGGTGAGGCTGTTCAAACTCGCCGTGCCCGCCCACGGTGCTACCTATCTGGTCTGGCCAAAGGATAGATTGTCGGCGAACGCAATACTTGTCCGAGATTGGTTACTTGAGGAGCGCCAGCGCGAAGGCTGAGGATTAACGTGCGCAACCGCCTCTTCCCTCGCCTCAAGATCTCGCAAGTCTCGTGGCGCGACGCGGCGCTGACGTACGGGCCGTTCGTGCTGCTGCTGATCGCGGTGGTGTGGCTCGGACTGCATTTCATGCAGCCGGCGCCGCCCGACACGATCGTGATGACGAGCGGCGCCGACGGCAGCATGTTCCAGGTCTACGCGGGGCGCTACGCGAAGATCCTTGCCCGGCAAGGAGTAAAGCTGAAAATCCTGCCGTCGCAGGGCTCGCTGGAAAACCTCAAGCGCCTAAGCGATGAACAGTTCACGGTGGACGTGGGCTTCGTGCAGGGCGGTATCGCGAGCCTTGGCGATGCGAATGAGCTCGTGTCGCTCGGCAGCGTGTTCTACGTGCCGGTGCTCGTCTTCTATCGCGCGCCGCAGCCGATCAAGCTGCTCTCGGAGCTCGACGGCAAGCGCATCGCCATCGGGCGCGAAGGAAGCGGCGCGCGCGTGCTGGCGGAGACGCTCCTCAAAGCCAATGGCATCGAAGCGGGCGGTAAATCGAAGCTCGTCGACCTCGAGGGCAAGGCTGCGCAGGACGCCCTCGTAAAAGGACAGGTCGACGCCGCGTTCGTCATGGGCGACTCGGCCACGCCGGCCACGATGCGCGATCTCATCCATACGACCGGCATCCGGCTCTTCGATTTCGTGCAGGGCGATGCGTACGTGGGGCGCTTTCGTTATCTCACGAAGCTCGCGTTGCCGCCGGGCTCGCTCGACCTTGGGAAGAACACGCCGCCGCAAACGCTGACGATGGTGGCGCCGACGGTGGAGATCATCGCGCGGCCGGGCCTGCATCCGGCGCTCTCCGACATGCTGATCCAGGCGGCGCAAGAGGTGCACGGTCGCGCCACGCTGCTGCAGAAGGCGGGCGAATTTCCGGCGCCGCTCGAGCATGAGTACCGCGTGAGCGACGACGCCAATCGCTACTACAAGTCCGGCAAGAGCTTCGTCTACCGGCACCTGCCGTTCTGGCTCGCGAGCCTCGTCGATCGCATCGCGATCGTGCTGGTGCCGCTCGCCGTCATCCTGATCCCCGGCCTCAAGC
>Ga0209805_1001554_pt1 | contig 13884 bp, 14 predicted proteins | sample GraSoiAngelo_148_FD_185905 | JGI IMG/M metagenome (GOLD analysis project Ga0209805, IMG submission 185905) | Grasslands soil microbial communities from the Angelo Coastal Reserve, California, USA - 14_1009_09_20cm (SPAdes) (version 2) | ecosystem: Environmental > Terrestrial > Soil > Grasslands ... | reverse complement strand
TGGCCGCGACCCCGCGCAACCTCGACAAGTTCCTGGGCGTGCGGCGCTTCCGTTACGGCAAGGCCGAGGACATGAACCGCGTCGGGCAGGTCACCGGGCTCGCCTGGACCGAGGTGGGAGGCGAGCTCCTCACCATCGAGGCCGCGGTCGTGCCGGGCAAGGGCAAGCTCCAGCACACCGGGCAGCTCGGCGAAGTGATGCAGGAATCCATCCAGGCGGCGATGACCGTGGTGCGCAGTCGCGCGCAGGGCCTGGGGCTCGACCCCGAGTTCTACCAGAAGCACGACGTGCACCTGCACATCCCGGAAGGCGCGACCCCGAAGGACGGCCCGAGCGCCGGCATCGGCATGTGCACCGCGCTGGTGTCGACCCTCACCAAGATCCCGGTGCGCTCGGATGTGGCGATGACCGGCGAGATCACGCTCCGCGGGGAAGTGCTCCCGATCGGGGGACTGAAAGAGAAGCTGCTCGCCGCGCATCGGGGTGGCATCAAGACGGTGCTCATCCCGGATGAGAACCAGAAGGACCTGGTCGAGATTCCCGACAACATCAAGGGCAATCTCGAGATCAAGGCCGTCAAGTGGATCGACGAGGTGCTCGCGGTCGCGCTCACCGAGCAGCCGAAACCGTACGTGTTGCCGGAAGCCCCGGCGGCGGTCGCGGCCGTGGCGGTCGCGGCGGCGGCGGACGACAAGCGCTCGCGCCGCAACGGCCGACGGCTCAAGCAGGTCGTGCCCCCGGCGCACTGAGCTTCCGCTCGATGCGGCGGCGCGCGCGTCGCCGCGTCGGGCTCTCGTGGGTCGCTGGGGGTTTCGCGCAACCGTGCTAGAGTTTGAGCCCCTGGGTCCGGGTGCTTAGCTCAGCTGGTAGAGCGTCGCCCTTACAAGGCGAATGTCGGCGGTTCGAGCCCGTCAGCACCCACCAACTGATTCAATCGGCTATGTGGCCGGTCCCCGCGGGATTCCGACTCCACGCGAATTAAGCGTCGGGCGCGCGGGCTCTCAGCCAGTTTTCAGCCAGCTTCACCCACATCGAGCCGCCGAGCGCCTGCCGGTTCTCGAGGCGCATTTCCGGGGTTTGCGCGAAGGCACGTCAGTGTGTAACCATATACACACTTGCCCGTTTCACCTGGAGCCCGCTGCAATGAGCAAACGCATCAATGTGATGATCGATAAGGATACCTGGGGGTTCCTGGAGCGAGTTCCGGCCGGCGAGCGTAGCCGCACCATAAACGAGGCATTACGCGCGTGGGTCAGTCGGCGCCGGCGCAACGATGCGGTACGTGAGATGGAAGCCCTGCGTACCCGGCTGCCGAAAATCAGCACGGACGAAGTGACGAGGTGGATTCGCGAGGAGCGGCAGCACGGCCACTAAGATGCCGATACCCCTCGTAGTTCCTGATGCATCGGTCCTGCTCAAATGGGTGCTGCCATCGGATGATGAACCGGACGCGGACAAAGCGCTCCTTCTACGCGCTGCGGTCGTGGATGGAGCGGTACGCGCGCTGTTGCCGGCGCTGTGGCTCTACGAAGTCGGCAATACGATCGCACGGCGTTTTCCAATGCACGCTTCGGACTGGCTGTCTGCATTGTTGAAGTTTGGACTCGAGGAGGCACCGCCCTCGCATCCCTGGCTTGCGAAAACCGTCGAATTGACGCGCCGCTTCGACGTATCCTTCTACGACGCGGCCTATCACGCGCTCGCGCTCATGCACAACGGGTTGTTTGTGACGGCCGATACCCGCTATGTCAACCAGGTTTCGCAGTCGGGATCTGTCGTAGCACTGACTGAGTGGCAGCCGCCGCCCACTCGACCATCGCGTCCTCGCAGGAAGAAATCGCCATCGTGAGCGATCTGTACAGCGCGCACGCTCAGGACGCGATTCGCCCGCAGCGCCATAATGTTATGGTCGAAGCTCAGCCGAAGCGCACGGCGAGCATCGAGACCGAGCCGCTATCCATCCCTTCCACCGGGAACGTGACGGGCTCGCAACGGCCGTCCGGCCACACAGGTTTTCGAACACGTCATCACCAACGGAATCAGACAGTTGCAAGTTCGAGCCACTGGTCAAGATTCGCAATTGCCCCGCCGGGTCGCCCTTACAAGGCGGCTCGGACGCGGGCGCTCCGCCAGCCGGCGGCGATCACGTGTTTGACGCGGCGGCGGGAATGGCCGCGCTGGGAAGTGAACACATACCGAGGGTGTTGACCGCGAAGCTCCTCGAGAATCGTCTGGGCGCAATCACTGAGCACCACCACCCGAGGGCGCTTCCCTTTGACGAAATCCGCCGGCAGGACAAACACGCTTCGCCTGAGCGTGGGGGTGTCCAGTTCCGGGACCCGGACCTCCCATCGCCATTGGAGCCGACAGAGCTCCTGGTCTCTCAGTCCCGTATTGACTGCGAATTGTGCGATCCGCCGACGGTCGGGTGTGAGTTCGTTGAAAAGCAGTTCCTGCTCGCAGGCATCCAGCGGATAGGGATCGCGAGGACGGTGCCCTCGCTCGGCGACAATCGCCGGCGCGCGCTCGAGCCAGGTCCTATTGGTCCTGGGATGGCACCAGACTTCAGCCGCCAGCTTCAGTACCCTGCGGGCGACAGCGATTTTCGCGTTGCGCGTAATGATTGCGAGGCCTTGGCGGGCGTTGCGGAACGCATTGAAGGAGTCGTTGTTGATTTGGTCCAGCCAGAGGTCGCCAATGTAAGGCGCCAGGTCGTTTAGCGCCGCGGCGTCCCGGCGGATGGTGCTTTTGTCTGCGAAATCGGCGAGCTATTTCGCGGCCGCTTCGTGGAACTTCCGTCGGGGCCTCACTCCGTGGATGGCGATGTCGCGGAGTTCACGGATCCGATGAAGAAGATAGCGCTCCGCCTCGTCGCGATCGGCGGTACCGGTGCTTTCGCACAGGCGCCCCACGCGCTTGATGCACTTGTCGATGTACCAGGTGTATTCACCGCTCGTGGCGTATCCCGAATTGCTCTCGACATGGGCTGTCCTTCCGTCGTGTGGATTGGAGCTGGACCGCTGCGTGGCCACGCTGCTGACCTTACGGCAAAGTGACGACGACCTCACGGGCGGAGGCCGGTGCGCGAACGGTTGTTCCCGCAGTGGTAGCGAACATCACCGCGACGGCTACATTGCGACCGCTCGTCGCCGGGCTCTGTTAACTACGGTTTACATGCTGTGAACCCTGGATTACACTTGATCCGTGCTCGAAGTCCTGAAGTCCGCGACGTTCGAGAAATGGTTCAACGGACTGAAGGATCGCCAGGCTCAGGCGCGCATCACTGCACGCATCAGCCGTCTCGCGCTCGGTAATGCCGGAGACGTGAAGGCGTTCGGCTCGGGCGTGAGCGAAATGCGTATCGATTACGGTCCCGGCTACAGAGTCTATTTCCAGCAACGCGGGCCGGCGATCGCGCTGCTGCTGTGTGCAGGCGACAAGAGCACGCAGGACGCGGATATCAGGCGAGCGATCCAAATCGCGAAAGACTGGAAGAGGTGAAAACATGGCAACTGCAAGACGGCGAACTGCAAGACGGCGTAAGAAAGAAACCTTCTCTCGCTGGGACGCTGCTGACTACCTCAAATCCGAAGCCGATATGGTGGCCTACCTCGAGGCATGTCTCGAGGAAGCGCCTGATGACGCGGCGCTGCTGGCAAAGGCGCTTGGTGACATCGCGCGCGCCCGCGGCATGGTGCAGCTTGCGAAGGACACGGGCTTGACCCGCGAGGGGCTCTATAAGGCGCTGTCGAAGGACGGCAATCCGAGGCTCGGCACTGTGCTTAAGGTCATGCGCGCACTCGGCCTGAAGTTCACCGCGCAGGCTGCCTGACGGCTGGCGCACTTCGGGAAAGAACATCGAGGGCGTGCAGTGCTGCGCAGCCTCTCGGGCGATATCCGGTCTTGCAACTATCGCCAGGGATTGAGCACGGATTTGACCGAGAGCTGAAAATCCGCCGCATTGCGCGTCACGAGTGTTAGACGGTGGACTTGCGCGGTCGCGGCAATGAGCCCATCCATTGCCTGGATGGGCCGCCCGCGCGCCTCGTGGCGCGCCACCAATCGCCCCCATTCGTCGGCGATGGCGCCGTCGATCAAGACGATCCGCCCCTCGAATCGCTGTGGCAGTTCGCTACGCAACCAGGCGTCAAGGCCCTTGCGCCGACGGCCAGCCGGTAGCCGCTCGATGCCGTGACGGAGCTCGGCGAAGGTGACGACGCTGAGAAAGACGTCGTCCTCATCGACCTGCGCGAGCCATTCGATGACTCCCGCGTTCGGGCGCGGCTTGGTCCACTCGGAGACCAGATTCGTGTCAAGCAGATACCTCACAGGTCTGCCGGACGCAGGCGATCCCGGGAGCGTTGGACCTTCAACCCGGACCTCTGCAACGGGGAGGCTCTGAAGAAATCCGCCAGCGTACCCGCGCGTTGGGTTCTGCGCTCCCACTCCTCGGCGTCGACGACGACGGCGGCACGGCGGCCCCTCCGTGTAATCGTCTGCGGGCCGCGCTTCTGAGCTTCTTCGATCACCCGACTGAGCTTCGCTTTGGCTTCTGCGACGGTCCAGAGATTGGCGTTCATGAGATTCGCTCGCCTTAGGTGGACATGATAGTCATCATAGTCATATAGCGGCGGCGCACAAGCCCCGAGGTCGCTGAATATCTGTGCAGTAAGGGGTGGGACGCCGCCTTCTGCGGCGAGTTCGGATTGCTCGGCGATAGCGACGAGGACGTGTTCGCATGCGCATGGCGCGAGCGGCGCGTCCTCCTGACCCATGACCGGGATTTCCTCGACGACAAGCGCTTCCCCGAGCATCGCAATCCCGGCGTGATCGCGGTCGCCGGAGGGAGCGGCGATCAGTACGCTCTCGGGATGTCTATCGCAACGGTAATGCTGATTTTCGACCACGCGCCCCGCGTATGGGAACGGTCCAAAATCGTCGTAGGCGCCGATCAGGAAATGGTCATCCGCACGCGGGGTCGCGTATATGATGACATTGATGTAATGAACATCATTTGCGCTACGATGTATGTCAATAACTCCAAGAAAGGGGAATGCATGAATACAACGCTTTGGCTGCGTATCTCTGCGATCATTTCTCTGCTCTTTACCGCTGGTCATTTCATGGGAGGGCTGAAGAACTGGTCGCCCATGGGGGATAACCCGGTGCTCCAGTCAATGCGCACGGTACGTTTCCATATCATGGGTGTAGATCGCAGCTATCTGGATTTCTTCATGGGACTCGGCCACTCGCTCACGGTGAGCTTGCTGCTTCAGTCCGTATTACTCTGGATATTGGGCGACGTGGCACGCACGAATGCTTCGCTCGCTCGCCCGATGATCGCCGCGTTCGTGGTGGCAGTCGCGCTGACTGGCGTCGTCGCATGGCGATACATCCTTCCGGTGCCAGCATTCTTTTCGCTGGCGCTGTGCACCGCTTTGGTCTCGGCCTTCATCACAGCGCGCCGACAGCCGCTGCGAGCGGGCTGACGACGGCAAGGCTGTGACGACTCGCTATCGGGTGCGAAACCAGATGATCGAACTCCTCGAAGAGTGACGCATGAACACGGCAAGATACCGGCGCCGCACCCCGCCAACACCAGCGGAATGAAAAGGGCCGTCAATCGAGCGCCACGTGACGACCGGATTGGCAATGTATCGTTTCATGCCCCAGTTGATTTGGTCGCTCGCCGCTGAACCACAAACCCGCATGCCTCAATGTGAGCGGCGGTCCTCGAAGGACACACCCGCCCCACCGTTCCCTGACTCAGGCCGGCTGCGGATGATCGCCCTCGCGGCGTCTCTTACCCCCGCGTGGCAAGGTGGGCAATGACCGGATTGCGTCCCCAAATTTCTGCTGGGCGATGCGCAGGTCATAAATGGCCTGCAGATTCAGCCAGAACTCCGGGCTCGTGTGAAAGAAGTGTCCGAACCGCAGCGCTGTGTCACCCGTTACGGAGCGCTGGCCATTCAGAATTGCAGTAATTCGGTTCGCCGGCACGCGCAGCTTGCGGGCGAGCTCCGCGGCACTCATGTCGAGCGTTCCGGGGTGACCCAATAGGTCCCTCCCAGTGCAGATTCAAGAGGTATTTCCCCGGCCGGTCCCGGCGGCAACCGACAGTGGAATGTAGCCCTCAGACCGCATTTTCGGATCGCGGTCACCCCCCTTGAAAGACGCTGGCGCGCCTCTAAAAAGCGAATTTTGAGCACCGTGCCGGGAGGCACGCAGGGTGTGCGTATCTCATTGATTTTCGAAGGAGGAGAACTGTCATGGACATTCGTCCACTTCATGACCGCGTGGTGTTGAAACGGGACGAGCGCCAGCGTCATTCACCCGGGGGCATCCTGATTCCGGATACGGCGGGCGAGAAGCCGACCGAAGGCCGCGTGATGGCCGTCGGCAAGGGCAAGATCCTCGAGAACGGGAAGGTCCGCCCGATGGACCTCAGGGCGGGTGATCGGGTGCTCTTCGGAAAATACAGCGGCACCGAGGTCAAAGTCGCCGGCGAAGAGCTGATCGTCGCGCGTGAGGAAGACATCATGGCCGTCATCGACGAGCCGTCGGCCGAACGACAGAATTAGTGGAGGACCAGATATGGCTGTCAAAGAAGTGAGATTCAGTGAAGACGCCCGTCTCCACATGGTGCGCGGCGTGAACATCCTGGCGGATGCGGTCAAGGTGACGCTAGGCCCTAAAGGTCGCAATGCGTTGCTCGAGAAGAGCTTCGGGGCACCGATCGTGACCAAGGACGGGGTGACGGTTGCGAAGGAGATCGAGCTCAAGGACAAGCTTCAGAACATGGGCGCGCAGCTCGTCAAGGAGGTGGCCTCGAAAACCGCCGATGAAGCGGGAGATGGCACCACGACCGCGACCGTGCTCGCCCAGGCGATCGTGCGGGAGGGGCTTAAGTCCGTCGCGGCCGGCATGAATCCCATGGACCTGAAGCGTGGAATCGATCTGGCAGTGAGCACGGCCGTGGCCGAGCTCGAACGCCTGTCGAAGCCCTGCACGGATTCCGAAGCCATTGCCCAGGTGGGCACCATATCGTCCAACGGCGATACCGCCATCGGCAAGATGATCGCCAAAGCGATGGGGAAAGTGGGCAAGGAAGGAGCCATCACCGTCGAGGACGGGTCGGGTCTTGAGAATGTGCTCGAGACGGTGGAAGGCATGAAGTTTGATCGCGGCTACCTGTCGCCCTATTTCATCAACAAGCCGGAGATTCAGGTGGCAGAGCTGGAAGAGCCGCTGATCCTGCTGTACGAGAAGAAGATCACAGGACTGCGCGAGCTGCTGCCGCTGCTCGAAGCCGTGGCGAAAGCCGGCAAACCTTTGCTCGTCGTCGCGGAAGAGGTCGAGGGCGAAGCGCTCGCGACGCTCGTCATCAATAATCTCAAGGGCGTCCTCAAGGCCGCGGCGGTCAAGGCGCCGGAATTCGGCGATCGACGCAAGGCCGTGCTCCAGGACATCGCCATCCTGACCGGTGGTCAGGTGATCTCGGACGAGGTTGGCCTCACGCTTGAGAAAGCATCGCTCACGGATCTCGGCAAGGCCAAGAAGGTGGTGATCGAGAAAGAGAGCACGACGGTGATCCACGGCGCCGGCAAGCCCGCCGACATCCGCGCGCGCATTGAGACGTTGCGCAAGGAGGCTGAGGACACCAAGTCGGACTACGATCGGGAAAAACTCGAGGGTCGCATCGCCAAGCTCTCCGGCGGGGTGGCGATCATCAAGGTGGGCGCAGCGACCGAGATCGAGATGAAGGAGAAGAAAGCCCGCGTGGAGGATGCGCTCCACGCCACGCGGGCTGCGGTCGAAGAAGGCGTGGTGGCCGGTGGCGGAGTGGCGTACTTGCGGGCCGCCACGGCGCTCGAGAAGCTCGAAGCTGCGAACGAGGACCAAAAAGCCGGTATCCGCATCGTGACACGCGCGCTCGAGGAGCCGCTACGATGGATCGCGAGCAATGCCGGAGATCACGCGGAGATCGTCTTGAATCGCGTCAAGGAGCATAAGGGGAGCTACGGTTACAATGCCGTAACGGGCGAATACGCAGACCTATTGGAGGAAGGAATCATCGACCCCGCCAAGGTCACGCGGCTCGCGCTGCAGAACGCGGCATCCGTTGCCGGACTTCTGCTCACGACCGAGGTGACGGCGGTCGAGGCGGCCCTGAAGAAAAAGGCTCCACCCGCGCCCCCGGCTGCGCCGGACATGGACGACGAGTTCTAGGCGCGGTCGCCGCTCTCGAGCGGACGTTACCCGGTAACACCCCGGCCCGAGCGGGCCGGGGTCACCGGGGGAGAGTGGTCGCGCCTATGCAACGCTACGCGTCAACATCCCTGTCGAGGAGTCCGCGTGCCGACTCACGGTCGCGCAGCCGCTACCAGCGGGAGGGCGGCGGCGTGCCTGCCCTCGGTTCCGGTTGCCCACCGACGCCGCCAAGCACCGCTGCGCTTCTGGGGCCAATTGCACCAGCTTGAGCGGAGGCACGAGGATTTCAACAAGGGTGGCCACACGTTCCCTGATTCAACCCCTTACCCTACCCGGGTCCGAGCGCAGTCGGGCTCATCGGGCCGTCCGCTGGCGCTAGATGCGGCGGTCTTGAAAGCGCACCTCGTAACCCCACTTGCGACGCAAGGTGGTCCTAAACGGTAATGGGAGCTCGCGATGGATCCCATCAAAAAGCTGCGGTCGGACCTGGGACGCGGTATCTCGCGTGCATGGGAAGGCCTTACCGAGGGCTGGCGCGAGGTGCTTACCCGCAGTAGCGGTGCGCTTACTCAGTACGTTCGCGCAGCAAAGCAAGGAGGCGACGAGGAGCCAGACAAAACCTTCCCGACATGGGCTCTCCTGGCTGGCGAATGTTGGGAAACCGCCCAGTCGGTCATCGTTCGCATCGAGCTGCCGGGGATGCGCAAGGAAGACATCGATGTCTCAGTTGATCACGGACGCCTTCACATCCGCGGAATTAAGCGATCCTCGGACGAGGATGAGCCACGGTTCTACCTTTTGATGGAGCGAGCCTTCGGCTCATTTGAGCGAAGCGTTCCCTTGCCGCCCAATGTTGATGCGGGGCACGCAGAAGTCGCCTACGAGGAGGGAGTCATTACCGTGATTTTGCCCAAGACCGAGGCTACTCCCCCAACGCAATTGTCCATTCGATGAAACGTCTCGCGGCTCTCTATGTCATTGATATTTAGTTTCGTCGCTTCCCCTTGCAAGGCGAAGGTCGGCGGTTCGAGCCCCGTCAGCACCCACCATCTTTTACGGCGGCGGCTGAACCTGGCCGGCGTGCCTCGTATAGATTGGATTGCCTGCGAACCAGGTCTCCAGCACCTGGGCGTCGGCTACCTTGAGCGGTTCACCGCCGTCGGCGAGCTTGAGAATGTCGCGGTCGAGGACCACGAAGTCCGCCGCCTTGCCGACCTCGAGCGACCCGATCTCCTTCTCCCGGCCAAGAAAGCGCGCCCCGTCGATCGTGTAAGCGTCCAGGACCTCGCGAATCGTGATCGCCTGGCGTGGATTGAGCGCCGGGCGGTCGGGGTAGCGGCGCGTCACGGCCCTCGCCATGTTGACGAAGGGTCGCGGATCGCGCGTCTCGACCGGCGCGTCGGAGCCGGCGACGAGAATGCCACCGGCCTGCTGCACCGCCCGGAACGGATAGGCATTTTCCTCGTAGTAACTGCCGGGGCGGTGCAATGCTTCATAGCTGTTGCCGGACACCTTCTGGATGAAGGGAATCACCGTCATGTCGTATTCGGTGTCATCGTTCGCCCAGGCGTAGGTGAACGCGACGTACAGGTGATCGCGGCCGATCCGGGCGACATCCGCACGATCGGCGAGCTGCACGTGAGCGAGTGCGTCCCGTGTGGTCCTGACCCCATCCGCGGCACGCGCGGCCTCGATAGCATCGATAGCAGTGCGCACCGCGAGATCGCCGATCGCATGAATGTGCAGATTGAAGCCGGCGAGGTGGAAGCGCTTCACGAACTCGAGAATGACCGCCCGCTCATGCTGCAGCTGTCCGCTCGAGATCGCGCACTGCGCCGGGTGAAAGCCGTGCTCCTCGCGAAAGTGCTCCGCGGCCGCGGAGGAATCATAGCGAGCCATGTCGTGGCGCGTCCGCTGGCAGAGCGGGGACGCGGTGTCGACGTAGCCCGTGACGGTCGCGTGACCTGCCGCGTCCTGGGCAAAGATGGGCTGCAGGAAGGGATGCAGACTTCCGGCATTCGGTAACGTGGGCGGCACCGCAAACGGGTTGCCCTCGAGCACGCCGTCGGCAAAGAGCTTGACGGTGTCGGCGCGCAGCATCCGGCTCTCGGCGTATCGGGCGCGGATCTCCTGCGCCTTTCTGACCATACCGTCGTAGTCGACGCGACCATCGGGGGTGCGATGTCGCGCCGGGTCGAAGAACTGTGCGAGTGTCGTGTGCACCGTGAGCCGACCGCGCTCGAGCAGCGTGTCGTAGATCGGCAAGCCTTCGGGCGAGGCCATGGCGTCGAGCATGGCGGTGATGCCGGCGCCGGCGAGCCGCTGGGTGATGCGTTCGGGCACCTTGGACACCGCCTCGAGGTCGTTGTACAGCATGCTGTTCAGGTTGATGGTGTAGCGGGCGTCCTCGTTCACGGCGCCGTTCGGCTCGCCGCCCGCATCGACGCCCACCAGCCTGCGATAGGCGGCGAAATCGCTGGCCAGGGTGCGCTTCGACAGTCCGACTGTCTCGCCGCGGAGGTTCTTTGCGGAGGCGAGTGCCAGGCTGTTGAAGGCCCCATGATGGCCGTCATTGCCGAGCAGCTGGATTCGTTGGCGCGTGGATGCCCGATCGAGGGCCGCACGCAGCGTCGGCACCTCGGCATCGGGCGTGTTGCCGTTGGTGTAGTTCCACTGATGCACGACCAACAGTGCGCCCGCCGGCGTGCGGTAGCGCTCGAGGCAGCCGCGCACGAAATCCGAGATCTGGCGCAGCGACAGCGGCTTGCTGTCGAGGTCGCAGACATCGAGATCCGCGATATCGAGCGGGTGGATGTGCGCATCGACGAGCCCCGGCAACACCAGCCGCCCCCCGAGCGACTTGACCCGGGTAGACGGGCCGGCCAATGCCCGGGCGTCGCTGCTGCGGCCGACGAAGACAATCTGACCTCCCTTGATCGCCAGTGCCTCGGCCATCGTGCGGCCGGGATCCGCCGTGTAGATGCGCGCTTCCGTGAGCACCACGTCTGCGGGGCCGGAGGCAGCTGCCGGCGGGAAGCCCGAGGCGAAAAGGAGAACGAGGCCGATTCGATGCCAGGCAATCATGCGCATGGATGCCCTCGCAGCTTGTCCCGGTAAGTTGTCGCCGCATCGCGCCCACTAGGCTGCGGCCGCACGAGTTGTCGCTTCAGTATGCATCAGCGGGGCAGGTCATGGCAGTTGTGAGACACCTCACCTGCACCTAAGATTGCGCGGCAACGGTTGCGGCACCGACGCGAGGGGGGAATCGTGAAGACACGAACGCTTGCCGGCATGGGGGCGAGTCTCACAGTGTGGGCTCAGCTGTTCGCTCAGTCTTCATCGGCGCAGACCACGGGTGGCACCGCCGCGCCGGCGGAGCTCCAGGAAATCGTCGTCACCGCGGAGCGGCGCGAGGAACGGCTCGAGGATGTGCCCATCAGCGTCGGTGTATTCAGCAAGGAAAGGCTTGACGCACAGGGGCTGCGCAGCGTCGACGACCTGACGCGCTTCAGTCCGGGCGTCACCTTCATCCGCGACGGCACCGGCTCGTCAGCGAACTACAACGACGAGAACTCCGACATCAACATTCGTGGCGTCGATTCCTCTTCCGGCGCTTCGACCGTCGCCGTGTACATCGACGACACGCCGATCCAGAGCCGACGTATCGGCTTCGGTACGCTGAACACTTTTCCGGTCATCTTCGATCTCGATCACGTCGAGGTGCTGCGTGGGCCGCAGGGCACGCTCTTCGGGGCGGGCTCCGAGGGTGGCAACGTGCGCTTCATCCTGCCGCAGCCCAGCACGACCAATTACTCAGCTTACGCACGCGCCGAGCTGGCCAGCACCTACAGCGGCGATCCGACCTACGAAGCCGGTGGCGCTGTCGGCGGCCCCCTCATCGAGGGCATGCTCGGGTTCCGGGCGAGCGCTTCATACCGTCGCGAGGGCGGTTGGGTAGACCGCGTCGATCGCACCACGCTCGCGGTGGTCGAGAAATCCGCCAACTGGCAGAGCTTCGCCACTGCGCGCCTCGCCTTCAAGTGGGCGGCGACCGACAAGTTGACCATCTCGCCATCGTTCTACGTCCAGGAGCTCAAGATCAACGATACGGCGGTCTGGTGGCCCAGCGTGTCCGATCCCGGCGCCGGCACCTACCGCGACGCCAACGCGCAGGCGAACCCGAGCACCGATCCCTTCTATCTAGCTGCCGTGCGGGCGGACTGGGATCTCGGCGCTGTGCGGCTCGTCTCCAGCACATCCTTCTACTCACGTAATCAGCACTCGATCTCTGATTACACGCAGTATGACCGCGCCGCCTACTACAATCTGGCGACGCTTTTGGGAGTCTGCAATCCGCCGTGCTCGTACCTGCCCGCGCCCGGCGACAAGGGCTCGGCCTACTTTACCGACACGCAGAATAACTTCTACCAGGAGATCCGCCTCGAATCGACCGATCCGAGTGCGCGCCTCACCTGGACCGCGGGCGTCTTTTACACGCACCTCAACGAGAACTCGACCGAATTCATCGTCGATCCGAATCTCGACGCGCAGTTCCCGCCCCCGGGAAATCTCGTTTGCTTCATTCCCTGCCCCGGCGGGCTCATCTACTCGCAACCGTATTACCGCGTCATCGACAAGCAGCTCGCGGGCTTCGGCGAGGTTGACTTCAAGCTCACCGACACGCTGAAAGCCATCGCGGGCGTGCGCGTCTCGGACACGCGTTACGACGGCTCGAGCAACTACAGCGGCCCGTTCGTCTCGCCGCTGCCGGTCGTTTCCGCAAGCTCGGCGTCCGAGCACCCGGTGACACCGCGATTCGGCATCTCTTGGCAGCCCGACCGTGATGACCTCTTCTACGTCACCGCAGCAAGCGGCTACCGCGTCGGCGGCATCAACGCCGACGTCGGTTCGCTCTGCGGGCCCGACCTCACTTCGATCGGTCTCACGGGCACCCCGCCCTCCTCACGGTCCGACAGTCTCTGGAGCTACGAGCTCGGGGCCAAGAACACCGCGCTCAATCATGCGCTGCAGATCAACACCAGCCTCTTCACCATCGACTGGAAAAACATCCAGCAGAGCGTTTACCTGCCGACGTGCGGCCTGCAGTACTCGGCCAACCTCGGTCGGGTGCGCAGTCACGGCGGCGACATGGAGATCACCTATCACCGCGGTCCGCTGCAGCTGTACCTGAGCGCCGCCTACACCGACGCGAGGTACGTCGGCACGGTGTGCGCGACCCCGGTCATCAACTGTACCGCGCCCGGGTCGGCCTTTTTGCCGATCGTTAGTGAGGGCGACCGCCTGCCTGGAGCGCCATGGTCGTTCGTGGCGTCCGCGGAGCATGCCTTTGCGATCGGGAACGCGTTGAAGCCGTACCTGCGCGTCGACTATCAGTACTCGACTACGCAGACCGCTCACCTTCCGGTCCAGAATCCGGCCAACGGTCTGAGCGACGCAACGGTTCCGGGCCTGCCGGTGGTGAAGAACCTGGGGCTGCGCGCCGGGGTGCGCTTTGGGGGTTTCGACGTCTCCGTCTTCGGTCAGAACCTCACCAACGCACATCCGATCCTGTTCAAGTCGCGGGACATCGCCGCACCCTTCGACCAGCTGTACTACGAGCGCGGTATACGACCGCGAACGCTCGGTGCCACGGCGATCTATCGCTTCTGACTA
>Ga0209805_1001550_pt1 | contig 13904 bp, 12 predicted proteins | sample GraSoiAngelo_148_FD_185905 | JGI IMG/M metagenome (GOLD analysis project Ga0209805, IMG submission 185905) | Grasslands soil microbial communities from the Angelo Coastal Reserve, California, USA - 14_1009_09_20cm (SPAdes) (version 2) | ecosystem: Environmental > Terrestrial > Soil > Grasslands ... | reverse complement strand
CCGCATTGCCTGGCCTGGATCCACGCCGGGTCCGTTTCGTGCCCCATCATGTGGCGCACGCCGCCTCCGCCTACCTGGCGGCGCCGATGGAAACCTCGAGCGTCCTCGTCTTCGACGGCCGCGGTGAGGACGCCTCGCACCTCGCCGGACACTGGGATGGGCAGCGGCTCGAGGTGCTGTCGGTGCAGCGGCTGCCGCACTCGCTGGGCCTCATGTACGAAGAGGTCACCGACCACCTTGGCTTCATGCGGTCATCGGATGAATACAAGGTGATGGCGCTGGCGAGCTATGGAAAGCCGGCGTACATCGACGAATTCCGGCAGGCGGTGCAGGTCCGCGACGATGGCGGCTTTCGTATCGATCCGATTCGCTGGGAGGACTACGCGCCGCGGGTGGGCAAGGTCGAGCAATGGGACGATGAACACGCCAACCTTGCCGCGACCGTGCAACGTCGCCTCGAGGAAGTGCTCCTCGAACTGGGGCACTGGCTCTTCGCCAGGACCGGAGATCCCAACCTCAGCATGGCCGGCGGCGTGGCGCTGAATTGCGTCGCGAATTCGCGACTGGCTGCGGAAGGGCCCTTCGAGCGGATCTGGGTCCAGCCGGCCGCCGGCGACGCCGGCACGTCCCTCGGTGCGGCGCTTCATGTCGCCCATCAATTGGGTGACCCCATCGAGCCGATGAGCACGGCCGCGCTTGGGCGCGGGTGGTCGGATGGCGAGCTTCGACACTGGCTCGAAACCGCCAACGTCAGGTACGACGAGCCGGCCGACATCGCCGACGCCGTGGCGCAGGCGCTTGCCGACGACGCCGTCGTTGCCTGGTTCCAGGGTCGGAGTGAATACGGGCCTCGAGCGCTCGGCCATCGCAGCCTGCTGGCGAATCCCTCACGGGCCGCGAATCTCAATCGCTTGAACGACATCAAGGGGCGGGAACAGTTCAGGCCGGTTGCTCCGATGGTGCTGCTCGACCGGGCGGCGCAGATCTTCGAAGGTCCCATCCCGAGTCCCTACATGCTCTTTGTCCATCGGGTGCGCGATACCTGGCGGGATCGGATCCCCGCCGTGATCCACGTCGACGGCACGGCACGGGCCCAGACCGTCGACCCCGCGGATGAACCGTTGGTCGCCCGCATGCTGCGCGCCTTCGAGCGCCGAACCGGGCTTCCGGTCGTGGTCAACACCAGCCTCAATACCGCGGGCCGGCCGATGGTCGACGATCCGCGGGATGCGCTTGAGTGCTTCGGCTCGGCCCCGGTCGACGTGCTCGCGATCGGGCCGTTCCTCGTCCGCCGTTCGGCGATCGCGATGAGGGCGGCGGCATGACGGTCGACCTGGTGATCCCGACGATCGGGCGGCGCTCGCTCGTCGACCTCCTCTGCGCGCTGGCCGAACAATCGGGGCCGCTGCCCGACAACATCTTCCTGGTCGACGACCGCCGACGGGCCGCGACCCCACTGATCGAGCGCGGCATCGACCTCGGTCGAATCTGTGGCCGGATCCACCTCCTGCATGGGGGCGGCCGCGGACCGGCGGCCGCGCGCAACCTGGGCTGGCGCAGCTCGAGCGCCGACTGGATCGCCTTTCTCGACGACGATGTCGTGCCCGGGCCTGAATGGCTCGTGCAGCTCGCGCTCGACCTGGAGACGGCGGCGCTGCCGATCGCCGCCAGCCAGGGCGAGCTCCGCGTGCCGCGCCCCAGCAATCGCCGGCCAACCGACTGGGAGCGAAACGTGGCCGGGCTCGAAGGCGCGCGCTGGATCACCGCCGATATGGCGGTGCGGCGATCGGTCCTGCAAGAGCTCGGCGGGTTCGATGAGCGATTCGCACGGGCCTTTCGCGAAGACGCGGAGCTCGCGCTGCGCCTGACCGCGGCCGGATACCAAATCGTTGACGGGCGCCGCCAGGTGCAGCATCCGGTCAGGCCGACGAGCCCCTGGGTCAGTGTGCGGGCGCAGGCGGGCAACGCCGACGACGCGTTGATGACCCATCTGCACGGCCCGCGCTGGTATGAGCGAGCCGGCTCCGCCAGGGGCCGCCGCCCAATGCACCTGGGGATCAGCCTCGCGCTGCTTGTCGGCCTGATCGGCATGGCCACCGGCCGGCGGTGGCTGGGCCGGATTGGACTCGGGGGCTGGGCTGCCGGCACGGCCGAGTTCGCCTGGCGCCGGATCGCGCCCGGGCCTCGGACGCCAGGCGAGATTGCAACCATGCTGGCCACCAGCGTCGCGATTCCTCCGCTGGCGGTCATGCACTGGCTCCGCGGGTTATGGCGGTGGCGCGCCGTCAGGCCGGTCCCCACGGCGGCGGCGGTCTTGTTCGATCGCGACGGCACGCTGGTGGAGGACGTCCCCTACAACGGCGACCCGGATCGCGTGGTCGCCATGCCTCGCGCGCGGGCCGCGCTCGACCGGCTGCGCGCACGCGGCATTCTCGTCGGGGTCGTTTCGAATCAGAGTGGGGTGGCCCGCGGCCTGATCAGCCTGGACCAGGTGCAGTCGGTCAACCGGCGGCTCGAGCAACTGCTGGGCCCGGTCGACTCCTGGGCGGTGTGCCCGCATGGACCGGGCGATGCCTGCGAGTGCCGTAAACCGGCTCCCGGCCTGGTCCTGCGCATTGCCGCTGAGCTCGGTGTCCAGCCGGAGCAGTGTGTGGTGGTCGGCGATATCGGCAGCGACGTCGAGGCCGCGCTCGCTGCGGGGGCGCGGGCGATCCTCGTCCCAACCGACCGGACCCGTCCCGAAGAGGTCGCGGCCGCCCCCGAGGTTGCACGGGACCTGCTCGACGCCGTCAACCGGGCGCTCCGTGGGAACGCCGCATGAGACCGCACGTCTTGGTCGCGCGCCTCGATAACAATGGCGATGTCCTGCTTGCCGGACCCGCCATCCGTGCGGTCGCCACCTCGGCTCGCCACGTTACGCTGCTCTGTGGCCCGCGGGGCGTCGAAGCCGCCCGGCTGCTGCCCGCGGTTGACGAGGTTGTCACGTTTTGCGCCCCCTGGATCGATCCGGAGCCGCAAGCCGTCGATCCGGTCGCCATCGAGGCTTTGATCGAGGACCTGCGCCACCGCCGTATCGATCAGGCGATTGTCCTGACGTCGTTCCATCAGAGCGCGTTGCCGCTCGCGCTGGTCCTGCGCCTGGCCGGTGTCCCAACCATCGCGGCGATCAGCGAGGACTATCCCGGCTCCTTGCTGGATGCCCGGCACCACGCCCGCGACGACATGCACGAGGTGGAGCGCAACCTCTCGTTGGTCGCCCAGCTTGGCTACCGGTTGCCGCCCGGTGACAACGGCCGCCTTCGCGTCATGCGGCCGCCGGCGAAAGCGGTCGACCGTCCCTACGTCGTCGTCCATCCCGGCGCGACCGCGCCGGCGCGCACCTGGCCGGCGTCGCGTCACGCCCAGCTCGTTCGCGCGCTGCTCGATGGCGGTCGCCGGGTCGTGGTCACGGGCGGCCCATCGGAGCAGGCGCTGACCGCCGAGGTCGCGGGCGGCGATCCTCGGGTCACCGACCTGGGTGGCCGCATCGGATTTGCCCAGCTCGCTGACGTGATCGCGGCGGCCGACGTGCTCGTCGCCGGCAATACCGGACCCGCGCACCTCGCGGCCGCGGTCGGCACGCCGGTCGTTTCCCTGTTCTCTCCGGTCGTCCCGGCGGTGCGCTGGCGTCCCTGGCGCGTGCCGCACGTGCTGCTTGGTGATCAGCAGGCGGCCTGCGCGGGCACGCGGGCGCGGGCCTGCCCCGTTCCCGGGCATCCCTGCCTGAGCGAGGTCACGGTCGACGAGGTGGTCGCGGCGATCGACCAACTGGCGGGCTTTCGCGCGGTGATGGCCTCATGAAGATCCTGCTCTGGCACGTGCACGGCTCCTGGACCACCGCCTTCGTGCAGGGTGCGCACGAATACCTGGTCCCCGTCCTGCCTGACCGAGGTCCCGACGGGCGTGGTCGAGCCCAAACCTGGGACTGGCCGTCGTCCGTGCGCGAAGTCACGCCCGAGGAGGCGGCCCGCGAGGAGGTCGACGTCGTCATCATGCAACGCCCTCGGGAGCTCGAGGCCCTCGCCGCGCAATGGCTGGGCGGCCGGCGTCCCGGACGCGACGTACCCGGAATCTACCTCGAGCACAACGCGCCCGAAGGCATGGTCTCGGAGATGCGCCATCCAGCGGCCGACCGCCCCGACCTGACCGTCGTCCACGTCACGCATTTCAACGATCTCTTCTGGGATGCCGGCGGCACCCGCACCCGCGTCATCGAACACGGCGTGGTCGACCCGGGCTACCGGTATACGGGGCAGCTGCCGCGGGCGGTGGCGGTGATCAATGAAGCGCCGCGTCGTGGGCGCGTCACCGGGACCGACCTGCTGCCCGAGCTCGGCCGTGACGTTCCGATCGATCTCTTCGGGATGGACGCGAGGCGGTTGGGAGGCTTCGACGATCTCCCGCAATCGCGCTTGCACGAGGAAATCCCGAAGCGACGGGTCTACGTGCATCCGGTGCGGTGGACCTCGCTCGGGCTGTCCTTGATCGAGGCGATGCACCTCGGGATGCCGGTGGTCGCCCTCGCCACCACGGAGGTGGTCGAAGCCGTGCCCGCCGAGGCCGGGGTCGTCTCCAATCGGCTGCCGGTGCTGCAGTCGGCATTGCGGCGGCTTGCCAACGACCGGGGCGAGGCCCGCGCCATGGGCGAAGCGGCGCGGCGGGCCGCGCTCGGCCGTTATGGGCTTCGTCGTTTCCTCGACGACTGGGACGAGCTGCTCGAGGAGGTTGCGGCATGAGGGTCGCGATGGTCTCCGAACACGCGAGCCCGCTCGCCACGCTCGGCGGCGTCGACGCCGGCGGCCAGAACGTCCACGTGGCGGCGCTGGCGACCGCGCTGGCCAAACGGGGGACCGACGTGACGGTCTACACGCGCCGCGATGACCCGAGCCTGCCGTCGCGCGTCTCGATGGCGCCCAGGCTGGTTGTCGAGCACGTCGACGCCGGCCCGGCGGAACCGATTCCGAAGGACGACATTTATCCATACGTCGGCCAGCTGGCGAACGGGCTGCGGCGCGCGTGGGCGACCCGCCGGCCGGACGTGGTGCACGCCCATTTCTGGATGTCAGGGCTCGCGTCGCTGGCGGCCACGCAGCCGCTGCGCATTCCGGTGCTGCAGACATTCCACGCGCTCGGCGTCGTCAAGCGACGCCACCAGGGCGGCAAGGATACTAGCCCGCCGGCCCGCATCGAGCACGAGGTGGCGATCGCCCGACGGGTCGACCAGGTGATCGCCACCTGCAGCGATGAGGTGTTCGAGTTGGTGCGCATGGGCGCCGATCGGCATCGGATCAGCATCGTGCCCTGTGGTGTCGATCTCGGCACGTTCCGGCCCGATGGTCCGGCCGAGCCGCGTCAACACGGACGGCATCGACTCGTCGTCGTCAGCCGGCTGGTGGAGCGCAAAGGCATCGGCGACGTGATCCTGGCCATGCGCCATCTTCCGGACACCGAGCTCGTGATCGCCGGCGGCCCGTCACCTGAGGCGCTCGATCGCGACCCGGAAGGACACCGCCTCCTGAACCTGGCCCGTCAGGCGGGCGTGCGTGATCGCATCGATTTTCGCGGTGGCCTGGCGCGCGCGGATGTCCCTCCATTGATCCGATCGGCAGACGTCGTGGTCAGCGTGCCATGGTATGAGCCCTTCGGCATCGTGCCGGTTGAAGCGATGGCCTGCGGCGTGCCCGTCGCCGGCTCCGCGGTCGGCGGCTTGATCGACACGATCGTCGATGGCGAGACCGGATTGCATGTGCCGCCGCGCGACCCGGATCGGCTTGCGGCCGTGTTGCGCACCCTGATCGACGACGCCACGCTGCGGCGTCGTCTGGGCGACGCCGGGGCTCGTCGCGCCGCCGCCCGCTACGGCAATGACCAGGTGGCGGCGGCAACCCTTGCCTGTTACCGGCGCGTGCTGCCGGAAGTCCGCCAGCGCGCCGCTTGGGTTTCGCCATGATCTGGCGCCGGCCGCGACCAACCGTCGTCACGCCTCGGCCCCTGCGGGCCGGGCGCAGTCACCTGGCGGCCCTCATCGAAGCGCTCCCTGCGGTCGATCAGCACGTCGCGCACATCGAGACCTGGGGCCGGCACCTGGCGGGCGTGCTGACTCGCGGCGGCCGCTTGCTCGCTGCCGGCAACGGTGGCAGTGCGGCAGAAGCGCAGCATCTCACGAGCGAGCTGGTCGATCGCGACGAACGCCGCCCCTTCAGCGCGCTCGCGCTGCATGCGGAATCGTCGAGTTTTACGGCGATTGGCAACGACTACGGCGCCGACGAAGCGTTTGCCCGGCAGGTGCAGGCCCACGGCCGGACCGGCGACGTGCTGGTTACGCTAAGCACGTCCGGCCGAAGCCGCAATCTGATCGCCGCCGTCGAGGCGGCGCGTCAGTGCGGTGTCATCTCATGGGCGCTTACCGGTCCAACGCCCAACCCGCTCGCCGACCTGAGCTTTGATGCGATCGGCGTCGACGCACCCGCGACCGCCACGGTCCAGGAGATCCACCTGGTGCTGGTGCATATGCTGTGCGCGGCGGTGGAGCTCGAAGTCGGGGCGTCGTTGCCCTACGACGCGGAGGTGCACTGATGTTGGTGGTCGTCGGCGACGTGCTGCTCGACCGCGATGTCGATGGGCACGCTGAACGGCTCTCGCCGGAAGCGCCGGTCCCGGTGATCGAAGACCTCATGCAACGGTCGCGGCCCGGGGGCGCCGGCCTGGCGGCCGCGCTGGCCGCGGCGGATGGCCGCGACGTGGTGCTGATCACCGCCCTTGGCCAGGATGATGCCGGGCGGGAACTGGCCCATCTGCTCGATGTGGCGGGCGTCGAGGTCGTCGACCTCGGGCTGGAAGGTTCGACACCGGAAAAAATCCGCATCCGCAGCGATGGCCGGACCATGCTGCGCCTCGATCGCGGCGGTGCCGGCGCGCGAGTCAGGTCGGCGAAGGGCCGAGCGACGCGCATCCTTGGCTCGGCGAGCGCCGTGCTGGTTGCGGACTACGGTCGTGGCGTGAGCGCGGATCCGACGCTCCGTCAGGCGCTGACCTCGCTCGCCCATACCGTGCCCATCGTGTGGGACCCGCATCCACGCGGGACCGAACCCACGCCATCGGTGCGATTGGCGACGCCGAACGCGGCGGAGGCCGCCAACTACGCGCCCGGAGTCGCGGGCGACAATCTGGAGGCGGTCGCCAAACGCGGGCGCCGGCTCGTGCGCAAATGGTCAGCTGATGGGGTGGCGATCACGCTCGGCAAACGGGGCGCCGTGCTGGTCAGCGGCGATGGTCCGCCGATGGCGGTTCCGGCGCCGGCCGCGCATGCCACCGATTCGTGCGGTGCCGGCGATCGTTTTGCTTCCGCCGCGGCGGAGATGCTTGCCGACGGAGCGCTCCCCGCTGAAGCGGTCAGCGATGCCGTGATCGCCGCGTCGGCGTTTGTCGCCGACGGCGGCGCAGCCTCGGTACAGCTCGGCAAACGTCCGGTGACAAGACGGCGCCGGCGCAGTCGATCATCGCCCGGACCCGCGCGCAAGGGGGGACGGTGGTGGCGACCGGCGGATGCTTCGACTTGCTCCACGCCGGGCACGTGCGCTTTCTCAAGCATGCGCGGGCGCTCGGTGATTGCCTGATCGTCTGTCTCAACGACGACGCGTCGGTGCGGCGTCTCAAGGGCCCGGGCCGCCCTCTGGTGCCGGAAGAAGATCGAGCGGCGGTGCTCGCATCGCTCGATTGCGTCGATGCCGTGGTCATCTTCGACGAGGACACGCCAGAGGCGATCCTCGCGCGCTTGCAGCCTGACATCTTCGCCAAGGGTGGCGATTACGCGGTCGCCGATCTTCCCGAGGCTGAACTGATCAAGCGGTGGGGCGGCCAGACCGTTCTGCTGCCCTATCTCGAGGGTCGCTCAACCAGCCAGCTGGTCAGCGAGGCCGCCCGCCGCTTCGCGCGATGACCCGCCCGCGGCTGGTCATGCTGCGTCCGCTCGGCCTGGGCGACCTGCTCACCGGCATCCCCGCGATGCGCGCGGCCGCCCGCGCCTTTCCCCAGCATGAGCGACTCCTTGCGGCGCCCGCCGTCCTGACGCCGCTGGCGCTGCTCTCGCGTGCGGTCGACGAGGTCGTCGACGTGCAGCCGCACCAGCCACTCCCGCCGTCGTGCCAGCAGCCGGATATTGCGATCGACCTCCATGGTCGCGGACCCGCCAGCCAGCGGGTTCTGCTGGCGACGCGTCCCCGGCGGTTGATCGCCTTCGCCAATGAGGAGGTGCCCGAGACCCGCGGCTTCCCGCGATGGCGGGACGACGAGCACGAGGTCCGGCGATGGTGCCGGCTGATGTTGGAGAACGGCATCGAGGCCGACCCGGCCGACCTCGACCTGCATGCGCCGGGGATCGCCGTGCCGCGGCTGGCACGCGGCGCCGCCGTCGTCCATCCAGGCGCCGCCTATCCGGCGCGGCGCTGGCCCGCCGAGCGATGGGCCAGGGTCGCGGCCTCGCTGGCGCCGGACGTCCTGATCACGGGCGGCCCGGCCGAGCGATCGCTGGCGATGCGGGTCGCAGACAGGGCGGGGATCGACCCCGCACGCGTCCTGGCGGGCCGGACCGATCTTCTCGAGCTGGCGGCGATCGTCGGCGCGGCCCGCCTGGTGGTCAGCGGCGATACCGGCGTTGCCCACCTGGCAACGGCGATGCGCACACCGTCGGTCGTGCTCTTCGGGCCGACGTCCCCGGCCCGGTGGGGACCGCCATCCGAGCGCCACTGGCATCGCGTGATCTGGAAGGGTCGTGAGGGAAATCCGAATGCGATGGAGCCGGACCCCGGCCTGCTCGCGATCGGCGTCGAGGACGTCCTGCTCGCCATCGCCAATCTGAGGGAAGCGAGTCATGCCGTACGAGCCTAGGAAGGAAGACCGCTTCACCGTCGGGCTCTGGTGCACCGCCTATGGTGGTCGCGAGGTCTTCGGCCGGGAGGTGCGCCCGCCACTGGACCCGATGGAGAACATCCGCGGACTCGCGGCCTGTGGCTGCTACGGGTTCAACTTTCACGACGACGATCTCATCCCATTCGGCGCCTCGCCAGCCGATACCGATCGCCTCATCAAGCAGACGCTCACCGTCATGCGTGATGCCGGCATCGTCAATGCGATGGTGACCTGCAACATGTTCGAACATCCCGTGTTCAAGGATGGCGCGCTCACCTCAAACGACGGCCGGGTGCGCGCCTATGCCCGACAGAAGGCGATGCGCGCGATCGACATCGGGGCACAGCTCGGCGCGTCGGTCTACGTCATGTGGGGCGGGCGCGAGGGCCTGGAGGTGGAGGCGTCGAAGAACCCGATCGACGCGATCAAGCGCTATCGGGACGGGGTTGAATTCCTGGCGCACTACATCAAGGACAACGGCTACGGCATGGTGGTCGCGATCGAGCCCAAACCCAACGAGCCGCGCGGCGATATCTTCCTGCCAACCGCCGGGCATGTCCTTGGATTCATCGCAACCCTGGATCCCGCCATCCGCGACATCGTCGGCGTCAATCCCGAGATTCAGCACTCGCGAATGTCCGGCCTCAACACCGTGCATGACCTGGCCCAGTGCCTCGAAGCCGGCAAGCTCTTCCACGCGGACCTCGGCGCGCAGAAGCCGGCGCGATACGATCAGGATCTGCGCTTCGGGGCCGAGGACCTCAAGGAAACATTCTTCATCGTCAAGCTGCTCGAGGACAATCACTGGCCCGGCACGCGCGCCTTCGATGTCAAGCCCTACCGCCAGGATCAAGCCGATGAGGTCTGGGACCTGGTGCGTGGCTGCATCCGCAGCTACCTGATCCTGCGCGAAAAGGTTGCGGTCTTCAACGCGGATCAAGAAATCCAGCAGCTGCTTGGCGCCTTGCGAGTCGAGCATCCGGCAGGCGAACACCTGACCGCGAAGCAGTTACAGGCCGAGCGCTTTGACCCTGACCTTCTGTCGGCCCGGAAGTTGGGCTATCAGCGGCTCGATCAGTTGACCTTCGAGCTCCTCGCCGGCGTCAGGTGATCTAGCCGGCTCGCTATCTCGAGTACTTTCCGGCAACCTTCATCGACGAAACATGCGAGAGTTCGGGCTTATTTCGGATCTTGATCCAATACTCATGCCGCACGTTTTCATCGATTTCGACGGTTGTCGAGTACAAGGCGTCCTTGCCATCCTTGTGGCATCCAGAGATCCAGTACTCCTCTCCGGTCCTGGCGTCGATGTAATTGGCCTTGAAGCCTATGCGCTTGAGACTCTCGAAGATCTTGTCCCCGTAGCGAATGGAGCGACCGGATTTCGAGAATGACACCCGGCCAATCCGCGCAGGCCCGACGATTCCATCAGGTTTTCGTTCGATCCACATGATCTCGGTCCGGTGAGCCATCGCTTGAATCTAGTGCGCAACTCGCTCCGCATGCAGGGCTGGGTACAACTGCCGGAAGGTGCCGTAGACCGACTCGTAGATTCGCGCCGTTTCCGGATTGGGCTCTTCGAGGCCCTCCACGAGGCGCACCTTCGCGGCGGCCTCCTGCACATCGTCAAAGACTCCGGCGGCCACACCGGCCAACAGGGCAGCGCCGTAGGCCGGTCCCTCGTCGGCGATCGTCCGTTGGATGGGGAGGTTGAATACGTCCGCCTGCAGCTGACGCCAGAAGGGGCTGCGCGCCCCGCCGCCGGTCGCCCGCGCCAGTTGAACGTCGACGCCGAGGCCGCGCATGATGTCCAGCCCATCGCGAAGGCTGAAGACGACGCCTTCCATCACGGCACGCGTCAGGTCGGCCCTGGTGTGATGCGCTCGTAACCCGACGAAGGCGCCGCGGGCGTTGGGATCGAGATGCGGCGTCCGCTCGCCACTCAGATAGGGGAGGAAGAACAGGCCATCCGCGCCTGGGGGCGCGCCGGCCGCCAGCGTGCCGAGCTCGTCATAGCTGATGGCGCCGCCAAGGATGTTGCGCCACCAGCGCAGCGATGCGCCCGCGGCCAGCGTCACCGCCATCAGGTGATAGCGCTGCGGCACCGCATGACAGAAGGCATGCAGCCGTCCGGATCGATCAATGGCGAGCTGTTCGGCATGCGCAAAGAGCACGCCGCTGCTTCCGATCGAGGAGCTGATCCGGCCCGGCGCGACAATGCCGGTGCCGATCGCGGCGGCCGCGTTGTCACCGGCCCCCGCCGCCACGGGAAGATCTGCCGGCAATCCCAGCTCGCCGGCGATCGCGGGAAGCAGCCGGCCACTGACCTCGGCGCTCTCCAGCACCTGGGGCATCCAGTCCGCTGGAATGTCGAGGGCGGCCAGGATCTGCGCCGACCAATCGCGGCGGCGGACGTCGAGGAGCAAGGTTCCCGATGCGTCGGACACGTCGCTCGCCAATTCACCGGTGAGCTTCATCCGGACGAAATCTTTGGGCAAGAGCACGTGGCGCAGATGGCGATACTGGACCGGCTCGACATCACGAAGCCAGAGAACCTTCGGGGCCTGGAAGCCGGTCAGTGCCGGGTTACCGGTGATCTCGATCAGCCGGTCAGCGCCAACACGCTCGGTGATGACCTCGCATTGCGATGCCGTTCGCTGATCGTTCCAGAGCAGCGCTGGCCGGATCACCTCGCGGCCCTCATTGAGAAAGACCGAGCCATGCATCTGCCCTGTGAGCCCAATGCCGGCAACATCGCCGCCCGACTCGGCAGCGACGCGGCCGAGCACCTCGCGGCTCGCCGTCCACCAATCGGCGGGGTGCTGCTCGGTCCATCCGGGGCGAGGCATGAGGAGCGGATATTCGGCTGACGCCGAAGCGATCAGCGAGCCCGACTCGTCGATGGCAACCGCCCGCGCGCCGGTGGTGCCGACGTCGAGACCGACCAGGCTACCCACGCGCCGGAGCTTACGGCATGCGGCGAGAAGAGTGGGTCAGCCCGCGGAGCTTGGTGCGATGGCGAGCTGCGGCGACCAGTGGTAGCCGCCGTCGTTGGTCGCTTCGATCACGTAGTCCCCGTCAATGATTCGCGTCAGGACCCACCCCGTGGTCAGGCTGACAAAAGCGGCGCCAAAGGTCTCCGAGGCGTTCGCGATCGACCCGGTACGGCGGAGCGTCGCGCCACCATCACTGGCGACCACGCATTGACCGACCATCGTCGCCGGCCCATCGCCAACGAACACCGCATCCGCCGGGTCGACGACACTGAAGCTTCCCGGGTAGCTGTCCGGTCCGGGAGGGACGCCTGGCAGGAGGCTGCCCGTCGTGTAGGACTCCCTCATCACGGTCCGCCAGGAGTGCCCGTCCTGCGTGGCGTAGACCACGTAGGGCCGATGGCTCAACGCGGCGCCGGGCAACGTCGTCTGCAGCCAGAGGGCCGACGGTGCCGCGCACTCGACGATGATTTGCTGACCGCCTGCACCTGCCTGCTCCAGCAATGTCTCCAGGACCTTGCTCCAACTGTGTCCGCCGTCAGGGCTGGAATAAACCTGGCCGGCGGCTGTGGCGAGCCAGCCATGGGCGGCATCGCTGAAGCACACGCTATCCGGATCGACGGGGCTATCCAGGTTGGCCCAGGTGTGCCCGCCGTCATCGGTCTTGACGAGGGTTCCAGCATAGCCTGGCAACAGCCAGCCATGGTTCATCTGGGGGTTGCCACCACCGGCGATGCCCCAGCCCTCGCTCGCGCTGATGAAATGCACGGAGCGGATGGGCTTCGGCGCCTCGCCCAGGGTTTGCCAGGTCTTCCCGCCGTCAGTCGTGCCGAGCAACGTTCGGACGCCAACGACCCATCCGGTGCTGGCGGTGATGAAGTCGACGCCCACGAACTGCTCGGTGGAGGCCAGCTGCTTTGCCCAGTGGGTTCCGTCGTTGGTGGCGAAGATGGCGTACGCACCGACAGCCCAGCCAAGGCGTGGGCCAACCATTTGGATCGAGGCCAGCGCCGGCACGAAGTCAGGATCGATGCCAGGCGGCGTTGGCGACGGCGAAACGCTCGGTGAGGGCATGCCCGACGCGGATGCGGAGGCGCTGGGGCTGGTCGCCGGCGTTGCGCTCCGCGTCGGAGATGGCGTCGTCTTGATGGCGCTGCTTGCGGTACAACCACTGAGCGTGACGAGCGCCGCGATCGTCGAGAGGGCGGCTAGGCGTCCAGGAAGAGACCGGCCTGGCATGCATATAAGACGAGCCCGGCGCTCCAGGCATGCGACACGGGCAGGATGGCCCCCTTCGGGCCGAAGCACCGCGAATTGTAGAAACGTTCGGTGATCATGCCCTTGCGGGCGTTGAAGTCCCCATCTTCACGCGCGATGAACTGCAAGGCGCAGGCGAGATTGTCCCCAGCGCGGTCCGCATAATAGGCGTCACCACTGTGCTCGCTGAGCCGGACCAGTTCAGGAAGGCAGATCAGTCCGTAGGTGTGCAGATGCTGGTTACGCGGGGACGCGAGATCGGCGCCCCGGCTGCGGTAGTCGTAGGTCTCCAGCAGCGTATGCGCGGGAAAGCTGAGGTTGTATGACCAGCGGAAGGACAGCATCCAGTCCGCCGCTCGGCGGGCCAGGTCGAGCCAGCGGTCCTCGCGGGTCGCCTCATACAGTGCGACGTAGGCCATGACGGCGTTGTAGCCATCCTCGGATGAGGGCGCGAGGTCGACGTCCTCCGCCGCGCCGTAGACAAACTCCTCCTCGATGAATTGCGCGTAATACCCGCCGGCCAGCACAGCCGCTTGACGAACGCCCCCACACTTTCCCTCTCCCGACACGGCGGAGGACAGCGATTCGAGGAGGGCGGGAATCCACAGCAGGCCGGCGGCGCCCGCCCAGGATTGTGGCTCACCGGTGCGTCCGTTGACCAACGCCGGAAATGCTCCGTCGCCTCGCTGGGTTCGCAGCACATGGTCG
>Ga0209805_1001545_pt1 | contig 13919 bp, 19 predicted proteins | sample GraSoiAngelo_148_FD_185905 | JGI IMG/M metagenome (GOLD analysis project Ga0209805, IMG submission 185905) | Grasslands soil microbial communities from the Angelo Coastal Reserve, California, USA - 14_1009_09_20cm (SPAdes) (version 2) | ecosystem: Environmental > Terrestrial > Soil > Grasslands ... | reverse complement strand
CGTATACTTTCGTTCGTGCCGATCCAGCGCCCGCTGACGCCCAGGCAGCACGTCATTTTGAGAAGCGTTGCGCGCGGGAAGACCAACAAAGACATCGCCGCGGAGCTCGGTATCTCGGAGCAGGGGGTCAAGGTTCACATCTCGCGTCTCCTCGAGCGTTATGGCGCCGAGAACCGCGTGGAGCTGGTGAGCGTCACAAAAGCTTGGGCGCAGGCGGACCAGCCCGCCTACCGGGAGCTAGCAAACGACATCGCCGGGATCCAGGACGGACTGCAGAAGACATATCGGGACATCGGCGCGCTCAGCAAGGGTCATGGCGCGAACGGTCATTCTGGCGCGGTGAGCTCGCGATCCGAGACGAACGGTCACACACCGGTGATCGGGACAGACCTCGTCGCCGAAGTGCGCTCCCTTCGCGAAGTCCTTGGGGAGATCAACGTCGCCCTGAAGCTTGCCCGCGAGCTGCCCGCGGACGCGGATATCGGTCCCCTCGTGGACGCGATTCGCACCCGGGTGGGCGCCGCACTCGACCAGAGCTCCAGGCTGGATGCTCTCGTCACCCGCGAGCCTTCTCGAGACCAGCGGCTGGATCAGAGCGCGATCTAGGGCCTGCAAGTCAGGAGCGGGTCGCGCGAGCGTCTCGGCATACTGGCAATGACGTGAAAGAAACGCCACGCAAGCCCGGATTCGAAACGCTCGCCATCCACGCCGGGCAGGACCCCGAAGCCGCCACCGGTGCGGTCGTCGTCCCCATCTTCCAGACCTCGACGTTCGCGCAGGAAGCCGTGGGAAAGAACAAGGGTTATGAGTACGCCCGCACGGGGAATCCCACGCGCACGGCGCTCGAGACCTGCCTCGCCGCGCTCGAAGGCGGTCGATGGGGTCTCGCGTTCGCGTCCGGGATGGCGGCGACCGATGCGATCGCACATCTCCTTTCGGAGGGCGATCACGTCGTCATTAGCGATGACGTTTACGGCGGCACGTATCGCCTGTTCGCGAAGCTCTTCGATCGGTTGGGGGTCTCGTTGACCGCGGTCGACATGCGCAAACCGGAGGCCGCGCGGCGCGCGATGCGACCGGGAACCAAGCTCGTGTGGATAGAGTCGCCGTCGAATCCGCTTCTGAAGGTCGTCGACATCGCGGCACTCGCCGAGATCGCGCGCAAGGGCAAGGCCCTTGCGGTCGTCGACAACACGTTCGCGAGCCCGTATCTGCAGCAGCCGCTCCGCCTGGGCGCCGATTTAGTGCTGCATTCGACTACGAAGTACCTCGGCGGACATTCCGACGTCGTCGGCGGAGGCCTGGCCGGCAACGACGAGGACTTGCACGAGAGGATCGCCTTCATTCAGAACGCGGCCGGCGGCGTGCCCGGACCATTCGATGCGTGGCTGGTGCTGCGTGGCGCAAAGACGCTGGCGGTGCGGATGGAACGGCACTCGGCCAACGCGCAGGCGGTCGCCGAGTGGCTCTCGGAGAACCCGAAGGTCACGAGTGTCAACTACCCCGGTCTCGTGACGCACCCGCAGCACGCCCTCGCCCGCCGGCAGATGCGCGCCTTCGGCGGGATGCTCTCCTTCGAGCTGCGCGGGGGCGAGGTCGCGGCGAAGCGGATGGCGGCTCGGACCAAGATCTTCGCGCTGGCCGAGTCGCTCGGCGGGGTCGAATCGCTGATCGAGATCCCCCTTGCCATGACCCACGGCTCCGTCCGTGGCACGAAGCTCGCGCCGCCGGCCGGTCTCGTTCGGCTCTCGGTGGGCATCGAGACGGTCGACGATCTCATCGGAGATCTCGGGCAAGCGATCGGCTAGTGCCACTGCCCCTCGCGACCGAACGGCTCGCCATCCGACCGTACCGCGACGACGATGCCACCGCGCTGCACGAGGTGTTCGGTTCGGCCGAAGTGATGAAGTGGACGCCGAGCCCGCCATCGAAGAACGTCGCCGAGACCGCAGAGCGTCTTGCGCGCACGATCGCCTTCACGGCGCGTCAGCCTCCGGGCTTCGGCCTGTGGGCTCTCGAGCTGAAAGAGTCGGGCGAGTTTCTCGGACAGGTCGGGCTCTTTCCGGTCGAGGGAAAAGGCCCGGAGGTCGAGGTCGCGTACGAGCTCGCGCCGCGGGTGTGGGGTCACGGTTACGCGACGGAGGCCGCTCGCGCGCTCATCGACTACGGCTTCGACGAGATGCGCCTGCGACGGATCGTGGCGCTCATCCTTCCGGCGAACACGCGCTCGCGGAACGTGGCTTCCAAGTGCTCCATGACCCTCGAGGGTCCGGGTCGCTTTTACGGCCTCGACCTCGTCGTGTACGCGCGGGAGGCACCCTAGGCTAGATCGGGTGAACGTCGCGATCGCCTTCGGTGCCGGGATCCTCTCGTTTCTCTCCCCCTGCGTGCTTCCGCTCGTCCCGGCCTTTCTCGTCGACATGGCCGGTGAAGCCGCGCTCAGCGGCAGCCAGCGCGCGCGCGCGCTCGTTCACGCGTTCGCGTTCGTGCTCGGGTTCTCGACCGTGTTCACGCTCCTCTGGATCGGCGTCGCTCTCGTCGGTTCCTTCGCCGGCGAGATGGTGTCGTGGCTTCAGAAGATCGGCGGCCTCCTGCTGGTCGTACTCGGCATGCAGATGCTCGGGCTCATACGCATCCCCTTCCTCGCGCGCGAGCTCGACCTCCGGCTCGAGGGGCGCACCACCGGGCTGCCCCGCAGCTTTCTCATCGGGCTTGCCTTCGGCGTCGGCTTCACGCCGTGCGTCGGACCGTATCTCGGGGCGATCCTGACGCTGCTTCTCGGCGAGGACCTCGGGGCTGGTGCTGTCCTCCTGGTCGCCTACACGCTGGGGCTCGGCGTCCCCTTCCTGCTGCTCGCCGGCGGGCTGGGCGGCGCGCAGCGCGTGGCCCGCTGGCTCGCCCAGCACATACGCGTGGTGAATCTGGCCGGGGGTACGCTCGTGATAGCGATGGGACTGGTTCTTGTATCAGGGCAATTCGCGCGGCTGCCTCAGCTCTTCAACTTCCTGCCGCTCGTCGGATGACCGTGGCGACTGCGCCGGTACCGGAGCGCGAGCCGACCGCGCTCCCGCGATGGATCGCCGCGATCATCATCGGAGCGATCGCGCTCGCCTCTCTCGCCGCGCTCCTCTGGCCACTCCTGAACAAGCCCGCGACCGTGACCGACGCGGGCGTCATCCGCGCGCAGATCGAGGCGGACGGCGCGGCCGGCCGGATCGGAGCGCCTGCCCCCGACTTCGAGTGGACGAGCCTCGACGGCCAGACCCTCCGACTCTCCACATACCGCGGCAAGGTCGTTGTCGTGAACTTTTGGGCGACGTGGTGCCCGCCCTGTCGCGAGGAGATGCCCGCCCTGCAGCGCGTGGCCGCGAGCGAGCCCGACGTCGTCGTTCTCGAGGTCGACCTCATGGAACCAGGCGACAAGGCGCGCTCTTTCCTGGACTCGCTCGGGCTCGATCGCTTGCAGCCGGTCCTCGACGGCGACGGCGCTACCACGCGGCGTTTCGGCGTGCTCAGCCTCCCGAGCACATTCTTTATCGACAAGACCGGCGTCATCCGCCACCTGGAGCTCACCGCGATGAGCGAGGCGCAGATCCGGACGGGGATACAAAAGGCGCGCTGAGTGTCTCGAGGGGCACAGACCGTTCATGTCGTGGGTGATCGTTCGGTTCGCGCCTCTGGAGCAGGCTCCGTTCATGACCTGGGAGGAGGACACATTCGTGGAACGCTTACGTCACCTCTTCCGTCCACGCCGGAGCCCTCGGCCAGACGGCGACGATGCGCAGCGCCGGCGCAGCAACCGGATGCGCTACTTCCTCACCGTGTTCGGCTCGCAGCACTGGGCCGAGCGCGTCGACGGCCGTCGCTTCCCGGCGCGTCGCGGCAACATCGCGCTCTAGAGCCGACACCTAGAATCGCCCTCGCCGAAAACGATCGGGGAGGGAACGACATGTCGGTGGAGCTCACGATCAAATTGCCGAACCGCGCGGGTCAGCTCGGTGCGCTTGCGGGCGCGCTCGGCGACGCCGGGATCAGCATGCGGAGCATCGCGGCGACGACCGGTGGCGGAGCTGGGACCGTGTACGTCGTCGTCGACGACAAGGACGCGGCGAAGGCCCGGCGGGCGATCAAAGCGAAGAAGTACCGCATCTCGGCCGACCGCAAGATCGTCGAAATCCGTCTCGGGAACAAACCTGGAACTCTTGCGCGCGCCGCGACCCGGCTGGGCAAGAACAAGGTCAACATCGAGTCTGCGTACATGCTCGGCTCTTCAAAAAAGAGCACGACGCTCGGGCTCGGGGTGAAGGACCCCCGCGCGGCAAAGAAGGCCCTCGGCCGCCGCTGATCTTTTGACCGGTACTCCGGTACCGGCCGATCGGACCATCGTTCAGACGGAGCACCGACGCGAGCCTCGCCTCATCCACGAGGGAGGTTCGATATCGGTGCTTCGTCGTTTCTGCTCCGCGAGCGAGGGACTCGCCACGATCGAATACATCATCGGGGCCGCGGTCGTGCTCGGAACGCTTGTGGTCGGCGTGACCGCATGGAACAACGGGCTCGTCGCCCGTTTGCAGGCGCTCGTCAGTCAGATGCAATCGGTCCGGTGACGCGGGCTCTGCGTGGGGACCAAGGCCTGGCCACCCTCGAGACGACATTCGCGATCACGATGCTCGTGCCGTTGCTCTTCGCGGTCCTCGAGTTTGGATCGGCGCTCGAGCGATGGCTGGCCCAGGATGCCGCGACGGTCCAGGCCGCCCGCTACGCGGGTGAGCTCGGTGGTGACGCTCCCGAGCTCCGCGCGTTCCTCGCAGAGCAGCTGCGTGTTGCCGGAATCGATTCCGATCGCGTGAGCGTCGAAGTCGCTCCTTCGCGAGTTGGCTGGCGAGAGCCGGTCCGGGTGTCGCTCTCGTCGGCGTTTCCGGTGAGCATTCCGTTCCTGTTTTCGACCAGCGTGCCCCTTCGTTCGAGCGCGATCTCGCGCGGCGAAGTCAACCGATGAGGTGGCTACAGGACGATCGCGGGACTGCGCTGGTCCTAACACTGATCCTTGCGCCGATGCTGCTCGTGGCCCTGGCGGGGGTGCTGCAGCTCGGCGCGTTGCGCGTGGCGGCCGCGCGCGTTCGCGCCGCCGCCGATCTCGCGGCGCTCATCGCCGTCAACGATCAGGATGACGCCGAGCTCGCACGATCGGGCACGCTGCGATTGGCGGCGGATGCCGCTCTGGTGGCGCGTGAGTACTTCGCCCGCGAGCTCGAGCTCTCCGCGCCGCTCCTGGACGGAAGGACCGAGGACATCGCCGCGGCGGCGGACGTGGCGGCATACCCGTCAGCCCCGTCTTACGACGCGCGAACGGGCGCGCGATACGACCGGCCAACTGTACGCATCGCGGCGGATGTGCCTGTGCGGACGCCGATCTTCGGCGCTCTGGTCCTCCGTCCGGTGACGGTCCTCCACGTGATCGCGGTGAGCTCGCCGCGATGAAGCGCGAGTGCGTCGCCTCCACGCTCGTGCTGTTTCTGCTGGGGTCCTCGCCGGCTCTCGCCTGGGATCCGTTCCGCGAGCGCGACGAGCCGCCGGCGCCGTCGCGCGAGCCGGATCCGGCTCCGTTCATCGCGCCCCCGCCCGGCATCTACTACGTGACGGATACGTACGTCGCCGACGTCGTGACTTCCAGCGGGCCGCTGACGACGTACTCCACGGCCACGATCCACGAATCGACCGGAAGCTACGCGCGCGTGCTCGACATCGTCGGCACCGGTGCATCGAGCGCCTTCGACGGAAGCGCCTTCAACGGCCGGCGCACGCTCGGCGACGGCCGATCGGTGGCGGGGACCTACTACGAGAACTACGCGCTCACCGATGGCGGGTTCGTCCCCGTCAGCGTCGTTTTCTTCCAAGACGACGCCGAGCTGGCGAGACTGCTCGCCGCGCGCACGCCTTCGCCGGCCATCGCCACACCACCGTCATCAGGGCCCTGGCCGACGGCCGCACGGTCGATCGCACCGGCATGCTGCTCCACGGCGCGTCCGATCGCGATCCCGACTTCCACGCCACGACCGACCAGGCCGATCCGGCCGGGGATATCCCTGCTGCCGGTCAGCGCTCCGATCTCGAACATCGAGGTGCTTCGCGGACGCGCTGTCGCTCTCTGGCCTCGCGCATTTGTCGACGATCGCGAGATTCCGGTGCTGTCGTGGGCCGTGATCGCCGGCGAAACGGGCGACGCCCTCGCCACCGCGGGCTCGGGCGGCGTTCCGTTTCGGACATCGTGGCCTCGCCTCGCGGCCCCCGGCGCGGTCTACCCGGTGGTGTTCAGGATCGAGGTCGACACGCCCGAAACCGGGCACCGCACGGTCGACGCCCCGATCGCCGTGATCGTCCGCTCGCCGGCGCTCCAGGATTGATCGGCCAGCGCACGCTGATCGCGCTTGCTGTGGCCGCAGGGGCGCTCGCCGGGATCCTGTATTACGTCGGCGCGCAGCGAAGTCCGGTGGTCGTGGCCGCGCGCGATATCGATGCGACCCATCCGCTCACGAGCGAGGACCTCACGACGGTATCGATCCCCTCCGATTCGGTTCCGGCGGGCGCGCTCGCCGATGCGACCGGCGCGTTAGGAAAGCTGCTGCGAGCCCCGCTCTGGCGCGGCCAGGTCGTCCTGGAGCCCGCCCTCTCCGACCAGGCCGCTTTGTTCCGCACCGGTCTCGCGCTGCCGTCGGGCATGCGCGCCGTCGCGCTACCCGTCTCGAGCGCGGCGCAGGCGGTGGGCGGTGCGATCGTCCCGGGGGCGCGGGTCGACGTGATCGCTGTGCCCGTCGCCGGACGCGCTCCCGCCGGCCGAACCGCCGAATTGCTTTTGCAGGCCGCGATGGTGCTCGACGTCCGATCGGAGACGGGTTCGCCATTCGGCGCGGTCATGGCGAAGGGCACGGTCTCGAGTCTTGGCGAGCGGATCGGCGGTGTCGTCGTCGCGATCGACCCGCTTGACGAAGTACGTTTCGCCGATCGCATCGCCACGAGCACGTTCGTCCTCGCACTCGCCGGATCGCGCTAGTGACGGTGCTGCGCTGCGAGCGCCTGGAGGGCGGGGATGTGGATATCGCCCTCGCGTCGCTCGGGATGGTCACCCTCGCGCGGACTCCAGTTGGAGCGTTCATCGACGTCGACGACCACCTCGTCGATCGCGCCCGCCGCATCCTCGCCTTTGCGGGCGTCCGAGCGGCAGTGTCCGTCGAGACGCTCGCGCCTCGCCCGGGCACGCGCGTCGCGATCGGCCGCGACCTCACGCCGCTGCCGCTTCCATCGCTCGCGCTCGATCTCGTCCACGTCCGATCGCTCCCGCTCGGCCCGGAGACGTCTCGTCTTTTGCGCGGTGGACTCCTGCGTCGGCCGAGCGGTGCCCGGCGCGCCCTCGTACGCGATCTTCTGTGGGGCGTCGACGTGTCGCTCGGATGGCGCCGCCGTGCCTGGACCACACGCGACGTCCTGCGCAGCGCGGAGGTGCGCCGGGTCCTTCGTCCGGTCGTGTTCGATATATCCGCGATCGGGGCGCCGCCCGAGCGGCGCGCGCTCGCGCGCCAAGGAACCATCACGCGCTGGCTCTTTGCGTGAGCAGGCTGCGCGCATTCCTCGACGCATCGCCCTTATCGCAGATAGCGCTTGCCCTCATGCGCGAGGCGACCGGCAGGACCGAGCCGCTCGCGGCGATCGCACCGACCCGGCCCGCGGCACTCCGGCGAGGGAGACGCGTCGGATTCTGGTCGCTCTCGGCGGGCGCCGGTTCGAGCACGGTCGCCGCGTTGCTCGCTCATCGTTCGGCCGCGGGCGGCGAGGCGCCGCTCCTTGTCGATCTCGACCGGTGGGTCCCTTCGCTCGCGCTACGCGCGGGTCTCAGCGCAGCGAGCGTCGCGGACGCGCTCTTGCAGCCGGGACGCGAGGCCGAGCTCGTCTCGCGCTGGTCGGCGATCCCGTTCCTTCCCGGCGCGCCTTCGTTGCACGCGACATTCGACGGCGAACGGCTCGTCGGACTGATCAACTCCTGTGCGGCGGGCCGCGCCGCAGTGCTCGACCTCGGCTCCGGCGCCGATTCTCTCGATCCGGCGATCCTTTCGTCCCTCGATCGGCTTTGCCTCGTCGCGGGAACGCGGTCCGCACAGCTTCAGGCCGTCTTTTGCGCGGCGCCGCTTCTCGGGCGTGTGCCCTGCGCGGTCGGACTGGTCGTCGTCGGTGCTGGCGACGACGACGCCGCCCGCGTTGCCGAGCGCGCGGGCTTTCCGCTTCTCGCCGCCATCCCACGCGACGCCTACCTCGCCGACGACGCGTTCGCTGCGCGCGCTCCTACCTTGCGTGCGGTCGACGTGCTGCTCCGCGCGCTCGCATGACCGATCCAGCGCTCGTTGCGCGCGTGCGCGCCGAGGTCGCATCGGGAATCGATCCCGCCGGCCTGTTGGCCGTCTATGCCGAGCCCGGGCGACGGGCGCTTCTTCGCGAGCGGGTGCGGGCGGCGGCGCGCGTCCCGATCGCCGACGCCGAGCTCGACGCGATGTGCGCCGAGCTGTTCGGCTTCGGGCCGCTCCAGCAGCTGCTCGACGATCCGCTGGTCACGGACGTCCTCGTGAACGGTCCTCGGGAGATTTTCTGCGAGCGGTCGGGCCGGCTGGAGCGCGCTGGTGTCGCATTTCGCGGCACCGAAGATGTCGCCGAGCTCGCGCACCGCATCGCCGCCAGTGTCGGGCGCGAGCTGACGCTCGAGCGGCCCTTCGTCGATGCTCGGATGCGTGACGGAAGCCGCGCGAATGCCGTCATCGCCCCGATCGGTGGTCCCAGCCTCTCGATCCGAAAGTTCAATCGGCTCTCGATCCCGCTCCGTGGTCGAGCGCCGTCGTGGGTCGCGAGCGGCATGCACGACGACGCGGCGTCTCTTCTGGAAGCATGCGTGCGCGAGCGGGCGAGCATTCTCGTGAGCGGGGCGACGGGCTCCGGTAAAAGCACGTTGCTCCGGTCCCTGGCCGCCGCGATACCCGACGACGAGCGTCTTGTCGTGATCGAAGACACGAACGAGCTGGTTCTCCCGCACTCGCACGTGGTGCATCTCGAGTGCGTCCCGGCGCGGGACGGCTCCGGCATCGGGATCGCCGACCTCGTCGCGAACGCGCTGCGCATGCGCCCAGACCGGATCCTCGTCGGCGAGGTCAGGACCCCGCGCGAGGCCTCGGCACTCATCGAAGCGCTGAGCACTGGGCACGAAGGCTCGCTCACGACCATTCATGCCGGCTCGGCGGCCGGTGCGATCGATCGGCTGGCGTTGCTCCTCGCACGCTCCGGCGAGCTCGGAGAAGCGGCGATCGCGCGTCACGTGGCCCAGGGGATCGACATCCTGGTCCATGTGGCCCGCGATCGCGGGGGCAAACGAGGCGTGCGCGAGATCGCGGCGATCGAGGACGGTCGCGTGGTGAACCTCTGGCGGGCCGGCGAGGTCGCCGTACGGATGCCGGCTCGCCTGCGACAGGGACTCGCATGACTGTCGAGGCGGCCGGAGCGGTTGCCGCCGCTCTCTCGATCAGCTGCGCGTTCCTCGCTCCTTTCGCCCGTGGTCCATCGTCGCTCTCGCTGCGCGTCGCGCACCCTGAGCTACGCGATCTCGATGACGCCAATTGGCGTCGGCCGATCTGGCAGTGGGAGGCGCTGCGTGCGGGCTGCATCCTCGCGGGCGCGATGCTTTGCTTCGCAGCACCGTTGCCGCCGATCGGGATTCTCTTGGCGTGCGCGCTCGGTCCTTCGGTCCTCGTTCGCTCGCGAGCCGGAGCCGCTCGCGGGCGAGCGCGACTTGCGTTGACCCGGCTCCTCCGCTCGACGGAAGCGGCGCTCCGATCCGGTGCATCGCTTCCCGAAGCGCTCCGCCGAGCGACCGACGGGACCGAAGATCGCCTCGCACGACGTCCGTTCGTAGAGGCGCTTCGGGCATTCGACCTCGGCGCTCCGCTCGATCAGGCCCTGCGGTCGTCGGCGCAGGGTGCTGCTGTCGACGCACGGTCTCGGCCGGCGTTCGAGACCCTCGCTCTCGGGATCGCATCGCGGCTCCCACACGATCGAGCCGGGATCCTGGTCGCCGCGGTGGCCGACCGTATGGCGTTCGAGGAGCGCCTCGAGGAGGAAGTCCGCGCGCGTACCGGCGGCCTCCGCGCGCAGGTCATCCTGCTGGCGCTCGTCGTTCCCGCCATCGCGACGTACCTTGCGCTCACCGTTCCGTCGCTCGCTGCCGTACTCGGACAACCCATCGGACGGTTCGTCCTCATTCCCGCGGCGGCGCTGCTCGAGGTCGCCGGTCTGATCGCGAGCCGCCGCGCGACGAAGGGAGCACTGCGTTGATCATCGTGGGAACCCTGCTTGTCGCGACCTCGTTCGCGGCGGCCGTCCTTGCGAGCCGCCCGCGATCCGCGGTCGGAAAGCGTCTGGCGCAGCTCGCGCCGCGCGCGCAGCTGCCGCAGCGTCTTGGCTCGGTCCTCATCAACCGGGAGCTCGCGGAGAGCGGACTCGGTTGGACGGCGGTGGAGCTCGTGCGCGCGAAGATCGTCCTCGGGCTTGTCGCCGCCGCGGCCGCCGCGGCCATCGCTCTCATCGTGCCGGTCGGTTTCTTCGTCGTCGCGGCGGCCGGCTATGCGGGGTTTATCGCCCCGACGCTGCGGGTAGAGCGCGTTGCCGCATTTCGGCGAGCAGAGGCCGACGATGCCGTCGTCGCCCTCGTCGAGTGGGCCGAGGCGCTCGTCGCGAGCGGCCGTCCGATCGAGTCGGCGTTCGTCGCGATCGCGGAGCGAGGCGTGGGCAGCCTGCTGATCGATCGGGCGGTCGCCGCCGCCGCGCGCTCGTACACGCTTGGCGCCCCGCTCTTTGGGGCGCTCGCGCGCGAGGCGGCCGCCGCTCGGTTGTCGACCCTCGCTTTGCTCGCCAATGATCTCGAACGGGCCCGCGATCTCGGGCGGGGGGCGCTCGTAGTCCTCCGCGATCACCGAGATCGGCTCCGCGCCTCAGAGCGCGCCAGGAGCCTGGACGCCGCCGGTCGGGTCGAGGGCCGGCTCATGCTCGTCCTGGTGCTGTGCTATCTCCCCGCTCTCATGCTGCTCGTCGTGATCCCGCTCTTCCTCGGTCTGCTCGATGGCCTGTTCGCCTGAAAAACATGTCTACACTGACAACATCGAGGCGGATCGAGCGCGCCTCCCGAGGGAGTGAACGATGCCGAGTATTGGTGGCCCAGAGCTTCTCCTCATCCTCGCGGTCGTGCTGATCGTCTTCGGGGCGGGGAAGCTCCCCGACGTGCTCGGCCAGCTGGGCAAGGGCGTGCGAACCTTCCGCGACGAATCCCAGAACGACAAGCCCGCCTCGGTCGCCGCGGGCAGCACGACGTCCGCCGCGACGGCCGCACCCGGCACGACCGTCTACTGCCGGAACTGCGGGCGGCCCAACGCCACCGACTCGAAGTTCTGCACCAACTGCGGGCAAGCGCTCTAGCTCACGGGCTTCGGCCAGGACGCCTACGAGTTCGTCCACGGGCGCTACGCGCTCGATCCGGTCGCGGCATCGATCGCCGGGATACACGCTCACGACGACCGGCTGGGTGATTTCAGCGCGGACGGCTTCGCGGCACGCGACCACTTCAACGACGAGTGGCTCGCGCGCTTCGAGGCCTTCACCGAGAACGAGCTCTTTCCGGCGGAGCGTGTCGACCGCGCCCTGATCCTCGCGGACCTGCGCGGAGAGCGCGCCGTTCGGGCGTTCGCACGTTGGCGGAGGCAGCCGACGCTCTACTCCGACCCGATCACCCGTGGCGCGTACTACGCGTTCCTCCGCGAGCATGCGCCGCTCGCCGAGCGCGTCGCCACTCTCGCCGAGCGGCTCGCACAAGCACCGGCGGCGCTTGAAGCCGCGAAGGCGAATCTCGATCCGGCCGTCGTGCCACGCGAGTTTGTCGAGATCGCGCTTCGCTCGGTTCCTGCCGGCGCGACTTTTCTCCGGGTCAGTGCGCCGGCGCTGGTGCCAACGGCGAGCGCTCTCGAGCGTGCCGCCGAGCGCGCGTTCCGTCCCGCCGCGAAGGCAGCCACGAAGGCGCTCGGGGACTACGCGCTCTGGCTCGAGAAGGAGCTGCTACCGAAGGCGCGCGGGAACTTCGCGATCGGACGCGACGCGGTCGACGCGTGGCTCAAAGATAAGGAGCTCCTCGATCACGACGCGGCGTCGCTGCGTGCGTGGGGCGATGAGTTCTACGGCGAGACCGAGGCCGCGGTGAACCGCGCCGCGATGGAGCTGGGCCATCAGGACTGGCGCGGGGCGATCGAGGCGCTGCGCGAAGACCACCCCTCAGAGGAGACCCTGGTCGAGACATACCGCGCCGAAATGGAGCGATCTCGTCTCGCGGTCGGGAGGGCGGGCCTGGCAACGGTCCCGTACGGCGAGGATCTCGTTGTCGAGGCGATGCCCGAGTTCCAGCGCCCCACGTATCCCTATGCCGCGTATGTCGGCGCCGGGCCGTTCGAGTCGTCGCGCCGCGGACGCTTCTGGGTGACGCTCCCCGACGCGCGCGACGATGAGAAGACGCGGCGCGAGCGGCTTGAAGGTCATCCGCGCGCGGGCATCGCCGTGATCGCCTGTCACGAGGGCTATCCGGGCCATCATCTGCAGCTCACCGTCGCCGCGGATCAGCCGTCCCTCGCGCGCAAGGCGATCCGTTCGAACCTGATGGTCGAGGGCTGGGGTCTCTACGTGGAGGAGCTCATGACCGAGCTCGGCTATCTTGACTCTCCCGAGACGCGGCTCCTGCGGCTCAAAGATCTGCTCTGGCGCGCCGCGCGCGTCACCGTGGACGTGGGCCTCGCGACGGGCGAGATGAGCTTCGACGAGGCGGTGCGCTTCATGGTCGAGCGCGCGCGCCTGGAACAGCCGAACGCGGTGGCCGAGGTGCGACGCTACACGCTCAACCCACTGCAGCCCTCGAGCTACGCGCTGGGCCGCGAGGCGATCCTCAAGCTACGCGACAAGGCGCGTGGCGCGGGCTGGGGGATGAGGCTCTTCCACGATCGTCTGCTCGGCGCGGGATCGCTTCCACCGAAGCTGTTGGCGGCGGAGCTCGGCCTCTAGGAGGCCGTGCCGATGGAGCGGCTAGCCGCCGGCGGAGTCGCCGGGCTGCTGCTCCCACACGCCGCCGTCATGCATGTCGACCTCGAACGTATCCACCTGCTCCTGGTGCTGAGCGCCCAGCACCTCGGTCGTCACGACCGTGCTCCGCGTCTGCGGTTGGCCCTTCGCGTCGCGATGGGTCGCGCTCATGGCGTTCGCGGCGCCCACCCAGAAGATGGCGACGAGTGCGAGCGACGCGAGGACGACGAGAGCTTTTTTCACGAGGTCGAAGCTAGCTCCCGCCGGCCGATCGCGAATCACCTGGAGGGGCGATCGCAGACCACCCGTCAGGGGGAAAAGAAGAAGGCCCGCCTTTCGGCGGGCCTTCCTGCAAGACGAATTCGGGTCTATTCGGCGAGGCGCGGGAGGATCGGCTGCGCGGTGGTCACCGGGTTGTAGTTGATCGAGATGTTCCCGTTCTGGATGTTGACCGTCCGCGCGATGAGCTGGCTACCGGTGAGCGACGAGGGGTTGCCATCGAAGATGAACTGCGCGCTTGGGATGTAGATCGAGCCGGTCCCGATGAACGTTCCGTTTCCGCCGATCTCCATCGCGACGCTGCACGCCGGGTCCTGGTAGACGAGCAGGTTCGCCCAGGTGCCGGTGGTCTGTGCCGTCAGCGTGCTGGTCGCGTTGCCCTGCAGATTGATCTGGTGGCAGCTGGGCGACACGCCGGGCGCGGCTGGATAGCTCGAGTACGTGTTGAAGATGAAGACGTTGTCGCCCGTGACGTCGCGGTTACCGGCGGTGTCCAT
>Ga0209805_1001543_pt1 | contig 13927 bp, 16 predicted proteins | sample GraSoiAngelo_148_FD_185905 | JGI IMG/M metagenome (GOLD analysis project Ga0209805, IMG submission 185905) | Grasslands soil microbial communities from the Angelo Coastal Reserve, California, USA - 14_1009_09_20cm (SPAdes) (version 2) | ecosystem: Environmental > Terrestrial > Soil > Grasslands ... | reverse complement strand
ACAATCTGGGAAACCGTCATCCTAATAACAAGTAAGTCTTGAGGGATATTCAAGTTGGACTTTACGGAGATAATTCCAGAGAGACTCTGGATCGGGGCAGCTCCCTCCAAAGATGACCTGGTTGAACTCAAGCGTAAGCTTGGGAGCGAACTTGTGATAATGGACCTGACTGCAAGTCCCGAAGAGAAATCGGTGTGTCGTGAGCTAGGCATAACATATGATGAGAGGACTCCACTGGTGCCTGAGTCAGGTCAGCCTATTCCCATAAGCCGTCTCAAGATAGTGTCCTCGGTCATCGGAGACAATGTCGACTCTGGCAAGAAAGTTGTTCTCCATTGCTTTAAGGGAAGAGGCAGAAGCCCTACGTGTGCAGCTGCTTATCTGATGCTGTCGGGAATGTCAGCGGCCGACGCGAAGAATACGATTACGAGTAAACGCCAAGTCTGGGCTGGAGCTGACGAGAATTACGCAGGGCTCTTGAATGACTTTGGAAAGATAATGGAAATGACGCGATCAATCTTCTGAGAGAGAAAATGATGCCCGTTTGGAGACGGGTCATTCAGCATTATTTCAGACGCTATTGGGCCCTGCTCTTGTTTGCCCAGAGAAATTTCCTCTGCAACGTCTTGGGATATATCGATGTCCAGTCGAACTCTGCCTTGTTAGCCCAGTTCTTGTACACTCTCGGGTCAATGTAGTTGCGGAGAGAAGTATTCAGATTGTAATCTCTGGTCCGCCTTTGTAGCTCAATATCGAGCTTGAGCTTCTTCATCCTCTCTGCTAGCCGCAGCTTCTGCTTGTCAGTCTTCGAAGGCCGCTTCTTCAACTCCGCCAGCCTCTGTTGCTTCTTGTCCAGACTACCCTCCCAAGTCTTCGGAGGGGTACGCTTGTGGTTGCACCTAATCGCTGCCTCCAGGTTCGCAACCCGGGCATGGTACAATTTAACGAATCCGGGGTCGTTAGGTTTGAACCCGTCGTGCAGACCGAGGTAGGTCTGCACTGTCTCAGTGGCATGATGAGTTCGGAAGACTTTGGCCGTTAGACCCCGCGCAGCCTTTCCGAGAAACCGGTTGACGTGAGCGGAAGTGATCCCGTCGAAGACGAGGTCTTCAGGCTTCTTGTTTGACACAAACTCCTGAAGGTTTCTCCGTATCGGACTGTCAGCACCATCTACCGTGAGCGTCTTCTGCCATCGCACGCTGTCTTTTCCGAGAAAGTCAAACTCGACGCCCCCTGGGAGGAACTTGACATGCTCGACCCGAAGCGTCGAGGCACCTACCGTGTCAGCCTCATCCTCTTCCTTCTCATCACCGACCCTCATGGCCAAGTTATCGATCAGGTGAGAGACGGTCGCCAGCTTCCGGACCTTAACATCCGGCGAGCGAAGGTTCTTCTCGATAAATTCGCGAACATCAGAAAGCTTTCTTCGAAGCTTCTTCGCATTATCATACTTCATCTTATCCCGTTCTTGGCGCAGATCCGAAATGTCCGAAGGCCAGACATACTTCCTAACCTGGCTCAGCTTGTCAACCCAGTAGGCAAGCCAGATAGACTCGTGATCATGAACAATCTCCTTCCATCTCCCCGGTGGGACTGGCGCATCCTCCGAGAGATTCAGAACAACATCCTCAGGAAATACTCTCGGCTTCCACCGGCCCCGCATAGGATGACTTCCACGCCCCATGAATATGCTGGGAGGTTCTACCATGTAATTTGCAAACTCAGTCTTGGTACCATCGATGATGGCATAGCCATACTTCTCTTTCAGCTGAAGCCGAAGCTCCTTTCGCTGAGCGGCCACCTTCTTCTTTAGTTCCTTGTCAGACTTGAGAAGCTCTTCTTTCGATAGATACTCGTAGACTGGTGAGAAGTTGATCTCAGGGTACTTCGCGTCACCGAACTTGTTGGGGAGTACTTTCACGAAGTCAGAAAGGAAGTTAGTCTGGAAGACTGGGTCTTGAACGTAAGGTGTTGTTCGCTTCTTTCCCCACGCATACGCCATCTCTTCAGCATCGGGCGAGAGTCGGACCGTCTCACCTCTGATGTTTATCTGGAGCCCTTTAGGCTCGTACGTGGGTGGAAACGCCACACCATTGTGCCTAAGTTCCTTCCACTTCATCGCAAGACCCCAATAGCCACAGGCGTTTCACTAAAGACGGTAGAGAAGTATAGCTGGTCTCGCCTTTTTCTAGAACTTTGTTTTTGCTTAGCCTCTAAATGAGGCTTTTCTCTCGTTCGCCAGAATCAATAATGTGAACCGGATAGGTTAAAGAGAATGAGAATCGCATCGAGTTATTAGAATGAAGCGGGCCGGAGCCTTCCTTGGCCCTGTTGGGCTATTCTTTGTCTCACTTGGCTACACAGTCTCGGCCGGAATCGCGCGTCTGTTCGTCACCCTGGAATCAATCTGCACTCAGCACTGTCCCGTCCTCAGAGTTGAAGGCTTCAGATTTCACCACATGTACTATGGCGTTCTCTTGCTATTGGTCTCTACCGGTGTGATGATCTATGCTTCAGACGCACGGGCAAGATGGGACAGTGCGCTCGTCGCAGGCATCGGACTGGGACTCGTAGCAGACGAGATCGGTTTGCTCATTCTCAAACTGTCCTACTGGAATCCCATATCAGTGGGCATTCTTGCGGGGGGCGGACTCCTCCTCTATCTGGCCACCGCACTCAAGTCCTGGAGAGCTGGGGTGTCCGATTTCCATTTCGTGGACAGATACCAATTCTTGGCCCTGATCGGACTCTTGCTTGGATTAACAGGATTCCTCTATTTCGATCGGCCCGTCCGACTGGTCGTTGAGGCAACCGCTTTAGGGGCCTGGCTGGCTAGCGCCGTCCTAGTAACCAAGTATGGGCGAAGACATTTCTTCCTTCTCCGGAACGCTCCGCTCAACTACCCGTCACCGAACCGTTAGAAACTAGTGACGCGTGTCCATATTGCAAGCCTTGCAGCAGGTGGGTGTCGAAGCTAGAGAGTATCAGAGAGCTATTGCAAAATCCGCCCTGGCCGCTAACACTCTTGTGGTTTTGCCGACCGGGCTCGGGAAGACAATTGTGGCGTTGCTCGTAGCTGCTGAACGCCTATCCGCCTATCCGCAAAGCAAGATCTTGACTTTAGCACCTACGAGGCCGCTAGTGCTTCAGCATGCGCAATTCTTCAAAGAACACTTTCAAGATCGGGAGGCAAGATCGACTGTCCTCACCGGCGAGACCCCGGCCCCATTGAGGGAGACAGCTTTCGACGAATCAACAATGGTCTTTGCAACGCCTGAAGTCATCAGAAACGACGTTTCAGCTGATCGGTACAATCTGCGAAATGTCTCACTTATCGTGTTCGATGAGGCTCACAGATGTGTCAGAAGCTACGCTTATTCTGAGGTAGCCCAATCGTACAAGCTACAAGCCAGCAACCCATTGATTCTAGGCTTGACCGCGTCTCCAAGTGCGAAGAAGAGCCGGGTCGAAGAAATCTGCGAAAAACTCGCCATCACCAATGTTGAGACCCGAACGGAAGCTGACGAGGACGTCACCCCGTATGTCAAAGACGTTTCTCTCAACTATGAGCGACTAGCCTTACCTCAGAAATACAAAGAGGTAAGCAAGGTTCTGCGCACGGCTCTTGACGAGAGGATAAACAAACTACGAACCATGCACCAGCTCCCAGCCAACGTGAGAATAAGCAAACGGATCCTACTGGACCTAGGCGAAAAGCTTCACAACAGTCTGAGGAGAGGCGAGGGCGGCGCATTATTCGGCGCGGTACAACTCCAGGCGCAAGCGATGTCGCTGAACCATGCGATCGACCTGTTGGAGACACAGGGATCGCGGAGTGCCGACAAATTCCTCTCCAAGCTCCACAGAGCTAGCACGAGATCAGCTCGCGGACTAGCTCGCGATCCTCGAGTAGTTGAGGCTCAGAAATCATGTGCTTCCCTCTCAACGATCCCTCATCCAAAACAGAAACGACTTCGAGAGCTAATATCGGAGGACCTTCGATCAAATCCCGATTCGAAAGTTATTGTGTTCACCCAGTTTAGAGACAGTGTAGAGGCTATCGTCGAGGAGCTTGGTATGATTGAGGCCGTGCAGCCAGTCCGGTTTGTAGGTCAGGCCAGTCGAAACAGTGAGGATTTGGGTCTGAGTCAAAATGAACAGATGCAGATTCTCGAAGACTTTCGTGATGGAAAACACAACGTTCTGGTTACTACGAGCATAGGGGAGGAGGGTCTCCACGTACCAGACGTAGACCATGTGATATTCTACGAGGCTGTCCCATCTGAGATTCGCATGATTCAACGGCGGGGAAGAACCGGCAGAACCAGACCAGGCAAGACGACGGTGTTGATGACCGAAGGGACTATCGATGAGGCATATTACTGGACCAGCATCAGAAAAGAAGAAAGAATGCACCGTTACCTAGCGACAGTCAAGAGCAGGGGTCCGAGACAGAAGCGCAAGACTACTCTGCTAGACTACGCATGAAAAATCACCCAAGGAGACTGTCTGGTTCGCGGGTTGAGCCACAACTCTCAAAACGCGCCAGTCCCCATATCCAACCATGATAGAATTTGCCGTGGGCTTTTTTGCGTGGTTGGCCTCGACCTGGATCCCGGCTTTCGTCGGATTGCTTGTAATAGTTTGGGCAAGTCAAATTGTAAAATCTAGGTATCTCACGGCTTTCGCCCTAGGCATTTTTCTCTGGTTCTTTGTGGACACAATTCAAGGCTCGGCACTCCTAGACGTTAATGCGGGATTCACTGGAGGTGCTGCACAGGTCGCCGCAGTCGGGCTGTTCATAGTGGGGGTGCTCTCGGTCTTTTGGATCGACCGGCGGCGTGGTCTCTTCTCCTCGGAATCAACAACGGCAACTGTCAGCGTGGCCATACCCCTACTAGTTGCAGGTGCCATAGGAATACATGGTCTAGGGGAAGGTGCTGCTTTTGGTGCGACCGCCTACTCCACCTCGAGCACATCTCTACTCGACGCCTTTGGGGGAGTTTCGGCTGGTGTCGCGTATTTGTTGCACAAGGGCCTGGAGCCAATGATGGCGGCGGCATGTTATTGCGCCTATACCAATAGAACCGCGTCGGGTATCAAAGGTCAGCTGAAGGATGTGTTTCTGCTGAGCCTAGTTTTCGTCCTTCCGTCGCTCATTGGTGCGGTCGTGGGCTACTTCATAATGGGTCCTGCTACAGGCTTTTTGGCGGGCTTCGACGCGACGTACTTTTTCGCGCTGGGCACTGGAACTTCGATCTACGCAGCTTTGAGGTTGTCCAGACCCTTGTTCCGGTCTGGAGAGACTGTAACCTCTGAGGATTCCATTAGGATCGTGGCACCCATACTCCTCGGTTTTCTTGCCATCTACTTCGCGGCACTATTCCATTCGTGATGGATTGTCAAATCCAAAGAAGACAATATGGGGTAGAGTGCTGAGACTTTCAAGACGATGGCAAGCTACGTTGGCAGTAATCATAATTGTCGCAGGTTTTTTCTCCACTGCTTACGCGCTTCATTTGTTCGGGCCTAGCCCACCAAACTGTTGGGTCCGACCAATTGGCTCCGCTAATACTGCGGTGTTTACGGTCGTGATGGCAAATGAAGGACTGAACGTGGGATTCAATGGCAGTAGGTTTCATTCTTTTCCTTGGCCTGTAATGAATGTCTCATTGGGCCAAGACGTTGTGATCCATGTAGTGAATAACGATACAGCTCAGGCTCACGGTTTTGCCGTAACACATTTTTTTGAAAGCGGAATCACGGTGAACCATGGAGGGTGTCATGACGTGAGGTTCTCTGCTAATACCCTAGGAAGCTTCAGAGTCTTCTGTCAAATTTTTTGCACTATCCACTTTCCATGGATGCAAAACGGCGAACTGAACGTCAATCCTTGAGCCAGAACCGGGTTCGCGTGTTTCGCAATGATCGCCATCACTGAGGGATCGTTCACATCCTCTTGGTCGCATTCTCGATTGTCGTACTGCTCATCTCTCTGCTCGCCTACGCAGACCGAAAGCGCCCCCGGCCGACCTTTTACATGCCTGATCATGAGAGAACCCAAATCATCCACCCGCATTCTGTTACCATTCACGGTTACCAAAGTCCGTTAGCAAGCAAGATGCCTCAACTGCACTTGGTGCACGCGACACAAAACTCATCTCTGCGAGGGGAATTAACGAACAGCAGTCCTATTTTCCGCCCGGCTCTTCCAGAAGAGAAACCCCAAACCAGTTCCATTTGAAACAGGACAAGCGCAGAACAAGCCCGGATCCGGAATCTGGGCAGGCGATTTGAGCTTGCGACTTTTTCGCGTTGACCTCTACGCTTAATCCGCGATCTCGAAAACGTCGGATCTACGCATTCTGGGCGCTGAAGCGTGAAGCTCACCCAGAACAGCTTCAACTGGCGAGACCCCTAGTAGAAAAATGTCAAAAGTAGTTGCTCCTCGCGACACAAAACGCGTCTTCGGAAGAGTTGGCCGGCAAGAAGAAGTTCGAACATCAAGACATATCATACAACGCCATACCACGAGGAATATTCCATTAGCTCATCCTTCTCGTCCGTTGATGTTACCCGTCCAGTTCCCACAAGGTGACGACACAGGCTTGAGAGACGGACCGGATAGACACGCTCGAACGAGGCCATCAAGCTATCTTGTTCCGCAGACACTACGACCGGAAGGGACTCGACACCATCATCGCCACCCTCCTACTCGTAGTCATAGTCGTAGTCATGACAGTCATCGTCTACTCATGGTCACTCGGCGCATTCGGAGCCATACTACCCGCACCACCAACCGGCAGAGAAATACTAACAATCGAAAACCAGGGATTCGACGGCAGCAACATGAAGCTAACTCTATACTTGAGAAATACCGGCTCCACGCCAACCACCCTTGCCAGCTACTACGTACAAGATCAGAACGGCAACCAGTACGCGAGAACCACTTGGGCGGTGCCCCCCACCTCTCCCGCAAGCATAGTCAACGGGACCGGAGTCTTTCTTCCAATTAACAACGCATGCAGCAGCTGCACACATACCGGAAGCGGGTTCCAGTTCCAGACCGGAAACAGCTACACAATAACACTCATCACCCAGAAAAACAACCAATTCTCCTTCACCATCATCCGATAGACCCGCACCTTTTCTCAAACCAAACAAAGTCTCGCATCCGAGCCTCTCGACGAATGCTCTCAGACCGACCAAATCCCCGTCGCTCCGAAACCGATTTCGAGAAGCGGGTCGGAACCGATCACTTGTCGGACATCAAGAGACATTATGTATGATTAAGAAGTGAGCCGAATTAGCTCGCTATCAGCCGATTTGTTCGCTTATTGTTTCGAAATCCCAAAAACCCCCTTTGACCATACGGCGCGCTAGATGACTAAGACGGTCGCTCCGGCCCAGCTTGTTGACAAGCCAAGCCGCGAAGGCTGGAGACCCGGTGGCCCCCGGAGAATTATAGTTGGTGATATGATACGAATGCGGTCCTTCAAGTTCGATCGCTTCCTTGATGAAATTCCCCCTCCGGTCTATCACCTGGGCCCTTACGCCCGCGATTCCGGGTCTTGCTAGATACTCTACTTTCAGCTCGGGAATGAATTCTTGAGCACGTCGCGCCATCTCACCCTTTGAAATGGAAGAGAGCCATTCTTGGGCTGCTAGTTCAAGGAAATCTCGGTTGTAAAGTAGAGCCAGTTTGTTGGAGATAGGCTGTTCGAATATCTTCTTTATGGCCTCAGTTGGGCTCCTAAAGAACCCACGATACGTGTAAGGGCCCGCGACCGGCACTGCGTTCGGCCCAATCTCCCTCCTGCCATCTGCTCGCACAATCCAGTGAGGGTCCAAGAACGGAAGCTCCGGATGCTGCGCCACAGTGTAGATATTTCTCGTTGCCAAGTAGGTCCACTCGTCCGCTATTTCCCAGTATTCACCCCTGAAGTTCAGGTCGCAGTATTCGGTTCCCAGCCGTAGCATGTGAGCGATGCGTAGTGAGCTACCGCCGGCACAGTTTATGAGGAATCGAGCCGGAATCGGTTCGCCGCCACTTCTCGGGAGGATCTGCAAGGAATCTCGATCAACTTTGAAGGATCCTACGTCGACACCGGTTAGGAACTTGACGCCCTCGCTTTCTGCGTCTGCCCTGAGTGACTTCGTGAACGCGTGGTAATCTACCGATGTATCTGTCTTCGACCAGATAGCACCATAGCCTCGAACGTGAGGTTCGAATTTTCGGACGTCTTCGGCTGAAAGAACTTCAAGCTCGTCTTCACCCATTCCATTCTCGATCCCCCAGTGATAGTACTTTTCGATTCTCTTCAAATCCTCAGGTCGAGTAGCCACTTCTAGGGTCGTGACGGGATCCCAAGGCAGATTGCGTTCCTTAGCGTAGGATTTCCACATCCCATAGGCGGCCTGTGAGCATCTCGCGAAGATTCGTCGCTTGACCGGGTCAAGATAGAAGGGACGATGAACAACTCCGGTGTTCCGTCGAGAAGTGTGCATCGCGACATCCTGTTCCCTTTCTAAGACTGCGATTCGTCCCTTGTACTGGTTTCCTAGCCAGTAGGAGACTGATGTCCCTAGGATTCCGCCTCCAATAATCACGACATCCCAAGGTTCCATTCGTTCGACTTCCTTTCGCGATAACCGGTAGCTATATCGTCGACTCTTTTGGATTTTCTGACTTTCAGAGAATGCTAGAATGACAATGGAACGCCTAACTCGGTGCCTATCTGTCTCATCGATTCAACTACGGCCGTCCCCACTGGAATGCCTTCTCTGCGACACTTTTCCATTCTAGCATAGCTCTTCTCGCCGTGAACGTAGATCCGATTTTGTCCCTGGGCTTTCGGCGAGTTCTTCAGCTCTTGAGACAGCCGGTCCATATCTCGTTTGAAGTCTTCCAATGGACGAAAGGCAGCTGGATCCAAAGCCATGAAGAAGTGGCCAACGTTGGGCTTTGCCTTGTCGACATCCACTCCAAGCCCAGTGGCTGAGCCGCTAAGAACGCCGCAGAGCACGTCGACCATTAGGGCCAGCCCGTAGCCTTTGTGGCCAGAGTGTTCTTCTCCCTCTCCGCCCAGTGGAAGGATTCCTCCACCGAGTCTCTTTGAGAGTGCATCAAGAACAGTGTGAGGATCGGATGTTCCCTTCCCGGTTGCGTCTACTGCCCAGCCGAGAGGCATTTTCTTCTTCAGCCTATCATAGACTTCCAATTTTCCCCTGGGGACGACGGATGTCGCCATGTCTAATACGAACGGTTTCTCTTTGGACGCTGGGGCTGTGAGGCTGATCGGGTTTGTTCCGAGAACGGCTGTCCGGCCGAAGGTAGGGACGACTAGTGGTGCGGCGTTGGTCATGCTTACACCGATGAGATCGTGTTCTAGCGCCATTAGGCTGTAGTATCCGGCGATTCCGTAGTGGTGCGAGTTTCTTACCGAGACGATTCCTATCGCCGATTCTTTCGCCTTCTTTATCGCCAGTTCCATTCCTCTGCGTCCGACGACTTGGCCGAGGCTCTGGCCGCCGTCGATGAGCGCGGTTGCTTTCGTCTCCTTGATGATTTTGCTCTGGTCTGTGGGTTTTGTCCAGCCATTCTTCAAATCAGTGTAGTATCTTGGGAGTCTTGCGACTCCGTGAGATTCGACTCCTCGCAGGTCTGCGAGCACCAGAACATCGGTTGTCACTTGGGCGTCCTTTTCTGGGACGCCGAGCTTGGTCCAGACGCTATTGCAAAACTCCTTGAGCTTCTTCTCTTGAACAGTAACCTGGTCGACTGTTAGCGGATCCAAAATCTTCACGCTTCCCTGATAGCAAATCCTTTCGAGTCAAGGGAATTCTTTAAGATTGGTACTGATTCCAACATAGAGGCGGAGAGAAGAGGATGGATACCTACAAGGTCATTATGAGCAAGCTGGATATTCGCCAGTTCGATTCGAAGAAGGTCGCGGCAGAGGTGAAGTCGAGGGTTCTTGAGGCTGCCCGCGCCTCCGGAACCGGCAACAACAAGCAAGAGTGGAGGTTCATTCTGGTCCAAGAGAAGGAGATGTTGAAGAGGTTAGCAGAGGATAGCAGCTCTGGCGGCTGGGTTGCGGGGGCTAATTTTGCGGTGGTTGTTCTTTCCGATCCGACCCTTGGCTTTCACCTGATTGACGCTGGTCGGGCGGTCCAGAACATGGAGCTGGCTGCGTGGGACCACGGGGTTATCTCGGGAATCTACACGGGGATTAAGGATGAGAAGATGAGGAAGGATTTCGCCATTCCGAGCACACTTAAGCCTGTGGTGGTTGTTGGGTTCGGCTATCCGGTGAAGAGGATTATTGGGAAAAAGAATCGGATGCCGCTACCTGAGCTAGCTTTCATCGACAAATATGGGAACAAATTTGATCCAAAGAAGCTGAGCTAGGAAATCTCAACGCCACAGCTAACGAGCGCCTCTACGCGTCGTCGAGACATGCCAGCTAGACATCGTAGAACTGCGAGATCGAAACTCTCAGTACGCCCGGCCGGTGTACGAGATCTCGATGCTCTAGTTCTTCAACGTCGAGCCATGTGGAAGGCGCTCGGAGTCAGAAATAACGAGCTGCATGAAAAGGGAGACCGGGTCTACAGACGATGGGCGCGGGCCCGTCTTAGAAATCATCAGCTGATGGCCTGGGTTGTGAAGAGCGATGATGGTAGGATGGCGGGAGGTGGCTGCGTGTGGCTTCAACCGGTCCAGCCGAGGCCTCACCGAGCGTCGATGGTTCAGCCGTATCTCTTGTCGATGTATACTGCGCCTGATTTTCGCCGACGGGGTGTCGCGTCGATGGTTGTGAAGGAGGCGATTAAATGGTGCCGGAAGCAAGGGTACGAGCGGCTGATGCTGCACGCGAGCGAGATGGGTCGTAGAGTCTACAGCCAGCTAGGTTTCAAGCGTACCTGGGAAATGAGGCTTGACCTCGCTCACAAGTGAAGAGTTGTCACGCCTCGGAGAGAATCCCTTTCAAAGAGCTGGTCTGTGTCGCGGGGAGCAACTGCTTTTGACATTTTTCGGAGAGGGGTCTCGCCAGTTGAAGCTGAACCGGGCGAGTCTCGCGTTTCAGAGCGCAGAATCAGCCGGTCGTCCGTTTTCGACATGGTGTAGCTCAACGTGCAGGTCAAGGCGCAAACTGCGTGATCTCAAATCGCCTGCCCCGATTCCGGATCAGGGCTTGTTCTGCGATTGTCAGGTTTGAAACAGAACACTCTGTGGGATTCTTTCTCCTATTTTTCGGAGGTAAGATTACTCTTCGTTGATTACCTCCAAAACGGTTTTTCGTGTTGCGAGCTTCAACTGCACTGAGATTTCTCGAAATCATTTTCCAGGTGACCTGTATTCTGAGCGAGCCCAACGATTCAAAGCGCAGAATCGGCTGGTCGGGCGTTTCAAGAAGCGCTAGTTTCTAGCAAGGAAACCGTACGAAAACAGGACAAGCCCGACAGATTCCAGATCAGGGCTTATTCCCGCCGATTTTTCAAAAGAGGGATCTCTCCCGGGAGACAAGAGTTCTGCGTCGCGAGACACAGCTGCATTCGACATTTCTTGAATGGTAACGGGTCTGGTAACCATAAAAGTAACAAACTCGCCTTGAGTTCAACAGTTGGCCAATACTGAGAGGATTTCGGCATTGAGGATAGGAATGCTTTTGACAGGTCTTGTCGTGATCGCGATCGGCCTGCTTCTGTGGTATGGCATTGGCTATCCCATATGGCTTACAGGCAGCATTGGGCTGTTTAACATCGTTCTCGGAACAATTACTCCAAAATCCAACAAGGTCGATTTGCAGCCCGAACCCTTAGGAGCGTCAAAGCTTGTCGTCGACAAGGTCATGTTTAGGCATGGCAAGTGGAGATTCAGCGATTACGAGCTTGTCTTCTTGGACAATAGACTAATCATGAAGAAGCTCTACTCATGGAAGCTTCCCTTACTCGGGGGTCTTCCCTTCATTTTCGGTGGACTGCTGGGCATACTAACAGGCGCATCGATGCAAGGATTTCTGGAACAGAGAAAGAGGGACAAAATACGCGACAATAATCAATTCACGACAGTCGGGCCTGGAGACGTGGAGGTCCCCTATGCGAGCATGAGCCAAGTAAAACTAACAGGGCTTGATCTGAGAATGCTTGCTGGAGGTCAGCTCCTGGTGTTCCTTATGGCAGCGGAGTATCCGCCTCTGATGGCCCGGAGGGTCAGAGAGCTAATTCCCGACGAATGCTGGGTTCGTCCAGGTTTTCACTCCGCCTAGAACCATTCGGGACTTTGCTATGACTACTATCCTAGAATCGCGTTCCCTGAAAAACGATATGTTGTTATAAGTGTACGTGTAAACATAAACACAGACATGGGCGTCAAGACGATCACTGTCACAGAGGAAGCATACAAGATGCTCGCGAAGGAGAAGAAGGAAGACGAGAGCTTCTCTGAGGTCATAAAGAGACTCACCAAGGAGCGTGGAAAGCTCAGCGATTCTCTCGGAGCCTGGAAGATGACCGATCAAGAAGCTCAGGAGTTTTTTTCCAGCCTTAAGCGGCACTGGAAGAAATCGACCGTGAGAATTCGAGGCAAGGCCGACCACTCTTGAAATGCCTCGATACCGACCTGTTGGTAGGAGTCCTACGGAAGCAGGAGAAAGCAACCAGAAAGGCCGAGGAACTCGACAAACAGGGAAGACAAGCCACCACGGCAGTTAATGCTTTCGAGCTCTTCTACGGAGCCTCCAAGTCGAGAATGGTCGAAGAAAACGTTAGGGAAGCCAACAAGCTACTCTCCAGACTTGAACTCCTCCCCCTCACGATAAGCTCCGCGGAGAAAGCCGGCCTCCTATTCGGAGGACTAGAACTCAAAGGCGTCCCAATAGAGTTCAGAGACTCCATGATTGCAGGAATCGCCCAAGAACACAGGCTCACGCTCGTGACGAGGAACAGAAGAGACTACGGAAGAATCCCCGGGCTCACCATAGAAGAATGGTAGCAACTTCTACCCGACCAACCACATGAGATCCGAGACCTCTCCGTCGGAGCCACAGCCCTCCAAGAAGGCTACACCGTAGCAACCGAGAACAAACAACACTTCCAACGAATACCAGGCCTCACAATCCTATCCGAAAAAGAACTACTACGGAGACTCTAACAGACCAGCCACTCTCTCTCCTCCCCCAGCAATCTGGCTGGGATCGGACCGACTACTCGGCTTGCTCCCAGTGATGGTTGTCCTGCAATTCTTCTGATTGTTCGAGAAACTCTTCCGGCTGGGTCTTGTCCAGAAGGTGACCCGCCCTCTTCTTCGTCTCCAGATAGAATCTGTCATACTTGTTCGGAGGAACGACGACTGGAATCCTCCCGGTTATTCGGATCCCGTGCAACTGAAGATCCTTGATCTTGGCAGGATTGTTCGTCATCAGTTTGATCGATTTGACGTGGAGAGATCTCAGCATGTGTGCCGCGAGGTCGTAGTCTCGCTCGTCCCGTTTGAATCCGAGCACTTCGTTCGCGCGGAAAGTGTCGTAGCCCTCATCCTGTAACTGGTAGGCTCTGATCTTGTTGATGAAGCCGATTCCTCGACCCTCCTGTCTCATGTAAAGCACAATGCCTCGATCCATCTTCGAAATCTGCCTCATTGACTCTTGAAGCTGATCGCGACAATCGCACCTGAGAGAACCAAGCGTATCTCCCGTCAAGCACTCAGAATGAAGTCTTACCGGAACCTCCTCCTTCTCGAAAATGTCCCCGTGAATCAGCGCAGCATGCTCCTTCCTGTCAAAATTATTCCAGAACGCCACCACCTGGAATTCGCCAAACATGTCAGGGAGATCAGCGATAGCCATCACCTTGACACATATCTCAGGAGCCTCTGCGCAGGCATGATCCTGATTCTCCTTAAGCAGCAGCTGCACGGTAGGCT
>Ga0209805_1001540_pt1 | contig 13949 bp, 14 predicted proteins | sample GraSoiAngelo_148_FD_185905 | JGI IMG/M metagenome (GOLD analysis project Ga0209805, IMG submission 185905) | Grasslands soil microbial communities from the Angelo Coastal Reserve, California, USA - 14_1009_09_20cm (SPAdes) (version 2) | ecosystem: Environmental > Terrestrial > Soil > Grasslands ... | reverse complement strand
CAGACAGCGCACAGTCGGTGAATCGATTTCGAAAACCACCGATGTCGCCGAGAACGGGCCTAACGTCAGCGTTAAGACGGAAGCATCGGAAGGTTCTGACAAGCTGGCATCTTCGAACAACGCGACTGCGCAAGCGCCGCCTGAGATGAAGGAAGATCCGCAAGCTTCAACCAAGAAGGCCGAAGAGATACCGCAGGGAGGCTGTATGCCGATGGGCATAACGGCGCGAGGCCAACTCGTATTTCCCATGCAATGTCAGGAACTGCTTGCGCGGAATCGAGGCTCCGGCGATTTTGAAGTGTCCCCTCCCACGAATTCAAACCCTCCGGCCGTCGCGCCGAAGGAGGATCAAACAGCCGAAGCCGCCAAATCGGAGGGCGAGGGAAGTGTCAATCAAAAGCCAATCGAGCTTGCAGGGAGGGAGACCAATGCCAAGCTGGAGGACTGGGCTAGCGGAGCCAAGTCGTCCGGCAAGGGAAATGCTGCAGCCGATGTCAAAGCGGGAAGGAAGATTGCGAAACGGAATTTCCAGAACCCGAAGTCCGTCGGCATGATGGATATTATGAGCACGATGTTTCCAAGGTTGTCCCGATGAGCGCCGGCCGATGAGCTGGTGTCGTTTCCGGGTCTAAGCCTTCATTCCGACGGATCATTTGCAGTCGACCCCAACAACGCGGCGTCGGCCGCCACTTCGGGTTGGAAATATCCAATCCTCGTAGACACGCGGCATATATAAAATTTGCAGCCGAAAGCGCTGGGAGCGGCGAAATTTCCTTGCGGCCTTCCGCCGATGCTGGGGAGTGCGTTTTGGAGACGGGAGACGGGCGATCGATCGACCGGCAGCATCCCCAGCGCTGCGAACAGTTCAAAAATGAAGGCGGCGGGGGCTGCCGCGGAAGTGCAGGTAAGCCCATGCGGACCGTTGCAGTGCCGCCATTGGCGCTGTTCGCGGCGCTGATAGCCTCCGGGAAGTGTAGAGGAGTTCTTATTGCGGCGCCGCAATGACTCCTTAGTTCCAGCACACCATTGTGTCCGCGCTGGGGGTCAGAGCATGGGGGGACATCACCATGACTGACAGCGACGGTTGGAAGGAGCGCAGAAATCGGGTGGAGCGCTACCGAGTTCTGGCACGAGAAACGACCGACCCAATCGCAGCTCGTTTGCTCCACGATATCGTTTTGGAGTTGGAAGCCGAATTGCAGCGACCGCCGCAACGTGTTGGCCTTGATGCTGCATGAGCGTCGGCGCATCCCTAAATCCCGGGGATGCTTGATCCGTGCTCGGGTTTCCATCGAAACCAGATCGGACGCCTCCCGCTTAGCGACCTCCTAAAATGGTCGCCGCGGCGATGACCGCTGCCTGGGTAAGGTGTTGTTACGCCCGGCTTTGGCTTCTCGCACGGCACCGTAAAGGCTGATCAGCCCCACGATGATCGGAAACGGAGCCAGGATCGTGCAAGGCAGAGACTCAACGGTGACTATGGCCCAAAGGCCAAATGCAGCAATTCCCAGCGAGATCGATAGCGATAGAAAGTTATCCATGATCGCGCCCTGCGGAGCTTCGTATCCGTCTTGGACAACGTTGAAGTTCGTAACTGCGAGAATTTCAAAATCGTTCCCGCGCCATTCGTGACTTGCGCGGGAACCGATTGGAACCGCAGCGTGGCGGTCTCGCGTGCCGTCGTCGCTTTGATTGTGGGGTCCATGCCGGTGCCGGATTGGCGGGTGGCATTCCTCGCACTGCCACTAAGCTGACGCGCTGGCGGAATCCGACATTGTCTCGCTGATCCGCGCGATGTAGCGCGCGACCGAGGCCGCGACCACCTGCTTGCCGTTTGCGTCGATCTGCCCCCGGCCCGAAAACGCGCCGTACACCGCGTCGAATGCGAATGGCTCCAGGATCTCCGCGATGCGCTGAACCTTGGCCGCGGAAAGCGGAATCAGGTTCGGGTAGGACCACATAAAGCTGACGTGCCCGCTCGGAACCACCTGGAGCACGTCGCCCGAGAGCAGGACGCCGCGACCTTCGCTCCAGTCCGCCCAGTGCAGCACGGTGCCGCCGTCGAAGTGTCCTCCCAGCCGAATCAGCGTGAGGCCCGGCCCGATTGTTTTGCTGTCCCCCTCCCAGAACTGCACCGCATCATCTGCCCGCATCACCCACTGACGATCGGCCGCGTGCAGATGGATCGGCACTCCCCCGAGCGCGCGGCTCCACTCCACCATCGTGGTGTAGTAGTGCGGGTGGGAGATCGCGATAGCAGCGACGCCGCCTAGCCCCTTGATCAGATCGATCGTGGCGTCGTCGATCAAGGCGATGCAGTCCCACAGCACGTTGCCGACAGGCGTGCGCGCAAGGATCGCGCGCTGCCCGATGCCGAACGCGGGCGTGGTCTCGATGGTCGTAAGCCCCGTCGCAAGGCGGCGAAACTTATTGCTGTGCGCGTTCCGCAATCGCTCCAGTGTCGTCCAGGACTGACCCGACGCTGGGACGAATTGCCGCTCGTCGATGCAGATCGGACACGCACCGGGCGGAGCGTCGGAGGGCGGATACTGCGTTCCGCAGGCGGTGCAGATGAAGGCTGGCATGACGGCAGGATACACCAGGGTCACTGTGAGGGCCACTTCCTGTTGGTCATTCCTGTTGGTCAATACGGCAACACGTTGGGTCACGCGGCAGCGGATCGCGCGTTCGGCGGCCCAGCCTGTCTGTTGCAGCAACGTGCACAAATATTTGCAGCCGGATGACGTGCGACCTTGAGTCTGGTATTGCAGCAAGCTGCATCTGAGGAGATAAGCAGGCGAACAATGACGACGCCGTTTCAACGAGGACTAGGCAGTTGGACGCAGTATCGGTCGATGTTCGACTTGTCCGAATCCGACGAAGTCGATCTGCATTTCGGCCCGCGCGACAGGTCGGTCTCATATGACCAGGTGATGAGAGACCTGATCTGCCTCGTCGAGGACAAGCTCCGAGACGCGCAGCAGAGGGGCCGTCCCTATGTGATGTTCATTCACGGATCGTCTACATCGCGACGCGGCAGGAGGACGGCGCGCTCGCAGGTCAGAGGGTTCATGCGGTCAAAGGCCGCGACACCATTGATCGAACGAAAGCACTGCATTCAGCATTACACCGTATTCGTTGCCAAGTTGCGTCCGATGCCCGACGCGACGGCAGCGCCTGTCCTCCTCGGCGACCCAGCAAATTCCAGCCCGCGCCCCGATCAATAGTCGCGGCTTGATTTGAAGCAGGGCCAACGGGCGGCCCAACACGCACGGCCGGATATGGACACGCCGATAGCTAACCCCGATAGTAAAGCTCGCGAAGCCGCAGCATAGTCGAGGGTGCGCCATGAAGGATTTTGCCGGAAAGATCGCCGTCATCACCGGAGGCGGCACGGGCATGGGCCGCGAGCTGGCGCGCCAACTCGTCGCCGAGGGCTGCAATGTCGCCATGTGCGACGTCTCGGCGGAGGCGATGGCGGAAACCAAGCGGCTTTGCCAAGAGCAAAGGCTGCCCCAGGGGCTGCGCGTCACCACCCATATTGCGGATGTCTCGGTTGAGGATCAGCTCACACGCTTCCGCGACGAGTTGATTGAGCAGCAGGCCACCGACAAAATCCATTTGTTATTCAACAACGCGGGCATCGGCGGTGGCGGCAGCCTGTTCACGAACAGCCGCGAGCAGTGGGAACGCACCTTTGGCATTTGCTGGGGCGGCGTCTATCTCGGCGTCCGCACCTTCCTGCCGCTGCTGCTGAAGGCGGACGAGGGCCACATCGTCAATACTTCCAGCGTCAATGGCTTCTGGGCCTCGGTCGGAATGGGTGTCGCGCACACCGCCTATAGCGCGGCCAAATTCGCGGTGAAGGGATTTACCGAAGCCCTGATCAACGATCTCCGGCTCAACGCGCCGCATATCAAATGTTCGGTCGTGATGCCCGGCCATATCGGCACCTCGATCATATCGAACTCCCGCAAGATCCAGACCGGCAGCGAAACCGATCAACTGAGCGCCAACGAGATCCTGTCGACCCGCCAGCGGCTCAACGGCATGGGCATCGACACGGCGCCGATGTCGGACGACGATATTCAGGCGATCGCGCTGGAACGCGCGCGCACTTTTCGCGAGGAAGCGCCCACGACCGCGGCCGCCGCGGCAAAGATCATCCTCGATGGGGTCAAGGAGGGACGCTGGCGGATTTTGGTCGGCGACGACGCGCACCGCCTCGACCAGCGCGTGCGGCAGAATCCCGAACACGCCTACGACGGCGAGTTCTACCAGGATTTCGCCAAAGAGGTCGGTTGGCGATTGGGGTGAATCCTTCCATGACCCCCCAGCCGATGTTGCTCCCGCGTGATCTAAGCTTGTCGAGACGCCCGAGGTAGGTGGTGCGGTAGGCTTGATACGAGTTCGAGCGGGCGACGAAATCTATACGGCGGTTCTGCCGCCATCGACTGGCAGAATCGCACCATGGACGAAACTGGCGCGGTCGGTCGCCAGGAACATTATCGCCTCGGCAATCTCCTCAGGCGTGGCCGGGCGCCCGGCCGGCGCTTGCGCCGCGAGCTGTTGCAGAGCGTCGCCCATTGCCGCCGTGCCTTCGGTGCGGGTCGGTCCGGGACTGACTGCATTCACGCGGACGCCCTTGGGTCCATATTCGGCCGCCCACGCTTTGGTCAGTAGATTGATGGCTGCTTTGCTGGATCCATAGAGGCTGAAGCCCGCTGCGCCGTAATCGGCAACCATCGTTGAAACGTTGACGATTACGCCCTTGCCGCGCTGCGCCATCAACGGGGCTAGCTCGGCAACGAGGAAATATGGAGCCTTCACATTGAGCGCATAGACGTCGTCGAACGCCTCCTCGCTCATTTGATGCGTCGGGCCGAATGGAAACACGCCGGCGTTATTGATGAGCACTTCGACATGGCCGTTTCCCAACTCGACGGCTTTTTTCGCGACCGCTCGGGCGCTCGCGGCATCGCGAAGGTCGGACGAGATGAAATCAGCTTTCCCGCCCGCCGCCCGTATTTCGGCAATCGTCCTTTCACCACGTTCCACATTGCGGCCGACGACCATGACATGAACGCCCGACTGCGCCAGTTTGTCTGCTGCGGCGCGGCCGATACCGCTCGTCGCTCCGGTGATAAGGGCTGTCGTCGTCATTAGCGCCTCCTTGTCTGGTTCTTTTGGCCGCCGGGCCTACTGTCCGGCTGCGCAAAAAATGACGTCGAATGGGTGCGCGCAGTAGACGAGCGCAGCGTATCTGACTTATACGCCAAGTGTATGAGTGACCGGTTCCGGGAATTGACCGCCTTCGTCCGCGCCGGCGAGACCGGCAGCTTCTCGCGTGTCGCGCGCGAACTAGGGGTGTCGCAGCCTTCGATATCGCGGATGGTGGCAGACCTCGAGGCGCGTTTGGGTGTGAAGCTTCTCTTACGCACCACACGGCACGTCACGCCGACCGACGCCGGCCGGGTGTTTCTCGAACGGGCGCGGCAAATCCTCGGTGATCTCGACGACGCCGAAAATGCAGCGCGCGGCGTCGACAGCCTGCGCGGCACATTGCGGGTGGTGTTGTCCGGGGCATTCGGAACTCGCGAGGTCATCCCCCGCCTGCCTGGCTTCGCTGCGCAGCATCCAAAACTAGGCATCGAGCTGCTGATGTCCGACCGGACCGAGGATCTGATCGCCGAAGGAGCCGATATGGCCGTGCGGCTAGGTCCTCTGTCCGATTCCGGATTCGGCGCGCGGTTGCTGGGTAAGGCTCCGCGCCTCGTCGTTGCCTCGCCGGGTTACATTGCGCGCAAGGGAACGCCGCAAACGCCGGCCGACCTCGATAGGCACGACTGCATTCTCGGCCCGGGTCTCTCCGGCCGGACCGGCTGGAGTTTCACGCGAGCGGGGAAAGCAGCGTCTGTAACCGTGAAAGGGTCGATCAAGGTCACCTCAGCCGACGGCGTCATTGCCTGCGCCAAAGCAGGGCTCGGAGTAGCCGTCGCCTCGCGATGGATGTGCCGGGCCGAGCTCGAGGCAGGCGAGGTCGTCGCGATCCTTTCCGACTATCAACTTGATTGGGTCGAGCTGCACGCTGTCTACCCGGCGGGCCGTCGCCCGTCTCTCAAGGTACGAACCTTTTCCGATTACCTTGCGGCTCAGCTCACGCACAAAAATGAAGGCGGCTGAGGCGTCTATAGGAAGCCCAAGGCTGTTGTCCTTCGTTATTGCGAGGAGCGAAAGCGACGAAGCAATCCATTCTTTCTTTGTGCTGCGGCATGGATTGCTTCGCTGACGCTCGCAATGACGGTGGAGGTGATGGGCTGTTGGAAATTTCAAGCAGGCAACTAGCCCCGCGCCGCGCGCGAGCTGGGGCGATAGGCGAGGCGGGTATGGCCCGGGCAGTAGGGCAGGCCTTCGACCGGCGTGTTGCCGCAAAAGCAGAAATCCTCCGCTCCGGGCGTGCTGATCGGCCAGCGGCATCGCTGCTCGCTCAGCTCGAGCAACGAGCAGCGATGTTCCTCGCCGATCGTGTCATCGTCAAACAGCACTTCGGGCTCGGCGTACACCGCCTGCAACATCCGATATTGCAGCCGCGGCGTGGTCTTCAGGCGAGGTCCCTTGACGGCGTCTTTGGCGGCGCTCTTTCGCGCCCTGCGTCGCAGGTCGATGGTCTTTTCGCGGGTCAGGTTGAGACGCGAGAGCTTGCCGATGACGGCGTTGCGGCTGACCCCGATGTCGGCGGCGATCTGGCGGCAGGACAGCCCCGCCTCAAACCGGTTTTTCAGGCGTTCGATGCGTTCAGTGGTCCAAGTAGGCTGAAAGGTGGGCTGGAGCGCGGGCATGTTGATGGTTCCAAGTTGCGGATGATCTCCGGATTCCTGGCCACATTGTCGACCGAGCCCATTTGCGCGTGCTTCCCCGTCACGTCTTGCCATTGTCGCGGATCGACAGCAGCCCGTCCTTGATCGCGAGCCGAATGCCTTCCTCGACCAATGTCCTTGCGACGCCGGGAACGCTTGTTCCGTGGGTACCCTGTTTCACCAGCTTTTCGAGATAGGCGATGGTCTGGAGAGCCAAGGTAATCGGAACGCGATCGGTTTCGGCTTTTTCTGTGGCCATGCAAAAAGCTAGCCTCCAACTCATGTACTGAAAAGTATCTATTTAGACTCTATTAAGTTATCCCCAGGAGTCAAATCGGTATCGTCGTCCCTCCGCCAGCCATTGGAATTGCTGGCAAAATCGCAACGGTCGAGACCGCGCCCGCATGGCGGGCGTTGCGACGGCAGGGACGGAGTGGGGGTTAACGGCGCTTTCGCGTCATCCATGCACGATCGTTTTGGCGATCATGCAGTGAATGCCCTTGGAGCCGTTTACGGTCTGGGTCACCCGCAGATCGGCTGCGAGACTGCAGAGCGTGTAGGCATCTTCGCGCGACAGATTGCGCTTTTCGCCGAGCAGCACGATCATGTCGCGCAGCGCCCGCACCACGCATTGATCGAGGTCTGGATCCATCGCCATCGTCAGGTAATGCGTCGGCGTCTCGGCGCGGGGATAATCAAGCCGGATATCCTTGCGCACCGTCAGGCGGAAGCGGCCCTGCAACGCGGTCTCGATCGCGGTGACGCAGACCTCGCCATCGCCCTGCACGCCATGACCGTCGCCGCAGGAGAACAGCGCGCCCGGCACGAACACCGGCAAATAAAGTTTGGCGCCGACGCCGAGTTCCTTGTTGTCGAGGTTGCCGCCCATCGCGCGCGGAATGAGCGAGGTGATGCGCCCCCACGCGGGCGGCGGCGCCACGCCCATCACGCCAAAGAACGGCGAGAGCGGCAGATCGAGCCCCCATGGCAAGCGGCCAACCATCCGCTTTGTGTCGAGCGGAATGTTCATCAGCCGCGGCTCGTGGAAATCGTCGGGCAGGGTGCCGGCGAGGGGGCGGATCAGATTGTAACCCCAGTCCTGGCGGAGTTTGACATCGAGGACGTCGACTTCAAGCACGTCACCCACTTCGGCGCCCTTGATCGCCACCGGACCGGTCAGGATATGACCGGGCACCATCCGCTCGCTCTTGGCATGCACCTCGGCGAGTTCGGGCGGGACGTGAAATTTGGCTTTATCGGGCACCACCTCCGGGCCGCCGCTGATGGTGTCGATGGTTATGTCGTCGCCGCTTTCGATGGTGAGCACCGGCTTCAGCTTGGCTTCGAAATAGCCCCAATGGCAGGTCTCGGGGCTTGAATGCAGATGATGATGGGTCATGGGAAAGCTTTTGGATGGCGAAGGGACAGCGTATGAGGCTGTACCAGAATATTCGGGGGGCTTCGCTTGTTTTTCGTCCTGTCCAAGACGCTTGGCGTCATGCTGCTGCCGACCAACTTGCTGATCGCGCTGGGTATCGCCGGCGCCATCCTGCTGGTGACGCGATTGGCCGCTCTCGGCCGCAGGCTGCTGGTTGCCTCGGTCGTGCTGCTTGCGATTTGCGGATTTTCGCCGCTCGGAAAGTTCCTGCTCTATCCGCTGGAGCAGCGCTTTCCGCCATGGGATGCCGCGCAAGGGCCGCCTGACGGCATTATCGTGCTGGGTGGAGCGATCGATCCGGATATGTCGGTCGCGCACGATACGGCGGTGATCCGCACTGCACCCGACCGCATGATTGCAGCCGCCGCACTCGCCCGTCGATATCCGAAGGTGCGCATCGTGTTCTCCGGAGGAAGCGCGAACCTGATTGCGAACGATGCGCGAGAAGCCGATTTTGCGACCGAGATTTTCGAAGGTCTTGGCGTCGACAAATCGCGGCTCACGCTGGAGCGGCGCTCGCGCAACACGTATGAAAATGCCGAATTCTCCAAGGTGATCGCGGCCCCGAAGGCCGGCGAGCGCTGGCTGCTGGTGACGTCGGCCTTTCATATGCCGCGCTCGATTGGGCTGTTTCGCAAGGTGGGATTTGCCGTGCAGCCTTATCCGGTGGATTGGCGGGTAGGCGGCCGTGCCGACCTGTTGAGCTTTACCAGTTTTGCCGGCGATGGCTTGGTGCGAACCGATACCGGTTTGCGCGAATGGCTGGGCCTGATCGCCTATCGCCTCACCGGCAGGACCAGCGAGTTGCTTCCGGGCCCCGCGAAGGACTAGAAGCAAGACGCGCCGATTTGGGAGTTGATGCCATGCAACATGAGAGGCCGGGCGAACCGCTGGATTTGGCCGGCATGGTCGCCGACCTGAACAACCTGCTTCGCCTGAAGACCACCGTGATCGGCATGAAAATGTTCGCGCGTGTCGAGGATATGCAGGCGATCGAAAAAATCCGGCGTCCGAGCGCGATCCACACCACCGACCAGATCGTCAGCATGGCCTCGCGGCTCGGCTGGACGATGGGTATCACCGCCGATGACCTCGTCGGCGCCCAATGCCGCGCCGTGATCGGGCTTGCCCCGCAGGACGAGAAATGGCTCTCGGGGCAAAACTATGTCGGCGTCTGGCATGGCACGGCGGAAGACGCACGCAAGCGCCAGGAGGCGCTCGATGTCGTGGCGTTCGGTCAATACCACGCGCTCGCGGTAAGTCCGCTTGCGAGCGGCCGGCTCAATCCGCCCGATATCTGCCTGGTCTATGCGACGCCGGGGCAGATGATCATCCTGATCAACGGGCTGCAATATACCGGCTACAAGAAGTTCGAATGGGGCGTTGTCGGCGAGACCGCCTGCGCGGATTCCTGGGGACGGGCGCTGAAAACCGGCGAGCCTAGCCTGTCGCTGCCGTGCTTTGCCGAGCGGCGCTATGGCGGCGTGCCGGATGAGGAACTGCTGATGGCGCTGCCGCCTGCCCATCTTGCCAAGGCGATCGTTGGCATGAAGCAGTTGGCCAAAAACGGCCTGCGCTATCCGATCGCGCCTTATGGTATTCAGGCCGACGTGCGCGCCGGCATGGGAGTTTCCTACGGAAAGAAATGATTCACAGACTGTCATTGCGAGGAGCAAAGCGACGAAGCAATCCAGCGTGCGGGACTCGTGAACTGGATTGCTTCGCGGAGCCTGTCATCGGGCGCGCATTCGCGCGACCTGTTGGCTCGCAATGACGGGCAGCACCCCAGGGAATTGAGTTATGAAGTCCTCGTCGAAGTTCGACATCGTTGTCTATGGCGCGACCGGATTCACCGGCCAGCTCGTCGCCGAATATCTCGCAGCCCGCTACCGGGGTGACCAGCAACTGAAATGGGCAATGGCCGGGCGCAGCATGGACAAGCTGAAATCCGTGCGGGACGCGATCGGCGCCCCGTCCGACACGCCCTTGATCGCCGCCGACGCCGGCGACGGCGCATCGCTGCAAGCGATGATCGATCAGACCAAGTCGGTTCTCACCACCGTCGGTCCGTATCAGCTCTACGGCTCCGACCTGCTCGCCGCCTGCGCGGCATCGGGTACCGACTATCTCGATCTCTGCGGCGAGCCGGTCTGGATGCGCCAGATGATCGGCAAGCACGAAGCCGCCGCGAAAGCGAGCGGCGCGCGGATCGTCTTCTCCTGCGGCTTCGACTCGGTACCGTTCGAGCTCGGCGCGTTCTTTGTGCAGGAAGAGGCGAAGCGCGTGTTCGGCGGGCCGGCCTCGCGCGTCAAGGGACGTGTGCGCGACATGCGCGGTACGCTGTCGGGCGGCACGGCGGCGAGCGGACGCGCGACGTTCGAGGCGGTTGCCAAGGATCTCAGCCTTGTCGCCATCCTGAATGATCCATTTGCGCTGACGCCCGGCTTTAGCGGCGCCAAACAGCCGAAGGGCAACAAGCCATTCTATGAGGAAGACCTGCAGTCCTGGACTGCGCCTTTCATGATGGCTTTGATCAACACGCGCAACGTCCATCGCTCCAACATGCTGATGGGATTCCCCTACGGAAAAGAGTTCGTCTATGACGAGATGGTGCTGACCGGGCCCGGCGAGAAGGGCGAAGCCAACGCCAAGCGCGTCATGGCGGCCAATAACGAAAAGACCGGCCCAAATGCGCGCAAGCCGGGGGAGGGGCCTTCAAAAGAAGAGCGAGAGAATGGGCTCTACGATCTTCTTTATGTTGCGATCGCGCCCGACGGCCGCCAGGTCCGCGCATCGGTCAAGGGCGATCGCGATCCCGGCTACGGCTCCACGTCAAAGATGATCTCAGAATGCGCGGTCTGCCTGCTGCGCGATACGCCCGACGTGCCGGCCGGTTTCTGGACGCCGGGCGCGGCCATGCAGCACAAACTGATCAAGCGGCTTGTCGATAACGCTGGGCTGACGTTTCAGGTCGAGGGGTGACGGTGCAGGGATTGTAGGCGTACATCCAATCCATGCGCCGCCGCGCCGTAAGCGGGATCATGAGCTTCAGCATCCGGTCGCGGGCCCAGGCGCCGGCGCGGCTGAACTCACGCTTCTGGTTGCCGTTGCGACGGGCCAACGCGACGATGCGTTCGGCGCGCGGCCTGCGCTCGCGCTCGAAATTCTGAAAGGCGGTACCGATCTCATGTTCGGCGCAAAGCGCGCATGTAAGCCGATAGGCGTCTTCAAGCGCGAGCGAGGCGCCCTGGCCGGCGTGGGGGCTGGTGGCGTGGGCGGCATCGCCGATCAGAACCGTCCGCCCGCGCGACCATCTCGGCAACCTCGCCACGTCGAGCGTTGCGGTGACGCCAATGTCTTCCGCGGCTTCCAGGATTTGCGGGATCGGATCGTGCCAGCCGGCATGGAAACCAAGCAGGTGCCGCTTGAGCGCGTCGCGGGTCATGCCGCGGAACGTCGCGGCGTCGACGCCGGCCGGCGCCGGTTGGGTGCTCCACCACATCACGCCGTCCTGGGGATCCGAGTTGCAGAACCCGAAGCCGAAAAATCCGCTCCGCCCGAACGTCGTCCGCACGCACTGGCCTGTTCCGCTATACTCGATCAACGACCTCGGCACGAACCCGCCCAATCCGATCAGGCCGATATCGAAGGGTTTTGGGCCATCGGGCACGACATGGGTTCGCACCGCCGAATGCACGCCGTCGGCGCCGATCAGGAGATCGCCCTCGGCGCTGGAGCCGTCCGCAAAGTGCGCGACCACGCCCTGATCGGCGCGGTCCTCGATGCGGACCAGCCGCTTGTCAAAGAACAGCTCGACATTCTCGCACCAGGCCTGGTTCACGATCGTTTCGTTGAGGGTGGCACGGCGCATGTTCACTGCCGGCTGACCGAAACGCTGCTCCATGTTCTCGTTGATGCAGCCGAGCCGGTTTCCGGATTGCGAATAGAACTCGAATGCTTCCGCAACCGAGCCGCGACGGATCATTTTGTCGGCAAGGCCCGCCGCGGCGAGCACGTGCATGCCGTTCGGCGCAATCTGCAGGCCGCCGCCGATGCCCGTGGAATAGGGCCAAGCCTCGAACACCTGCGCCTCAAAACCGGCCTTCCGCAGCAGGATGGCGGCGATGGGGCCGGCAATGCCGGCGCCGATGATGAGGGCTTTGCGGGATCGTCGCGTCATGTCTTGCTCCTGATGTCGCGGTGGGGTAAGAAACTAAGCCTTCTAATCATCTTAGCAAATAAGATACTAAATAACTAAGCTATAGGGACCGGTTTTGTCAAGACAGAAAGTGCGTGCCGCGCTGATGCAGGAACTGGAACACGCGATGCGCCGGACGTCGGGTTTGGGCGCGATTTTCAGCCAGACTGTCGCGGATTCCGCCGGCATCTCGAGTTCCGACCTCGAATGCCTCGATTTCCTCAACCTGGAAGGCCGGGTGACCGCGGGACGGCTCGCCGAGGTGACGGGTTTGACCACCGGGGCCATCACCGGTGTGGTGGACCGGCTGGAGAAGGCGGGGTTCGTGCGTCGTGAGCGCGACGACAACGATCGCCGCAAGGTCTTCATCGCCGTCGTCCCCGAGAATACCGCGAAGATCGGACGGCTATATCAGAACATGCAGCGGGCGATCCTGAAGGATTGGGAGAGCTATTCGGACGCCGAGCTAAAGCTGCTGCTCCGTTTCGCCAACCAGGGCTACAAGACGATGCTGTCGGCGACCGAGGAACTCAAGGCGATGATGGCGGCGCCCAAGGCAAAGCGGAAAAGCGCTACGAAGCCGGCGCGCTCGCCGTGAGCGCTTGATCGGGGACCGTCTTGTAGCGCTGCGCGGCGACGAACATCCCCCACATCGCTCCCAGCATCATCCAGAAGTGCCGCCAGTGATCGGTGTCAATCACAAAGTTTTCGCCGACCGTCCCAAGAAAGGCTGAAAAGATCGCGAGATAGGCGCGCTGCCAGGGTACGCGGACGAAGACGTTTCTGAATCCGAGGATGACGGTGGTGAAAACGAGCGCGGGATAGCAGACGCCCGAAATCCAGCCGCCGGACATGAAGGCGTTCAGATAGGAGTTGTGGGTGTCCTCCGGAAAATAATGATGGAACTGCAGCGGGCCGATGCCGAACGGCAGATCGAGCGCCATGGCGGCGCCCAGCATGTGCCGGCCGAACCGGCCGAAGCGGCCCTCGTCATAGCTTTGGTCGAAATTTGCGCGTTGGTTGAACATCTCAGCAATCGTGTCGAACGACAGCAGCACTGCGACCAGCGCGGCGGCTGCGACGACCGCGGCGACAGCGATCACGATGATGCGCGAGCGCTCCGCGCTTGAGCGGCTGGTCATGACCATCAGCGCCAGCATGAAGGCCGACGTCAGGAGGAGTCCGCCCCACGCCGCGCGCGAGAACGCGAGCAGGATCGCAAGTTCCATGATGCCGAGCGCAATCGTGCTGCGGAGCGCCTTGCCGAAGCGGTCGGAAACCACGCTTTGCAGGACGAACAGCGAGGGCAGGATCAGGAACGCGCCGAGCACGTTCGGATCCTTGAACGTGCCGCGCCCCCGATCATAGAGCGTCAACAGGTCGTGCCCGCCCGGAACGAGATTGAAATAGCCGGCGATCGCGGCGAGCGATGCGATCATGGCGCCGACGGTGAGAC
>Ga0209805_1001539_pt1 | contig 13958 bp, 18 predicted proteins | sample GraSoiAngelo_148_FD_185905 | JGI IMG/M metagenome (GOLD analysis project Ga0209805, IMG submission 185905) | Grasslands soil microbial communities from the Angelo Coastal Reserve, California, USA - 14_1009_09_20cm (SPAdes) (version 2) | ecosystem: Environmental > Terrestrial > Soil > Grasslands ... | reverse complement strand
CCACTCGCGGCCTCATCACTGACGTTGGCAATGACATCCTGTATGGGTTTTCAGCGCAACAGATCCTGGATTGGGTGGAGGAAGCTCTGGGTCGCCTGCAGTCGTTTTCGCAGGACATCGTCCTCACGGACCTTCCGCTCGCCAGCATCCGTCGTTTATCGCGGGCGAAGTTCCTGGCGTTTCGCTCGATCCTGGTGCCGTCGTGCCGGTTGCCATTCGGCCAGGTTGTCGAGAGGGCTGAACAGGTCAACGCCGGCCTGACCGGGCTAGCGGCGGCCCGAGGCGTCAGGTTCCTCCACCTGAACCCGGACTGGTACGGATTCGACCCAATCCACATCCGTGCAGCTTCGTGGCGGCCGGCCTGGCGAGAGATCCTCGGCAGTCGGGTCGCGGCGGACGGTAACCGCGGCTCGACAATCGAAGCGTTGAGACTCTATCTCATGCCGCCCGAGCGCCAGTGGCTATGTGGCGTGGAGCGCTTCAGTCCACAGTCGGGCAAAGCGTTATCATCGGGCTCTCGAGTATGGCTCTACTAGTGGGACCTCACACACTCCACATGAGATACAGGCGGTTCCTTGTTGCGCCGACGCGCATTCGCCGCGGAGCGCTTCGCGACGAGTGACGGGCTGATGCGGCTACCGAACGATCAGCACGATCGACAGCGCAAGAAGCGCTCCCATGACGGCGTTGAATATCCTCAGTCGGCGCGGGTTGTGGAGCACATGCTGGACCGCGGCGCCGAAGGCCAGCCACACGAAGCAGCTCGGCAACGCGGCTAGAAAGAAGAGACCCGCGAGCGACGCAGCCTGCACGATGGGGCTTCCCGCGCCGGCGCTCAGAAACGTCGCCGCGGCGCTCGCGCTCACCAGCCAGGATTTCGGATTGACCCACTGAAAGACCGCGCCGCCGAGGTAGCCGATGGGGGTGCCTCCCGACGCCGACTCGATGCGGCCGGCCGACGTCGCGATCTTCCAGGACAGCCAGAGCAGGAACGCCGCGCCACCCCAACGGAGCAACTTGAGGGCCGCGGGATGAGCGAGCACGAGGCTGGCGAGTCCGAACGGGACGAGAAACATCATGAGAGCCATGCCCGTCGTGACGCCGAGCAGGCAGGGCAATCCTCGCAGGACGCCCGCGCGCGCGCCGGCGGCGGTCAGCATGATGTTGCTGGGGCCGGGCGTGACGGCGGCCACGACCGCGAAGAGAAGAAACGCCAGGACTTGCTCTGTGGTCGTACGCTACCTCCATGAGTCGGAAGACCTCGACCCAGCTCCACGAGACCAGATCCGCCGGCGAGGGTCTTGAACGATCGTGCCGTGAGAGGGTAGGGGGCTGGATCTCCTGCACGAGGCCCGTCGGTGGCGTGGAGCTCTTCAGCGCATGGTTCGCCGGTGCGGCCTATCAGAAGCATCGCCATGACACCTATGCGGTCGGCCTGACGGACTCCGGCGTACAGGTCTTCGGCTACCGGGGCTCGACGCATGCGAGCACTCCGGGCCAGGTCGTCGTGCTGTATCCGGATGAGGTTCACGACGGGCGCGCGGGCACCGGCGAGGGGTTCGGCTATCGGATCGTCTACGTAGAGCCATCTGTGCTGGGCGAGGCGATACGGGACCTGCGCGGGAAGCCCTATCCGCTGCCCTTCGTCGCCGCGCCCGTGTCGACGAACGCGATGTTGTCTCGCGCCATCGAGGACGCGTTTCACGGGCGCCTGGAATCGCTCGCGGTCGATAGTCTGGTCGTGAGTCTGGCCGAGGGGTTGCTGGCCGGAGAGCGGGGTGCGGTCAGGCCTTCGGTCTCGCGCCGCGTCGACGCCCCGGCCGTCGAACGGGCTCGGCAGTTCCTCGACGCGGAGCGGACGCGCGTCGTGCATTCGGCGGAGCTGGAGTCGATCACGAGGCTGACACGCTACGAGCTGGCCCGACAGTTCAGGATCCTGCTCGGGACCAGCCCGCATCGGTATCTGCTCATGCGCCGCCTCGATCTCGCGCGCGAGCGGATTCACGGAGGGCGCCCACTCGCCGAAGTGGCCTGCGACGCCGGCTTCGCCGACCAGGCGCACTTCACCCGCGCGTTCAAATCGGCATTCGGACTGACTCCTGCGCGCTACCGCGCGTTGAGGGCGGGATCGCGCTCGACTTGACGCCGTATCCTGGATGGTGGATATTGTGTCCATCATCATGGAAGTGGCCACCGCGCCCGATCTGAACCAGCGCATCGCCGAGCGCGTGCGCGAGCTGCGCGCCGGCCAGGGGCTGTCGCTCGACGCACTGGCCAGCAAGAGCGGCGTGAGCCGGTCGATGATCTCGCTGATCGAGCGTGGCGAGAGCAGCCCCACCGCGGCGGTGCTGGAGAAGCTCGCCGCGGGCCTGGGGGTCATGCTGGCCTCGCTCTTCGATGTGGCGGCCGCCGGTTCCCGGGCGCACAGCGGCCCGGTCGCGCGGCGCAACGACCAGCCGCAGTGGCGAGACCCGGCCTCCGGCTACCTTCGCCGCAACGTCTCGCCACCGGGCGTGCCGCAGCCGATGCAGATCGTCGAAGTGCAGTTCCCGCCCGGGGGCCGCGTCGCGTTCGACACCGGCGCGCGCGACACGCGCGTGCACCAGCAGGTGTGGGTGCTCGAGGGCGTGATCGACGTCACGCTGGGCGCGGAGCGCCACCGATTGCGCCAAGGAGATTGTCTGGCCATGCAGCTCGACCGCCCGACGATGTTCCACAACCCCACGCGAAAGCCCACGCGCTACGCGGTGGTGATCGCGGCGGAAACGCCCTGGAGACGATGAACACGACGAGCTGGTCGCTGCGACGCGTGCGCGCGCTCGATGATGCGCCGATCGACGGACTGGCCGACGTGCTGATCGACTGCGTCGAAGGCGGGGCCTCGGTGAGCTTCATGCACCCGCTGCGCCGCGACCGCGCCGTCGCGTTCTGGCGGCGTGTCGCGCAAGGCGTGGCCGCGGGCGAGCGCGCGCTGCTGGTGGCCGAGGATGCACGCGGCGTGTGCGGCACCGTGCAGCTGGTGCTCGAGCAGCCCGAGAACCAGCCGCACCGCGCCGAGCTCTCGAAGATGCTCGTGCACCGTCGCGCGCGCCGCCGGGGGCTGGGGGCCGCGCTGATGCAAGCCGCGGAAGCCGCCGCGCGCGAGTGCGGCAAGACCTTGCTGGTGCTCGACACCGCGTCGGCCGATGCCGAACGCCTGTACGAGCGCATGGGCTGGGAGCGTGTCGGTGTGATCCCGGGCTATGCCTTGCTCCCACAGGGCGGGCTCTGCGGCACGACGGTGTACTACCGCAACCTCGCCCCGGGGCGTTAGGCCGCAAGGAGAACGATGCCGCAGCTGTTCGCCGTGATTCGTACGCGCGGCCCGGCCTGGCAGGAGTCCCGGCCTCTGGAGGGCCAGGCTGACTGGTCCGGCCATGCCTCGTTCATGAACTCCCTCGCGAAAGAGGGATTCGTGATCCTCGGCGGCCCACTCGAAGGGACCTCGGACACGCTGCTCGTCGCGACGGCCAAGACTCCCGACGAAGTGCGTTCCCGTCTGGCAGAGGATCCGTGGGAGGGCACGGGGCTCCTTCGGACCGTTCGCGTCGCACCCTGGACGCTGCGACTGGGCTCTCTCGCGCCTTCGTCGTGAAATCGTGGTAATCATGCGTGGCCCATGGATGCCCTCGGCCTCGTCCACACCCTGACCTTCGATGCGTTCGGCACGATCCTGGACCTGGGCGGCAGTCATGCCCCGGGTCTGGGGGAGTTCTTGAAGTCGAAGGGCTCGGGAATGACGGCCGCGGAGCTGTGGGCCCGGTGGCGTTATCGGCAGCGCATCGAGCAGTATCAGGACAACCAGTTCTACACCGGCCACTATGGCTACCTGGACTCGTCTCGCCGCGCCCTGATCTACACGCTGCGTTCGTCCAAGCTGCCGTTCGGCGACGTCGATGTCGCGCGCATCATGGAAGGCTGGCAGGAGCTGAGCCCGTTTCCCGACGCGGTACCCGGCCTGCGGCGGTTGCGGAGCAAGTTCAAGCTGGTCGTGCTGTCCAACGGCGAGCGAGACTTTCTCGCCCATCTGGTGAAGAACCGCATCCAGTACGACTTCGACGGGGTGATCTCGGTGCAGGATGTCGGCGTGTTCAAACCCAATCCCCAGGTGTACCGCTATGCGGCGCGCGTGCTGAAGGCCGAGCCCGGTGAGCTCCTGATGGTATCGTCCAACAGCTTCGACGTGGTGGGCGCGCGCGCCTCGGGATATCGCGGCGCCTACATCAACCGATACGATCTCCCCTACGAGGAGACGCCCTACCGGCCCGATGTCGAGGCCGGCGACTTTCTGGCCCTCGCGGCGAGACTGGGCTGCGCGCAGGCGTGAGCAGAGGGGCGGTGGAGAGCCTTCGACTCGTCGTCGCGATTCGCGCTCGAAAAGAGGTGCGGACATGAAGGTCCTGGTCATTCACGGCGCCGGCATGAACATGCGCGGCAAGGTGCAGACGGAGGTGTTCGGGACCCTGACCCTCCCGGAATACGACGTCAAGATCCGCGAGTACGCGGGCGCGCTCGGGATACAGGTCGAGATCTTTCACTCGAACATCGAGGGCGAGGTGATCAATCGCCTCTACGCGGCGCACGACGGGGGCATCGATGCCGCCATCATCAATCCCGACGGATTCACCCGCGGCTACCCGGCTCTCGTCGCCGCGATCAGCCGGGTGAAGTTTCCGACGATCGAGGTGCACATCTCCAACCCGGCGCGGCGCGGCACGCATTCCGAGGTCCTCACCGCGAGCCACGGCGGGATCGCCGGATTCGGTATCGTCGGGTACGACCTGGCCCTTCGCGGACTGAGAGCGCTGCTGACAAAGTAGCCGGCGAGCGCGACACACGACGCTCGACGAATCGCGGGATCTCCTCTCGTTCGACCCGAGTGAGGAAATGACTGATCGACGGATCGATGCCTTCTTCTATGGCTTGTTCATGGACGTCGACGTCCTGCGCGAGAGCAAGGTCGCGCCGAGCAATCCCCGCCGCGCGTACGTCGCCGACTTCGCGTTGCGCATCGGTCAGCGCGCGACACTGCTCCCTGCCGCCGGCGCTCGCGCGTACGGCATGCTGATCGCGCTCACTCACCGGGAGCTGGAGCGGCTCTACACGGCGCCGGGCCTCGAGCAGTACCGTCCAGAGGCGGTGCTGGCCCAGACGCTCGGCGGCACGCTGGTGCCGGCGCTCTGCTACAACCTGCGCGAGGCGCCGGCAGCGCACGAGCGCAATCCGGACTACGCGACGCGGCTTCAGGGTGTTCTCAGCAAGCTGAACTTCCCGCCGGAATACATCGCCGCGGTCTCGTGAGCACGAGGCCCGGCAGCCCTCGCTGACCTTCGACGATGGCGCTGAAGGCCAGGCTCGCCGAGATTCTCGAGCAGCAGGTGGAAGGGCGTGGTACCGCCGGCATCGCGGTGAAGACGGCCGGTACCGCGGGGCCGGTGACGGCCTGGGTCCCGAGCGCCGCCGACGAGGAGCCGGGGTATCTCGCCTACAGCATCACCAAGACGTTCATCGCGGTGCTCGTGCTGTTGTTGCGGGACCAGAGACGGGTGAGCCTGGACGATCGCGTGGCGCGCTGGCTCCCCGGCCTCGCCGGAGCGGAGCGAATCTCAATTCGTCAGCTTCTGAACCACACCGCCGGTGTGCCCGACTATGGCGGGATGCACGCGTACCATGAAGACGTGCGGGCCTCGCCGTCGGCGCCGTGGTCGTTCGAAAGGTTTGTGGCGGAAACGCTCGAGAAGGGGCTGAGCTTCGAGCCGGGGAGCGATTGGGCCTACTCGAACCCGGGCTATATGCTCCTCAAGCGCATCACGGAGCAGGTCGGCGGGGGCTCTTTCGCCACCCTGATCGTCGAGCGGATCGCCCGGCCGCTCGGCCTCGCCAGAACATTCGTGCCCGAATCGCTCGGGGACCTCGCCACGCTCGCTCCGGCCTCATCCCGATCGCTGGCTGATGATGCCGCCCCTGGGGACGTACGCGACCACTATCATCCCGGCTGGGTCTCTCACGGAGTCGTGGCATCGACACCGACGGAGATCGCGCGCGTTTTCGACGCGCTGTTCCGCGGGCGCCTGATCTCGTCCGCCTCCCTCCACGAGCTGACGACACTCGTCCCCATATCGGCGCAGGTCGAGTCTGCCCCCTGGGGCCGGCCTGGCTATGGGCTGGGGATCGTGGGGGATACCGCGTCGCGCTGGGGTCGACTCTGGGGCCACAACGGCGGGGGACCGGGGTACACGACGTCCGCGTTTCACGCGCCGGATCTCGGCGGCGTTTCGGTCTGCGCGATGTGCGCGCTCGAGGAGAAGTCGACGGCCGAGCAGCTCGTGTTCGCGGTGTTCGACGCTCTTCGCGGCGCGAGCACCGGAGCGACGCCATCCTCAAGCTGATCGTTGGCGTGCTCGGCAACGTGGCCATCTTCGCCGGCTTGCTGTTCTTGCCAACACGCAATCTGAGCTGGTGGCGCGCGTGGGTGTTTCTCGGAGTCGTCGTCGTCGGTGCGGTCGCGAGCACCGTGAGCGTTCGCCGCGCCAGTCGAGCTTTGCTCGAAGAGCGCTTCAAGTCGCCGGTCCAGGCAGGGCAACCGCTGGCGCGGCCGAACAGATTCGTGTCCTCGGCCGGGCTCATCCTCTTCGTCGCCGGCTGGTGGGTCATGTCGCTCGCGCTGCGAGCGAATCCCTTTGCGGCGCCGGCGGTGAAGCATCAGGCGGACCGTCGGCAGGTGGCGATCGACAGCGGGCTCTACAGCCTGGTGCGACACCCGATGTACGCGGGTGCGATCATGCTGTTCGTCGGAATGCCGCTGTGGCTCGAATCCTACGCCGCGACGATCCTGGCCGGCATTCCCGCCGGCCTCCTCGTGCTACGGATCCATATCGAGGAGCGGTTCCTCAGGCGCGAGCTGCCGGGTTACGACCTCTATGCGCGGAGGGTGCGGTACCGGCTAATCCCTCGTTTGTGGTAGCCGTCGAGGACGAGGAGCCAGCTCAGCGCAGATAGGTCGCCTGTCGGCGCTTGTACTCGTCCTGCTTCAAGGCGACCTTCAGCAGCTCTTCGGAGGCGACGCGGTCCTTGAGCCCGGCGGGCGATCCGCCCTCGCGCAGGTACTTGAGCGTGTCATACACCGCCTTGGCCGCCGCGTAGAAGGGGTGATGGCCTTGCAGCGCGATGCGTACGCCCTGAGCCGCGAGATAGTTCCGGTCGGATAGCTCGGGCGGCGCGCCGCCCAGCATGAGCGGCAGCCTCGTGGCGCGGCGCATCGCCTCGACCTCTTCGCGCCTGGTCGCGCCCGCGAGAAAGATCGCGTCCACTCCGGTTTCCTGATACGCCTTGACGCGCTTTTCCGCCTCGGCGATGCCGCCGCGGCGAAGCGCGCCGGTGCGACCGATGACGACCAGCGAGGGATCCTGGCGCGCGGCCACGGCGCCCCTGAGCTTCCCCAGCATCTCGTCGACCGAAATCAAGGCTTCCGCCTGGCCGCCGAACGCGGTCGGGAGCACCGTGTCTTCGATGGTGAAGCCGGCGACACCCGCCGACTCCAGCTCCTCCACCGTGCGCATCACGTTGAGCGCGTTCCCGTAGCCGTGGTCGGCGTCCACCATGAGCGGCAGGTCGCTCCCGCGCGTGATGCGTCGGATCTGCGCGGCGAACTCGGTCAGCGTCAAGACGACGAGATCCGGCGCGCCGAGCACCGTCCCCGAGGCGATCGAGCCTGCGAACATGCCGACCTCGAACCCCAGCGATTCGGCCATGCGCGCCGACATCGCGTCGAACACCGACGCGGGGTGGACGCAGGCACTGCCTTCGAGGACTCGACGATACTGTTTGCGGCGTTCGCTGAGGAGCATTATGGTCCTTTCGTGTCGGTCGCCAGCGGAAGTGGCTCGGCGCCGGGCGCCGACGCGACCTCGAAGGCGTTCAGGATGGCGGTGACGATGCCGTAGTGACCGACGAGACAGGTGAGCTCGACGAGCCACGGTACGCCGTGCCGGCTCTGGAGGCGATCGAAGAGGGCCTGGGCCACGGCGTTGGTTCGTGAAAGCTGCCGCACGTAGTCGGCGATGTCGCGCTCGGCGGGCGGTACCCTCGTGAGATCGCCGTGATCGCGCACGGCGCCGACCGCCGTGTCGCTGACGCCGGCCTTGCGGGCCGCCGGCGCGTGCGCCGCCCAGAGGTAGGGGCAGTCCTTCTCGCGCGCGGTGGCGACGATCGCCAGCTCCCGCGAAGCGGGCTCGAGTCTCGACTTGAATCGGAGGTAGGTCCCGACGTCGAGGTGCCGCCGGCAGAGCACCGGGCTGTGCAGCAGCATGCCGAACGGGCCGCGCACGCTGCCCCGACCTTCGGTCACCGCGTCGAAGACGTCGCGATCCGTCTCGGCGAGCTGATCCCGGCGGGTGACGGGCTCGACGCGAGGCGTGGGGAGCGGAGCGCGGACTTTCGACTGCGTCGCGGGCGGGCGCGGCACCGCCGGCAACACGTCAGTGGGAGAAGTCGGCGTGACCTCGAACCCGTTCAGGATGCCGGCGAGCGCCTGATAGCGACCGACCCACACCGTGAGCTCGACCAGCCAGCGCGGGCCGTGGGCCTTGAGGAGCTGGTCGAACACGTCGGACTCGACGCGGTTGTTCTGGATGAGCTGCCGGACGAAGAGGACGACGCTCGCCTCGGCCCCCGACAGTCCGGTCACGGGCCGACGCTCGCGAACCGCGTCGAGGGTCGCCGCGGGCACGCCGGCCTTTCGCGCGAGCGGCACGTGCGCGTTCCAGATGTAGGCGCAGTCCTTTTCTCGGGCCGTCGCGGAGACGGCGAGCTCGGCGTGCGGCGGCTCGACGATGCTCTGCCGGTGGAGGTATTCGCTGATCTCGTTCCAGGGGCGGGCGAGGCCGGGGCTCCACAACACGATCGTGGACGGGCCGCTGATCCGGCCGCGGAGAGCCGCCAGCTCGGCGAAAAGCGCGCGGTGCTCGGGAGCGACGTCGTCCCGGTCGACGATCGGTTTCACGCGTGCCATGTCGGCTCCCTCCCGCGTCCCGCGCGCGGACTAGCGGGGCTTCAGCCGCACGTCTTCGAGCGGCGCCGACCAGGGGTACGGATCGATCAGCATCAGCGCGGGCTCGGCGACGCGCGGCCCGACGCCGCTCGGCCAGATGAATTCCCAGAGCGGCCCGAAGCGCACGCGCTCGTGGAGGAGCTGCTGGATCTGGTGCAGCATCGCTTCACGCTTGCGCCGGTCCGTCTCGCGCGACTGTTGCTTGTAGAGCGCCTCCACGTCCGGATCCTGGCCGCGCGCATAGGCGCCGTCGCTCGGCACCGTGTCGGCCAGCCGAGTCGCCGCGTTGCCGTAGCTCGCCACCGTGCACATGCACAGGCCGTGGAGCTTCTTGCTGGACCACGCGGTCTGGAGCGCCGCGCGCTCCATCGTGCGCACCTTGATCTTGATGCCGACCGCGCCGAAGTAGCCCGCGATCGTCTCGCCGGTCGAGAAGTACGGCGGATAGGGATAGAGATCGCCGGCATCGAAGCCGTTCGGGTACCCGGCTTCCGCGAGGAGCTGTTTGGACTTTGCCGGATCGTAGGGATAGGGCTCGAGCGGCAGCGCGAACTCGAACTTGCGCGGCACCATCGCGCCGGTCAGCCGCGAGGCGCCGAGCGTCTCGGACTCGTTGAGCGATCGCCGATCGACGGCCATGACGGCGGCCAGCCGCACGCGCCGATCGTGCCAGGGCGATTTCGGATCCCACTGATCGAAGAAGTCCAGGTAGTGGATGCCGATCGCCCCCGAGAAGGCCAGCCGGATCGTCGGGTCGCGCTTGAGCTCGAGCGCGGTCGGCGCGTCGAGCATGTACGCCACGTCCACCTCGCCGTTCTTCAGCATGGCCGCGCGGGTCGTGGCGTCCGGCACCGTCTTGAACACGAGCCGCTTCACCGACGGCGTCTTGCGCCAGTAGCCCTCGTAGGCCTCCATGATCAGCTCGATCCCGGGGGTGTGGCTCACGAACTTGTAGGGCCCGAGCCCGACCGGCCGTTTCTTGAAGCCGTCGTCGCCGACGCTCTCGACGTATTTCTTCGGCACGATCCAGGCGGCGCCCGTGGCCAGGGTGCCGTAGAAGGCCATGAAGTCGGGGAAGGGCTCGTGCAGGTGGAAGCGCACCCGCGAGGGGCTGACGATCTCGACGTCGCGCACCCGCTCTTTCAGGACCTTGCCGACCTTCGAGCGCTGGAAGCTGAACCGCACGTCCTCGGCGGTGAAGGGATCGCCGTTGTGGAACTTGACGCCCTCGCGCAGCTTGAACTCGTAGACCTTCTGGTCGGCGCTCACCGTCCACGATTCGGCGAGGCTCGGGGCCATGAGATTGCCGGGCATCGGCTTCACGAGCGCGTCGTGCATCGCGTAGAGGATCCAGAACGGCGTGATGAAGCCCGCGGTCGTCTCGCTCGGGTCGAACCAGGCCGGCGCCAGAGTCACGTAGAGCGCCCAGCGCATCTCGCCTTCGGGCTTCGTCGAGGTCGCCGGCTTCGGCTGCGCCGCGGCGTTCGAGACGAGACCGATGACAAGCACCGTCGCGAGCACGAGTCGGATCATGGTCGGTCGTCTCCGTTCCGATCTATCGGGGCGCGACGTCGCCCCAGACCACGTAGCGTCGATGCGTGCGCGGCTCACGCCCCTCGTCGACCATCCGCTGTGCCTGGGCGGCGACCAGATCGTGCAGCGGGTCGCTACGGACGGTCCGGAGGCCGTGCGCGGTGAGGAGCCGCTCGATCTCTTCGCGCGATCTTCCACCCAGGAAAGGAAGCTGGTCGCCGATCGCCGCGTACTCCTGGCTCGAGCGCGCGCTGCCAGCCGGCAGCGTCAGGACGCCTGGGTCGAACTGGCCGTCCACGACGACGAGGCGTCCGCCGGGACGCAGCACACGGATCCACTCGTCGATCGCGGCTTCCGGGTGCGGGAGCGTCCAGAGCAGGTGGCGGCTGATCACGAGGTCGAAGCTGGCGGCCGCGAACGGAAGCTGCTCGGCGTCGGCCTCTTCTAATCGCGCGGACACGGCGCGCTCCGCGGCCTTGCGCCGCGCCTCGGCGATCATGGCCGGCGCGAAGTCGACGCCGGTGACGCGATGGCCCCGGCCGGCGAGCTCGAAGGTGAGAAAGCCGGTGCCGCACCCGGCGTCGAGCGCGTCGAGCCTGCCGCCGGCCGGAAGAACGAGATTGAGGATGCGATCCCACGCGGCGCGCTCGGCCGCCGTGCGGATGCTGTGGCCGAAGTCTTCGTCGAATCCGGGCGCCCGCCGGTTCCAGTGCGCGGCGACCTGCTGCTTGACGACGTCAGGTGGGCCGGGCTGGCCGGGGGCGCCCATGGGTTTACACCTTCTCGATCACTTCGATCTGCACTCCATCCGGCGCCTCCAGGAAGCAGACGCGCCGGCCATTGTTGGGCGGAAGCTCTTCCAGGATGCGGACGCCCTTGGCCCGGAACTGGGCCAGGGTACCCGAATAGTCGTCGGTGTCGACCGCAATGTGCTCGAGGCCGTAATGCTGCTCGCGGCGCTGCGTGTCGATGAGCCCGGTGATGTTGAGCTGCAGCCCGTGCAGGTTCACGCGATAGCCACGCGCACCCATGTCGGCGATCAAGGTCGCGCCGAGGTTGTCGACGTAGAACTGCATCGTCTGCTTGGGGTCGCGCGTCTTCACGTGCACGTGATGAGTGCCGAACGCCATGAGGGCTCTCCTAGTGGGCGGCCGGTGTCGGCTGCGCCCCGGCGAAGATCTCTTTGATCGCGTCGCGGATCTTGTGGATCTCCTTCAGTGCCGGCAGGAAATCGACGGCTCCCGGCGCCTTCCGGTCGTAGAGCTTCTTGCCGTCGAGGTACACTTCGAACCGGCCGCTATCGGATGGGGTGAGGGTGATCGCCGTTTCCCGATAGTTGATCGAGGAAAGCTCGGCCGCCACACTGACGGCCACCGGCAGGTACCCTCAGACGACGCAGTACACGATCTCGACGTGACATTTGCCTTCGGCCATTTGGCCCTCCTTGGAGATGATGTCTGGCATGTTAACCGGAGCATGAGCATCCAGCAACGTCGTTGCAGCGGCGAGGAGCTCGGCGTGGCCGGCAACGGAGACAGCCCGCCCTGGCCGCCCGGCGAGGTGCTGGTCACCACCCTCACCCGACCGGACGCGACGTACTACGTGCTGGCGATTCCGCAGGCCGCCCTCGAGGGTGAGGCGCTGACGAGCTTTCTGGCTCGCGTGGCCCCCTTTGGGTGCCCTTCGCCCGGGGCGCTGATCCGTGCGTATAGCCTGCCGGATGCCCCTTTCCCATCGATTCTCTTGAAGGAGCACGAGGACGCCCCTGACGGCCTCGGCGATGCCTATCACCGATTCCTGGTCTTCGCTCGCCGCCATTGGCTGGCGGCCCTAGGTCAGACAGGCCCGGGGCTCTGTCCGGTCCTCGCCTGGGATGCGGGCGCTACCCGGCGGCTCCTCGGCCAGGCTGAGCTGGCACGCGTCGCGGCTGACGCGGCCCTGACGCCAACCGGCATAGCCGATGGCTACCTCGGCCGCGGATTACTGCTGCTGGCGAATCCCGATCTCTCGGAGTCGTGGCCGACCCTGATGTCCCTGGGCGGTCCCACCAAAGCCCGCAAAATCACCGGTCGGGAGTTCCCCGTCTGGGTCGACCTGCCAGCCCACCAACCGTCGCTCCTGAGTAGCCCGCTGCTGAGGCGGATCGAACATCTCATTGAGCCCTGAGCTCTTCATGGCGTCAGTCGCGCGAAGTGGCCTCGCCTGCCGCAGGGCGCGGCGCTGCCGGCAGAATCCGGGTGGTCAAGAGCGACCAGCGATGGAGGCGAGTGCTTCCAGTTGCTCGGCATGGCGGCAGACGGGGTTGAGCAGGAGATGGTTCGCGCCGATGGCGACCAGCTCCTCGAGGCGCTCGCGAACTTGCTCGGGCGTGCCGTGCACACCCGAGGCGTCGGTTCCGGCGGGGTTATGGTAGACCACGCTGAACCAGCGGTGAAGCTCGGTCCGGGCGACGTCCGCGCGCTCGTGGACTGACAGGAACACGCGCTTCGAGATCGGAAACGTCTTGGGATCGCGCCGGGCCTTCTCGAGATGCTCGCGGAGCAAGGGGACCGCTCGCTTGAAGTCGGCGTGGCTCGAGCCGCCGGCGCCCATCCATCCGTCGGCGATGGCGGAGGCCCTGCGAAGCGCGTCGGGGTGCCCGCCTCCCATCCAGATCGGCGGATGCGGCGTTTGCACGGGCTTCGGCGACATGGCGCCGGCGTCGAGCTGAAAAATGGTGCCCCGGTAGTTCACCTTCGGCTCGGTCCACAGGGCCTTGATGAGCTCGACTCCTTCACGAAAGCGCCGCACACGGTGGTCGCGTGGCACCTGGAATTGCGTGTAGTGCTGATCACGGCCCAGGCCGACGCCGAGGATCGCTCGGCCATTGCTCGCGTAGTCGAGTGTCGCGACCTGGTGCGCGACATGAATGGGATTCTGGATAGGCAGAACGACCACCGAAACGCCAACGCGGATCGACCTGGTCAGCGCGGCCGCGTAGGTCAACACCACCATCGGGTCAAAAGAGAAGACGTGATCGAGCGTATTCTCGGTGACCCACAGGTCGCGAAAGCCGAGCGCCTCGGCGCGCTGCGCGACTTGGCACACGACATTCATGTCGATCGGCTCCGGCGAGCGGTGGGGAAGCGACATGCCGAGCGTGATCCTGTCTTTCAGGGCCATGCGATCGTCATCCTCCGAGCGTTGAGCGCCGGCGAGCTCCGCGCGCGATCGTGATCACTCGATGACCTCATCCGCCCGGAGCCGGAGCAAGTGGGGAATCGTCAGACCCAGCGCCTTCGCGGTCTTGAGGTTGATAACCAGCTTGAACGTGGTGGGCCGCTCGACGGGCAGGTCG
>Ga0209805_1001536_pt1 | contig 13962 bp, 14 predicted proteins | sample GraSoiAngelo_148_FD_185905 | JGI IMG/M metagenome (GOLD analysis project Ga0209805, IMG submission 185905) | Grasslands soil microbial communities from the Angelo Coastal Reserve, California, USA - 14_1009_09_20cm (SPAdes) (version 2) | ecosystem: Environmental > Terrestrial > Soil > Grasslands ... | reverse complement strand
CGCTCGAAAAGACAGATGTGCATCTCGTCTCGTTCAGCGTGGATCCCGCGAAGGACACACCGCAGGTTTTGCGCGGTTATGCGGAGAGACTCCAAGCCGAGCCCGGTCGCTGGGATTTTCTGACCGGCCCGCAATCGACGATTTACAATTTATCGCGCAATGGATTCAAGCTCGCGGTCTCGGACGGCGGGGATGAGAATGGAATTCCGGTCCACAGCACACGGATGACCTTGGTGGATCGACATGGCGCGATTCGCGGTTATTACGACGCGGCTGAACCCGACGCCGTCACGAAACTGGTGGCCGATACCACCCATCTTCTGCGTGAGCAGCCAGGCGAAAAGGCGACTCGTTAGGCGAGAGAGCGGTCGCCGTTATCGGTTGTCTTCAAACCAGCTGACGATCTTGTAATTGTTGATTATGCCGGTCGAGCCAAGGCGCTCGTCGTAATGCAGGTTCGACACGCCAGTCATGGTGACAGTTTTGCCGACGATTGAGCCATAAACATGTCCGTTCGTGCCGCCGCCGTTCACCGTCACGTCGTGTCCGGGCGCATAGATCGAAGCAGTAATCTGACTATTGCCACTAATGCTTACGTGCTCCGACGAATTCGTTGGAGGTTGAATCCCGTACAACATTAAATCGCCGGGCTGATTGTTGCTGTTCATGACGCCGTTTCCGCTAATGTCCGCGTTGCCGGCAAAATAAATCTTCGCGGTGACTCCAGGTTGAATCACGATTTGCCCGGTGCCGCTGACCGAGATATCGCCAGTAACGTAGATCTCGATATACGTTTGGCTGCCGTTTGGATTTCCCGCGATGGTGAGCGTTTTGTTTCCTGACAATGAAATACTGCTGAAGGTGTAACGCGACGCCACGGAACCCTGCGTCGCAACCGCATCGATCGTCGTCGTCCCGTTTATAGATGCGGTCGATGAATCGGCCCACGAAGGAGCGCCGATTGGAATGGGCTCCTGATAAAAGTCAGTGCGTTCAACACCGCTAATATTGGCCGCGCCGCTGACGGTTCCGGCATTGGTTGCGACATCGCCAAAAATCTGCGCGTTTCCGGCTTCGATTAATTGTCCGTCGGTTGCGATATCGCCGTTTTCCTGACGTTTGGCTGGATCATAAAGGCCGTTCGTCGATTTGGTCGGATTACTCGAATCATAGCTGTCGACCACAATGTTCTGATTCGTTAAATCGACAACGCCGACTGACATGACCGCCTGGTCAAAGGCAGAAACGGGCCGGACAATTGCCTCAATCCGGCGCGAAACCTGAGGAGCGGTGAGCAAGTGTGGCGTCAAGATGCCATTGGTAAAACGCTCCCAGCGCAAGCTCAGCCTGCGCAACTTCGTGTCCTGCGGATTATCGCTCGCGCGGGCTGGTCCAGTAATCGGAATCGTGCCCACTGTGCGTATTCGATAATATTGCCATGAGTTGGTCGGATCGATCAGTTGTGAGGGGGCATCGACACTGGTTTCAATGGTCATTGGCGTGCCGTTGAGACCGGCGTTCGGGATCGTCGTTAGCTCGTAACCGGTAACCACGTTTCCGGGCGGATTATTCCACCCATCCCAGGCGTGGTTCGGCGGAGGGTAAAGCGATTTGCGCAGCTCGACGATCGCGACGTCGATTCCCGACTCGGCGGCCAGCAACGCTTCTTGCCACGTCGATGTCTGGAGCGCGTTTTGGTACTTGGCAGTCACGAGCCGAAGTGTTTCCACCGCTATCAAAGAAAGAATGCCGATGATAAGTACCGTCCAAACCAACACGCTACCTGCTTTCGTCGATTGCTGACGGCGCATTAATAGACGCTGCTTTGGATGTCGGTCCGGCTGTTGCGCAGCAACGTCGTATTGTAGAATGCGGTCGCGGTCGTCGCGGCCAAGGATGCACCGCCGGAATTGAAGGTGGGATTAAAGGTGATGCGAGTTGTGACCACTTTTCCGGCATCGGTAACATCGAAAACGAAGTCTTGAACGCTCACCGCCAGCGGCAGCGCCGCACCATTGTCCTGCTGGCGATAAATCGTTCCCGCCATTAAGTAATAGTGGATCTTCACAGAGCTGCCGCTCGCGCCATAAAAGACGCCGCCTTGCCCATCTAGCGCAGGCGTCTGCGGACTACCGGTTTGGTCGTAATAGGCCGGAATGTAGATTGTCGTGTCGTTTTTGGCCGCCTGAACCGCGATCGCCCGGCGCAAATCCATCGCCATGTAATCCGAAATCCGCATTTCATCGGCGTGGTTGACGGAAAAATCGCTCGTGGCCGCGTAATTTCTTTGCAGAGAGGTAAAGCCCATCAACAGACCGAGGCTGATCGAGCAGAAGATTGCCGATGAAACGATGAGCTCGGACACGGCATATCCGCCCTTTTTCGCCCAAGATCGGCGTCGGCCGAATCCAGTCACCATTTTGCAACGCCTCCCTTGGCCAAAATGGCAACAATTTGCCGCGAGATCGTCCGATTATTTGGTGCGGCGGTGTAGTTTACCGTCCAAATGATTTTTACTGCGTTCTCGCCCAGCAACGCCGAATTGCTGGAAACGATAGCGACCGCGCCGTTGGTTCTGGTCAGTTGAGTGTTGCCGACCGTGGTGCTGCCGTATGGGACAAGCGTTAATGTTTCGCTCATGTTCGTCAGCTGGCTTGCGCCAGGCGCTTCAATATTGAGCAGGTTGGTCTTCAGCCAGTTGGTATCGGTCACCTGGTGCCAGTTCGCGATTCGCATCGATTCGACTCTTTGCTGTAAGACTTGACTGGCACAGGCTGACTCGCGCGCCAATTGGATCGTGCCCATGGCAGAGGAGTTCATCAGGAACAGGGACCCAAGGAACAACGCCGACACCGCAGTCGCGATGGTGCACTCGACTAAAGCGAAAGCCGCTTGATCTGTCCTGAGACGACGACGCATCCTGCATCGAGAAGCAGCACCTCATGTACCGAATTATGGGAATTATAACGCGCCGTGGCGACTCAGTGTCGACTATGAGCTGCAGAAACTGGGGGCTGCCTGTATGAACCCAGAAAGCCTCAGCCGACTGGCTCTGGACCAGCGGTTGGGCCTTCGTCGCAAGCCATTCGCAGGTAGTCGCGGTAATCGCCGCTCGGCAGTTGATCGATCGTTTTTGCGAGCTCGGAGCAGGTTATGAACTTCATCCGCAACGCGACCTCTTCGAGACAAGCGACCTTGAGTCCCTGTCGATGTTCGATCGTGGCGATGTAATTGCTGGCTTCGAGCAAACTGGTCTGCGTTCCGGTGTCGAGCCAGGCCATGCCGCGGCTGAGCAACTTCACCTGCAGCTCGTTTTTCTTGAGATAAAGCAAATTTAAATCGGTGATCTCGAGTTCGCCGCGCGCGGACGGGCGCAGGCTCTTGCAAAGATCGACAACCTGCTCGTCGTAAACATAGAGGCCGGGTACTGCGAAATGCGTTCTCGGGCGCTTCGGTTTTTCTTCCAGGCTGATCGCGCGACCGTTCCGATCGAACTCGACCACGCCATAGCGTTCCGGGTCGCGCACCTGATAACCGAAAATGCAAGCGCCGCTTTTAAGCGCGAGCGCTTCGCGGAAAAAATCGAGTTTTCCGTAGAAGATGTTGTCGCCCAGGATCAGGGACGCTCCCGAATTCCCAATAAATTTTTCACCGATCAAGAAAGCTTCCGCGATCCCATTCGGTTTTGGCTGCTCCGAGTATTGGATTTGAATTCCAAGCTGCGCGCCGTCGCCTAAAAAATCTCGCAACATCGGCAAATCCTTCGGCGTGGAAATGATTAGGACATCGCGCAAGCCGCCAAGCATGAGCGTCGCCAGCGGGTAACAGATCATCGGTTTGTCGTAAACCGGAAGCAGTTGCTTGCAGACAATCTTGGTGATCGGAAAAAGCCGGCTGCCAGCGCCGCCCGCGAGAATGATGGCCTTCTTTGTCATGTTTCTGTCATGTCGAGCGAAGTCGAGACATCTCTAGATATTTCCGACCTCAGAAATAGTGACAGATTCCTCGACTACGCTCGGAATGACAAAGAAAAACTAGGAAAACCGCACGTCTTTGCCCGGATCCATTTCGAAATCCAGATTGAGCGAATCGGCCGTGTTCGGTTTGATGATTTCCTCCATGAACTTTACGAAAATGGGGTCCTCCCGGAAAATCGCGAACTTGTCCATCGACTCGAAATCGATCGCGATGAAAAACGGCCATTGCAGCTCGGGATCGACGCGCTTGCCGCATTTGATGTTGAGAACCTCCGGGATTTTCAAGAGCTGCATCCGGGTGTTCATCATCATCTCCTCGACGCGAGCGGGAGTGACCTCAGGCTTGAGTTTGTAAAGGACGATGTGGTGAATCATGGAAAGCTAAAGGTATTAGGCGCTCTCGGCAGGCCGCGCAAGTGGGAATCCGGCGACCGCGGAAGCAGTTGATTGAGGAAAGTAAAATCAACAATATCGATGGACGATTCGGGCTCAACTGACACTAGAATGGCGGCGTTGAACATCACCGCGAAAGATCGAGATGTTTGGGTGGCAAGCGCGCTCGCGCTGGTCGCGTTGGCTGCTTTCTATTTTTCGATCAAGGCGACACAGCAGCATTTCGATTATACCTCCCGGATCGCTTCGGCCCTCATGCAGGGCGATTTGGGTCTTCGAGAGCCGGCGCCGTCATGGCTCAACGAAATGGTCCCGGCCAAGGGCAGGCAGTACTCAGTTTTCCCTTTAGGCGCGGTTCTGAGCATGGTGCCGGTCGCCGTCCTACAAAAGGTAAACCTGATTAAAGATTTTCCGGGGCGCGCCTTGGCGGCGTTAATCGCGGCGTTGTCGATTTGGTTCCTCTTTCGTCTGTCGGTCGTCGGCACCAAATCCATGCCGAAACGCATTCTTCTTTCGCTGGTCCCGATCTTTGGAACGTGGACTTGGTGCAATCTCGGGTTCGGCGGGGCGTGGCAAATCGCGCTCGGTCTTGCGGTTCTTGGCGAGGTCGCGGCTTTGTATTTTGTGCTGGTCGAATTTCGCCCGCTCCTGGCCGGAGCGTTTTTCGCTCTCGCGATTGGCAATCGCACCGAGCTAGCTCTTTGCCTTCCTATCTTCATTTATTTTTTGGTCAGACGAATCGCTCCCGACTCTCGGGATTTGAAATCGCTGGTGCAACACTCCCGCGAAAAATCGGGCGTGTTCGTTTACTTTTTAATTGTTCCGTTAGCCCTCGGTTTTTTCACAGCGCTCTACAATTACGCGCGCTTTCACTCGATCTTTGACTTTGGTTACTCCCATATCCCGAAAGTCTTGCAGGAGCCGTGGTACCAGCACGGACTTTTCTCGCTTCACGCCGTTCCCTGGAACATCCACAAAATGTTGTTCGAAGGCTTTCGAGACGCGCCCAATTTTCCTTTTATCAATTTTTATCCGTTCGGTTGTTCCATTTTCCTCGCCAGCCCATTTCTGTTTCTGATCTTTCGCGAGGGCGGGAACCACAAAGTGGCGGCTTGGACAGCGATCGGTTTGCTTACATTCGCCCTTTGGGCACACGGCAATCCCGGCGGCTGGCAGTTCTCCTACCGCTACGCGATGGTGCTTCTGCCCTGGATGTTTCTCTTGCTGCTCGGCAATGGGCCGCCGAAAATTTCGGCGATCGAAGCGTCGCTTTTTGTTGTTTCGGTGACAATCAACGCCATCGCCAGTTATCAATTTCTTTGGACAAACCAGATCCATCCGTGACCAGCCAAAGGAAAATTTTGCAGTGAACGAAGAGGCAACATCGACACCTTCAGGATCGATCCAGCGTGGGACGGATTCGCGGTGGCGAATAATCAAAGAGGCGTGGACACGCATCACGCGTTGGTTACCGGCGGATGATTGGCTCGTCGTCGGTTGGGCCCTGGCGACAAAAGCGTTGCTGCTGGTTTTCGGCGTTGCCAGCTATCAAGCGCTGGAGGATGAGAAAGTCCCATTCGGCTGGCCGTGGCTGGAAATCTGGCACCAATGGGACGCCGTCCACTTTGTCCGACTTGCAGAGTTCGGATACAGCGCCGCGGATAAGTTCAAAGCCTGGTTTTATCCGCTTTATCCCTGGTCCGTGCGCTTCGTTAATTACCTTTGCGGAGATTTTCTGGGCGCATCATTTCTTGTTTCCGGCATCGCGCTTTTGTTCGCGGTTGTCATTTTGCGGCGTATCGCTGTCCTCGAGTGGTCGGGTGAAATCGCTCGCCGCAGCGTTTTTTTCTTTCTGATTTTTCCGACCGCATTTTATCTCCACATCGGCTACACCGAGAGTCTCTTTCTCGCCTTAGCGCTTGGCTCGGTCTTCGCTGCGCGCAAAGAACGATGGTGGTTGGCCGGGGTGCTCGGCGCGTTTTCCTGGATGACCCGCGCGAATGGAATCGTTTTGCTGCCGACATTGGCGGTCGAAGCTGGACACCAATGGTTCATCGGCAAACGCTGGCGATGGCAGTGGCTCTGGGTCGCGCTCGTGCCGGCCGGGTTCGCCGTTTATTTGTTTCTGAACTGGCGCATCTCAGGCGACCCGCTCGCATTTCTAAAAATGCGCAAGGAACTTTTTCACATGTCGTCCTCCTGGCCGTGGATTGGAATTACCGATGCATTCCGCAATCTCCGGCGCAATCCCAATCAAGCCGAAATCGTAGGCACCCAGGAACTCATCTTTACTGCGGTTGGCTTTGTCTGCGCGGTCGTGAGCTGGTTCAAACTTCGACCGATTTATGCGACCTGGATAACCGGCAACTGGCTGCTTTTGGTCTGCGTTACTTTTATCGAAAGCATGCCGCGATATGCATTGACGATGTTCCCGATTTTTTTCTTGTTTGCTTTCGTAAGCGAAAGACGATTTTGGAGCACAGTAATCACGGTGTGGTCGCTTCTTTTTCTTGCGCTCTTCAGCAGCCTTTTCGTTCGCGGTTGGTGGGTCTTCTAAGGCGAGGTCGCGGCTAGTTAGATTCGCTTGTTGCTCCTGGCGAAGACCTTCCCAAAAAACGAGTCCAGATCGCGCGCGTCTCAGGCCGAACGTTTTGGTCCGAATCGACCAGCCATGAGACAGTAGCCAGCGAGTTAACCGTAATCGAAACAAGCACCAGACCTATTATGACATGATAAATGCGGGCCAAAAGAACTCCACCCCTACGCAGGAAGACGAGCAGGCAGAAAATCAAAAAGGGATAAAGATCGACCGAATAACGCTGGGAGAGGGTGTAGAACGATAAGATGCCCAAGCCCTGCAAGGCGAAAGCAACTGCGGCCCCGTGTTCAAATAAATCCGCGCAATTTCTTCGGACCAAATATATCACTCCGAGGATCGCTCCGGCCAGAAGCCAGCTCGCGCCCCAGGGAATGGACAAATACGTTTCGCTGAACGGAATGGAATAAAGGTGCGGGTGAGCAAAAAAGTGTCGGTCTGCTTTTAGAAACGGCGCTTGCCATTGAAGCGACGGGAAACGCAAACCGAAATAATCGGCCAAGCCATACGGAACGCGTTGCAAACTAAACATGCCGTACTTGTGCGCGAATTCCCGATGTACCGGATTGATGTAATGATCGATGCTGACTCCAACGAAACTGCCGAATCGCGCGTAGCTCAAAAGCAGATAGAAGCCGAGACCGGCGCCGAGGGGCAGAAAAAGGGCCGCAAACTGACGCCACCGATTTTCGCGCGGAAGGTGAATAGCCAACATCGGCGCAATAAGAACTAAGGGCGCGCCGAAAGTTACCCGTGAAAGAAGAGCGCCGGCCGCGCAAAAGGAAAACGCCGTAAGTGAAACAGTCTGCGCGTGTCCTTCCGTGTTCCGAGAACGGATCGCGAAGAAAAGCGCTCCGAGCGTCCATGCGAGGGCCCAGATAATTGCCTCGTTATAGATCGAAAGGTTTCCCAGCAGCAAAAGCAGCGGCGTGCCGAAAACGAATCCGATCAGGCACGCGGCACCGAGCCAATTTCTTGCGTGCACGGAGAGTGAAGAGCGCCTGAGCGCGTTCGAGATCAAACCAGTAAATGCGAACAGCGCAATTTCGCCTGCCAGGAAACCGGAAATGCGCGACCACGCTCCGCGCCCTGCCGGATAAATCAGATTCAACGGAATCCGCAGCAAAGCTGGAAATGGCCCGAAGTACATACGGGCCTTCCCATCGACGACCATCGCTTCCCAACGGATCGCTTCGCCATCGACGTCAACATTGCCGCGCAAAAAATGCTCCGCCTGAGAATCGAAGGCGTCGCCAAGAACTTCTTTGATGAAAATTTGGCGCCCGCCTGCCGTGGCAATAATCCAGATTAATGCGCTCAGTCCCAGCGCCACCGGCCAAAGCCGTGGCGAAGTCACGGTGTCGATCTTCGGGTCAATCGTCTTACTTTCGAAAATCGAGCGCGCCCTTCTTCAAGGCGTAAACGTAGCCCACCATCAGAATGGTGATGAAGCTAAGCATGCTCCAGAAGATCACGCTGCTGTGCGTAATCGCTTCTTTGTAAACGACCGCCCAAGGATACATGAACACGATCTCGAGGTCGAACAGGATGAAGAGCATGGCCACGAGATAAAACTTCACGCTAAAGCGGGGCTGTCCCTCCCCTTGTGGAATCATGCCGCACTCGTAGGCGGTGTCTTTCGCCGGCGTGTGTCGCCCTGTTTTGCCGACCAAAACGCTGACCAATAACGCGGAAGCGGCGAATCCGATTGCAACAATGATCTGCAGGAGGACCGGCAGATATTCTTGAATCATTCGCGGCCCCGAAGGCTACGGCCGAGTTTTCGTCGTTATTTTACCGTGGCCAGTCTCGGGCCCGGAATATGTCCGTTCGGGGGCGCAATCGCCTTGGCCAGCGATGAAGGGAGGCCCTTGTATTTCTTGCCATTCTTTTTCACCGCGCCGCGTGCGACCAGGTTCTGCAGTTTTTCGTAAGCACGCAACCGGAGCATTTCCTCGCCTCCGCTCGCTGCGTTTCGCGCGCGAAGATTCTCGTGCACGATATCAAACAGCTCCTTGAACTCGTAGGATGCGCGACGAGACAGCACTGCCACCAGTTCCTCAGTCACCAAATCGGGAACTCGACGAGAAAATGCGTTTTTCTTGAGAATAGCCATAAGGCGCAAACAATAGCACATTTTTGCCAGACTAACAGTACAATTTGACACCCGTCGTTAACTTAGACCATGCTAGGTGGATAGCGCCGAAATGGCGCTATTTTTGCCGCTTTAATGGTTATGCTCGCGACTGACCGCCCATGCTACTGCCGGCAAACCTAGTCCTATCTCCAGCGTCACCGGCCCCGTTGATTCAGTCACGTAACCGTTGCCGCCATATCGTTGGGATGAAACGATTGGGCTGAGGTGTTTTGTCACCGTTTCCGGCGGCGGCAGTTTGCCCACATCGACATAATCCGAGATCGCCGGCATGAAGGCGGCACTCATCAACAACATCGGGCGCAGCGCCGCATCCAGCCGCAAGTAGAGCAATGCGGTGTCGATATAAACGAACGCGTCCGACGGCGCCGGCACAGCGTGCGCGGCCGATTTATAAGCAGCCGAGTTCCCCAGCCCGGTGGACGGCTTCATGCTTCGGCTCATCGCTGTTTCAACCGACACCGAATCCAGTCCCACAATCATCACTTGCTTCGATAGCGCGATCGTTGGCGTGATCGCAAACAGCGAGGCCGGAGACTGCATGTAAAAATACAGCACGCCGTTCTTTTCTGTTTTCGCCCACGGCACGTCTTCATCAATCGCGTGGGTCAGCGCGTTGACGACCTTGTTTGCGCGTGTTGGATCTTTCACTCGCAACGTGGTGATGATCGACGGCCAGCGTGCACTCTGCGGCCAATCGGCCAACGATCCTAATTCCAGATCAAAGGCCGCTTTCCAATCATCCACGGTCACGCCCGCGCGCGCGGCAGTATCGAAGACTTTTTGCAACCAGCTTCCCAGCGGCAGGCCGCCTTGATTGATTCCGGCCAGCCTGTCGGGGTTGAGCAATGTCGCGAGATACAAAAATGTTTCTGACGTTCCGAGTTCGAGAGACGACCGCGTCAGTTTTTGTTCCGATTGCGTCTTCGGCATCCCGACGAACAGGACGTCGCGGATCTTACCTTTATCGAATCGCGTCGCTGCGCAAATGATGTGGATTTGATCGACAACCGTGTTCTTATCGCCTGCAAAACCCATGGCATTGCGCAGCGACACTAGTTTTTCTGATAATGTTTTCGGCTGAAGATAGAAGCACAGGGCATAGCTCGCCGGCATGTGTTTCATCGCTCCGCGAAAGGCGTCATCAGCCTCGAGCGTGGACTGTCGATCTTTTCCGGTCGCCGCGGCGACACTCGGCGTTGCGAGCGAACGGCCGTCGGCGCGATCGAGAACCGCTTTCAGCTCCGAGAGATCGTTTGAAGCAAAGAACCATTGCCCGTCGTAAACCGTCGCGACCTGATTCGGCGCCGCTCCCACGATGTCGATCTTATGTTGTTCATACTGCACGCTCTCTGTGACAGATGCGTTACGAACAATCCTCGATCGCCATTTGCCGATGATTTTCTCCGCCTCGGATTGGCTTCCACGAAAGTGAAAACCACCCGCGACGTGCGGATTGTTGTCTTCGATCGAAGTTACGGCAAGGAAGGCGTCTTTTGGATCGAGCTGCGCGATTTCATTCACTGTGTTCGCGGCCGTGTCGGGTTGCGCGACTTTCGAAAGCGGCTTGCTCAGGAAATCCTGAACCGCGGGCTCGTGGTAGAGCTTGTAAAGGTCGGATTGGTGCCATTCACTGCGCGTGCGATTGAAATCCGGAACATGCCCAAGCAGGATGGTCCCGCGCGGCAAGAGCGCCGTCACGGTCGCATGTGGCGTACGCTCGGCGCGCCGTAGCCCGTACAAGATCCCGACCGCCGCGAGAGCGGCGATTACTACGAGCAAAACGAAACGCTTCATGAGCCGCCTTCCATCAACCATCAACTCTCAACGATCAACACGATTTCGGTTACGCCCGCGGATGAAATCGTCGATGCACTGCCTTCAACCGCTGCTGATCGACGTGCGTATAAACCTGCGTCGTCGAGATGTCGGCGTGCCCAAGCATCTCCTGAATGATGCGCAGATCGGCGCCATTGCTCAGCAAGTGCGTCGCGAAGCTGTGCCGGAGCAAATGCGGGTAAATGTTCTTTTCCAAGCCCGCGTGGCGGGCTTTTTCTTTCACGATCTGCCAGATTCGTACGGTCGTTAATTTTGTGCCCCGCTCGGACAGAAAAATCTCGCTGCCGCTCCGGCGCTTTATCAGCTTCGGCCGCTCGGTTGACAAATAACACGCCAGCGCCTCGCATGCTTTGCGCCCCACCGGAACGATCCGGGTTTTGTTTCCTTTCCCGATCACACGAATCGTTCCCTCCTCCGGATAAAAATTCTCCAACCGCGCATTCGCCAGTTCGGAAATGCGCAGCCCGCTCGCATAAAGCAGCTCGACCATCGCTCGGTCGCGCAACCCGAGTGGCACCTTCGTGTCAATGCCGTTCAGCAACTGTTCGACCTGCATTTCATTCAACGTTTCCGGCAAATAACGCTCGATTCGGGGCAGGCTCAGCGCTTCGGTAGGATCGCGCTCGATCTCGCCTTTGCCGGCGAGAAACCGAAAGAAAATCTTAAGCGCAACCACGATCAGTTTGATCGACGCCGCCGAAAGGCCCGCCTTCTTTTTCTCCGCGAGATATTCGCTGATCATTGGCAACGTCACCATCCGCCACGCCGCAGTCCCGCTTCGGCGGGACGAAGGCGGGCCTGCCGCGCCGTAGCCTTGCGAAGGTGGGTTGACCTTACGTGCGCGCGCGCACCAGCTCGCGAAATCGCTCAGCGATCGCTGCGTCGAGAGCTGGTAATTGTCGGAAAGTCCGCGCTCGACCGCCAGATAGCGGATGAACGACTCGATCGCGCTTTCCACGGGAGAAGATGAAGTAGAAATTAGAAATTAGAAAGTAGAATGGAGCGAGCGAGGCCAGCGGGCGAATTTCAAATTAAAAATTAGCTGACCCCTGTCCTCCGGCGTCTGTCCTGGCGCGGAACTCAAGGCGTCCCAGGGGCCTACGCGCGACGATTGACAATTGAAGACTAAATGTTCGATCATTTGTTCAAGATGAGCTTGGATTTGAACACCATCCTGAAGGATTGGCCGCACGAGAACCGCACCATCAAGGTGCGCAAGATCCTTGGATTAGACGGCCGGCAAAAATTGCAGCTCCGGATCGATCTCGGCGTGCTGCAAATGGAATTGACCGGCCGGCCGGACGGCCTGCGCCCGCACGGTTGCGAATCGCTTCTCACTTATCATCAACTTCGGGCCACACGTGCAAAGGCCCGGAACGAGGATTACTCGCTCACTCCCGAACAATGCGCCGAGCTCCAGCAGGAAGGCATCCAGTATTACCACCGCTATCTCAGCCTTTTTCAGATTGACGATTTCCACGGCGTCGTCCGCGACACCCAGCGCAATCTCGAACTCTTCGATTTTGTCGATGCTCACACCGAGCGCGACGAACTTTCCTGGACCCTCCAACAATTTCGTCCCTACGTGCTGATGATGAACACCCGGGCCAAGGCTTCCATTTTTCTCGGGCAGGGAAAATTTCCGGAAGCGATCGTCGAGATCCGACGCGGGCGCGACGCGATCGCCGAATTCTTTCAAAAATCAAACTTTCCCGAGCTGGCCGCGAAAAGCTCCGAGATTCATTTCCTGGAAGAATGGCTCAATGAAGTCAGCGCCAAACGTCCGCGCTCCAAGCTCGAGATCATGGAGAGCGAAATGGAAACTGCGGTCGCGAAAGAACTCTACGAACGCGCCGCCGAACTTCGCGACGCCATTCAGCAGCTCAAAAAAGTTGAGCTGCTGAAGAACGTTGAGCAGTTGAGAAGCTGAGAAGTTGAGATACTGGCAGACTTTGGTCAGCTTCCCTCTAATTCTCGAAGATCCGCGACGTCCTGCGGACGTCCCACCGCCCGTTTATTTTGAATTAACAATTCTTTGTTCAGAATAAAGACCGTGAAAGGCCAGACTGTGCGCGCCGACGATAACGTACTCAACGCCGCGGGAATTTAGTAATTCGATAAACTCTCTCAAGTCGGCGTTCAGGCTCATGCTGGGTCAATTGCAAAAGAATATTCAGCCGCTCTGTCGGCGAAAGTTTCCTGTAAAAATCGCGATCACTTTTCTCGCCTTCGGCAAAGCTCTTGAACTTTCGAACCGTCTTTTGCACGATGCTAAACATACCATCGCTGGCCGCCAAACGGAAGGAAACAAAGGTAGCAAAGTTTCTTTCTGAGCGGGCCAAAGCTTCGTTTTCTTTGTTATCTTCTGTGAACTTGGCTGCGCTCATAGCTTTCGACCTTAGATCGGCCGGCGCAAAAACAGCCAAGCCCGCGGTGACGTTTGGTTGAAATTTGCCGACGAACCCGGTAAACTCCTGCCATGAGCTTGACGGAGATTAAGAGCGCAGTGCGTCAGCTTCCGCCAAAAGAATTAGCTGAGCTGGCGGCATTCGTTTTAGAGCAAGACAACGCCGCCTGGGACAACCAGATTGAGAAGGACGCGGCGTCTGGAAAGCTCGATTTCCTCTTTGAAGAAGCTGAGCGGGAACGGGCGGCAGGAAAACTGCGCGACTGGCCTGCAAGCGAGTGAAATCAAAATGCACTCGCCGTTTCTGGAAACTTCATGACGTGCTTCCGGCGCACGTTAGGGCGCGCGGGAAGAAGAGCTACGAGCTTTGGAAACGTGATCACAGTCATCCGTCGCTCGATTTTAAGAAACTCAAAGGTGGCACCGGCAATCGTTTCTCAGTGCGAATAGGGGATCACCATCGGGCGATCGGCCATCTTATTGGCGACTCCGTTGAGTGGGTGTGGATCGGAAGTCACGAGGATTACAACGAGCTCGTTTGAGTTGAGGAAAGTACGCGCCCATTTCCAACCTCTGATCTCTGGCTTCTGGGCCT
>Ga0209805_1001532_pt1 | contig 13983 bp, 9 predicted proteins | sample GraSoiAngelo_148_FD_185905 | JGI IMG/M metagenome (GOLD analysis project Ga0209805, IMG submission 185905) | Grasslands soil microbial communities from the Angelo Coastal Reserve, California, USA - 14_1009_09_20cm (SPAdes) (version 2) | ecosystem: Environmental > Terrestrial > Soil > Grasslands ... | reverse complement strand
CAGGCGGCGGAGAGGCTGCACCTCGATCCGAGGACGCTCGAAGCGCTGGAAGCGGAGGACTTCGCGGCCCTGGGCGCCGATGTGTACGTGCGCGGGCACCTGCGGCGCTACGCCGAGCTCATCGGCGAGTCGCCCGCACAGCTGCAGGAGCTGTATGCGCGCAGCGCGCCGGCGGCGCACCCGGATCTCACCCGCATCCCGCACCGTGAACCCGGCCGGGGCGCTGCGCGCCTGGTGAGGGGCTCGCTCCAGGGGCTGGCGGGATTTGCGCTGTTCGCGCTGCTGTGGTGGCTGCTCACCACGCCGGGCGAGAAACCGCAGCCGCTCGCGACCGCTGCCCTGCCAGCCTCCGGCGCCGCCGCGACGCAGGCGAGCGCGGGCGCCGCCGCGACGCAGGCGAACGCGGGCGCCGCCGCTCTCCCGGCGCCGGGCGCGACGCAGCTGGGGTTGAAGTTCTCGGGACTCAGCTGGGTGGAGGTCTCGGACGCGAGCGGGCGGCGCCTGTTGCAGGGCCTGTACGCGGCGGGCAGTGCGCCGCGCACGGTGAGCGGCGCGCCCCCGCTGCGCGTGGTCCTCGGTAACGCCGCGGCGGTGGGGCTGCGCGTCAACGATCAGCCGCTGGCGCTGGCGGGCCTGGTGCGCCACGACGGCAGCGCACGGCTGCTCATCGAGGGCGACGGGCGCACCATGGCGGCGCCGCCGCGGCTGGCGCACGGAGATTGAAGTGGCGGAGCAGATCCAGCCCATCCGCGGAATGAACGACGTGCTGCCCTCCGAGATCGGCACCTGGCAGCACTTCGAAGCGTGCACGCGCGAGCTGCTCGGCGCGTACGGCTACGAAGAGATTCGCGTGCCGGTGGTGGAACACACCGAGCTCTTCAAGCGCGCCATCGGCGAGCACACCGACGTGGTCGGCAAGGAGATGTATACCTTCACCGACCGCGGTGGCGACAGCCTCACGCTGCGCCCCGAGGCCACCGCCGGCATCGTGCGCGCGCTGATTTCCAACGGCCTGCTGCGCGGCCAGCGCCACAAGCTGTGGTGTCTGGGGCCGATGTTCCGCCACGAGGCGCCGCAGGCCGGCCGCTACCGGCAGTTCTGGCAGGTGGACGTGGAAGCGGTCGGCTGGCCAGGCCCGGATGTGGATGCGGAGCTCATCGCCCTCAGCGCGCGGCTGTGGCGGGGCCTGGGGATCAACGGCCTGAAGCTGCAGATCAACTCCCTCGGCACGCCGGAGAGCCGCCGCGCCTATCGCGAGCGGTTGCTGGAGTACCTGCAGGCACGCGCAGCGCAGCTCGACGCGGACAGCCAGCGGCGCCTCGCCGGCAACCCGCTGCGGGTCCTGGACAGCAAGCACCCGCAGATGCAGGAGGTGATTCGCGGCGCGCCGCTGCTCACCGAGCATCTGGATGCGGAGTCGCACGCACACTTCGAGGCGCTGTGCAGCATGCTGCGCGCCGTGGGTGTGAGCTACGAGATCAACCCGCGCCTGGTGCGCGGCCTCGATTACTACAACCGCACGGTGTTCGAGTGGATCACCCCGTCCACCGGCGCACAGAATGCCGTATGCTCCGGCGGCCGCTACGACGGCCTGATCGCGCAGCTCGGGGGTGAGGCGACGCCGGCGATCGGTTTTGCGATGGGCGTCGAGCGCCTGGTGGCGCTGCTGCAGGCGGCGGGGGGCACGGTGTCCGTGCGCCCCCCTGACGTGTACGTCGTGGTGAGCGGTGCGCAGGCTGGCGAGCAGGCGCTGGAGCTCGTCGAGCGCTTGCGCAGCGAGCGGCCGCGAGTGCGTTTCGAGCTCAACCTGGGCGCAGGCAACCTCAAGGCGCAGTTCCGTCGCGCGGACAAGAGCGGCGCGCCGCTGGCGCTGATCATCGGCGACGATGAGCTCGCGCGCGGAGTGGTTGCCATGAAACCTTTGCGCGAGGAGTCCGGTCAGAGCGAGTGCCCGATCGTGGGCCTGGCCGCGGGCGTGGATGCGGCGCTGGCCAGGGGGCGCGGCGGCGGCTCCGCAGCGGCGTGATGTCGGAGGAAGCGTGGAAGACTACCTGTCTGAAAAAGAACAGTGGGAATGGATCAAGACCCAGGTGCGGGAAAACGGCCCGGCCGTGATTGTGGCGGTCGCCGTGGTGGCGGCGGGCGTGTACGGCTGGCGCTGGTGGCAGGGGCGCCTGGATGCCGGGCGGCTCGAGGCCGGCGCGAAGTACACGCAGATGGTGCAGGCTCTGGACGGCGGTGATCGCACACGCGCCCTGGCACTGTTCGGTGAGCTGCAGCGCGGATACGCGGCCTCACCCTATACGGACCAGGCGCGGCTGCTGGCGGCGCGCCTGTACGTGCTCGGCGGCGAGCTCGATCGGGCGGCGGGCGAGCTCGCCGCGGTGGCGGAGAATTCCAAGGATCGCGACCTCGCCCTGGTAGCGCGGCTGCGGCTGGCGCGGGTGCAGATCGCCCAAGGCAAGACCGACGGCGCGCTCGCCACTCTCAACGCGGCTCAACCCGGAGCCTTCGCTGCGCAATACCACGAGGTGCGCGGCGATGCCTACTATGCCAAGGGTGACAAGACCGCGGCGCTGAAGGAGTATCGCAGCGCGCAAACGGCGGCCAGCGACTCGCTCCTCACCCTCAAGATTGCCGATCTCGCAGCCGATGCGCCCGGCGCGGCGCCCGCGGCCAAAGTCACGGCGCCCGCGGCCAAAGTTACAGCGTCCGCGGCCAAAGTTACAGCGTCCGCGGCCAAAGTCACGACGCCCGGGCCCAAAGTCACGACGCCCGGTTCGGGCAAATGAGCGGCAAATCGACCCATGCCGTGGCGGGCGCCCTGGTGTGGCTGGCGCTGCTCGCCGCCTGCTCGAAGGACAAGAGCATCGACCAGCCCGCGAAGCTCACTCCCTTGAGCGCCACCCTGCGCGTGCAGCGTGTCTGGAGCGCCTCCGTTGACGACAAGAAGGCCGTGGCCCTGCGCCTCGGGCTCGGCCTGTCGGTCGCCGGCAATCGTGTTTACGCCGCCGGCCACCGCGGCGACATCGTGGCCATCGATGTCTCCTCGGGCCGTATCCTGTGGCGCACGCGCACCCGCGCACCGCTGTCCGGCGGCACGGCCGCGAGCGGGGAGCTGGTGCTGGCGGGCTCGAGCGACGGGCAGTTGTTCGCCCTCAACCCGGCGGACGGTGCGATTCGCTGGAAAGTGCGCCTCAACGGGGAGGTACTGGCGCCGGCGGCCATCTCCGAGCGCCTGATCGCCGTGCGCACGGTCGACGGCAAGTTGCATGCGCTCGGTCCCGCGGACGGGCATGAGCTGTGGTTCCAGGAGCAGCAGGTGCCGCGCCTGTCGCTGCGCGGCACCGCACGCCCGGTCATCGCCGGCGATCTGGTGCTGTGCGGCTTCGACAACGGCAAGGTGCTGGCGGCCAACATGAACGACGGCTCGGTGCAGTGGGAGGCGACCATCACTCCGCCGCACGGCCGCACCGAGCTGGAGCGCCTCGCCGACATCGACTCCCCGGTCCGTGTCTCCGGCCAGGACGTGTTCACGGTCGGCTTCCAGGGACGCGTGGCCATGCTGGCGCTCGAGACCGGACAGATCTGGTGGTCGCACGAGGCCTCGAGCTTCCGCGGGCTTACCCTCGATGACGATGCACTGTACGTGGCGACGGCCGACGGCGAGCTGCTGGCGCTGAAGGCGCGTACCGGAACGGAGATCTGGCGGCAGAAAGCGCTGCTGCATCGGGGGCTGTCCGCGCCGGCGACCATGGACGATGCGCTCGTCACCGCGGACTTCCAGGGCTATGTGCACTGGCTCGACAAGGCGAGCGGCGCGCTCGCGGCGCGTGTGTCGACCGGCAAGGTGCGCATCAGCACGGCGCCGGTCGTGGTCGGCAACATGGTGCTGGTGATCAACGACCGCGGGCACATCAGCGCGTTTCGCGTGACGCCGCTCGCGGCCCGCGCCGGCAGGAAGTCGGTGCCACAGACGCCCGTCCCGCAGCCGACGGAAAGCAAGTAGCGTGGGCGCCCGCCGGGTTGCGCCCAAGCCATGTTGCCCGTCATCGCCCTGGTCGGCCGGCCGAACGTCGGCAAGTCGACGCTGTTCAATGTGCTCACGGGCACGCGCGACGCCATCGTCGCGGACGTGCCCGGGCTCACGCGCGACCGCCAGTACGGCTTCGGGCGGCTGGGCCCGGTTGCCTGCGTCGTCATCGACACCGGTGGCCTGATCGAGAACCCGATCGGCATCGAGGCGCAGATGCGCGCCCAGACCGAACGCGCCGTCGCCGAAGCCGACCGCCTCGTATTGCTCGCCGACGCGCGCGCCGGACTCTCGCCGCAGGATCATTTCGTGGCGCGCGAGCTGCGCCGCTCCGGCAAGCCCGTCACGCTGGCCCTCAACAAGACCGACGGGCTCGACGCCGACATCGCCGCTGCAGACTTCCATGCCCTGGGGCTGGGTGAGCCGCTCGCCATCTCCGCGAGCCACGCTCGCGGGTGCGAGGAGCTCATGGAGCGGGTGCTGGCCGGCTTCGAGCCGCACCCGGCTGCGGACGCCGACTCCGACGCCATTCGCATTGCCATCATCGGCCGCCCGAACGTCGGCAAGTCCACGCTGGTGAATCGCCTGCTGGGAGAGGAGCGCGTGATCGCGAGCGAGGAGCCCGGCACCACCCGCGACAGCATCCTGGTGCCCTTCGAGCGCGATGGGCGCGCGTTCATGCTGATCGACACCGCCGGGGTGCGCCGTCGCGCCAGGATCGAGGACCTCGTCGAGCGCGCGAGCGTCGCCAAGACGCTGCAGGCGATCGATGAAGCGCACGTGGTCATTCTGGTGCTCGATGCGCACGACACGGTCGCCGAGCAGGACGCGAGTGTGCTGGGACTGGCGCTCGAGCGTGGGCGCTCGCTCATCATCGCGGTCAACAAGTGGGACGGGATCGCGGCGGAGCAGCGCGAGCAGATCCAGCGCCAGCTGGCCCTGAAGCTGGACTTCGTGCCCTTTGCGCCGCTGCATTTCATCTCGGCGCGCCATGGGAGCGGGGTGGGCGAGCTCATGCAGTCCACCGTGCGCGCCTACGAGGCGGCCATGCGCGCCATGCCGACGCGCGAGCTGACGCGTACGCTCGAGCACGCCCTCGGCGTGCACCAGCCGCCGCTGGTGCGCGGCCGGCGCATCAAGCTGCGTTACGCGCACCAGGGCGGCCGCAACCCGCCGCGCGTCGTGATCCACGGCAACCAGACCGCCTCGGTTCCGGAGGCCTACACGCGCTATCTCGCCAACGTGTTCCGCAAAACCTACGACCTGTTCGCGACACCGGTGTTCATCGAGTACCGCACCGATGCCAACCCATACGAGCGCGAGCGGCGCACGCAGGCGCGCCCCGGCAGGTCGCGCCGGCGGGCGCGGACCAAGGCGCGGCGCTGAGCGCCGTCAGCGACGCCCGGCCGGAAGCAACGCAACGCCTACAGGCCGAGAATATAGACCGGGGCCATGGCCGCGAGCGCCGCAAGGATCTGCAGCGCCAACATCGACAGCGCCGCCTTCGGCGCACGCGGCAGCCACTTGATCAGGAAGAACGCCAGTAGCGGAAGCTGTCCGCCCATGAGGATCTGCCACAGATGCGCTACGGCGCCCTCGTCGGTCTCGCGGACGACGCCGGAGACGGCGATGCTGGCGAGAACCATCAGCAGGGCAGCGACGGACATGGCGATCGGCACGAAAGCGCTCGGTCGCTTACCCAAGGCAAGCAGGGAGCTGAGGTAGGCGGTCATGGCGGCCATGAATGATAGTCATTCACGGTGAGAATGATCCAGCTCGGCAGTGCAGGTCCTTGAGCGCCAATGCCATCGATGGAGTCATCGCCGGTGCGCCGAGTCCTATTGTGTCAGGTACATGCCCATGTCCGTTCCGAAGGTCATTTCCAGCATTCCGTCGGCATTGAGATCGTAGAAAGCGAGACTGTTGGCCGACACACCACCGATCAACGGCGGTGACGTCCATATGAGCGTGCCGGTGGACGGATCGAGTATCTGCAGCACCGAAGTCGGGGCAGCCGGCGCGGAGCCACTCGTCGCGACAACCAGATTCTTGCGTCCGAACGTGGATTGCTCGAGGTAGATCGAGGTTGCTCCGGAAACCGCATACGAATTGAGCGGCTTGAGCGTATTGTCGAGCTGATACACTGTCGTTCCGCCGGTAATGTTGCTGCCTGCCAGAACGTAGATTTCCGGCTTGCCGTCTCCGTTGGTGTCGGCCACCAGCAAGCTGATGCCGGCCACCGGGTAGGTCGCGCGCTGCAGATAAGTGCCACCGGATCCCGCGTAAGCGATGACCTGATCTGCAGCCAATACGATGATTTCGGGGACGCCGTCACCGTCGAGGTCCGCGACCGCGATATCACGACCCCCATTGAGTCCCGTGCTGCTCCAGATGAGTGTCTGGTGCGCGACATCGTAGGCATATACGTAGCCACCATTCGTGATCCCGATCAGGTCGTCGATGCCGTCTCTGTTGAGATCCGCGTGTACGACCGCCACTCCACCACCGGTCGTGGTTCCCGACGACCACGTCTTGGTGTTCATCGAGAAATCGAAAGCGGTGAAATAGTCGGTGTACAAAGCGGCCGTTCCGATCAGCATCTCATCGGTGCCCGTGCCGAACACATCGCCGACGTTGAAAGCGTAGTCATGAGACCAATTGGTATCGACTTCGGCTGAAACGCCGATTGCGCCCGTGGCCGGATTCATCGAGATCACTCGCGTGCCGCCGTAGCCGCTCTGAGTTCCCGGAGTCATGAACATCAGCTGCTGGGAAGCCGACGTGAGCCGAGCCAGTTTCGCGCCGTAGAACGGCCCATCGAGCTGAGCCGGCGTCGGTCCGGACCAGAGCGCGGCGGCCGACGGCGTCCAGGACGCGACGGTCAGGTAGTCACGGCCGCTGCTGTAGTAGTCGGAGCCGAAGACCCACTCCATCAGACCGTCGCCATTGACGTCGCCGACCCCGATCCCACTGACGCCATCGCCGGGCGCTGGCACCTGAGCGATCATGCTGGCGGAGTTCGTCGTCGCGCTGTAGCGATAGGCCGTGACGCTGCCCCATTGGGCATCGCCCACGATGATCTCGGCGGGGGGCGCGCCATCGAGATCGAACACTTTCAGAGCTGATTCGCCCGAGTAAAGCGTGCCCGCGGGGATTTCCCATATCGGCGACTTGAGCACGGCATCGAACACCCGTGCCGCAACACCGGAGTTCAGCCCCACGATCTTGCCGATGCCGTCGCCGTTGACGTCGCCGATGTCTACGACCGTGCCGAAGCCGCTGCCGTACGCCCACTCATTCTGTTGGGTGGCTCCGTCGAACACATAGCCGTTGTTGGTGACGATCTCGAGCGCAGGATCCGAATCGACGTTGCCCACCGCCATCGAGGTACCGAGATTGAGATCCGCCGTCTGCCACTTCAGCTGCATCGTCCCGGCATCGAGGACGTAGATTCCGCCGATCGAGCCGTAGGACGAGGAGTCGAGCCCCAGGCAGACGAGCTCACCCTTGCCGTCGTTGTCGATGTCGGCATATCGAAGCGCCACGCAATACGGCCCGGCCGGTGTCGTACCGTTGCTGGTGGCCACGCCGAAGCGCCCTACCTCGCGCCGGGTAACGCCGTCGAGCTTGACGACCGTGGGGCCGGCGGCAAAGAAAATTTCGCGATGGCCGTCACCGTCGACATCGCCGGAGGTCACCGCGGATATGGTTGTACCGGCGGCGATATCGAAGGGATAGACCCACGTCTGCTGGTAGTCGGCCCCGCTCATCGCGAGCAGGTAGACGGAGCGATACGTGCCGACGAGGATCTGACGGACGCCCGAGCCGTCGAAGTCCTGAATATCGATCGCGTTGTTGCCCACGGGTATGCCGACGTTCGAACGCATCATCGGCAGCTTGCGCGCCGGATCGTTGACCGTGATCTTGCCGCTGAATTTGATGGCAGGCGTGTTCGCCAGGCGCACGCCCCAGTTGACGTCCACTGAACGGTCGAACATCGGTCCGCTGGGCATCCATTGCACCTGGCCGGTACTATCGACGCTGAAGCCGGCGGGTCCGTAGTCCACCTCAATGGGGCCTGTCGGATCCCCGTCGACATCCGATGCGGTCACCTTGAAGCTGGTCTGTACACCGTAGGTCGCCGTGGTGGGCGGCGCCGCCGTCAGTACGGCCGGCGTGTCGGCGATCGTCGTACTGGCAGTGACCGCGGTCGAGAGCTGACCGTCCGACGCCGTGATGGTCATGGCGATGACATCGCCCTTGACCTGATTGCCGGGCGGGTAGGCGCTGCCAGTGGCGGCGGCAACGGCGCTTCCGTTGCGAGTCCAGGCATACGTGATGGTAAGTGGGTCGTTATCCGGGTCGGCGATGAACGCGGTGACCCCAATCGCGTCGTTGCGCTTCGGGGCGGTGGGTGTTAGCGCGACGCCGGTGACGGTGGGCGCGAAATTTCGCACGTGTATCGTAACCGTGCTCGGGGTTGACGACAGAGTCCCATCCGTCACTGTGAGCGTGAAGGTCAGGTCCCCCTCCGTCGCGGGCGTGGTGAAGGACGGGTTTGGCGTGTTTGCGTTCTGGAGCGTGACGGTCGTGCCGGATGTCTGCTGCCACTGGAACGTCAGCGGTCCGCCGCTCGAGTGGGAAACGGAAGCATTGAGAGAAACCGGAGTGCGCTTCGACGTCGTGATGTCCGGTCCGGCACTGGCGACCGGTGGGACGGTCACACCCGACCCCGCCACGCTGATCGTCTCAGTCGCCGCCGCCGAGTTCACCTCGCCGTCGTTGACGACCAGGGAAAATGCCAGCGTACCCGGGTTGCTCGGCGCAACGAAACTGGCCTTTCCGCCCGCTGCGGGGGTCAGGGACACCGCCGGGCCGCCGGTCTGTGTCCAACTGTAGGTGAGCGGATCCTGATCCGGATCGGAGCTGCCGCCGCCGTCGAGCGTGACCTGGCTGCCCACTGCCACCGTCATCGCCGCGGACACCGACGCCACTGGTGCGCGGTTTTGCACGGTGATCACGACCGTCGAGGCGGCCGAGCTCATCTGGCCATTGTTGACGACCAAAGAGAATGTCAGCGCACCGGAGACGCCTGGGGCGGTGAACGTCGGCTTCGGGCTCGAGACACTGCTGAGGACGACCGAAGTTCCACCGGTTTGAGTCCACGCAAACGTCAGCGAATGACCGCCGGGGTCGCTGCTCCCCGAACCGTCGAGCGTTACCGTCACGCGCTTGTTGACGGTTAGCGCACTGCCCGCTGCTGCGGTGGGCGGTTGCGCCGGCGGTCCTCCGGACCCTCCGCCGCATCCGGCGAGAAGCAGCGCCGGGATGATACCGATCACCACGTCGAATCCCTGACCCCGGAAGCGCTTCATCAGAGACCGCCTTGCCCGACCTTCTGGTTCTTATGTCAGTAGGAATGTCAGTAGGAACGGAATCACCGCACCTTGGCCGCCAGCGTACCAGAGCATGCGGTCGCTTCACCACTGGCAACCAGCAGCCCACACTGTGTATTCAATCGACGATTGCGATATTCAGGGGGGCGAACACCCCATTGACCACCCGACCAATTCGGACTAACTACACCAGCATCGTGTCTTGAGGCGACAAGCGATCCGGATTCAACCGCACGCTCAGATAGTCACCCCGCGATAGGCGCGAAAGTCCGCGGTCCGAAGCGGCAGCGGAGAATGGATTCACCGGGTGCTCGAAGAAGTCGTTTAGACAGGGAGTAAAGCCGATGACACGGCGTATCGCTGTTGTACTCGCGCTGCTTGTTCTTACCAGCTGTGGCGGCGGTGGCTCGGCTCCCAGCCCGGCTCCCAGCACATTTCAGATCGGCGGAACGGTCTCGGGACTCGCAAGCGGCGCATCGTTGACGCTTTCGGACAATGGTACCGATTCGTTGACCGTCAACACCAATGGCATGTTCACGTTTCCGTCGGCTCTCAAACCCGGGGCGAGTTATACCATCGCCATCGCTCAGCAGCCGAGCGGCGAACAGTGTTTCCTCGCGAACGCTGCAGGCGTCGTTTCGGCCAGCAACGTCACGAATGTCGACATCACCTGCGGGGTTCCGATGCTTACCGTGCTTGCCGGAGCTCTTGGCGGCCCTGGCAACATAGACGGCGAGGGATCCGCTGCCCGGTTCTATTACCCCCAGGACGTAGCAATGGACAACGCCGGCAATTTCTACGTCGCCGACGACTACAACAGGACAGTGCGGCAGATTAGCGCGAGCGGGGCAGTCACAACGCTGGCAGGAACACCGGGACAATACGGAACTGCCGACGGCACCGGTGCCGCGGCTCAGTTCGCCAATCCAGTCTCTCTGACGGTCGATCAGACAGGAATCATCTACCTGGTCGATGCGGGCGTGAATACCATTCGTCGGATTACGCAAAACGGCGTCGTGACAACGTTGGCCGGCACGCCAAACACTGGCGGGACAGCTGATGGCACGGGGGCCAGCGCCCGCTTCAGCAACCCTATCGGAATCAGAGTGACTCCGTCCGGCGCGCTTTACCTCGCCGATAATAACCGGATCCGGAGTATCACGCCGACGGGTACGGTATCAACCATCTACACCGGACAAACCCAGCTCGCGTTTCCGGCCATCGATGCGGGCGGCAACATATTCGCGACCGATCTGAACCTGAAGGCCGCCGTGACGATCAACGCATCGACGGGTGCTCAGACCGTGCTTGCCAACGGATTTCAGAACCCCGTGGGACTCGGCATTGCCCCGGCGGGGACCACCGCAGCCGGAACGCTGTACATAACTGATGAGTTTGCATGCACCGTAAGCGCACTAGCGCCGGGCGGTGCGCTTTCAATATTGGCCGGCGCGAGCGGCCAGTGCAGTGCGGGCGACGGTACCGGAGCGGCGGCCCGTTTCTATTTGCCCACTGGCATGAGCGTTGACCACTCGGGCACACTATTTGTCGCCGACCCAGGCAACGAAAGCATTCGTAAGATCACCTCCGGTGGTGTAGTCACTACCTTGGCCGGAGCTGCGCCACAACCCGGGCACGTTAATGGGGCCGGACCGGCAGCGCGCTTCAATGCTCCGGCCGGATTGACCGCTGACGGGAACGGCACTCTGTATGTTGGCGATCCGGGCAACGCCACGATCCGCAAAGTATCGCCGGATGGCGTCGTTGCGGATGCACTCCCAACATCGACGCCTCTGAGTGTAGGTGAAACTCTCAGTCGGGATACCGCGGGCAATTTCTATTATGCCGTTCAAAATGCGGTACTCGAAGTGAGCCCGTCGGGCTCAGTAACGACTCTGGCAGGAGCGGTCAACGCCCCTCCGGGAAGTGCGGACGGAGTGGGAGCTGCCGCGCAATTCCACTTTCCGGCAGGCATCGCAGTCGACGCTGCCGGAAATCTTTACGTCGCCGATATGCTGAACTATACGATTCGCAAGGTCACTCCCGCGGGCGTCGTGACGACGTTTGCTGGCCAAGCAGGTCAGGCTGGACTTGTCGATGGCACGGGTGCGGCGGCGCAGTTCACACTTCCGGGTGTAGTTGTAATCGACAGCTCCGGGACGCTCTATGTCACGGACGGTAATGCAATTCGGACGGTTTCTCCGCGGGCTGTCGTTTCGACGCTGGCCGGATCATCCACTGCCGGCAGCGCTGACGGCACCGGTGCAGCCGCCCAATTCAATGGTCCGTACGGAATTGCGCTCGGACCCAGCGGGTCACTCTACGTGTCAGATACGGTCAACCACACGATCCGCAAAGTCACGTCGTCAGGGGTTGTGACGACGATCGCCGGGGCCGCGAGCAAGGCAGGGGTCGCTCCCGGCCCTCTCCCAGCAAGTCTAAATACTCCGCTGGGGCTCGCATACGCAGGGACGACCCTGTATGTCGTTGACGGCACCGAGAACAGCCTGCTCGCCATTACGTACGTGCCTTGATCCCATCGTGAGCGGCCGCATCGGCCTCGCCCGTCATCGAATCTGGCGTCCCGCAAGGTCAAGCCAGCTCGGCCATGCACTCCGCCAGCGACATGACTTCGACCTTTGAGCGTAGCTTGTAGCGCGTCGAACCCGGATAAACCACGAGCAGCCGGTGTAGTTCCAAGTCTTTGAGCGCCGAAACCATCGATGGAGTCATCGTCGGTGCATCTGCCCGTTTGATCTCAATTCCAATACGTCGCCCTCCAAGAAGCAGCAGCAGATCGAGCTCCGCCCCGGCCTGCGTTCGCCAGTAGTAGGCATTGGCTTTGGGCAATCCTGCAAGTAATTGCTCGATGACGAACCCCTCCCACGATCCGCCGATCACAGGATGTCCTTCAAGCTGCGGGCGGTCAGCTATCCCGAGTAACGTATGCAACAGGCCCGAATCCCGAATGTAAACCTTCGGGGACTTGACCAACCGCTTGCCGACATTCGCGTACCAAGGCTCGAGTACGCGCACGACCAATGCGCCCGATAGTGCATCGAGATGGCGCTTGACAGTGGTATGGGCTTCGCCCAGAGATCGTCCAATTTCCGAGCTGTTCCAGATACCGCCTGAGTAGTGCGCGGTCATGGTCCAGAATCTGCGCATGGTTCCCGAAGGAACCTGCACGCCGAGCTGAGCCAGATCTCGTTCCAGGAACGTGCGAATAAAGTCTTCGCGCCAGGCGCTGCTCGCAGCTTCCGTGCGCGCCAGAAACGACCGCGGAAAACCGCCGCGCAGCCATAAGCGATTGAATTCCGTCCTCCCAAGCTCCTCGAGCGTGAAACCGCCCATCTCGATGATCGCGATCCGGCCAGCCAGAGTTTCGGAGCTCTGCCGCAGCAAGTCCGGCGAGGCACTACCCAGGATGAGAAATCGCGCCCGAATCGGCTTGCGATCCAACAGTACCCTGAGAATCGGAAAGAGATCGGGATGACGCTGCACCTCATCGATCACGATCAGCCCTCGCAACGACTCGAGCGCCGTCATGGGCTCGGACAGCCGCGCGAGATCGACGGGATTTTCCAGATCGAAGTAAATGCTCTTGGACCCCGCTACCAGCTGCCGCGCAAGAGTGGTCTTGCCGCACTGACGGGGGCCCAGTAACGCCACCGCAGGGCCCATCTTCAGGCCTGCGCGCAGCCTGGTCAGGAGCTGCTGACGTTTCAACATACATTGAATCTTGAGCGGTTGCCGCTCAATATTCAAGCTGTGATTCACCGGCGCGCCCGGAGCAGGTAAGCTATGGCCAATGAAGAAGCCGAACGCAATCGGGAGAATCTCCATGCACCTGGGAACCAAATCGACTCGCAGCCTGTCGGCGGTCGGATCTATCGGCGTCCTGTTGCTCGGCGTTGCCTACTTCCCCGCGTTTGCTGCGGATGCGGAGAGATCACCACCAATCAAGATCGCGGTACTCGATTTCGAGCTGGATGATGTCACTCCCGCATCGTCATTACTGGGCGAGACCACCGGGAATGCCGCCGTTATGGCGAGGGTCAGCAGCGAGGCACGTCGGGTGTTGGCACAGTCGGGACGGTATAGCCTCATCGATGTGAGTAAAGTCGACGTAAAGCCCGTGACGGAGAGGTCGCTGCGAGACTGCGACGGGTGCGAGACCGCCATCGCATTGCAGCTCGGCGCCGAACAGTCCCTTGTTGGAGTTGTGAGAAGAGTCACACAGACTGACTACTACGTGCTGGTTCGAATTCGCGACGCTCGAACCGGCAAAATTCTCGACGAGCAGGCGGCGAATTTCGCCGGCGGCGCCGACGGCTGGGCGAGTGGCGTCCGTATGCTGATCAAGCACCAAGTCTTGGCGAGTGCAAATTAGTTACAGTTAGATCGATCGCTTCAGGATCGATCTGCGAAAGCTCGAGTCCCGGACGCCAAACGCGAACCCGTATGGCTTAGTATTGATTCCAATAAGAACCATCGAGGCGCGACGACCCGGCGCCGCCGCAGGGGATCTGCGGCGCACCGGAGCGTTTGCTG
>Ga0209805_1001531_pt1 | contig 13986 bp, 12 predicted proteins | sample GraSoiAngelo_148_FD_185905 | JGI IMG/M metagenome (GOLD analysis project Ga0209805, IMG submission 185905) | Grasslands soil microbial communities from the Angelo Coastal Reserve, California, USA - 14_1009_09_20cm (SPAdes) (version 2) | ecosystem: Environmental > Terrestrial > Soil > Grasslands ... | reverse complement strand
GCGCGCCGGCGCCGAGGGCCAGCGCGAAGAGGAGCGCCAGCGCGCCGAGGTCGCCCCCGATAGCCGCGACCAGGACGCTGCCGGGCGGCAGGTCGAGGCGCGGAACCTCGTAGTTGAGGAGGCGGGCAACCGCAGCAGCGAGGGACACCACGCCCGCGAGCGTCACCAGGTCGGTGAGGTACACGAGCGGCAGCCGGGGATTACGTCTGGCCACCAGGAAGAGGGGCAGCCGGAGGCCGAGCAGGAAGCTGGCCGCCAGCGCCAGGGCCACCATCGTGGTCGCCGCTTGTCCGAGGTTCGGGGTCAGCGTCGGAAGAGCGACGAAATAGATGACCACCGCCGCCGACCAGCGCCAAGCCTGGCCGCGCAAAGCGCGCAGCTGGAGCCAGAGCATGACGAGGCGGGGCGGAATCGCGGACCCGATCAGGAAGCGGGCATCGGCCGGCGACGAGAAGGGAGCCGGCGCGCGCCGGCAGGCCGCTCGAAGCACCAGGCCGGCGATGACCAGGTAGACGCCGGGCGCCAGGCTCGCCGCGCCGGCAAGCAGGACCCCAGGCAGGCGAGGCGTGCGGCGGGAGCTGCCGATGGCGAGCCGGAGCGGGACCTGGAGACCGAACCAGGCCAGGAAGATCAGCCAGGGGATGAGGCGCTTCGGATCCCGCGCGATCGCCCTCACCCGGTTGACCAAAAGCCGCCAGTCGAGGTAGGCGAGCGCCTTCAGGTCCCCGCCCGCGGCCTTACCCTCGCCACGCGTGGGGAGGGTCGGGGAGGGGATCACGACTCAGTCATCTCCAGGAAGACGTCCTCCAGGCTCCGGCCACCGTGCTCGCGACGCAGGTCCTGGATCGGTCCGGCGGCCAGGGCGCGGCCGCGCTTGATGATCAGAAGGCCGTCGCAGAGCCCTTCCATGTATTCGAGAAGGTGGGTGCTGACCATGATCGCCACCTCCCGGCGGCGAAGCTCGACGAGAAGGTCGCGCAGCTCCCGCTGGCCGCGCGGGTCGAGACCGATCATCGGCTCGTCGAGGAGCAGCACCGGCGTGGCTGCGAGCACGCCGCAGGCGAGGAGCAGCTTCTGCCGCATGCCTTTGGAGAGGGCTTCCCCGAGCGTGTCGCGCTGGTCGGCGATGCCCAGACGGTCGACGAGCCGGGCGGCCTCCTCCTCCCAGCCGTCACGGAGGCGGCAGCTGCGGGCGACGAAGACCAGGTGCTCCCAGACCGTGAGCATGTCGTAGACCTCGGGCGTCTCCGGGATGAGCGCCACGTCCCGGCCTCGGGTGGGGCCCAAGACGCGCCCGTCCCAGGCGATCCGGCCGGCGTCTGGCCGCAGCAGCCCGGCCAGGCAGAGCAGCGTGGTGGTCTTGCCTGCTCCGTTGGGCCCGAGGAGAGCCAGGATCTGACCACGGCTGACGCGGAAGGAGAGTGTGTCGACGGCGGTGACCGTACCGAAGCGCTTCGTCAGCCCTTCGACAGTCAGGCCCTGATCCCCGTCGACCATCCGCCTAACCTACACGCACCATCTCGAGATCAGAGCGCGGCTACGACGCCATCGTGGTGGGGGTCGGCGGCATGGGCAGCGCTGCCGCGTACCACCTCGCCAGGCGTGGCTTGCGGGTGCTCGGCATGGAGCGTTTCCAGATTCCCAACACGATGGGCGCTTCGCATGGCTTGACCCGCATCATCCGGCTCGCCTACTTCGAGGACCCGGCTTACGTTCCCCTCCTCCGGCGCTCCTACGAGCTCTGGCGGGAGCTCGAGGCGGAGGCCGGCGAGCGCTTGCTCCTCATCACGGGTGGCATCGATGCCGGTCCCCCAGGCAGCCGGGTCTTCGAGGGCTCGCTGGAGTCCTGCCGCCAGCACGACCTCGACAACGAGGTCCTGACCGCGGCCGACCTGGCCAGCCGGTTTCCCGCCTACCGCTTGCCCGAGTCCACCCTCGCCGTCTTCCAGCCCGATGCCGGGTTGCTCAAGCCTGAGCGCTGCGTCATCGCTCACGCCGGCGCAGCCCGCGCCCTCGGCGCCGACCTACGCGAAGGCGAGAGAGCCTTGGAGTGGTCGGCCGGACCACCGGCGCGCGTAAAGACCGACCGCGGCACCTATGAGGCGGATCGGCTGGTGCTCACAGCGGGACCCTGGGCGGGCGCGCTCGTCCCCGCCCTCGCTGGCGTGCTCCAGCCGGAACGCCAGGTCGTCGCCTGGTTCGAGCCGCGGCGGCCGGAGCTCTTCACGCCTGCTGCGTTCCCGGTCTTTGTCGTGGACGTCCCGGAAGGCATCCACTATGGCTTCCCGGCCTTCGAGATCCCGGGATTCAAGGTGGGCCGCTTTCACCATCTCCGGGAACCAGTCGATCCCGACCGCGTTGACCGCGACGTGCGTTCGGAAGATGAAGGTGTGCTCAGAAGCTTCGTCAGCGCCTACTTTCCCGACGGGTTGGGACCGGTGCTGCGCACGAGCGTCTGCATGTTCACCAACTCACCGGATGAGAACTTCGTCGTCGACCGCCTACCGGAGGCGCCGGGCGTCGTGGTCGGCGCCGGCTTCTCGGGGCACGGATTCAAGTTTTGCGGGGTCGTCGGCGAGGTGCTGGCCGACCTCGCGGTGGACGGCCGCACGCGTCACGAGATCGGCCTTTTTCGCCTCGACCGCTTCCGAATTCGCTCCTGACCGTCTAAGCTGTCCGCTCCGGATTTTTGGGATCGCGGGTGACCAGGTGATGGAGTGCTAGATCGAGCCCGACGCGTCGAGCAGGGGACGTCCCGCCTTCTAACCATCATCTTCGCGCCCGCCCTGGGCCCGCGGAAAAGCGTCCTCGAGCGGATCCGCTGGCTCTTTCTCCTCTTCTTTGTGTTCAGCGCGGCGGTCAACGCCTTCTTCCTGCTCTTCCAGACCAAGCAAGACCTTCGCGAGCTGCTGGCTTCCTACGCCCTCACGTATCTCGTGCTTTACGCCGTCGGCGGCTGGTGGCGAAGCCGCTTTCGGCTCTGGACCGACGCGATCGCGATCCTTGCTCTCTTCAGCTTCGGCGCCGAAGTCCAGAACCCGGTCCGCCTCTACCTCTTCTTCTATTCGGCTGTCCTCTACCGGTCCCTCTACGGCGGGCGGCGCAGCACGATCGGAGTCGCGTTCTCCTTCCTTGCCGCGCTGGTCGGATCGACCGCCTATGCGGCGATCACCTCAGCCAACCCAGCCGGCCCGCTGACGGTGGCCCAGGTGCTGGTGAACATTCCTGGCTTCGCCGGAACGGCCTGGCTGATGCACGCCGTGAAGACCACCCTGGACGACTACGAGGAAGCGCTCCGCCGAGAGAAGATCCTGACCGAGGCGGGAGCCGCGCTGGTCGCGGCGGAGGATCAGCCCACTGTCTTCGAAGCCAGCATCCGGGCCGCGATGGCGCTCGCCGCAACCTCATATGAACCGCGTGCAGCTCTCGCTGTCGGGTTTGACCGGCAGCAGAAGCTGGTGGCCGCCGGCCCGCCCACGCGCGTCATCAAAGACGGTCCCGATGTCAAGCTCACCGGCCTGCCTGGACCACTCCAGGAAGCTGTCGACCAGCGGCGGCCGGTCCGTGTCCATCTCCAGGACGCGGTCGTCTGGGCGGGATGGCACCAGGATCAGCCAGCCGGCGCCTTCACCGGCTGGGTGGCCGCCAGCCCGCTCGTGATCTCCGGCCGCGCCAAGGGCATGCTCTCGATCGCCAGCACCCGTTCCCTCTCCAAGGGACTCGAGGACGCCGTCTCCCGTCTCGGCAACAGCTCGGCGCTGGCCCTGGAACGGGTGGTCCTGGCCGAGGACTTGAAGCGCTCGACCGAGAGCCTGAAGTCGTCGGAGGCCCGCTTCCGCTCCCTGGTCCAGAACTCCTCGGACGTGATCACCCTGCTCGACCGCCACGGCGCCATCGGCTACGTCAGCCCGGCCGTTGAAAAGATGCTCGGCTACAACACCGGCGAGCTGCTGGGCGCGCGGCTCTGGAAGCTGCTCCACTCGGATGATCTCCAGAACGCAACGGAGACGTTCGGGACCCTGATCAAGAACCACGACAGCGTGGCCCTGCTCGGCACGCGCTGGCGGCACAAGGACGGCAGCTACCGGTTCATGGAGACGGTGCTCTCCAACCAGCTGGGCGACCCGGACGTGAGCGCGGTCGTGCTCAACACGCGCGACGTCACGGAGCGCAAGGACCTGGAGGACAGGCTCCGCCACCAGGCCTTCTACGACACGCTGACCACTCTCGCCAACCGGCTTCTTTTCAAGGACCGGGTGGGCCGGGCGCTGACCGCCAACCGCGACAGCAGCCGCCGCACGGCCGTGCTCTTCCTCGACATGGACGACTTCAAGCACGTCAACGACTCGCTCGGCCACGCGGCCGGCGACGCCCTGCTGATGGCCGTGGCCCGCCGCCTGCTGGATTGCGTCAATCCCGGGGATACGGTTGCCCGGTTCGGCGGCGATGAGTTCGCGATCCTGCTGGACGGGATCAGCGAGGTGGCGATCGCCACCGGCATGGCCGAGCGCATCCAGAACGAGTTCCGAGCGCCGATCAAGGCCGGCGGCGTGGAGATCGTTTCGCCCTTCAGCATCGGCATCGCCATTTCGGGTCCCGATTCGAAGGACCCGGAGGAGCTGCTCCGGAACGCGGACGTGGCGATGTATCGGGCCAAGTCGCGCGGCAAGCAGAGCTACGAAGTCTTCGAAGACGCGATGCACGCCGCGGCGCTCGAGCGCCTGCAGATGGAGAGCGACCTGCGCACCGCGCTTCAAGAAGGCACGCAGCTTTTTCTGCAGTACCAGCCGATCGTCTGGCTGGAGTCGGAACAGATGTCGGGCGTGGAGGCGCTGGTCCGCTGGAACCACCCGACGCGCGGCGTCGTGCCGCCCGATCGGTTCATCACTCTGGCGGAGGAGACCGGCCTCATCAACGAGCTCGGCTCATGGGTGATGGAGCAGGCCTGCGCCCAGGTGCACAAGTGGGAGGAGGCGCACCCTGACCACAAGCTGCGGCTCGGGGTGAACATCTCCACCCGGCAGCTGCGCCGGCCGCACATCGTGGACGAGATCAGGGCGATCGTACGCAAGAGCAAGCTGTCCCCCGAGCGGTTGACGCTGGAGATCACCGAGACCGCGGTCATGCGCGAAGGTGAGGAGACGGCGAAGATCCTGCAGAAGCTGCGCTCAGCCGGAATCAAGGTCGCCATCGACGACTTCGGGACGGGGTATTCGTCCCTCAGCTACCTGGCCCGCTTCCCGATCGACGTGCTCAAGATCGACAAGGGGTTCGTGGCCCAGGTCGGACGGGGAGCCAAGAAAGCCGCGTTGCTCCGGGCGATCGTCGGCCTCGGCCACAGCCTGGGCGTTGAGATCGTGGCGGAAGGCGTGGAGACGCGCCAGCAGGTGAACATCCTGCAGCCCCTCGGCTGCCGCGGCCAGGGCTACTTCTACTCACGGCCGGTCTCCCCCGTCGACATCGAGAAGCTGCTCGACAATGACGGCAGGTTCGACCACCACGAAACCGCCAAGGACGGAAAGGGCGCGAAGGGAGCCAAGCGCGGAGCGGCCCCGGTGCTGGCGGTCGTGGACGGAGCCAAGGAGGCCGGCTAGCAGCTCCTCCTCTTTACAGGGTCGGTTTCCTTAGCGTCCTGGCCGCCCTACGGTCGGGCCCCATGAAAGCTCTGTCCATCCGACATCCGTGGGTCGAAGCCATCCTGGCCGGCGACAAGACCATCGAGATCCGTTCCTGGGCCACCCGGCACCGCGGCGAGCTGCTGCTGCATGCCTCCCGCACCTGGACAAAGCGCGAGAAGGAGGCGGTCGAGCAGCTCCGGGCACTCGGGCTAGACGCCGGCCGGCCTGCGCCCGAGCGGACAGGCGCCATCCTGGGCAAGGCTCGCCTGGTCGACTGCCGCCTGATGACCGACGCCGACTGGCCGCAGGCGCTGCTCGAGCCTCGGTCGGGCCGCCTTTGGGCATGGGAGCTGGCGGCCGCCGAACCGCTGCCGGCGCCCGTACCGCTGGCCGGGGAGCGCACCCTCTTCGAGGTTGACGACGCGCTGGTCAGCAAGGCAGGTCGTCGCAAGCGGAGCTAGTCGCAGGCCGGCCCGGGTTCCGAGCAGGAGCTCGCGGGTAGGCTGGATAATCCAGGCTCGACCCCGCGAGCCGTCCTTGCGCGCCTGTAGCTCACCGGATAGAGCGCATGCCTGCGGAGCATGAGGTAGCAGGTTCGATTCCTGCCAGGCGCACCACGCTCTGAACTCGAGCCGGTTGTGAGGTGCCATGGGTCGGCCTAGTGTTCCAGGCGTGCCAAAACCCGCAGACAATCGGACTGCGCCGTCTCAGGTGCCGGTGGCTCGGCAAACCTACGACGACGCGGCCCTGGAGTACGTCCGCCACGCCGATGTGAGCGCGTACAACCACCATTACGAACGGCCCGCAATGAGGCGGCTGCTTACCGACTTGGCGGGCAAGCGCGTTCTTGACGCCGGTTGTGCAGGAGGCGCCCAGAGCGAGTGGTTGGTGGGCCGCGGAGCGACTGTCGTTGCTCTGGATGTGAGCGATCGCATGGTGGAGCTGTCCAGGGTGCGCATCGGTGAGGGCGCCGTCGTTCTGCAGGCGGATCTGTCCCTACCGCTACCTCAGGTGCCGGAGTTGGCAGACGGCAGCTTCGACGTGGTGATGTCGTCGCTGACCTTGCACTACGTTGACGACTGGTCCCGACCGCTGGCCGAGTTTTTCCGGCTGCTCAAGCCTGGCGGGACGCTCGTTTTCTCCACTCACCACCCCTCTTGGGATCGCCGATTGGTCGCTGAGGACGACTACTTCCAAACGGGTCTGGTCGAGGATTACTGGTCACTCTCCGGAGGGATACCCGTGGGGTTTCGCTTCTACCGCAAGACGCTGGCGCAGATCGTGACGAGTGTGGCTGAGGCGGGCTTCGTGATTGACTCGGTCGAGGAGCCCCTGCCGAGCGAAGATCTACGAACGGTCAATCTGATCGCATACGACGAGCTCAGGAAGCAGCCGGCGTTCCTCATCATCCAGTCTCACCGACCGTAGTCCCGCGGTCGCCGCGGCTAGACTGGATTGCCGACTCGCGCCTGTAGCTCACCGGACAGAGCGTGCGGCTCCGGACCGCAAGGCAGCAGGTTCGATTCCTGCCAGGCGCACCACAGTTTGAATTCAGAATCCAAGCCTTGAAGCCTCGCCGCCCCAGGCTACTTTCCGTAGCCATACAGCCTAGATAGAAGCAATTGGTGCTGGGGCGGCGCATGTGGTCTCCCTGTGTCTCGAGGACGGCAGTGGCTGGATGCAGTTCAATCAGATGCGGGCGATCTTCCTCATCAGGGCCTCGGTTTCCTCGGTAGGGACAGTGCCGAGCTGCGTTGCCAGGATGTCGTGGCAATGGCGATAGGTGCTAAGCGCTTCCCCGCGGTTGCCGACCTGCACGTGCAGCAGCATCAAGGACCGCCAAGCGGTCTCCCGATACGGCTCGAGGCTGAGCAACTCCTCGGCGACCTGGATCCCAAGACCTGGCTCGCGGTTCCAGCGGTGGAGATCCACGAGGCAATCAAGCGTCCTCACGAGCTGCGACTTAAGAATGTCGCGGCGGGCGTCGACCCACGGTCCTTCGGCTCCGGCCAGAAACGGCCGGCGGAGTATTGTCGCGGCGACGACCGCCGGGCCGTAAGCATGGCCAGGGTCACCCGCCCGCAGAGCTGCCTCGGCTTCGTGCAACGACTGCTGCGCCACCTCGACATCCACCCATGTGTCGTGCGGCAGCTTCACCTGGTAGCAGCTGAAAGCCGCGCGGATCGCGGATCGATCATGCCCGGCCGAGTCCAAAACGGACCGAAGCTTGCTGACGATGGCTGCGATAGCGGCCGCCCAAGCCACGGGCAGACCATCCGGCCAGAGGAGTTCCGCGAGTTCGGCGTGACTGACCGCCCGGCGCCGTTCCCAAACCAGGTAGGCGAAGGCCTGCCGCCCTTGACGCCCCGGGAGCCTGCCTTCGCGGATCAGGATGCGATCCGATTCGACACACACCTCACCGGTCAGGTAGATCCTCATCGGCGCCAAACTTCCACCAAAGCCGTCTTCGTAGGATCGACCACATGAGGGTAGGCGATGCGCAAACGAGTTGAGTGTGACTGCGGGTGGAGCTTCGAGTCTGATGACGAGGACAAGATGGTCCGCGCCGTCCAGGACCACGCACGCGAAGCCCATGGCATCGACGGCCTCACTCGGGAGCAGGCGCTCGCACAAGCGAAACCAATCTAAAAAGGAGTGGCAAACATGGCTTACACGGTCACGATCCGAGGAAAGCTCAAGGGCGATCAGAAATCGATGCAGGCGATCCACGACCAGGTTACGGGAGCCACCAAGGAGATGGCCAGAGCGGCCGGTGACCTCACCCATCGGGTGTTCTTGAATCCCCAGGATCCGTCCGACTTCCTCGGTATCGACGAGTGGCAGAGTCCGGAGCAGATGCAGGCGTTCGCGTCGAACCCGCAGATTCAGGAGTTCTTCGGTCAACTCTTTGCAGCCCCGCCCGAGGTGACCCTCTGGGCCGACTCCGGCTGGAATCAGTGGTGAGCCGCACAGGCGGGCCACTGGGGTGGGACTTCGACGTGCTCAAACTCCATCCACTGAATCGCCCGCGTAACCGAGTTCAGAAGGTGTTACCGCTCGGCTCGTCCTTTGGGTGGATTAGCCGTCAAGGCTTCGGCACGGGCCTCGTTTTGTGGGAACCACGAAGGGAAGCCAACCGCTGTCTGGGGAAGCGATAGCGCCGCGCGTGCCCCCGTACAGCAATTGGGCTGGGAAACGGCGATAACCAGCGGCACTCAACGGCACTCAGCGAATTCGAAACTGATAGTCCGAAGGGGACTTCCTAGAACTCCAGACCGCAAGGCTGCAGGTTCGATTCCTGCCAGGCGCACTCAGATCTGGCGACAGCCCAGTAGGGTGGTGAATCTGACTTCGGTTACCCCAGGGACGACCTTCGCCAAGATCCTATGTAGCTTGCGCACCTCAGCGCTGGTCGGATCCGGGAGATAGGCGACGCCCCTCACCACCTGGATGGCGGTGTACTTCCCAAGGATTCCCGCCTGTGTCAGCCACGTCTGTAGCTCCAAGCAGACCTGCTGGTCGGTGGCCTCCTGCAGCACTCGTTCCTCAGCGGCCGGCGATGCCCAGCTGGTTTCAAGGCTCTTGATCTTCATAGCGGCCAGCATCGATCGTGTCGGCCACCGTGGCCACGGCCGTTGGACCTCCTCAAAATGGGTCCAAAGTCACGCGCCGGCTCGATCGGCGCCTGCCAGACTAGGGTTGTCCCGAGAAGCTTGTAAGGTGAAGCCGGAGACAGGAACCGAACGTCGAGTAGGCCGAAGCCGAAACTGGTAGAAGCCGAAAACCGCACAAGGGCACTCCGGGTGCAACAGGAAGGCTTCTCGGGACTTTCGCGTCCAACGAAGAAAGCTCCGAATCGTTCTGGAGATTGACGAGTGGCATTCAAGGCGGAGGGTGCCCTGGCAGGCGGCCCGCTAAGTCCGGATGAGCTGCACCGCATCGATGCCTACTGGCGAGCCGCCAACTATCTCTCGGTCGGGCAGATCTATCTCCTCGACAATCCGCTACTTCGGCGACCGCTGAGAGTCGACGATGTCAAACCGCGTCTGCTCGGCCATTGGGGGACGACCCCAGGACTGAACTTCGTCTATGCGCATCTCAACCGGGTCATCAAGGCCCGCGACCTCGATTGCATGTACGTCATCGGCCCCGGCCATGGGGGTCCGGGCGTCGTCGCCAACGCTTACCTGGAGGGCACCTACAGCGAGGTCTACCCGGAGGTGAGCCGGGACGTCGAGGGCCTTCGAAAGCTGTTCAGACAGTTCTCTTTCCCGGGTGGCATTCCGAGCCACGTGGCGCCGGAGACCCCGGGCTCCATCCATGAGGGCGGGGAGCTCGGCTACGCCTTAGTCCACGCGTACGGAGCGGCCTTCGACAACCCGAACCTGCTGGTCGCTTGCATCGTGGGAGATGGCGAGGCGGAGACAGGCGCCCTGGCTACCAGCTGGCACTCGAACAAGTTCTTGAATCCGGTCTCCGATGGTGCGGTCCTCCCCATCTTGCACCTCAACGGCTACAAGATCGCGAACCCGACGGTGCTGGCCCGGATCCCTGAGGACGAGCTCCGGCGGCTGCTCGAGGGCTACGGACACCAGCCCTTCTTCGTCTCGGGCGAAGACCCGGACCGGATGCATCAGCAGATGGCCGCCACGCTGGACAAGGTTCTCGAGCAGATCGAACAGATTCAGCGACAAGCTCGTCAGACCGGCTTGGCCGCTCGGCCGTCCTGGCCGATGATCGTGCTCAAAACTCCAAAGGGGTGGACGGGGCCCAAGGAGGTTGACGGGAAGCCAGTCGAAGGCACCTTCCGGTCGCACCAGGTCCCGGTCAGCGACATGACGAAGGCAGGACACCTCCAGATCCTCGAGGATTGGCTCCGCAGCTATCGGCCCGAGGAGCTGTTCGACGACTCCGGAAGGGTCAACCCGGAGCTCAGGGAACTGGCCCCGGAAGGCGTCCGCCGGATGAGCGCCAACCCGCACGCCAACGGTGGCGAGCTCATGGTCAATCTGCATCTGCCCGACTTCCGCAAGTACGCAGTCGACGTGCCCAAGCCAGGAACCACCTTCAGCGAGGCCACCAAGGTGCTGGGCGAATTCCTTCGGGACGTCGTGGCGGCCAACCCGAGCAACTTCCGGATCATGGGTCCCGACGAGACCGCCTCAAATCGCCTTACGCCCGTCTTCGAGGCCACGCAGCGAACCTGGGTCGCCGAGACGCAGGCAGATGACGAGTTGCTGTCGCCGAGGGGCCGTGTCATGGAGGTGCTCAGTGAGCACCTGTGCGAGGGCTGGCTGGAGGGTTACCTGCTGACCGGCCGGCACGGCCTCTTCAACTGCTACGAGGCGTTCATCCACGTCATCGACTCGATGCTGAACCAGCATGCCAAATGGCTGAAGGTGACGCGCGGGATCCCCTGGCGACGCCCGATCGCGTCGCTCAACTATCTGCTGACGTCACATGTCTGGCGCCAGGATCACAACGGGTTCTCGCATCAGGACCCCGGTTTCATCGACCACGTTGTCAACAAAAAGGCGGAGATCGTGAGGGTCTACCTTCCGCCGGACGCCAATACGCTGCTCTCAGTCGCCGACCACTGCCTGCGCAGCCGCCACTACATCAACGTCATCGTGGCCGGAAAGCAGCCCGCGCTCAATTACCTCGCGATGGAGGACGCGGTTCTCCACTGCTCGCGCGGGATCGGAATCTGGGAGTGGGCGAGCAATGACGACAAGGGAGAACCTGATGTTGTCTTGGCCTGCGCCGGCGACGTTCCGACGCTGGAGACGCTGGCAGCTGCCGACCTGATCCGCAAGCATTTGCCGGACTTGAGCGTCCGCGTCGTCAACGTGGTCGATTTGATGCGCCTGCAGCCGGCGACCGAGCACCCGCACGGTCTCGCCGACAGCGAGTTTGATGCCCTGTTCACCACCGACCAGCCCGTGATCTTCGCCTATCACGGTTACCCGTGGCTGATCCACCGGCTGACTTACCGGCGCCGCAACCACGACAACCTGCATGTACGTGGCTACAAGGAAGAGGGCACGACCACCACGCCCTTCGACATGGTCATGCTCAATGACCTGGATCGGTTCCATATCGTCATGGATGTGATCGACCGGGTACCCGGCCTCGGTCCCCGCGCGGCGCATATCCGCCAGCTGATGGAGGACGAGCGCCTCCGGCATCGCCAGTACACGCGTGATCACGGCGAGGACCCGCCCGAGATCCGGGGTTGGGTCTGGCCCTACTGAACTCAGCCAGCGAGTGCGCGTCCTCGTCTTCAACGCCGGTTCCAGTTCCCTGAAGATCCGTGCCCTGGACGAGCACGATCGGCTGCTGGCCGATCACGAGCTGACCGCCTCGCGCGGCCATTTCGACGAGGATGACGTCGCCAAGGCGATTCAGGCAATGCCGCCCATGGACGCGGTTGGACACCGGGTCGTTCACGGAGGCCCGCGCTACAAGACGGCCGTCAGGCTCGACGACGCGGTCGTCCAGTACCTCGACTCGCTGACCGAGCTGGCGCCGCTTCACCAGCCGGCCGCGCTGGCTGGTATCGAGCTCGCCGGCCGCCTCCTGCCGGAGCTTCCGGCGGTGGCCGCGTTCGATACCGCGTTCCATGCCGACATGCCCGCCGCGTCGGCAACCTACGCGATTCCGGCGGAGTGGCGCGAGCGCTGGGGCATCAAGCGGTACGGCTTCCACGGTCTCTCGCACGCGTACTGCGCGCGGCGTGCCGCCGAGCTGCTGGGGCGTGCTGGCCGAGGCCTCCGGATTGTGACCTGTCATCTGGGCGCCGGAGCATCGCTGGCCGCCGTGAGCAACGGTCGGTCGGTCGCCACGACGATGGGGTTCACGCCGCTCGAGGGCCTCGTAATGGCGACGAGGTCCGGAGACCTGGATCCGGGCGCGCTCCTCTACTTGCAGCGGCACGCGCACCTGACCGAGTCGCAGCTGTTCGATGCGCTCGAACATCGGTCGGGCCTCGTCGCGCTGGCGGGCACAGCCGACATGCAGCAGGTCCTCGAGCGGCTTGCAGCCGGCGAAGAACGGGCTCGCCTAGCTTTCGACGTCTACATCCAGCGGCTCGTAAAGGCAATGGCCGCGATGGCGGCCGCAATGGGTGGGCTGGACGCCGTCGTCTTCACCGGCGGCGTGGGCGAGAACGCGGCGCCGGTGCGCGAGGCGGCAGCCGCCGCCCTCGCCTTCATCGGGGTGGGAGTCGATCGAGAGCGAAATACAGGAGCCAGCCCGGATCTTGACATCAGCTCCGGCGGGGCCTTGGTCAGGACTCTCGTCGTGCGCGCCCGGGAAGACATCGAGGTCGCTCGCGAAGTGCGCGCGGCTCTCGAGCGCCCTTAGCTGAGCGGCTGCGGTGCGAGGACGTGAAGGACTCCCAGGGGTCCGGCATCCGGGTGCGTGATGGGCAGGTGGTGGACGAGGGCCGGGCGCCGGCCGGCCGGTAGGTCCCCGGTTCGCGCAACCATCTCCATCGCCTCCGCGGCGATTCCCTGGGCCAAGGCCACCAGGACCGTGCAGTTCGGCTGACAGGCAGCCGTGCCATCGAGGCTGCAGCCGCGCACGACGAGGGCGCAGTTGCGGCCCGCAGCGTGCCAGGCAGCAATCCCGAAGAACTCTGAGGCCGCGCTGTTCCAGGCCAGAATGGTGCCGTCCATCCCTACCAAGAACGCTGGCTCCGCGCAGTCACCCACGATCCCGGCGGCGGTGGAAAGCACCTCCTCTGGCCGCAGCTCCCGTCCTCCTGGTATCACGATGCCAACGCTGATCCTCAGAACCGCTCTCGGCCAGGGTCCACCGGCACCCATCCGGCGGGCCCAATGTCGATGCAGTGCCAACGGCCGAGCCGCCACACTTGGCTACGCGATGACAAAGGAAGACGAGTCGGATGTGCCAACGCTTGGTCGGGCCGGCTTCACGCCGGCCAGCCCCACGGTGGCCACCCTCTCCGAAGAGGACTGCTGGGGGCTCTTGCGGAGCCACAATCTGGGTCGCTTGGCCATCGTCGTCGACGGCCGGCCTCGCATTTTCCCTATGAACTACGCCGCCGGTAAGGACGCCGTCGTCTTCCGCACCGAGCCGGGGGCGAAGCTTGCGCAGGGTCCAGGGTCAGCCGCCTGCTTCGAGATAGACGGCTATGACGAGCGTGAACATATCGGCTGGAGCGTCATGGCGGTGGGCGTCTTGAAAGACATCACCGAGGCTGGCGACGATCGCAGCCAAACGCTGCGACACCTGTCGGTCGAGCCCGCGGCGCCTGGCAAGCGAGCGCACTGGCTCGCGCTGTTCGCCGAGGAAGTGACTGGCCGGTCCTTCCGCGGTGGCTGGATCGTGCCCGGCCATTACC
>Ga0209805_1001529_pt1 | contig 13993 bp, 16 predicted proteins | sample GraSoiAngelo_148_FD_185905 | JGI IMG/M metagenome (GOLD analysis project Ga0209805, IMG submission 185905) | Grasslands soil microbial communities from the Angelo Coastal Reserve, California, USA - 14_1009_09_20cm (SPAdes) (version 2) | ecosystem: Environmental > Terrestrial > Soil > Grasslands ... | reverse complement strand
GGAGTGGCAACCGAAGTTGTTCGGGGCGAGCGTGATGGCCCCACGGGCCGATCCGCGCATGATCAACAAACGCCAGCACCAGCACGCTGAGGAACAGAACCCGCACAACCAGGGCACGGGCGAGGAATAAATGCCAGGCGAAAAATGCTATGGCCGAGGTGCTGTGAGTGTCAAGTCAGCTCGCGAGGCGGCCCGGTTCGGGGAAGTTCCCGAAATCGCTGAGCAGGGTCGACGCTGTCGGCAAAGCACGCCTTTGTGGCGGGCGGCAATTACGCAGCGTCCTATGTTCGTTCCCGAAGGCACTCCCTCACGCCGTGCCGCCGGAGACTGCGACAGCTCGGTAGCGCGGCCTCCCGCCGCTGGTGCGGTTTCTTTGGGATACCGCACGGCCCAGGCTTCGCCACCGCTACGACCTCCGTGGTCGCATGGATGGGCGACTTGGGAAGAGAGCCAGAGCGCACCGCATCCATGATTGCGTCGTAGAGAGGAGGAATCTGGCCGCCTCTGCGACCTCTTCGTCACCATCGAGTGGCTTCCGGTGCGTCAATGTCCCAGCCGGCCAGCGCTTTGGCACGGAGCCGCAGCGGTGCTCAGCGGCCAAGGACGGTGTCGATGCCTGCCAGGATAAGCTGCAAGCGCCGCGGCGGAACCTTCCGCACACGCTCGGTGAGTTGCTGCCTGTCGAGGGCCACGATAAGGGAGACGTTCGCGACCGAATCCTTTGACAATCCCGTTTCGTGACGCGGCAAGAGCACGTTGCCGGGCGCGTTCGCCCACTTGAGATTGCTGGTCAGCGGAACACACACGACCGTGCCGATGCGGCTGCGGTTGAGTGCGTTGCCTTGCACTACGACGACGGGTCGGCGGTATCCCGCTTCGGACCCGGTAGGTTCATCGAGACCGGCCCACCAGACTTCCGCCTGTTCGATTACCACTCAACTTTCCGCAGAACCCGCCGCGCCGCGCGTCGGCTGAAAGCGTCCGCTGTGTCGCCGAGCTCAGCGATGACGTCGTTCATGGCTTCCGTCACGCGGTCGGGCGCGTGGCGCCCCAGGAACTCATCGAGGGCGCGGCTGTAGATCTTGCTACGTGAGGTCTTCAAGTGTTTCGCCAGGTGTTCGGTTTCGGCGAAAATTTCGTCAGGGATTGAAACTGCGACTTTCATACCGGTAGTATTACCGTAGGGATACCCACGGTCAAGCGCCGTTGAGTTAACCGTTCGACGAGCCTCTTGTAACGCCCACAGATACGTCCACGATGAAAGCAATCAAGAGGGACACCACGGCGTATCCGCGGTGGTTCGATAGCGGCGCCGCGCGATTCTGGTCGCCGGAATTGCGGCGAGCCGTGATGAAGGTGCGCCCGGAATATTTCAGCTGGCCTCTCGAGCAGCGAGCGGGCTATGGCGTGGCAATCCCCAAGAGAGATGCAGCTTCCCTGGATAAGGCGCTGTTGAGGGAACTCTTTGGGAAGAGCTACGCGACTCGAAAGGAGGCTTCCGCCGCGGCCGGTCGTTTGTCGCTAGACGATCAGGATCGCTGGCACGAGACGGTCCTGCCGTTGCATGGTATCGGTGAGGACTGTTTCTATCTCAACGAGTCGTTTGCGAAAAACAAAAACATTCTCGACTTCGACACCGTCAGAGCTTTCGACGAATCCGACTACCGCTTCCAGGAGAAAGCCCGCAGGAAGGAAGATCCTGACTACTGCGGCAAGCCCTATCGCGGGTCCCTCTACTTGCACTGGGCGCGCCTTTACTTCGATGCGACACTGTCCATGGCGGCGGGCTATATCGAGATCACGCGACGTCACACGACATCACGCAACGTCACAATCGAACTGTCCCAGAATGTCCCAGCGCAGGCCCGCTTGGGGTTGAAGTCTGTTCAGCGTGAAGCCTGCCTCCTGGCTGTATCGCCTCAGCGCGCCCAGAGCTGCAGGAGGGAGCACCTTCGGGCTCGCACCTGCCGATCACTAATCCTCCCGGCTTGCGAACGCGCTGGCCCGCACGGCGCGCGCGACGATGCGGTGCCCCGCCGCCGTTGGGTGTACTCCATCCCAGAACAGGAAGTCTGACGGCTCCTCGCAGACCGCGTTTTGGACCACTCCGAATCGCAAGCAGGTGTCTACCACGTCGCTCAGTTCAAACTCGCCCGGATTGGCAATGATGGCTGCAATCAGGACGTTGTCGTCATAGCGCGCAATGTGAACCTGAGGCAGACCACGCAACTGAGCAATCGCCCCTCCGAGAGCGTCATTGAACGCGGCACTGAGCGCTGCGCCGGCTGTGATGGCCGGAGGACCAAATATTCTGACCGCGGGTGCATGCGAGATGTCCGGGGCGTTCAGAATGAGAAAATTCCGTGCGCCAGAACCCGCCAGCGCCACGACATTGTCGGCAATGCTTGTGACCGCCGCACCGATGATCGCTTGCGCGGCCGCCTGCCCGGACGCCGGGTCCGGGGCTGTCGCGATCGCCGTCAGCGCATCGCGCAGATCGTCCCCGCCGATCCATAGAACATAGGTCGGCTGAGGACACGCGCGACCCCCATAGTTAGACAGGAACAGCGACACTTCCGCGGTGAGGTCGTACGAGCCGGTACCCGAACGCGCGCGAGCGCCACCCACCGCATAGTTGGTGAATGTTCCAGCACCCGTGAACGCGGGCGCACCGCTGTCCGGTGAGCCCAGGCTATTGGCGAGCCGCTGCGCCCAGGTCGGCCCATTGCTGAAAGTATGGCTCGCGTAGGGGGCAGACGGTATCAGGCTGAAAGGAGCGGTAGAGATGACCCCTAGCGCGGCGTAGGCGTTGCCTGGATCGGTAAGGCTGTCGCCGAAGGCCACGAAGCGGTTGTTGCAGCCCTGTGCCTGCACCAGCGATGCCGACGCGAATGTGAGCGCCAACAGCATCCAACGAGTGAGTTTGTGCATGGTCACGTTCTCCCATTTGTTGTGTCGGTGTACACGCAGCCGCCAAGCTCACTGACAGCAGCATCAACGGCAGATACCCTCTGAGCCCTTTGACTGGGAAACGAACCAGTGGTCCCTGCCGTGTGAAACGGAGGGTAGGGGCTTACCGATCAACCATATGCGAGCGAGGATGCCAATTGCAACAGGCACTTGGCATCACGTGATGTCACGCGATATCCGCAATGTCACGAGCGCAGTGTCCCAAAATTGTCCCAGCTCCGCGACTGCGAGTCTGAGGGCGAGTCCTCGCTACTTCTTGCCGACTGAACGGCCCCGAACCTTGTCCGGTTTCTTCCTTTTCAGCTTGCGCGTCGCGGGGAAACCCTTCATAGGCGAGTCGCCCGCGATTTTCGGCTCGCGATCGGTTTCCCATGTCCATTCCGGATCGTTCCAGTTCGGCACCAGATCCCGTCTCCCGAGCTCTTCGATCAACTTGTCACCTAGCGGCGTGGAAAAAAGGATTGCGAGAACCTGGTCGCAATGATTTACCACGTCGATCATCATGGCCTTCATTTCGCTGTTGTCGAAGCGCGATAGGTCGCTCCAGGGAATCTCTCTATCTGGCGTGATTACCTTTACGTCGGAGTAGTCGCCAGACTCGGAGATAGGTACTTCGCCGGAGTGTAGATTCTCGAGCACGTCCGTATTTCGAAAGCAGTGGAGCGTGATGTACTTGGCCAGGCGTTTCCGCAAGACCTCGTTTGTCTGGATTTCTCTAATGTGCTTGGGATTCATACACATTGACCGCTGAGACTCCCGGGGGCATTTGCCCCGAGGTGCGAATTCTACGTGAGCACGGCGAACTTGGCCGTTAGCGCCGACACCGATCCCAGCGCACGAATGGCGTTCCTAAGCCGTCGCTTCCTGGCCGTAAGGAAACAGGCACTTGGAACCGAAAGGAACGGGACTCCTCGCCGCTGCCCTCTGGATGAGGTTAGACATTTGTGTGTCTAGTACCTTATAAGGTACACTGTACCGTGAAAGGTACAGAGGCGGAATGGCTGCCATGAAACGCAAGGTTCTGGCGGCCAGGTTTTACAGAACAGCCACGGGTGCCGAGCCCGTGCGCAAATGGCTGAAGGCGCTCTCGCGCGAGGACAAGCGGATCGTGGGGACGGACATCGCTACGGTCGAATTCGGGTGGCGGGTGGGTATGCCAACCTGTCGGCCGTTGGCGTCAAGGGGCGGACTTTTGGAGGTGAGGAGCTCTCTGACCCAAAACCGGATCGCGCGCGTCCTGTTCTGTATACATCAAGGACAGATGGTGCTCCTGCATGGGTTCATCAAGAAGACACAGCAGACGCCCGAGAACGATTTGGGCCTCGCTGTGAAGCGGCAGAAGGAGGTTGAAGGTGGCAAAGCGGCGAAATAAGCATGTGGGCTCTTCGTTCGATGAGTTTCTGTGGACGGAGGGGCTTTACGAGGAAGTGACAACTCTTGCTTGGAAGCGGGTGTTGTCCTGGGAAGTCAGTGAAGCGATGAGGAAGGGGCGTATCAGCAAGAGCGAGATGGCAAAGAGGATGGGCACCAGCCGCAGCCAGCTTGAGCGGCTCCTCGATCCGGAAAACCCTCACGTCCTGCTAGAGACCGTCCAGAAGGCTGCCACCGCCGTCGGTAAGCGGCTCACGATCGGATTGACGGACGCCCCACGCGCGGCCTGATGCTGAATGGCGGTGCTGGCAGCCTTCGCCACTGGGTCGCGTCGACCGAAGAGCCGCTTTCGAGCGGCAACGCGAGGTTCATTGTCGAGCTTGCCTGCCGGATACCATTCCCGTTGAGCCCTCGCTCGTCTGCGGTCCTAGCCGAGAGAACAGTCACGACTCTCAAGTCGGCGGAGTACAACTCGCTTTCTCCAGAGTGGCACTTCCCGGCCTCGGAGCTGCATGAGGAGTATCAGCTAGCAATGGCAGGCCAACACCTCCGTGTTATTTTCGACAGGGTTCAGACTATGGACTCCCGCGGCGGCCTGCTGCGAGATCATCGTCCGACTCGGCCTTGAATCTCAACACGCTCCATTTCCGGACCGCTTCGTCGATTCGATATTCACCATCGACGACAAAGGGGAGATCGTCGGTTACGCTCTCTACAGCGGACTGCGGGTGCTCGAGCTTTGGCGCGCGGTCGTCCAAGAAACCGGAAGCGAAAATCCATGCCGGCTTCCTACTCGTCTTCCCGGCGCTCCCGAACGTGCCGCCAGATAAGCAACCCAACGGCGAGGAGAGTAGGGATGCGCAAACACACTGCAGGTCACGTGCTCGTCGTTGGAGCCTTGCTTTTCGGAAGTAGCGCTTTATGCGCCGAGGACGCGGCGGCTACTGGGGCGTTTGATGCCCATGAAGTCAGCTTCTTGAGTCACGGCGTGACGCTGAGCGGGGCCGTCATTGTCCCCAGATCGCCTGTGGTTGCTGCGGCCGTCTTCGTGCAAGGAGCTGGTTCGGATCTACGCCCGGCCCCTCAAGGTGAAGCACTTGCGCGGTTTGGAATCGCGGTGCTTGTATACGACAAGCGCGGCATTGGCCGGTCGGGAGGGGTTTACGTGGGCGACAAACCCGGCGACGTCAATGGGAGCCGGGAGAACCTCCGCCTCCTGGCAGACGACGCTGCGGCGGCCATGGACACTCTTCGCGAAGAGCGAACACTTCGCTTGGTGCCCAAGGGATTCATAGGTCAGAGCCAAGCTGGGTGGATCATCCCCCAGGCCGTTCTCAAAGCTCGCGGAGCGAGATTCATGGTGCTGTGGAGTGGCGCCGTCGAGACTACACACGAGGACGTGCTGTTTGAGCAGCTCGCGGCGGCGCCGGACTTTTGGGATCAGCACACGCATGCGGAAGTGAGCAAGATGATGAATGACCCCGCGAACAGCATCGAGTTTGCCTGGGCCGATTACGATCCTCGGGCTGCTCTCGACCAGTTGAAGATTCCTGGCCTCTGGCTCTTTGGCGGCCGCGATCGCAACGCCGATGTAGATCTGTCGATCGAACGCCTAAAGGGGCTCATCGCGCGCGGGCATTCCAACTACGAGTACCACCTTTATCCTTCTTATGATCATTATCTCGGGGGATTGAACGCCGATGTCGTCGGGGCGACTGTAGAGTGGACAAGAAAGGCCCTGGCTGAGACACGCAAGCCAACTAGCGATTCGGTAAGGGCCCGTGGTCGACGATCGGGTACCGTATGGCCGTAACCATCAAGCGCGAGTTCAGTCGGCCTGCGCTGGTGGCGACGTATGGCGACCCGCGCCAGTTCGTTGCACGCTATAACGAAGCTGCTGAAGCTGAAAACGCCAAGAACGGTGGTAGCCTGCCCTTATTCAGCGCGGAAATCCTCAAGGCGGTGGGCAGCAAGAATCAGTGACAGCCGGAATGGCTCTGCGTCGCGCGGTAGTGTCCGCTTCCTGGAAATTCTAGTTGGAGTGGCGAGCGGCCGGTTCTGGGGCCGAAACCTGCCGTCCGCGAGCAGCGGTCATTAAGCGAACGCCGCAGTGTGAAACGGAAGTAGGGTGCTTACGCAGCAACGACAATGTCCCTGATGCAACAATCCTCCAATTCTGTGCTGCGATCGGAGCGCTTTACTCGCCGGCGTATCCCGCCTCAAGCTGGTGTCGAACGGCAAGAATGAGGAATGGTGGGCGGTACTGGGATCGAACCAGTGGCCCCTGCCGTGTGAAAGCAGTGCTCTACCGCTGAGCTAACCGCCCATTTTTAAGGACCGGGAAGTCTATAGACGCTCCGGACCCAAGGCAAATCAGGCGCTTCTCCCGCGCGTCCGGGGCCGGATCGCGGCGCGGGCGCCGGCGCAGTGTATGCGGGCGAGGCGCGTCGCGGCTGCGCTTGGTAACATGCGCGCCCCCACGATGTGGAACGTCCCGGCCGCCCCATGACCGTCGTAACGCGCTTTGCGCCCAGCCCCACGGGACTGCTGCACGTCGGCGGCGTGCGCACGGCGCTCTTCAGCTGGCTGTACGCGCGGCGCAACGGCGGCAAGTTCATTCTGCGCGTCGAGGACACGGACCGCGAGCGCTCCACGGAGGAGGCGGTGCGCGTGATCCTCGATGGCATGGCGTGGCTCGGGCTCGATGCCGACGAGGGCCCGTACTTCCAGAGCCGGCGCTTCGATCGCTACCGCGAGGTGCTCCGCGGCATGCTCGAGGCCGGCACGGCCTACCACTGCTACTGCACCAAGGAGGAGCTCGACGCGCAGCGCAAGCAGCAGATCGCGCGCAAGCAGAAGCCGCGCTACACGGGCATCTGCCGCGACCGCCGCGAGCCGCGACCGGGGGTGGATCCGGTCGTGCGCTTTCGCAATCCGCCGGACGGCGCGGTGGTGGTGCAGGACCTCGTGCACGGAACGGTGACCTTCCAGAACGCGGAGCTCGATGACCTGATCATCGCCCGCTCGGACAGCACGCCGACCTACAACTTCTGCGTGGTGGTCGACGACATGGACATGGGCGTCACGCATGTCATCCGGGGCGACGATCACCTCAACAACACCCCGCGGCAGATGAACATGCTGCAGGCGCTCGGCGCGCCACTACCGATTTATGCGCACGTGCCCATGATCCTGGGGCCCGACGGCGCCAAGCTCTCCAAGCGGCACGGCGCGGTGAGCGTGCTGCAGTACGAAGAGGACGGCTATGTGCCGGACGCGCTCCTCAACTATCTGGTGCGTCTCGGCTGGTCGCACGGCGATCAGGAGGTATTCGCGCGCGAGGAAATGATCGCCGCGTTCGACATCCATGACGTCAACAAGTCGGCCTCCGCCTTCAACCCCGAGAAGCTGCTGTGGCTGAATCAGCAGCACATGGTGCGCGCGAGCCCTGCAGCTCTCGTGCCCTACCTGCGCGCCCAGCTACGCCGCTTGGGTGCAGACAGCAGCGATCAGCAACTGCTCGAGGGTGTGATCGTCGTGCAGCGCGAGCGCGCCAAGACCCTGAAGGAAATGGCGCTCAACAGCCGCTTCTTCTTCGTGGATGACATCACGGTGGATCCGAAGGCGGCTGCCAAGCATCTCAGCGGCGATGCGTCGGCCGCTCTCGCTAAGGCGCGCGCGCGGCTCGGGAGCCTCGCCGAGTGGAACGCTGCCAGTATCCATGCGGCGCTCGAGGCGCTCGCGGCCGAGCTCGGTGCCGGCCTCGGCAGGGTCGCGCAACCACTGCGCGTCGCGGTGAGCGGCAGCGCCGTGTCGCCGCCGATTGATGCGACGCTCGCGCTGCTCGGGCGCGAGCGCACGCTCGCGCGGGTGGATGCGGCGCTGGCCGGTTCACGGGCCGCGCAGAGCTGACGATCAACGCGGGACGCTCGCGACTGTGTTCGCACCCGGGGCGGCTGCGGCTTAATCGGGTAGTCGCCGCCCGCAGGCGTTTCGCAGGACAGCGACGCTTGACAAGCCCGGAGGCCGTGCGTACGTTGCGCCGGCTTCGCGTGGGGCCATAGCTCAGCTGGGAGAGCGCTTGCATGGCATGCAAGAGGTCGGCGGTTCGATCCCGCCTGGCTCCACCACCCTGAAGGGTCTGGCAAAGCCCTTCCAGGCACGCCTATTCCCGGCGCGCCGGCATCCGCGCCTCCGAGCGCTGACGAATGCCCGCCCCGTGGCCTACCCGGACCGCGGCGGGCTCTTCCGCCAGCGACACGGCACTCTCGTTGTCCGCCGTTCGGGGGCCGTGTAATCTCCGCGCCCTGCTGGTGAGGCCCCTCCGCGTCCCCATCGTCTAGAGGCCCAGGACATCGCCCTTTCACGGCGGTAACAGGGGTTCGAATCCCCTTGGGGACGCCAATTAAAACAATAACTTATGATTGCATCACCGTCAGTCCAACGACGGTTCGGTAAGTTCTCGGTAAGTGGTGAGGTTCGTGGCCGGGAAGTATCCAAAGTGGGCGCACCAGGCCGCCAGCCGTTTTCCGCCTATCCATCGTCGCTGGCGGTTGACCCAATCAGTCAATACGCTTGTATTGACACTTGACTCGCGAGTCGCGCATGCTTTTTAGTGTGAGCACTGCTGCGAAGACCTGCCAGATGCAGATCCGGGTATCAGCCCGGCAAAAGGCCGCGATCCGCACCGCCGCAAAGCGGGCGGGCATGGACATGTCTGCCTATGTGTTGAGTCGCGTGCTGTCGGTTTCAGCCGCGGAGTTTCGAAAGTGCATTGAGGCCTGCCGCGGCGCGGCAGGGCCCGCTTTTGCGCTGGCGGAGCTCAATTCGCTGCTCTCACGCCTCACGGCTGTGGAACTCACCGATGCGATCGCGGCGCGGCCGATGGTGAGACTGACGCCGTTTCTCGCTAACTACGTGGCGGCGATGATCGAGTCCGCGTGTGAGAAACGCGGCATACCCGTGCCGGGTTGGACGCGCGCCATCGAGCCGCTCTCAACGCCGGCCTTCGGATCCGCGTTGCAGAGCCTGCGCCTGCACCTGCTGACGCACTCGCCTGCGCCCTTCAGGCGTCGCAACATTTTCATCGACTCATCACTCGACAACCGGGTCTGAGACATGGCTCCGTTGACCCAGGCGGATCTGCGCCGACTGTTTGATCTCTTGAATGAGGAACTGCGCTCTTCCGGAACCGAAGGCGAATTGTTCTTGGTCGGCGGGGCCGTCATGTGTCTCGCGTACGCCGTGCGTCCGTCGACCCAGGACGTGGATGCGTGGTTTCGCCCGGTTGATAAGGTGCGCGAAGCCGCGATTCGGGTGGCCACCCGGGCGCACGTCAACCCCGACTGGCTCAATGACGCCGTGAAGGGCTTCATCAGCTTGCAAGGAGAATTCGCGCCCTTCATCGAACTGGATCATCTGCGCATCATGGTGGCGCAGCCGGAGTACCTGTTAGCGATGAAGTGCCTGGCTATGCGAATCGGCGCGGAGTTTCACGACGAGGAAGACGTCCGCTACCTTTTGCGGCATCTGGATATCCGCTCACTGGAGCAGGCGCTCGAGATTCTCACGAAGTATTATCCGCTTGAGCGCTTTCCCCAAAAGACGCTCTACGCGTTCGAGGAGCTCTTGTCCAAGAAGGGTTGACCGCTGGAGAGCGACACCCGGGCGATGCGATCGCGGCGTCGTGCTGCCTTCATCGGGCACGTTCGCGCGTCACGAAAGGCATACGCGAACCCCTTGGCACACCGAGAGCGGAGCATCGAGCACGGCCGCCCGTTCCGCCCGGTTCAAGCCGCCGCCGCGAAACGCCGCATCGCGCCCATTTTAGATCTTCGTGACTTGAGCCCCTGGCCGCGAGCCTCAGCCGGATCGGGTTTCGTAGATGACGTGCCGATGCGCCGCACTTTGGGCCCGGCAGTGACCGTTTCAGCACGCTTGACCGGAAACCGTGCAAGTCCGCCCAGCCGACCGAGATCACAGAAGCTCCGTCTTGGTGCGTGATGGAGCAATCGAGCGAGTCGCTGCGCCATAACAGGGCAAAGCGCTCAACCGAGCTCGCCGACTCGGGCGATAACTGATTGATCAAACGCGGATGCCCATTTCTGGCACGGCACGTGCTTATGTCAGCTCGGCACCACCCAGCATTGGGCTGGCGATTCGTCGCATCTGACGGGGGAGGGCTTCGAAGCATGAAACTGATCACGGCGATCATCCGGCCACACAAGCTCGAAGAGCTTCGCACAGCGGTCGGCGAGGTGGGCGTCCAGGGCGTCACGGTGACCGAGGTCCGAGGCTTTGGGCGACAACGCGGCCACACCGAGGTCTATCGGGGCGCCGAGTACCTGGTCGAGTTCGTGCCGAAGACAAAGATCGAAATCGCGGTCGACGACCCGCTGGTCGAGCGGGTAATCGAGGCGATCAGCAAGACGGCGCGGACGGGCAAAGTGGGCGATGGCAAGATTTTTGTCGTCGACCTCGAGCAAGTCGTGCGGATCCGCACCGGCGAGCGCGACGCCAGCGCCCTTTAAGAACCACAAGTCATGCAGGGGAGATAGTCGATGACTGTACTGTCGCGATCGTTCCTGTGCGCTCTACTGGCACTGTCTGCGCCCCTGGCCTGGGCGGATCCGCCGGCCGAGGCCACCCCGTCGTCGGCGCGCGCCTCGGCGCCCGGGCCGGCGCCCCAAGCCGCAGCCGCCGGTGCACCGGCAGCCGCTCCCGCAGCCGCACCGGCCGCTGCGTCCCCACCTGCCTCGCCCTCGACGACGGAGCCTTCACTTATCCTCAACTCGCAGATCAACTCCGGGGATACCGCCTGGATGCTCGCCTCCATGGCGCTGGTGTTGATGATGACCGTCCCCGGACTCGCTCTCTTCTACGGCGGGATGGTGCGCAAGAAGAACGTGCTGGCGACGCTCATGCAGAGCTTCGCCATCACCTGCCTCGTGACTCTCCTCTGGTACGTCATCGGCTACAGCCTCGCCTTCACGCCCGGAACGCCTTACGTCGGCGGCCTGAGTCGGCTCTTCATGAACGGAGTGATCTACATCAAGGACGTTGCGGCAGCTGCAGCCACCAAAGATACCCCGGCCGTTGAGGCGGTGATCGGGAAGGTGTCGGTAAGCCACCTGGGTGTGACGATTCCCGAGACCGTCTACGCGATGTTCCAACTCACCTTCGCGATCATCACCCCCGCGCTCATCTGCGGCGCGTTTGCGGAGCGCATGAAGTTCTCCGCGATGCTCTGGTTCATGTCGATCTGGTCGATCATCGTCTATGCGCCGATAGCCCATTGGATGTGGGAACCGGGTGGCTGGGGGGCAACCGCCGGCGTGCTCGATTTCGCCGGCGGCACCGTGGTGCACATCAACTCGGGAATCGCCGCGCTCGCTTGCGCGCTGGCGCTCGGCAAGCGTGTGGGATTCAACAAAGAACCCATGGCGCCACACAACCTGGTGTTGACGGTGATCGGAGCGTCGCTGCTGTGGGTCGGATGGTTCGGTTTCAATGCTGGTTCCGCGGTCGCTGCCGATGGGCGCGCCGGTATGGCGATGGCGGTCACGCAGATCGCCACCGCCGCAGCCGCGCTCGCCTGGATGTTCATGGAATGGACGGTCAAGGGGAAACCGAGTGTGCTGGGCATCGCCTCCGGCGCGGTCGCTGGCCTTGTGGCCATCACACCGGCGTCAGGCTTCGTGATGCCCACCCCTGCGGTCATCATCGGCATCGCCGCCGGGGTGATCTGCTTCCTCGCCGCGACTTCGTTGAAGAAGGCGCTGGGGTACGATGATTCGCTCGATGCCTTCGGCGTGCACTGCATTGGTGGCATCGTCGGCGCGTTGCTCACGGGTGTGTTTGCCAGCACCGCGCTAGATGGCGGTCAGGCCGGAAGCGTCGTCACGCAACTCAAAGGCGTGCTCGCCACCCTGGTCTACGGCTTCGTGGTCAGCTACCTCATCCTCAAAGTCATCGATATGACCATCGGGCTGCGGGTCACCGAAGAAGAGGAGCGGGAAGGGCTCGACGTATCGTTGCACGGCGAGCACGTCGAGTAGCGTTCCATCACTGATCCTACTAAGGGTTTCCGCCGCCGCCCGGCGGCGGAAACCCCTACCACCCCTCTCTTACGGAGTTCCCGTGTCATGCACATGCCAGTCATCCGAGTTTTGTCCCTCCGCTTCGAGGAGGTCCGCGATATGAACTGTCTTCGTTTGGCCCTATGGGGCGCACTGTTGTGTCTCTTCGCCCTGAGTGCCCCCGGTGCTCATGCAGACGAAGCCGCCAAGTCTGCGGAGCCGGCCAAGCCCACCGCGCCCTCGCTGACCGACGTGCTGACAGCCTCGGGCATTGACCTTCACGGCTACCTGGACACGGCTTACTCCTATCTTTCGGGCACGGGCATCTTCAGGAGTGGGGTAGCGGATCGTGTGTTCGACACCGAGCCCAACTCGTTCAACCTGCATCAGGCTGCGCTAACCGTCGACTATCAGCCGAAGGAAGGGTTCGGCGGTCTCGTCAACCTCGCGGCAGGCCGTGACGCCCGCGTCATCGCAGCGGCGGGCGAGGCGACGAGCAATTTCGATGTGACTCAGGCTTTCGTGCAGTACGCCCATGGTCCGCTGACCATCATCGGCGGCAAGTTCGTGACGCTCGCCGGGGCGGAAGTCATCAACTCTACCCAGGACACCAACTACTCGCGTTCCATTCTGTTCGGCTACGCGATTCCCTTCTCGCACACGGGAGCACGGCTCACCTACGCCGCCTCCGATCAACTGAGCCTCATCGTGGGCGTGAACAACGGCTGGGATCAGCTGCAGGACGCGAATAAACAGAAGACTGCTGAGCTCGGCGTATCGTATACACCCAGCAAGATGTTCTCGCTGGCTGTACAAGGCTACAGTGGCGTCGAGCAGCTCTCCGGGGGTGCGTTTATCGGTGCCGGCACACACGGAGTGCGCAGCCTAGTCGATGCGGTGGGTACCTACACCGCGACCAGTCAGCTCACGTTCATCCTCAACGTCGATTGGGGCCAACAGGAGAATTTCACTTCTCTCGTCGATGGGACCTCGATCAAGGCGAAGTGGGATGGCGCGGCGGGCTACGCCAATTATCAGGTCAATGACCAATGGCGGCTCTCGGTGCGCGCGGAGTACTTCGACGACAAGGACGGCTACCGCACCGGGGTCATTCAAAAATGGAAGGAAGCCACGCTGACGCTCGCGTACCTGCCGACAAAATTCATTGAAATACGCGGCGAGGTGCGCAGTGACAAGTCCGACTCCAGCGCCTTCGTCAAAGATAGCTCATTCTTCAGCGGCCCCCCTGGTGCCGGCATCACCGACAACCAGACTTCGATCGGCCTCGAAGCCGTATACAAGTTTTGAGAGTCGAGCGATCTCACGCCACGCCCGCGAGCGCACCCGCGACCGCGCCGCCCAAGTCTCAGCCGCGAGCGCTTCTGAGGCCCTGTGCGCCCAGCCCCACGCCGTCGTTGCTGAGGAGCCACGCTTCGAATTCGTTCCTCGGGAGCGGCTTGGTGTGCAGGTAGCCCTGCGACTCGTCGCAGCCTTCGCGCAGGAGATAATCGAGCTGCGCCCGATTCTCGACGCCCTCGGCTACGGTCGTCATGTCGAATGCACGCGCGAGAGCG
>Ga0209805_1001527_pt1 | contig 14020 bp, 26 predicted proteins | sample GraSoiAngelo_148_FD_185905 | JGI IMG/M metagenome (GOLD analysis project Ga0209805, IMG submission 185905) | Grasslands soil microbial communities from the Angelo Coastal Reserve, California, USA - 14_1009_09_20cm (SPAdes) (version 2) | ecosystem: Environmental > Terrestrial > Soil > Grasslands ... | reverse complement strand
CCTGACCGGCTACCGGCCGCAGTTCTACATGCGGACCACCGACGTCACCGGTGAGGTCAAGCTGCCCGAGGGGGTCGAGATGGTGATGCCGGGCGACAACATCGTCATGGACATCACGCTTGGTGAGCCGATCGCCATCGAACCCGGACTTCGATTCGCCATCCGCGAAGGCGGCAAGACCGTCGGCGCCGGCGTGGCGACGGAAGTCGTGAAGTAAGAGATAAGGAAAAAGGGGCCGAGAAGAGAAGCAAAGTGGCACAGAAGATTCGGATCCGGCTGAAGGCCTACGACCATAGGGTCCTGGATCAGGCGGCGGACAAGATCATCGACACCGCCCGCCGCGCCAACGCGCGCACCGCCGGCCCCATCCCGCTACCTACAGAGATCTCAAAGCTGACGGTCATTCGGAGCCCCTTCATCGACAAGGACTCCCGCGAACAGTTCGAGATGCGCACCCACAAGCGCGTCGTCGACATCCTGGACTTCAACCCGCGCGTCGTAGACGCGCTGCAGAGACTCTCGCTCCCCGCGGGCGTGAGCATCGAGATCAAGAGCTGAAGCGCAAGTGAAAGGACTACTGGCCCGCAAGCTGGGCATGACCCAGCTCTTCAACCCCGACGGCACGATGTCCGCAGTGACGGTGCTCGAAGCCGGCCCCTGCAAAGTGCTCGGTCTGCGCACGCAGGAGAAGGACGGCTACGCAGCCGCCCAGATCGCATTCGAGCCGGTCGACGAGAAAAAGCTGACTCGGCCCAAGGCAGGCACCTTCAAAAAGGCCAACCTGGATCCTCACCGCCACATCGTCGAGATCCGCGGCTACGAGGGGCTCGAGCAGGGCCAGGAGCTGAAAGCCGAGATCTTCGCCGCGGGTGAGCTCGTCGACGTGACCAGCACGAGCAAAGGCAAAGGCTTCCAGGGCCTCATCAAGCGGCACAAGTTCAGCCGCGGCCCGGAGTCGCACGGCTCCATGAACGTCCGCCAGCCCGGCGCCATCGGCGCGACCGACGCCGCCCGCGTGTTCAAGGGCGTGCGCATGTCGGGCCAGATGGGCAACGAGCGCGTGACCGCCCGCGCCTACAAGGTCGTCAGGGTGGACCCAGAGCGAAACCTCCTGCTTCTCAAAGGCGGTGTTCCTGGAGCCAAGGGCGCCCTGGTCCTGGTCCGTCAGTCGACCAAGCCCGTCAAGGCGAAGGGCCCGGCCGGGAAGCCGAACCCGAGGAAGGTCTGATGGCTGAAACCACCAAAACCACCAAAACCACCAAAACCACCACCAAACCACGCGCCACCGCAGCCCGGAAGAAGGCCGGCGAGACCGACCACCTCCACGCCCCCTTCTTCGACGCGAGCGGCGAGCGCAATGGCGAGTTCGAGCTGCCGAAGCTCATCTTTGCCGAGACTCCCAACATGGCCGTGATGCACCAGGCCTACCTGCGCCAGCTGGCCAACGCCCGCCAGGGCACCGCGAGCATCAAGACCCGCGCCACTGTCCACGGCGGTGGGGCGAAGCCCTACCGCCAGAAAGGCACCGGCCGCGCCCGTCATGGCTCGACTCGCGAACCGAGCATGAAGGGCGGCGCCGTGGTCTTCGGCCCCCGGCCGCGCAGCTTCAACCAGAAGATGCCCAAGCAGATGCGCCGCCTCGCCCTGCGCAGCGCGCTGACCATCAAGGCGCAGGACAACCAGATCAGGGTCATCGAGGCCTTCGGTTTCGAAGAGCCGAAGACCAGCCAGGCCAAGTCGCTGATGGACGCGATGGGTTTCGACGACACCACGCTCGTCGTGCTGCCGGCGCCGAACCTCGTCGTGAGCCGCAGCTTCGAGAACCTCGCCGGCGCCAAGATCATCCTGGCCCGGAACATGAACATCAAGGACCTCTTCACCTTCAAGTACCTGCTGATCGCCAAGGACAGCGTCGAGCTGCTCGAGGAGAACTTCAGCAAGAAGGAGCGCGTGGCCAAGTGACCACCCGCGCCGCCTCGGAGATCGTGATCGGCCCGGTCATCACCGAGCGCACTTACCAGCTCTACACGCAGGGCAGGTACACGTTCAGGGTCGCCGCCACAGCGTCCAAGACCGAGATCAAGAAGGCGCTCGAGGAGCAGTACGACGCGCAGGGCATCAAGGTGAAGGACGTCAACACCGTGACCATGCGCGGCAAGAAGCGCCGCAGCATGCGCAGGCTCGGATCTATCGGCCACACCGCGGACTGGAAGAAGGCCATCGTCACCCTGGGCGCAGGGCAGAAGATCGAAGGCCTATTCGGGAGCGTGTAGGAAGAGAAGATGCCGATCAGAAAGTTCAAGCCCACCAGCCCCGGCCGGCGATTCATGTCGATCGCCAGCTTCGACGAAGTCACGGCCACGCAGCCGGAGAAGACGCTCACGGAATCCCTGCAGACCCACGCCGGCCGCAACAACCAGGGCCGCATCACCACGCGCCACCAGGGCGGCGGCTACCGAAAGCTGTACCGAAAGATCGATTTCAAGAGAGACAAGAAGGGCGTCGCCGGCAAGGTCGCAACCATCGAGTACGACCCCAACCGCAGCGCCCGCATCGCGCTCATCCACTACAAGGACGGCGAGAAGCGCTACATCCTCGCGCCGCTTGGCCTAAAGGTCGGCGACCCGATCGAAAGCGGTGCGGAGGCGCCGGTAAGAATCGGCAACGCCCTGCCGCTCGCCAACATCCCGGTCGGCTCCACCATCCACAACATCGAGCTGACGCTCGGCAGAGGCGGCCAGCTGGTCAGAAGCGCCGGCGCGAGCGCCCAGCTGCTCGCCAAAGAGGGTGACTACGCCGTCATCAGGATGCCGTCAGGCGAGCTGCGCCGCATCCACGTCAACTGCCAGGCCACGATCGGCCAGGTCGGTAACATCGAGCACGAGAACGAGTCGGGCGGCAAGGCCGGTCGCAGCCGCTGGCTCGGCGTGAGGCCGACGGTAAGAGGCTCGACCATGAACCCCCGCGACCATCCCCACGGTGGTGGCGAGGGCAAGACGGGCCCCGGCGGCAACCCGAAGACCCCGTGGGGGCAGCCTGCGCTGGGCTACCGCACGCGGAAGCCCAAGAAGGCCAGCGACAAGCTCATCATCCGCCGCCGCGAAAAGAAGGGAAGGAAGAAATAGTTGTCACGCTCACTCAAGAAGGGACCATTCATCAACGCGTCCCTCAAAGACAAGATCGAGAAGATGAACCTGACCCGGGACAAGAAGGTCATCCGCACCTGGGCCCGCGCGTCTGTCATCTATCCCGACATGGTCGGCCACACCATCGCCGTGCACGATGGGCGCAAGCACGTGCCTGTGTTCATCAGCGAGAACATGGTCGGCCACCGGTTGGGCGAGTTCGCCCCCACGCGGCATTTCCGCGGCCACGGAACCCACACCGAAAAGTCGACGGCCCTGAAGTAAAAAAGAAGTAGATGGCGACGATGGAAGTATCAGCAGTGCAGAGATTCGTACGCCGCACGCCTCGCAAGGCGAGGTTGGTCGCGGACTCCGTCACCGGGATGAAGGTGTCGGAAGCTCTCGCCTACCTCGAGTTCTCGCCGAAGCACGCTGCCCGGGATGTGGCCAAGGCCATCAAGTCCGCCGCCGCCAACGCCGAGCACAACTTCAACCTCAACCGCGACGACCTCGTGCTCAAGCACCTCACCATCGACGAGGGCCCGACCTTCAAGCGCCGACGGCCTGTGAGCCGCAGCATGGCCCACGAGTTCTTCCACCGCACCTGCCATATCACCGCGGTCGTCGAAGACCGCCCGAAGGGAGAGAAGTAAGAGAGATTGGGACATAAAGTCCACCCGAACGCATTCCGGCTCGGCGTCTTCCGTCCGTGGGAGGCGAACTGGTTCGCCAACCCCAAGGACTACACGAAGATGCTGCACGAGGATCTCGAGATGCGCCGTGCGATCCTCTCGCGCCTGCGCAACGCAGGCATCGCGAAGATCGAGACCGAGCGCTCGTCCAACGCTCAGCTCACCGTCACCATCCACACCGCCAAGCCAGGCATCGTCATCGGCAAGGGCGGATCAAGCGTGGACCAGCTGCGCGAGGACCTCGAGAAGCGTTTCGGCAACCGCGTGCGCATCTCCATCCAGGAGATCAAGCAGCCCGAGCTCGACGCTCAGCTGGTGGCGGAAAACATCGCGAGCCAGATCGAGCGTCGGATCAGCTACAAGCGCGCCATGAAGCAGGCGATCCTCCGCACAATGCGCTCGGGCGCGAAAGGCGTGCGGATCTACTGCGGCGGCCGCCTGCGCGGCGCCGAGATGGCGCGCCGCGAATGGGACCGCGAAGGCCGTGTCCCGCTCCACACCCTGAGGGCCAACATCGACTTCGGCCGCGCCACCGCGAAGACCACCTTCGGCGCGATCGGCGTCAAGTGCTGGATCTACAAGGACATGATCTCGCCGCAGCAGCGCCGGCTGGCGGCCGCCGATGGCGCCCCAATCGGCGAGGCGATCGCGCCCCAGCCCGAGGTCCCGGAGTCGGTGCCGGAACCGCTGGCCGCGCTGACGATCACGCCGCCCGCGGCTGAGCCCGAGGCCGTCCCGACACCGCCCGCGGCGCCCAAGCGCACCCGCACAGCAGCCAGCCCGAAGACCGAGCCAACCACCGCGGCCAAGCCCGCGCGCACCGCGAAAGCGCCGGCGAAGCCCAAGGCCGAAGCGAAGGCTGAGAAGGCCGCGCCCGCCAAGAAGCCCGCCGCCGCCAAGAAGACCACCACCACCAAAAAGGCCAAGAGCTAGAAATGGGTGGCAAGCCACTTAAGGAAGGGACTTACTGAATGCTGCTGCCCAAGCGAGTCAAGTACCGCAAGATGCACCGCGGCCGTCGCCAGGGCATCGCCACCCGCGGCGCCACCGTCGCCTTCGGCGACTTCGGCCTGCAGGCGATGGAGGCGTGCTGGATGAGCAACCGCCAGATCGAGGCCGCGCGGCGGGCCATGACAAGGCACGTGAAGCGCGGCGGTCAGATCTGGATCCGCGTCTTCCCCGACAAATCGATCACCAAGAAGCCCGCCGAGACCCGCATGGGCTCCGGCAAGGGCAACCCCGAAGGCTGGGTCGCGGTGGTCAAGCCCGGGCGTGTCCTTTTTGAGATGGGCGGCGTCACCCCGCAGGTCGCAAAGGAGGCGATGAAGCTCGCCGCCTCCAAGCTGCCGATCAAGACCCGCTTCGTCAGCGCCGAGTCGGCGGGAGGATCCTCCAGATGAAAGTCGACGAGTTGAGGGTGCTCGAAGGCGACGAGCTGAGCGGCCGGTTGAAGACGGCGCGCAGGGAGCTGTACGAGCTCCGCTTCAAGCACGCCGTCGGCCAGCTGGAGAACTCGAGTGAGATCAAGAAGGTCCGCCACAACATCGCGCGGATCATGACCGTGCTCGGCGAGCGCGAGCTCGGGATCATCCCGATGCTCGAGCCGCCACCGGCGGTCGGCGAGGCGCCCGCCAAGCCGAAGCGTCCCGCGCGCAAGGAGTTCGTGGACGAGGAAGAAGTGGGAGCAGAGGCAGAGGAGGGTGAGCAGCCGCAGCCGGTCGAGGCAATCGCGGCTCAGCCCGAGTCCGAGCCAGAGCCTGCTTCCAAACCCAAGCGCGCCCGCAAGAAGAAATCGGAGCAGGAATCATGAGCCAGGTCGCAACCACCCCCGCCACCGCAGCCACCGAGCGCGGCCAGCGCAAGGTCCGGCTGGGCACTGTGATCGCGGACAAGATGAACAAGACGATCATCGTCCAGGTCGGCACGTCCAAGGCACACCGCCTGTACAAGAAGACGGTCCAGCAGCGGACGCGCTTCAAGGTCCACGACGAGAAGAACGAGTGCGGCGTCGGCGACCTCGTCCGCATCACCGAGACGCGCCCCCTCTCCAAAGAGAAGCGCTGGCGCGTCCTGGAAATAGTCGAGAAGGCGAAGTAATGACGCTCGATCGCGCCCGCCGGCACACCTCATGGGATTCGCAGGCCAGTGCTGCTCTGACGCGGGAGTTGGCACCGGCAAGCCCGGCCAACTGGGCTGCGATCTCGCTTCGCCCCGAAATCCGCACCCCAGCGCCGCGATTTCGGGGCGGGAAAGGATGGGCCGACTAACAAAGTGATCCAGCAGGAAACCCGGCTGCGCGTGGCTGACAACTCAGGGGCCAAAGAGCTCCTGTGCATCCGCGTGGCCGGAGGCCATTACCGCCGCTACGCCTATGTGGGCGACATCATCACGGCCACGGTCAAGTCGGCGCAGCCGGGCGGCCAGGTCAAGAAGGGTGAGGTCGTGAAGGCGGTCGTGGTCCGAGTCAACAAGGAATACCGCCGCCCCGACGGCTCCCTCATCCGCTTTGACGAGAACGCCGCTGTGCTCCTCGCGACGGCCAACAATCCACGCGGCACGCGCATCTTCGGCCCCGTCGCGCGGGAGCTGAGAGAGCGCAACTTCATGAAGATCATCTCGCTAGCCCCGGAGGTCCTGTAACCACAGATGCTGAGAAACAAGATTCAACCCAAGCGCCGCTGGCTCGACCTCGCGCCAGGCGACCCCGTGATCGTCGTCGCCGGCAAGGACAAGGGCAAGCAGGGTGAGGTGCTCCGCACGCTCCCCGACCAGCACAAGATCGTGGTCAAGGGCGTCAACATCCTGAAGCGCCACACCAAGGCCGGCCGCTCCCGCGGCGGCGTCAGCGTCGCGCAGGGTGGCATCGTCGACTTCGAGGCACCTCTTGACTACTCCAACGTCATGCTCGTCTGCCCTTCGTGCAGCCGGCCGACCCGCGCCAAGCACACCGTGCTCGAGTCGGGCGCACGGGCCCTCATCTGCCGCCACTGCGGCGAGCCGTACGAGCGAGTGAGGAAGACCGAGGCCCAGTGACCAAGCAGAAGCAGCAGCGACCCAAGCAGCAGCAGCAGGCTAAGAAAGAGGCTGCACCCAAGGCCCCGGGCACGCGCTCGGAGGCTCCTCCGCGCCTGCTGACCACGTACCGGGAGACGATCGTGCCGCAGCTGACCAAGGAGTTCGACTACGGCAACACCATGGAGGTACCGCGGGTCTCCAAGGTCGTGGTGAACATCGGTATCGGCGAGGCCAAGGACAACGACAAGGCCCTCGACGCCGCCGTCGGCGACGTGGTCACCATCACCGGTCAGAAGCCGCAGCTCGTGAAAGCGCGCAAGTCGGTGGCCGCCTTCAAGCTGCGCGCCGGGCAGATCGTCGGCATCAAGACGACGCTGCGCGGAAGGCGCATGTGGTATTTCCTGGACAAGCTGCTGAACGTCGCGCTCCCCAGGATCCGCGACTTCCGCGGCGTCAACCCCGAGGGTTTCGACGGCCGCGGCAACTACTCGCTGGGATTGCGCGAGCAGGTCGTGTTCCCGGAGATCGACTACGACAAGATCGACAAGCTGCGCGGGCTGGAAGTGTCGATCGTGACCACCGCCCGCAATGACGATGAGGCGCGCAGTTTGCTGACGCGGCTCGGAATGCCATTCCGTAAGAGGTAAAGAGGAAGAGTTGGCGAAGAAATCTGCACTCGAGCGCTGGAAGCGAGACCTGGCCCATCCGAAGTTCAAGGTGCGCTTTCACAACCGCTGCCGCATCTGCGGCCGGCCGCGCGCGTACCTGCGCAAGTTCGGCATGTGCCGCATCTGCTTCCGTACTCATGCCGCCGAGGGCCGCATCCCCGGCGTGACGAAGTCGAGCTGGTGATGATGATGGCCACAGCAACACCCACCACCAAAATGCCCGCCAAGCCGGTCCGGAGGGCCCGCACCGGCATCGTCAGCGACCCGATCGCCGACATGCTCACTCGCATCCGCAACGCCAGCGGCGCGCGGCACCCGGAGGTTTCGGTACCCGCCTCCAGGTTGAAGCTCGAGATCGCCCGCGTATTGAAGGACGAGGGCTACATCGCCGGCTTCGAGGTCGCCGCGGACGGCGCCACCCAGACGATGCGTATCATCTTCAAGTCCCGCCCCGATCGCACGCGCGTGATCTCGGGCATCAAGCGGATCAGCCGGCCAGGCCTGCGCGTCTACGCGCGCAAGACCGAGATCCCTAGGGTCCTCGGCGGACTCGGGATCGCCATTCTCAGCACCGCCGAGGGTGTCATGAGCGGGCGCCAGGCGCTTCGCCAGGGCCTCGGTGGCGAAGTGCTCGCATACGTCTGGTGATGATCAGGAGATAGAAGGAAGAAGTTGTCGCGGATTGGAAAGCTGCCGATCACGGTCCCAGGAGGGGTGAAGGTCACCCTCGCCCCTGGGCAGGTCAAGGTCGAGGGCCCGAAGGGCCAGCTCGAGCGCACCCTGCCGGCCGAGATCACCGTCAAGCAGGCCGACGGCCAGCTCGTGTTCGAGCGCCCGTCCGACGACTACAAGCACCGCGCCCTCCACGGTCTGGCTCGCAGCCTGGTCAACAACATGGTCACGGGCGTAAGCCAGGGTTTCACCAAGCACCTCGAGCTGGTCGGCGTCGGCTACCGCGTCGCCAAGCAGGGCGACGAGGTGGTGCTCAGCCTGGGCTACTCGCACCCCATCCGGTTCAAGCCGCCCCAGGGGATCTCGGTCGACATCCAGGACCAGACCAAGTTCTCGGTCACAGGGATCTCGATCGAGGACGTCGGCCAGGTCGCGGCCAACCTGCGCGGGCTGCGCCCGCCCGAGCCGTACAAGGGCAAGGGCGTGATGTACCGCGGGGAGCGCGTCCGCCGCAAGGCGGGCAAGGCTGGCAAGGGGGCGAAGACCACAGCGTGATCGAGCGCCAATGATCAAAAGGACCGACCGCAAGGTCAACCGCCTGAAGCGACACCGCCGTGTGCGCGTGCACGTGAGCGGCACCGCGGCGCGGCCGCGCCTGGCCGTCTATCGCAGCCTCAACCACCTGTACGCGCAGGTCATCGACGATGCGGGAGGGCGCACCGTCGCCTCAGCTTCGACCGTCGCGCTCAAGGTGAAAGGCAACGGCATGGACGAGGCCGCCTCGGTGGGAAAGGCGATCGCCGACAAGGCCAAGGCTGCCGGCGTCAGCCAGGTCGTCTTCGACCGCGGCGGCTTCCTCTATCACGGCAGGATCAAGGCTTTGGCGGACGCCGCCCGCGAAGCCGGTTTGGAGTTTTAGAAAGCAGCATGGGATCTCGCTACCCGCAACGGCCTTACTCCACCGGTGAGCGTTCCGAGCTCGCCGACCGCGTCGTCCGCGTGAACCGCGTCGCCAAGGTCGTGAAGGGTGGGCGCAAGTTCTCGTTCAGCGCGCTGATCGTGGTCGGCGACCTGAACGGGCGCGTCGGGGCGGGTATTGGCAAGGCGCGCGAGGTCACCGAGGCCATCCGCAAGGGGATGGAGGTGGCCAAGCGGAACATGATCACCGTGCCGATGGTCGGCACGACCATCCCGCATGAGGTGCGCCTCAAGCTGGGATCCGCCCGCATCATGCTCAAGCCGGCGGCGCCCGGGACCGGGGTCATCTCCGGTGGTGCGATGCGCGCGGTGATCGAGACGGCCGGCATCAAGGACATCCTCACCAAGTCGCACGGCACCAACAACCCCATCAACACCGTGCGCGCCACGCTTGCCGCCCTGCAGCAGCTGCGCACCGCGCAGCAGGTGGCCGACCTGCGCAGCCGCGAGGTGGAGCAGATCGTCGGCCGCAAGCTGGCGAACGCATACCGCCGCGCCGAGGGCACCGCCACCGCCACCGCCACCGCCGAAGGCGAGCCTGCCGCGACCGCGGCGGAGACCAAGCCGTGACGGCGAAACCGAGCTCCGACGGCAAGACGCTCAAGGCCACGCTCATGAAGAGCGCCATCGGCGCCAAGCCGCAGATCAAAGCCACGGTCCAGTCGCTGGGCTTCCGGCGCATGAACCAGACCCGCGAGCTCCCGGACAATCCGGCGGTACGGGGCATGCTGAAGGCGGTCAATTTCCTGGTCGCCGTCGAGGGCGAGCCGTACATCCGCCCCAAGCGCAGCCGCTACAAGATCTGGCGGGCCCGCAGCACCAAGAAGCACAAGCGAGGAAACTGAGCAGTGCGTTTAGAAGCAGATGACGGGGTCCCCACGAAATCGATGATTTCGTGGGGTGTCAAGCACAAGCGGGGAAACTAGAGTCATGCAGCTACACGAGCTCAAGCCACCGCCGGGGTCGCGCTCCAAAAAGCAGCGCGTCGGGCGTGGGACCGGGTCGGGCCGGGGCAAGACGTCAGGCCGCGGCCAGAAGGGACAGAACGCCCGCAGCGAAGGCTTCCGCCTCGGCTTCGAGGGCGGCCAGATGCCCTACGCCCAGCGCATCCCGAAGCTGCCGGGCTTCAAGAATCCGTTCAAGAAGACCTACGCGGTCGTCAACGTCTCCAAGCTGCGGCGCTTCGATGACGGCGCCACCATCGACGCCGAGACGCTGCTCGAAGCCGGCCTTGTCCGCGCGGGCGAGGAGATCAAGGTCCTCGGCACCGGCGATCTCAACCGCAAGCTGTCAGTCGAGGCGCACGCCTTCAGCAACAGCGCGCGCGCAGCGATCGAGTCGAAGGGCGGCAGCGTGAAGGTGCTGGGCGAGCCTCGTGTCCGCGGCCCCAAGCGATCTGTCAAGAGAACCGCAAAGGCGGGAGCTCCCTCCCCTGGGGGAGAGGGCGGTGGAGAGGCGCCGGAAGAGCCCAGCCGCCAAGTAACTGAAGCGAGTAGCCCTCCCGCAGAGGCCTAATCGATGAATCTCTTCGAGGCGCTTGTCAACGCCCTTCGGCTGCCGGAGCTCCGCAACAAAATCCTTTTCACCGGCGGAATCCTGATCATCTTCCGCCTCTTCGCCAACATCGCCCTGCCGCAGGCGCAGCCCGCCGCCCTCGCCGCGCTCTTCAACGCCCAGCCGTTGCTCGGGCTGCTCGACCTCTTCTCAGGCGGCGGTCTGTCGCGGTTCAGCGTGGTGGCGATGGGCATGAACCCCTACATCAACGCCACCATCATCATGCAGCTGATGACTGTGATCTCCGAGCGCATCAAGGAGATCCAGAAGGAAGGCGAGATGGGCCGGCGGCGCATCCAGCGCTGGAGCCGCTACCTGACCGTCGCGCTCAGGCGTACGGGTTCACCGTGCTGTTCCAGAACACGACCCCCGCCATCCTGCCGGCGCTCGACTGGTTCCCGCGCCTCGAGATCATCCTCACCTTGACGGCCGGCACTGTGATGATCATGTGGTTCGGCGAGCTCATCACCGAGTACGGAATCGGCAACGGTGTCTCGCTCATCATCTTCGCCGGCATCATCGGCCGCGGTCCCGCCGGCGTCGCGTCGGTCTTCGCGGGTCGCTCGACCGGTGGCGGCCTGGCCGACTACATCCCGTTCATCATCTTCGGCGCTGTGGCGCTGATCATGACCGCCGTCATCATCGAGGTGCAGCAGGCGGTGAGGAAGATACCCATCCAATCCGCGCAACGCACGGTCGGGCTGAGACAGGTCCAGAGTCGAGCGAGCTTCCTGCCTCTCCGCGTCAATCACGCGGGAGTGATCCCGATCATCTTTGCCATCTCGGTCATGTTCTTGCCTACGATCGTGGCCAACTACTTCAACGCCGCGCCTGTCGACACCTGGTACTACAAGGCCGCGCACTGGATACAGGGCAACTTCGCGCCCGACACCACCAACCTGCCGATGGCGATCACGTACAACGTCCTCTACTTCGTGTTCACGTTCGCCTTCACGTACTTCTACACGGCGATCACGTTCGAGGTGCACGACATGGCCGACAACCTCAAACGCTATTCAAGCTTCATCCCCGGCATACGTCCGGGGCGGCCCACCGAGGATTACCTCGCCGCGGTCATGAACCGAGTCACATTCGCGGGCGCGTGCTTCCTCGGCTTTATCACCGTCATCCTGCCCATCGCCACGGCCAAGATCTCGGGCATCCCTCACAACCAGATGTACCTGGGAGGCACCGCAATCCTCATCGTGGTCGGCGTCGCGCTGGACACGATGAAACAGCTGCAGACGCAGCTCGTGATGCGCCAGTACCGCGGCTTCATTACGTGAACTTGTTGCTGTATGGGCCTCCCGGAAGCGGCAAGGGAACCCAGGCGGAGATGCTGCACAAGCGCTTCGACATCCCGCACATCGCCACCGGCGACATCCTCCGCAACGAGGTCGCGGCCGGCACGCCGCTGGGCTTGAAAGCGAAGCCCATCATGGCCGCCGGCGGCTACGTGCCCGACGACGTGATGATCGGCATCATCCGCAACCGGCTGGCTCAGCCTGACTGCGCCAACGGCTTCATCATGGACGGCTTTCCCCGGACCATCCCACAGGCCCAGGCCCTCGACGAGCTGCTGACCGCGTCCTTTATCTCAAGGTGGAGACCTCGGAGCTCGTCAAGCGGCTGGCGGGCCGGATGACCTGCCCGGTGGACCAGAAGACGTACCCGCCCGGGACCAGGACCTGCCCCGCCGACGGTGCGACGCTCGTGCAGCGGGACGACGACAAGCCCGAGGCGGTGAAGCACAGGATCGAGATCTACCTCGAGAAGACGCTGCCCCTATTGGATTACTACCGCGCGCGCCATCTGGTTTCCGAGATCGAGGGCGTGGGCACAATCGATGAGATCCACGGCAGCGTCCTTTCAGCCCTGGAGAAGGCTCGAGTCACAAATTGATCACCTACAAGACCAAGTACGAGATCGACCTGATGGCCCGTGCGGGCAGGCTGCTGGCGTCAGTGCTGCCCCCGCTTCAGGCCGCCTGCGAGCCCGGGGTCCGCACCATCGAGCTGGATCGGATCGCCGACAAGCTCATCCGCGAGGGCGGCGCGGTTCCCGGTTTCCTCGGGTACAACGGCTTCCCGAAGTCGATCTGTGTCTCCATCAACGATGAGGCGGTCCACGGCATCCCCGGCAGCCGCAAGATCGGGGACGGGGACCTGGTCAGCCTTGACCTCGGCCTCGTTCTCGAGGGCTTCTGGGCCGACGTCGGGATCACGGTCGGGGTCGGCAACGTGTCCCCGGAGGGCAGACGGCTGATCAAGGTGACCGAGGAGGCCCTGTACGTTGGGATCGCCAAGGCCCAGCCGGGCGGCTGGCTGGGAGACGTCTCGAGCGCGATCCAGGAGCACGTAGAGAAAGCCGGCTTCTCGGTGATCCGGCAGTTCGTCGGCCATGGGATCGGCCGCCAGATGCACGAGGATCCCCAGGTGCCCAACTTCGGGCGGCCCGGGACCCCGCCCAGGCTCAAGGCCGGAATGACCCTTGCGATCGAGCCGATGGTCAACGCCGGCTCCTACGAGGTGTTCATGAAGCCCGACGGGTGGACCATCTGCACCGCCGACGGCTCGCTTTCGGCCTACTTCGAGCACACCGTGGCTATCACCGAGTCAGGCCCTCTCGTTCTTACCTCCTCCTCGCTGGGGGAGGTCGGCCCGGCCGCTTAAGCGGCCCGGCCTGGTGGAAGTTAGGACTTTGGTACAATCGCCGTTCGTGCCCCGGCGTCCCTCGCTCGTGAAGGGGGTCGTCCTGGAGCCTCTCCCCAACGGCGTGTACAGGGTTGAGCTCGAGAACGGGGCCAAGGTCCTCGCCCACGTTGCCGATCGCGCCGGCACCCGCTTCACCCGGCTCCTGGCCGGTGACAAGGTCGGGGTCGAGCTGGCGGAGAGCGATCAGTCCCGTGGGCGGATTAGAGAGATCAGGAGATGAAGGTACGGCCGTCGGTTCGGAAGATGTGTCCCAGCTGCAAGGTGATCAAGCGGAATGGGGTGGTCAGAGTGATCTGCTCCAAGACGCCCAAGCACAAACAGCGACAGGGCTGAGGAGCTAGAGGAGCTAAATGGCGAGGATCGCCGGCGTAGACATACCCCAGCAGAAGCGCGCGGTCATCTCCCTCACGTACATCCACGGCATCGGCAACACGACCGCCCAGAAGCTGATCAAAACGGCCGGGATCAACCCTGAAACGCGCGTGAAGGACCTCACGGACGAGGAGGTCACGCGCCTGCGCCAGATCATCGATCGCATGGCCACCGCCAAGGAGCTGCTGATCGAGGGCGACCTCCGGCGCGACGTGGCAACCAACATCAAG